>Ga0209470_1001810_pt1 | contig 15484 bp, 13 predicted proteins | sample GraSoiAngelo_125_FD_185882 | JGI IMG/M metagenome (GOLD analysis project Ga0209470, IMG submission 185882) | Grasslands soil microbial communities from the Angelo Coastal Reserve, California, USA - 14_0927_05_40cm (SPAdes) (version 2) | ecosystem: Environmental > Terrestrial > Soil > Grasslands ... | reverse complement strand
GGCAAAAATCCTGGAAGCGGTCCAGACCTTTTTTGATGACGTCGATACTGGTGGCGTAACTAAGGCGCACGGTGCGGTCATCGCCGAAAGCGGCGCCAGGAATGACGGCGACGTTCGCCTTGCTCAATAGGCGGTCTGCAAAATTTTGGGAAGTGAGCCCGAGCTGGCTAATGTTGACCAGCACATAAAACGCGCCCTGCGGCTTGACTGCGGTAATATTCGGAATTTTGGAAATCCGATCGAACATATAGTTGCGACGCATATCGAATTCTTCGCGCATATCGGCCAGCGATTGCTGATCTCCCTTCAAAGCCGTGAGCGCCCCATGCTGTGAGAAAGAAGAGGGATTCGATGTTGTATGGCTTTGGATTGAATCCACCGCTTTCGCCACCGCTTCCGGCGCGGCCAGGTAGCCGAGGCGCCAACCCGTCATCGCGTATGATTTGCTGAAGCCGTTGATTGTAATCGTAAGATCATACGCTTCCTTAGAAAGCGATGCGATGCTCACGTGTTTAGCGTCGTCATAAATGAGTTTTTCGTAAATTTCGTCTGACAGAATGTAAATGTCTTCCTCGGCGGCAACATCAACAATCGCCTGTAGTTCCTCGCGCGTGTAAACCGAGCCGGTCGGATTACATGGGGTGTTTAGGATCAGCATTTTTGTGCGCGGCGTCATAGCGTTCTCAAAGTCTGCAGCGCGCATTTTCCAGGAGTTGCGCTCGCTTGTCGGCACCATCACTGGTTCGGCACCCGCTAATCTGACCATGTCGGGATAGCTGACCCAATATGGCGCTGGAATGATGACCTCATCGCCGGGCTGACAGGTCGCGAGGATGGCGTTGTAACACGCATGCTTGGCCCCGTTGCTCACGATGATCTGAGCAGCGCGATAGGTCAGCTGGTTGTCCGCGGCCAGTTTTTCAGCGATCGCCTGGCGCAATTCCGGAATGCCAGCGCTTGGTGTGTATTTCGTGAACCCGGCTTCCAGGGCCGCGATCGCCGCCGCTTTGATGTATTCAGGCGTGTCGAAATCGGGCTCGCCTGCACCGAAGCCACAAACATCGATGCCTTCGGCTTTCATCGCTTTGGCCTTGCTATCGATTGATAGGGTGAGCGAAGGGCTGAGTTGAGCGGCGCGTGCGGAAATTTCCATGACAGTAGGACCAGGTATGACGTTGTTCAAAATGGGAGCGCAAACTATCGGCGACGGTAGAAGTTTTCAATCAGAGGTTTGAAATTATTCTCGCCGATTCGAATGATCGCCATTTCGCGTTTCGCGTTGTCGGCAGAATCGGAAGCGTGCGCAGCATTAATCATAATGGTCTGACCAAACTCTTTCCGGATCGAGCCGGGGGGCGCCTTGGCTGGATCGGTTGGGCCAAGCACGTCGCGAATCTTGTGCACGGCACCCGCGCCCTGATAAACGATTGCAATCGATTTTTCCGTCCCGGGCGTATTGCGGTCCTCCGGTGGACATTCGCTCGGTCTCCTTCCCGCCATGAATTCCACAATGCCTTCCCAATTATCCCGGCCGCTTGCTGGACCCAGCTTTTGCTCAAGAACCGGCAACACCGGTCCGTAGAACTCCTCCGCTTGCGCGACGGTCATCCGATGAACTTTGAAACCGATGATCAAGAGGCCAGAGCGAGAAAAGACCTCAATGACGCCGCCGGGCCGTAAATTTGGAAATTTGAAGTTGTCCGGCTTAATCAGCACGAGCGTCTTCTCGACCTCTGCTTCGCCCGGGAAATTGATGACATGGTCCAGGATTCCGCCGTCACGATCAGAAAAATCGGCCCACAGCTTTAAATCGTGTTCAACGGTTTTTGGATCGAAAGCCGTCAGAACGGCCGGCTCGAAGTAGATTACTTTTCCCGAGTCGTCCGTGATGTAGTCGCCAAATGTGTCGCGAATTGTCTCACCGCTGGTGCGCTCATGCACAATGTGACCGACCGTGCGATGAATCTTTTCCACGGCATCGGCACCGCGAAAAACCAGTAGCAATACACGGGGCCGCTGGCCATTGATTTTCCCGGCGAAATTTTTCAGCACATAATCGCGAATCAATTCTTGCGTCGCGCGATGTTGGGCATCGGTTTCCGTCACGATTGTCTCTACGTAGCGCTTTGCCAATTCCTCGCTTGGCGCAAACATGCGTCCACCAACCAGATCGAGCCCCGTGCGCGATATTAACCGTCCAACGATCCCACCGGTGCGCGATTTGCGCATCGAATAAGGAGTGACAATAGCGTAGGAAAGTTCTTCAGGCTGCATAATTGCTCGAGCGGCTTATGATTAAACCGCGTTTTATGCAGAGAAACCGAAGCCGCCAAAGGCTGGGGGAACGTAGCTATCGGCTATCCGTCGCGTCAAATTCTTTTGGAGGGACGGTGTCCAATGTCGCCCTACTTTTTCAATGGACGCGACTGAGCGCTATTTTTTCTCGGGGCCTTTTTCGTCCTTCATTTGCGCCATCTTTTGCGCAAGACCGGCGGCGTATTTTTCGTATTGGACATTATCGACCGTGAAGGTCCCGAACATATAGTTCGAGTTGTCCCAGGACCACTTTTGGTCTGCGTCGTTGTAGGTCATCTTTGAAGTGCGCCCCTGCGCATATTCGTGATGAAGCGGATCGGCCCCAGGCGGATTCGCAATTTTCGGAGCGCCACCCAGGCCGCCTTCGACCAGGTGACCGCGAAACGTACCATACTGCCCAAGGGTGATCTCATGATTTTTGCCCTCGATTTTTCGGGTAATCGGCACATAACGTGTTTCGGTCTTCTTCGATGCGCCCGGTGTTAACACCTTCGCAGCGACCGCTTCCAACCCTTTTCGCTGTTCAGGAGTGGCCTTTTCGTCGATGTAATTGTAGGCGAAGTTCCAGTTCCCGAACGCCTCCATCATCGTCTGGCCTTCGGGGCTTTGGCCGATGCTGGCGATGGCAAGTCCGTCGAGTTTCACTTTTCCGTAATTGCCTTTTTCAATGAAGAGTACCTGGCCGCCACCACAGGTCATCTTGGTCGGTTTGGAACCGAACCAACAGGGGCACGCTGCGTCACACGAACAGGCTTCTTCGAGTTGGCCCGTAATTTTCCACGGGGTTTTATCTTTTGGTTCATCGGCCGCACTCGCAGTCGAAGCGAAACAGAAAAACGTGACGGCGAGCACGCCGAATGACGAGGGGAAGAGCGACGTGATTTTCATGGCGCCAGTCTACAGGCACGCGTGCATTCGGGGCAATCCGATTTTGTGATGCTGTAGCCGTCGCCCTGCGGGCGACGCGATGCGCCGCTGTTTACAAATCAGCGCAGCGCTTCGCACAGCGCAGCGGCTACAAGAAAAATCAGCGGGTGACGAGGCTCGAACTCGCGACGTCCTCCTTGGCAAGGAGGTGCTCTACCACTGAGCTACACCCGCGTTTTGAGAGGGAAGAAATAATGTCCAGCGGTCGTCGCGACGCAACCTTTTTAATTGCTCCGCAAAGTGGAATATTCGAATAATTGAATCCAAACAGGACATTAAGCGCATCCCATGTTCAGAGAACCGCTATGAAGAGATTAATGATTGTCGGTATTTGCTCGATTGCGCTAGCCATGGGCTTGTCCGCGCAGACCCCGTCGCCGTCGCCGTCGCCGACGCCTTCAGCGCCAGCAACAGCTTCAGTTACCGCCAGCATCTCCCCATCGGATCTCGCCGACAGGATCCACGAGAAGCTGGAGAAAAAGTTTCGCGGCCAACACGGCATCATGATTGAAGGCGCTGATCACGAAAAACGGAATGAGGATATTCCAGCAATGGCGATTCCAATCGTGGCAATCGTGTTTCTGACGGTATTCGGCGCACCGGTGCTGATCGTGATCACGATAGGGATATTCGCTCTTGTAGTAAGCCGTATGCGGCAGCGCACCATCCGAATGATGGTGGAGAAAGGTCAGCCGGTTCCCGCAGAACTGCTTGCACCGGCCACGCGAGCCGTGCGCCGGCGGTCGGATGTGCGGCGTGGAGTTATTTGGGCCATGATTGGTCTCGGTGCGATGATCTTCTTTGGTGCCGTGAACGATTGGGAAGGCGGCATATGGTCATTAGGGCTGATCCCCTTTCTGATCGGGCTTGGTTATCTGATTGTATGGAAGCTCGAGACAAAGAAAGACAATCCGCCGTCAGCATCATAACCTGCTGCCGTGGAGCTCACAGATGCGGGCCTCATCGCGCGAGTTCTTGCCGATGACGATCAGCACGCGTTCGGCGAACTGGTGCGGCGGCACCAATCGAGCGTGCGCGGTCTGCTTCGGCAACTCACGCACACAGATATCGCCCTCGCCGACGATCTGGCGCAGGAAACTTTTCTCCGGGCTTACAAGAACATCCGGAGTTTTCGTGGTGAAGCGCGCTTTTCCACATGGCTTTACCGAATCGCTTACAACTGTTTTCGCGAGGATGCGCGCCGCCGCAAAGAGCTTGTCGGCGTGGATGAGGAGCGGTTGCAAGCCGAGCACGATCCGCGGACTGTCGATCCCGGTTTGCTACACGATCTTATGCATGCGCTGAGTTTACTTCCATTGCACGAGCGCACCGCCGTGGTGCTTTGCTGCCAAAACGGGTTGTCCCATGATGAAGCCGCGCGCGTCCTCGATATTCCGCTTGGCACCGTGAAGACCAACGTTTTGCGCGGCCGCGAGAAACTGAAGCGCACACTGGCCGCGTGGGGACCAAATTGATATAATAAACACAATGATCGACGACGACACGCTAGATCGACAATTACGCGAAGCGGCGCCGTATATCGACGACGAGGGATTTACCGCCCGCGTTATGGCCAAGTTGCCCGTAGCGCGCCGCGAACCGCGATGGCTGCGTGCAATGGTTCTGCTCGGCGTGACAGTACTCGGAAGCGGAGTTGCCTACCTGCTTTCCGGCGGCGGCCGCTTTGTCCGCGAAGGCATGGTCCAGTTCTCGAACTTCCCGATTTGGCTGTTGCTCGTGTTCGCGTTCGGTTGCGGCCTGGTGATTGGCGCCTTCGCTGTCATCTTTGCTATCCGCAAGACGCCAGAGGTGCGAGATCTTGTCGGATTGCGGTTTTGAACCGGAGTCTCAGTTATGCCCCGCACAACTCGCGGGCCTGTTGGACGTCAAGTGCGATCTGACGGGCGAGCGCATCGACATTGTCGAATTTCTTTTCCGGCCTCAGGTAGCTCACGAATTGCACCTCGACATCTTCGCCATAAATGTCGCGATTAAAGTCGAGCAGATGAATTTCAAGCACGCGTTCGGATTTGCCGCTGCTAACTGTCGGGCGATAACCAAGATTGATGACACCGTGATATGAAACGCCGCGGATCCATGCTTTGGCGAGATAAACGCCGTTTGGTGGAAACTGCTCGCTGTGCGCGCTCAGGTTCGCAGTTGGAAATCCGATTTTTTTTCCAAGATTGTCGCCGCGCGTAACCATGCCGAGAATGGTGTACTCACGACCGAGCATTTCCGCTGCTTTCGGGAAGTCGCCTTTTTCCACCGCCTGCCGGATGGCGGTGCTGCTAACCACTTCGCCACTTACGAGCACGGGCGGAATTCCGACCACATTGAAATCAAATTGTGCGCCAAGTCTTTTGAGAAGATCGAGATTCCCGCGTCGATCTTTCCCAAATGACCATTCGTGGCCGACGCAGACTTCGCGCAGCGGTCTTGAATGTGCGAGGAGTTCTTCGACAAACTTTTCTGGCGAAGTGGCGGCGAATTTTTTGTCGAAGTTGATTACGAGGAGATGTTCCACTCCCAAGTCGCGAATTAAAGCAATTTTGTGTTGCGTGGCAGTGAGCAGATGAGGCGCATTGTGCGGACGCAGCACTTTGACCGGGTGCGGATCAAACGTCACAACGAGCGGGGCTCCATCCGCCGAACCGGCGTGACGCGTGGCGGTGGAAATCACAGCTTGATGTCCAAGATGCACGCCGTCGAAAACTCCAATCGCCAGGAAAAGTGGCCCGCGCAGACTCTCCAGATCCACGATTGAACGAAGGACTTCCATTCTCAATCTACGCACCGCGCATGCGCGAAACTTCCGGAAGGCTAAGGATTCGGCTCAGAATCTCCTCACGCGAAGCATCTTTAATTTGCAAAACGCCGATTGCTTGATCGATATCGAAGCGTCCGGACTTTAGGCGCCGAAGCGATTTTAGATGCGCGCCACAACCGAGCTCCTCACCGATGTCGTGAACGTACGTGCGGACATAAAAGCCTTTGCTGCAAACGACGTTGAAGTCGATTTCTGGAAGCGCGATGCAATTAATGCCGTAGCGGTAGACATGGACGAGGCGTGGCTCGCGCTCGACGACTCGTCCTTGCCGCGCCAGTTTATAAAGGGGAACGCCAGCGTGCTTTTTCGCCGACACCATCGGGGGCATTTGATAGAAATCGCCTCGGAATTTTTCGAACGCTCCACGAATCGCGGGTTCATCGAGCGGCGGCACCTCGCGCTGGTTCACGATTTTGCCTTGTCGATCTTGCGTGCTGGTCGTGATGCCGAGTGTAAGGGTACCAGCATATTCCTTATCTTCGCTCATGAGCAAATCCTGGACCTTTGTTCCGCGTCCAATCGTCAAGAGAAGCAAACCGGTTGCAATCGGGTCGAGGGTTCCGCAATGGCCCACTTTTTTTATCTCGAGCTTCCGGCGGACTAGCGCGACGACGTCATGCGAAGTCATCCCTTCGGCCTTGTCCACGAGCAGGACGCCATCAAGAGTGGGACTTAACGACGTCACAAATTTCCTCCAGAACGTTCCTTTCGACTTCGGCGAGTGTTCCGCGCACGCGTGCGCCCGCCGCGAGGGTATGCCCCCCGCCGCCAAATTTCTGACAGATGGCACAGACATCAACGGCATCACTTTTCGAGCGCATGCTGACCCGCACTTTGCCGTCGGCCAGTTCTTCGAAAAAGACGGCGACGATAACGCCGCGGATCGCGCGAAGGTGATCGATTAAGCCTTCATTGTCTTCCGGAAGAACCTGCAGCTCCGCGGCCGTCTGTAAGGACAGGCTAAAACTTGCGACACGGCCGTCACGTTCAAAACGCATAGTGCGCAGCAGTTCTCGCAGTAGTTCCACTCGGCGTCGTGGATAATTCTCATAGAGCTGCTGGCTTAACTGTCCAACGTCAATGCCGGTGCAGACGAGCTCCGCCGCAACCTCGAAAGTGCGTGCGCTCGTTTTAGGATATTGAAAGGATCCAGTGTCGGTGGAGATAGCAGCGTAAAGATTTTCGGCGATCTCGCGATCAAATGGGAAATCCTGACTTTTGATCAGGTCAAAAATAATTTGTCCGGTAGCGGGCGCGGTTGGATCGACATGAACAAGGTCACCGTAGCCTGGGTTGCTCAGATGATGATCGATGTTGATCCAAATTTTCGCTGAGCGAACGGCCGTAAATGCTGTTCCGAGTCGATTTTGAATTGCCGTATCCAGCGCGATCGCAGCATCGACATCTTCGGCAGTGTGGGGCGGCTTGGTTAATAAATCCCCGCGCGGCAGGAAGGAATACTTCTCAAGCATTCCATCTTCATTCCACACCCGAACTTTCTTCCCGAGCTGCTGAAGCGAAAGTGCGAGCGCGAGCTGGCTGCCAAGCGCGTCGCCATCGGGGCGAACGTGACTTAAGACCGCGAAACGCTCATTCTCCCGCAATACCCGTCCGATTTGGTCGAGTTTGGATCGTGCCGCGCTCACTCGTGATCGCTGCGTGGCGTTTCGATCTCTTGCAGAATTTCAATGACGCGGGCGCCGCGTTCGATGGAATCATCGAGATGAAAAATGAGATGCGGCGTGTATTTCATAGTGACATGACGGGCCAGCTCAGCTTGCAAAGTTGCACGATGAGACGCGAGTTTGCTTATGACACACTCGCCGAGATCAGGTCCAAGAACGCTGACAAATACATGCGCATTCTTTAGATCCGCGCTGACATCGACATGGTTGATAGTGACGAGGGCGCCTGCGAAACTTATTTCACGCGCGATGATTCCGCTCAGTTCTCGTTTCAAGAGCTCGTTTACGCGTAGCATTCGGTGTTTCATGTTTGGAGCAGTTGAGAGCTGAGTGTTGATGGTTGAGAAAAAGAACGGGTAATTACCAATCTCTCAGCTCTCAACTACCGACTCTCAACTTTTTCTTTAGAGTTTCTGGGCGATCGCTTCAAGTTGGTAGCACTCAATAATGTCGCCCACTTGATATTCGCTGAAATCGCCGAGCTTGATGCCGCATTCAAGGCCTGAACGCACCTCTTTCACGTCATCCTGAAAACGGCGCAGCGTCGAAATCCCGCCGTCGTAAACTGGCTGCCGTTTCCGCACCACCCGGGCGCGCGCGGCGCGGGCTATGCGACCATCGGTGACGAGACAGCCGGCAACAATACCCTTGCTCAGTTCGAAAACCTGTTTCACTTCGGCATGCCCGATCACCGTCTCTCGATGTTCGGGCTCGAGCAAACCGGCCATCGCTTCTTTGATTTGATCGAGCAGTTCGTAAATGATGCTGTAAAGCTTGACTTGGACACCCTCCCGTCTTGCCGCGGAAACGGCCATGTTCTCGACCTTCACATTAAAGCCAACCACGACCGCGTTCGATGCGCTCGCCAACAAAATGTCCGATTCAGAAATGGGCCCGACGGCTGAGTGAATGATTTCCAAGTCGATCTTTTTACTTTCGATCTGTTCCAGTGCACCGACCAACGCCTCGAGCGAGCCTTGCGCGTCACATTTCAAAACGATGCGTAAAACCTTTTTCCCGTCGGCCGCTTCGAGTAGGCTCTCAAGCGTGGCGCGTTGTGGCACGGTCAACTTATCCGCGCGCTTCGCGAGCAAACGTTCCTCACCCAGAGTTTTTGCCGAGCGTTCCGAGTCCATGACGAGAAGTTCATCGCCCGCGTTTGGCAGCCCCGTGAAACCGAGGACTTTCACCGGGGTAGAGGGACCAGCTTTCTTGATCGGTTGGCCGCGATCGTCCAGGAGCGATTTCACTTTGCCACTGTAATCGCCGCAAATGAAAGGATCGCCGATCTTTAACATTCCCATTTGCACGATAACGGTGGCGGTGGGACCACGCCCTGCTTCGATTTGCGCTTCAATTACTGTGCCGCGCGGAGTGGCACTGGGCGATGCTTTAAGTTCCATCACTTCCGCTTGCAGCGTCATCATCTCGAGCAGGTGATCGATACCGGTGCCTTTCGTGGCGGAGACGGGACAAACGATCGTTTCGCCTCCCCAATCCTCCGGCGTGAGCTCGCGCTCTTGCAATTGTTTTTTCACCCTGTCGATGTTGGCCGAGGGGAGATCGACCTTGTTAAGCGCGACCATGATTTTCACATGGGGCGCGGCCTTGGCGTGATTAATCGCCTCTATTGTTTGCGGCATGATGCCATCATCCGCCGCGATTACCAGCACGACGATGTCGGTCACGTTAGCACCACGTGCGCGCATCGCGGTGAAAGCGGCGTGGCCCGGGGTGTCGATAAACGTGATTTTCGTTCCGTTGTGATCGACGCTATAAGCGCCGATGTGCTGTGTAATTCCGCCAGCTTCGGCTGCGGCCACCCGCGTTTTGCGAATCGCATCCATCAGCGAAGTCTTGCCGTGGTCCACATGTCCCATGAACGTAATGATCGGACCGCGCGGCTTGAGTTCCTCTTCCTTTTCAATGACGGGCGGAGGGGGCGCGACCACAACCTGCTCGACCTTGTGGACACCGGCGCCTTTCTCGCGGCGTTCTTTCTCCAGGACGAATCCGTGGTTCTCGGCGATCTTCGACGCGATATCCGGCTCGATCGTTTGGTTGATATTCGCGAAGATGTTGAATGTCATCAGCTCCGCGATGAGTTGATGCGGCTTTAATCCAAGCTCGATTGCCAATTGCCTAACGATAATTGGCGGTTTGATGTGGATGACTTTCTGAAGATCTACTTCGGCCTCTGCCGACGGCGCAATTGTACCATCAACAATGGTATTCGGCCGTTCTGCTGGCGCTGGTTGCGGCTTTGCCGGGGCTATCGCCTTTGAGGGAGCAACCGGCGTTTCCAACGAAGCTCGAATCCGTGAAATGGGGGGCAGAACCTGACGCTTCGGTTTTGCTTCACCTTCCTCAGCTTTTTTGTGGCCCTTTTTTTGGTCAATCAGCGACACGCTCTCGACCTCATGTCGTGACGTCGGCGCGGTTTTTGCTGATGCTGGCTGCGTTTGCGCCGGCGTGGCTGCACGCGCATGGGACTCGCTGTGAGCCTCTAGTTTTCTCTTCGAAACCTTGGCCTTTGGCGCGGCCCGCTTGTGGGCAGGAGCAGGTTTGCGCGCGACCGGTTTGCGCGCTGCGGTCTTGCTGCTCGTCTTCGTTGCCATTGTGCTTCTTCTAAAATTACGCTCATGGCTCGAGCGGGTTAAACCAGAGCCATATTTACTGCGCGACCTCTTGTTGATGGACCGCCTCGTGAATCTCGCGCGCCTTCGTTTCGTCCACCGCGAGTATGTCCACAAAATCCTGGACATCCGCGTCGCGTAATCCTTCCAAATTCGTAAACCCGGATTTCACAAGTATTAGTGCCTGCTCTTCGGTAATTGGCAGGGCACCGGCGAGTGTCTGCGCCGCCTGCGCCACTTTTTGTTCGACAGCGGTTGTGGCCGAAATGTCCTTGCCGATGTTAATTTCCCAGCCGGTGAGCCGCGAGGTTAAACGCGCATTTTGTCCTTTTTTTCCGATCGCGAGCGAAAGCTGGTCTTCATCGACGGAGATCTGCACACTCTTCTTCTCGGTATCGAACACCAAGTTCTTGACTTTGGCAGGTTTAAGCGCTTCGAGCACAAATTCCTTTGGGTCGGAGCTCCAGCGAATTATATCGACCTTTTCATTGTTCAGTTCGCGGACAATATTTTTAACCCGTGAGCCGCGCATGCCTACGCAGGCGCCCACCGGATCCACTTTTTCGTTCGCGCTCCAGACGGCGATTTTCGTCCGATAACCCGCTTCCCGGGCGATGCCGCGAATCTCGACTGTGCCATCGGCGATTTCGCTCACCTCTAATTCAAAAAGACGGCGCACGAAATTCGGATGGCTACGCGAAACGATGATCTCGGGGCCGCGAATGCCGTTTTCCACCGCGACCACGTAGGCGCGGAGCCGGTCGCCCACATTGTAATCTTCGACGACCACGCGTTCGCGCTGGGGCATGATGGCCTCAAATTTCCCAAGGTCGAGAATGACGTCGGAGCGATCGAAACGACGCACCGTTCCGCTGACGATTTCGCCGGCGCGATCTTTGAACTCCTCGTAAATCATTTCCTTTTCGACTTGGCGAATTCGCTGCATCATCGCTTGCTTGGCAGTCTGTGCGGCAATGCGGCCGAAATTTCGCGGTGTCACTTCCACCTCGACCGTGTCACCGATACTTGCGTCCGGTTTGATCTTGCGGGCTCTTGAAAGCTCGATCTCGTCCTGTGGATTGCTGACATGATCGGCCACCAGCAAATTTGCCAGCGCGCGAATTTCACCGGTCTTCGGATTGATATCGATGCGCAGGTCGCGCGACGCACCAACACTCTTCTTTGAGGCCGAAAGCAGCGCGTTCGAGACCGCTTCGAGCAGGATTTCGCGTTTGATCCCGCGCTCTCGCTCAAGGTAATCGAGCATGGCTATAAATTCTGCGTTCATAAAAACATCTAGCCCGCAGACTAAAAAGAGTGGGACACCGGTTCCCACTCCGATCAGCGCGCGGACTAGAAAGACAACTTAGCTTCGCCTGCCGCGTCGTCAAGCTGCGGCTCGGTTTGAGTTGACCTTAAAGAGTCAACATCGAACATCCAACAACCCGATGATTTCGCAGCCTAAAAGTTTATTGATTGTCCTGTTAATTTGGGCGGCGATTTACCTTCCCGCACTTGGCTCTCTCGCAATCAAAGGAGAAGAAGGACGGCGGATTTTGCCGGCGGTCCGGATGATCGAGACCGGCGATTACATCGTTCCGCGAGTGGGAAGCACCGCCTACTTCCGCAAGCCGCCGCTGGTGAACTGGCTAGTGGCGTCGTCTTTCAAAGTATTTGGGATTCGCAATGAATGGACAGCCCGGCTGCCGTCCGCGCTTTCCGTACTTACGGTCGCAATCGCATTTGTTACGGTCGCGCGCGCCAGTCTCGGCCCCAGCGGATCGATAACCGCGGCGCTCATTTGGCTGACGAATATCGGCATGATAGAAAAAGGTCGATTGATCGAAATCGAAGGGCTCTACATTTCACTCTCCGGTCTCGCGATCATTTTTTGGTTGGGTTTTGTCTCGCAAAAAAGATCCCCATGGCTCATTTGGTTGCCAACATCGATCTTCCTCGGGTTGGCCTTGTTGGCGAAAGGCCCGCTTCATCTCGTATTTTTTTATGGAATCGTCTTCGCCGTCCTGTGGCAAACAAAGAATTGGCGTTTGCTTATCCATCCCGCGCACTTCACCGCGCTCGCCATTATGTTCGGAATTTTCGCAGCCTGGGCGATTCCGTTTCTCCAGAGCACCACTATGCAAGTGGCGCTGCGTAAGTGGTCGGCTCAATTCAGCGGCCGGTTTAGCGCGAGCAATTTCAATTTTTCGAGTTGGATCCAAAATGTTCCGCGCGCTCTCGTCTATTTTCTGCCTTGGGTCATCCTGTTCCCATTCGTGCGGTTTACGCGATTCCAAGATGAACTACAGCGGCGACTAGCGCGCGCTCTTACCTGGGGAATTGTCGGTCCGTTTGTCGCCGTCAACCTCGTGCCCGGCGCGCTACCCCGATACAGCATGCCGGCATTGGTTCCAGCCTCATGGTTGCTTGCCATGAGTTATGTCGGCAATGCATGGCAATGGCCTCAGCGAATGCAGTTGGGGAGCGAACGAGTGTGGACTAGGGTGGTGGCAGCCTTTGTCGGACTTGGACTCGTGATCGGTGGAATTGGGTATCCGCTTGCTGCGTTCGTTTTGAGAAACAGACAGCAGGTAAAAAAGGCGGCGGCGGAAATTAATGCCCTAGTGCCGGCGGGCGAAAAGCTCTACGCGGTGGATCCGGATTATCAACCGGTGCTGTTTTACGTGAAAGCACCATTGATCTACGCGACCGAGATGACGAACCTGCCGCGGGATACACATTATTTTCTTGTCGAGACGGAAGGCGAGCACGAAGCAACCACTACGCAACAGTGGGCACCGAGGCGGACGCATCGACTCGCTCGCATCACGGATTATCGCAAGCGCGGGGTGACTCTCTTCGAGGTCGGGCCATAAAGATTGACAGTCTGGCAAATCGGAATTGGTTAGCATGCTAACCAATTTAGCCTGCACCATGTCTGACTGGGAAACAATTGGCCCGTTGCTACACGGCACGGCTCGCGCCTGGCGGCAAAAACTGGACGAGCGTCTTAAGCCAATGGGCTTGAGCCAGGCAAAGTGGCGCACTCTTTTGCATCTGTCTCTCGCGCCTGAGCCACTCACTCAGACAGAGATCGCCGCGCGACTTGGCGTGGAAGAGCCAACGGTCGTAACATTGTTGCATCGCTTGGAGAAGGAAGATTGGATCACGCGCCGGAATTCGCCCCGCGATCGTCGTTGCAAAGAGGTGCTGCTCGGCTGGCGGGCCCAGCGTATTATCGCTCAGATCCAAACGGCGGCAGACGAACTTCGACATGAGTTGCTTGCCGGCATTCCAGCGTCCGAACTGCGAACCTGCATCAAAGTGCTCACACAGATTTGTGAGAAAGCGGAAAGACGCGATGAAGCGCGAAGAATGGTTACCTCCTCCGTTCGTTTGCGTCAGAACGGCCAGAACAGTGATGCGTATCCGAATACAAGGAAAAGGGCGCGCCGCCGCGTCCCGAGGAGATCTCAATGAAGCGCGCGCGCCTCACCAGCCACACTATTCCTAAGTGGGCTTATCTGCTTTTTATCGTCCTTGCTGCCTTCGTCTTGTATCGGATTTTTCAACACAGGGCCAGTGAGGTCAAAGCTGCCCAGCCGCCGGTGCGACCCGTACTTGTCGCCAAAATTATCACAAAGGATGTGCCTCTTTATCTCGATGAAATTGGCACTTGCGCTGCGTATGAGACCGTTCAGGTCCAGGCCCAGGTGAGCGGTCAAATCGTCGCCCGTAATTTTCAAGATGGCGCCGATGTGAAAAAGGGCGATTTGCTTTTCACGATTGATCCGCGGCCTTACCAGGCCGCGCTCGAACAAGCGCAGGGGCAGCTCGCGCAGGCGCAATCGAAATTGGTTCTCGATCAAATTACCCTGAAGCGCCAGCAGGAACTGCGCGCCAGAAATGTGATCTCACCCCAGGATCTGGACGCCGCTCAGGCGACAGTGAAAAGCGATGAGGCGATGGTAAAAACCGCCGAAGGCGCGGTCGCCGCTGCGCAGGTGAATCTGGATTATTGTAGTATTCGCTCGTCTATCAATGGCCGGGCTGGTTTGCGGCTTGTCGATGTTGGCAACGTGGTGACTGGCGGAAACGGAGGAGGCGGCGGCGCGGTGCTGCTGACCATTCAGGGACTGGATCCCATTTACACCGATTTTACTGTTGCCGAAAATGACCTGCCGCTCGTACGGCGTTATCTTGGCGGCCCAAACGTTAAAGTGGAAACGCGCGCTGCGGACGGCAGCATGCCGCCACGTTTAGGCGACCTCTATTTCATCGACACGGCGGTTCAACCAGGCGCGGGCACGGTGAAAGCGCGAGGGGTCACCCCCAATCCCGACCATGCTCTTTGGCCGTTGGAATTCGTCCGTGTGCGTTTTATTCTCGACTTGTTCAAAGATGCGACGCTGGTGCCGTCGCAGGCCGTGCAAATTAGTCAGAGCGGCCCGTTTGTCTTCGTGGTGAAAGCAGACAACACGGTTGATTTGCGACCGGTCAAGCCCGGTCAACGGCAGGATGGCGACATGACCGTGATCCAGGATGGCGTTCAACCCGGTGAAACTGTCGTCGTTACAGGACAGCTTGCACTGGCGCCGGGAACAAAGGTCGATCCTAAACCATACAATCCTCCGGGTCCTCCGAACGGTGGCCAGGTTGCGGCGAAGGCCCCAATGTAGAAAATCCGGTTCCCGATATGGCTGGAGAAGAACAACACGATGGAGCGGGGAAACATGAAGATAATTCGCCCCATACTGCCCGGGATGGGCAACAAGGGACGCGACCGGCGAGGGTTGGTGCGTCGCCGAAAGATAACGCCGGTGCCAAGCTGATCCAAGTCAGTGGCTCGGGGCTCTCAGGGCCCTTTATACGCCGGCCGGTGATGACCGTGCTATTGACGCTCTCGGTCATCGTCGCTGGGATAGCCACTTACGGCAAGCTCGCCGTCAACGATCTGCCCGCGGTCGATTATCCGGTTATCCAGGTCACCTGCGCATATCCCGGTGCGAACCCGACGACTATGGCGAACAACATCGCCACCCCCCTGGAGAAGCAATTCCTGCAAATTCCAGGACTCGACATCATCACGA
>Ga0209470_1001807_pt1 | contig 15491 bp, 16 predicted proteins | sample GraSoiAngelo_125_FD_185882 | JGI IMG/M metagenome (GOLD analysis project Ga0209470, IMG submission 185882) | Grasslands soil microbial communities from the Angelo Coastal Reserve, California, USA - 14_0927_05_40cm (SPAdes) (version 2) | ecosystem: Environmental > Terrestrial > Soil > Grasslands ... | reverse complement strand
GGCGGGATCGCCGAAGCGCTGCGGCTCGTGCGCGAGAGGGGCGTGCGCTAGCGAGCGCTACGCGGCAGAAGCGAGGCTGAGGGTGTCGCCGCCCAGCTTTCGGAGCGCACGCAGCGCGCTCACGATCCCGAACAGCGCGAAGGCGTGGATGGCGATCGCGATCCAGTCAGCGAGGAGCAGGAAGACGAGCCCGTCGATCGCGTAGAGGATGCCTCCGACGACGAACGCCCACGTCGCACCCGCGGTCGCGCGCATGCCGAGGAATACGAACAGGGCGATCGTCACCACGTGCGCGAGCCACGTGACCGATGGCGCGAGTCCCTGGAGCACGCCGTCGAAGAACCAGTCGATCGCCGTGCCGAGGGCGAAGCCCAGGTCGCTGCCGATCGCGTACAGAGCGAAGTTGATCAGGGAGAGGCCGGCGATCCAAAAGAACCAGCGGCCGCCTTTCTCGACGCGGCGTACGAGCGCGACACGCGCGGCGGTCGCTGGGTCCGGCCCCTGTGTGGGCGATGCGGTCGCGCTCGTCACGCCGGTCGGTCGCGCCGTCGACGTCATCGGTGTTGCCGGCGACGGCAGGACCGTGGTGTTCGTTTCCGGGCGGGGCGGACGCGGGATCGTCGCGCCCTCGGTCGGGATCAACAGGCCGCCGACGGTCAGGTTGTAGGTGTAGCCGAATCCGTTCGTGCCGATCGAGATGGCTGCGCTGTGGCCGTCGACGTCGAATGCGTGCTCGCTGTTGGTGTCACCGAACTTGCCGCCGCGAAAGACCTCGCGGCCGTTCACCAGGATCCGGCGCTGGCCGGAGAGCACCTGATGCTCGAGATCGACGGAGTACTTGCGAAGATCCTCGTCGCGGAAGTCCCAGCGCTTTGCGGCCATGTGGCGCGCAACTCTAGGTGCGACGTGTCGATGGCGAGGTGTCGGAGACCTCGCAGCTCCGCAGGCCAGAAGTACTAGCGCGGTTGGTACCTGCTAGCTGAACACGAGATAGCGAAGCCAGATATCGATCGTGCAGACGACCATCGTGAGGAACGTCGCCGGGAGGCCATAGCGCAGGTAGCCGCGGAACGTGATCGGATATCCCTGCGCCTCGGCCATGCTGCTGACGACGACGTTCGCCGACGCGCCGATGACCGTTGCATTCCCACCTAAGTTCGCGCCCAGCGAGAGCGCCCAGATGAGCGGCTCGATGTTCACGCTGTGTCCGAGCTCGGACACGAGCGGGACCATCGTGATCGTGTATGGGATGTTGTCGACGATCGCGGACAGGATTGCGCTCATCCACAGGACGAGGAGAGCCGCGACGTCCGTCCGTCCGCCCGTGATCCCCAGCGTCGCGGTCGCGAGGTCGCGAATGAGACCCGCCTTGACGACCGCACCGACAACGATGAACAGGCCGATGAAGAAGAACAGCGACGACCATTCGACGGTCTTCAGGATCTCGTGGACGTCGTCTTTGCTCACGATCATGAGCACGACGGCGCCGGCGAGCGCGATCGTCGCGCCCTGCAGCCCGAGCGGGCGCGCGACGATGAATCCCGCGATGGTGGCGAGCAGGACGATGAGCCCGGTGCGCATCATCGCCGGGTCGGCGATGCGCCGTTCCTCGGCGACGAGGTCGTCGATGTCCTTGGCCGAGAGCATTCGCCTGCCGAGCTGGCCGCGGAAGAGCCATCGCGCGAACGCGAGGTAGACGACGAGCGACACGATCGCCGCCGGCGCCGTGTTGAGGAGAAAGTCGCCGAAGTCCTTGCCGAGCCGGCTGCCGATGATCAGATTCGGCGGATCACCGATGAGCGTCGCGGTCCCGCCGATGTTCGAGGCGAGGATCTGCGAGATGAGGATCGGCACGGGGTCAATGCGCAGCCGTTTGGCGATGAAGAAGGTGACCGGCACGATGAGCACGACGGTGGTGACGTTGTCGAGCACCGCTGACACAACAGCCGTGACGATCGACGCAATGACGAGCACGCGGTATGGGTCTCCGCGTGTGATGCGCACCGCTTCGACGGCGATCCATTGGAAGAGGCCGGTTTTCGCGAGTATGTTCGCGATGACCATCATCCCGGCGAGCAGGAAGATCACGTTGAAGTCGACGACCGACTCGGAGAAGGCCTCCCCCTGGCTGAGGAGCCCGGTCGCGATGACGACGACCGCACCAAGGAGCGCGGCGAGCGTGCGGTGCAGCCGCTCGGTGACGATGAGGAAGTAGACCCCGGCGAAGATGGCCGCGGCCAGGAGCGCTTGCGTGCTCACGCTGCGAGGCTAGCCGCCGCGCGTCCGGCGACGCGCCCGCTGAAGATGCAGCCGCCGAGGAAAGTGCCCTCGAGCGAACGGTAGCCGTGCACCCCCCCGCCGCCGAAGCCCGCGACCTCGCCCGCCGCGAAGAGGCCCGGGATAGGCCGGCCGTCGCCGCCGAGCGCGCGACCCTCCAGGTCGGTCTCGAGGCCGCCCAGCGTCTTGCGCGTGAGGATCCATAGGCGCACCGCGACGAGCGGACCTGCCTTCGGATCGAGCATGCGGTGCGGGCGCGCGACGCGGATGAGTCGGTCGGACAGATACCTGCGCGCCTCGCGGATCGCCGCGAGCTGCGCATCGGAGGGTGCGGACGACGCGGCCTGTTCGTCGAGCGCCGCGATCTCGCGCTCGAGCGCGGCGGCATCGATCTCGTCCGCGCCGGCGAGGCCGTTCATCTTCGCCGCCAGCTCTCTGATATTCGGCGCGAAGACAAAGTCACGGCCGCGCTCGCCGAAGCGCTCGACCGGCTTGACCGCACGCGGCATCGCGCGGCGCACGACGCCGAGCACGCTCTTACCGGTGAGGTCGGGGTTCTGCTCCGACCCCGAGAGCGCGAGTTCGCGCCCGAAGACCTTGGAGTCCATGACGAACCAGGAGTGGTCGTGCCCTGATCGCGCGATGTACTCGAGCGCGGCGAGCGCGTCGAATCCGGGGAAGATCGGCGCAGGAAGCCGTCCGCCACGCCCGTCGAGCCAGAGCGGCGTCGGGCCCGGAAGGATGCGAATGCCATGACGCGACCAGATCGGTGCGTAGTTCTCAACGCCCTCGGGGTAGTTCCACATGCGATCGGCGTTGATGAAGCGCGCACCCGCGCTGCGCGCGACCTCGAGCATGCGACCGTCGACGTGGTCGGGCACGCCCGAGAGCATCTTCGCCGGCGGCGTCCCGAGACGTTCCGGCCAGTAGCGGCGGACGAGGTCGTGATCGCCGCCGATGCCGCCGGACGTGACGACCACCGCGGGCGCCCGCAGCCTGAACTCGCCGATGACCTCACGCGTGCTCTTCTCACCGCGCGCGGCGCTGCTCGGCGCGAGGATCTCGCCGACGACGCCATCGACAGTTCCCGCGGTCACGATCAGAGACGTGACGCGGTGACGGTGTTGTACGGAGACCGCGCCCGATGCCTCGAAACGGCGCAGCGATCGCACGAAGGGCGCGATGACGCCGGGGCCGGTGCCCCAGGTGATGTGAAAGCGCGGCACCGTGTTTCCTGCGCGCTCCGCCCACTGCACGAGCGGGAACCAGCGCATGCCGAGGCGATGCAGCCATGAGCGCATCTCGCCGGCGGCGAAGTCGACGTAGGCCTCCGCCCATTTACGCGGCCAGGCGTCCTCGTCGCGATCGAACCCGGCGTACGCGAGCCAGTCGCGCAGCGTGAGGTCACGCGAGTCCCGCACCCCGAGCCGCCGCTGCTCTGGCGTATCGACCATGAAGAGCCCGCCGAAGGACCAGAACGCCTGGCCACCGAGCGATGCCTCCGGCTCCTGCTCGAGCAGGATCACGCGCTTCTTCGCCGCAGCGAGCTCAGCGGTCGCGACGAGGCCCGCGAGACCGGCGCCGACGACGATCGCGTCCGCATCCATCTCGCGACGTGTCAGCGGCGTTCGATGACTGAGCGCAGCTGATGACGGAGACCGCGGGGTGTGCGCACGATGACGAGCTGCACGCCGTCGCACCCAGGGCAGCGCAGCACAACGCCGGGTGCGTACGTGTACGCGCGCAGCGTCGCGAGTGCGTCGCGTCGTCCACAGTCCGGGCACGTGCCAACGGCGGCCGTGAGGTCCGCGCCGAACACTTCGTCGAGCAGACCGCCGACCGCGTTCCCGTCGAGCGTCAGTTCCTCGTTCGCTCGCATCGTCCTCTCCTCCTTCACGTGCCCGTCGGTCCGAATCGCTCGGTCTTGATCCGATCCGCGCGGAGGCTGGCCCGCTCGAGTGACGTCGCCGCCGACTCGACGAGCGGCGTCGGTCCGCAAATGAATGTGAGCGCCGATGCGCCGAACGGCCGGCTTACCTCGGCGAGCATCGTGTCGTCGATCCGGCGCGCGTACCCCGTCCAGCCGGCAGGCTGCGAGCGTGTGAGCGTGTGGAAGATCTCGACCCCGCCGGTCGCGAGGCTGGCGAGCTCCTCGCGGTAGATGACGTCGTCGTAGGTGCGCGAGCTGTAGAGGAGGCGCACAGGTACCTTCGCGCCGACCGCCGCGCGATGGCGAAGCATCGACATCATCGGGACGACGCCCGAGCCGCCGGCGACGAGCAGCACGGGGCCACCGGACGTTGTGGCGTCCCACACGAAGTAACCGCCGATGGGCCCGCGCACCTCGACGCGGTCGCCGGGCACGACGACCTGGTGGAGAAAGGTCGACACCTCGCCGTCCTCGACACGCTCGATCGTCAGATCGATCTCACCCGTGCGTTCGGGCGCGGAGGCGATGGAGTAGCTGCGCTGCGCGCGGTAGCCGTCTGGCGCGGTGAGCCGGAGGTCGTAATGCTGACCCGCCCGATGCTTGATCCAGCCGGGAAGGCTCAGCGTGAAGCTCTTCACCTTCGCCGTCTCGGGCGTGATCTTTGTGATCGTCGCGATCTGCCACTGCAGCGTGTTCACCTAGTCGCCGCTGTAGCGCTCCTCTTTCCACGGATCGCCCCGGATGTGATAGCCGTTCGACTCCCAGAACCCGGGACGATCGCGATCGACGACGCGCAGCGCCCGGAGCCACTTCGCGCTCTTCCAGAAATAGAGATGCGGCACGACGAGCCGCCCCGGACCGCCGTGATCTGGCGGCAGCGGCTTGCCGTCGTACTCGTAGGCGACGAACGCCTGTCCGTTCACCGCGTCGGAGAGCAGGAGATTCGTGGTGTAGCCGCCGTGGCACTCGGCGACGAGTCCGAGCGCGTTCGGTGCCAGTTCGACGTGCTCGAGGAGCGTGTCGACGCTCACGCCGCGCCACCGCATGTCGAGCTTCGTCCATGTCGTCACACAGGAGATGTCTTTCGTGAATTCCTCGGCCGGCAGTGCGAGGAACTCCGGCCAGGACCACTTGACCGGCGCGCGCACGAGCCCAGAAAGCGCGAGCTCCCATGTCGCAAGGTCGATCCGCGGCGTCGGTCCAGCTGAGAGCACGGGGAAGTCCGTCACGAGGTGCTGTCCAGGTGGGATCCGAGCGGCGAGACCAACAGCGGAACGCGGCCGACCGCCAAATCCGCGGGTCACGAACCGTTCAGCCATGTCGCGCGAGCCTATCGCGCGTGCGCGAATACGGCGCGCGCGGCTATGCGAGGTCGGGGCGCTTCGTGCGGCGCGTCGCCGGGTCGACACCGGCGAACGTGAGGAAGTCGGTCATACGGAATGACGGTCCGGGGCGCTGCAGCGTCGGCGTCCAGCCGGGCTGTTGCACGAGGTACGAGTTCGGATCGGAGTCGAGGAGACCGATGACGACCTCGGCGACGATGCGGCCACCGACGGGTCCGAGGTGGAAGCCGCCGGCGTTCTTGCCGATGTCCGTGTCGGGCACGAGCTGCGCCTCGCGAAGCATGTAGTAGAAGAGGGGCGTGTTGCGCTCGAGCTGCATGTCGTATGCGGTGAGCTCCTCGAGGTCGCCGGCGCTCAAGACCTCCGCGCCGATCGCGCGCGCGATCGCCTGACCTGACGGCATCGACCAGGTGATGTGACGCAGCAGGTTGCGCTGCATCAGCGCGATCGGTGCCTTGTGGCTCGCGATCGCGGCGAGCGGCAACGTGAAGAGCGGAGACGAGATGTGCGTATCCATCTGCTTGTTCGGCTTCACTTCGTTGTCGTTGAAGTTGAAGAACGTCTGCCAGCCGATGAATCGCCGCGGCGCGCGGAAACCGCCACGCAGGTCGCCCGGGTCGACACCGGGCGCGGGCGCGAGGTCGCCCAGGGCCGGATCGAAGATGAGACCGAAGAACGGCTTGCCGCCATCGCCCTTCAAGTTCGCGCGGTACGACGGCCGGACCATCGTGTGGCCGAGACGGAAGCATGCGCCCTGGAACTCCACCGGCATCGTCGCGAGGCCGAGATCAGGTTTGTAATAGCGGCGGCCGCGCGAGAGCACCTCGTCGGTCATCGCCGGTCCGACGAAGAGCGGCAAGAACTCGCTCAGGATCAGCCAGTGGTAGTGCCAGGTGACGAGACGTTTCGCCTCGACGAAGATCGCGGGCGGATCGGTGAGACCCGACGTCTGCCGCACGTAGTCGACGGTGCGGTTGTGGAAAAGGATGAACGCGCAGTGCAGCCCTGAGATCATGAGGTGCTGGTCGGTGCGCGGGTCGGGGATGATCGGCATGAGGTCCGCGTTGCGCGGTAGGTCCTCGAAGACGCCGCCGCTCTCGATGCGCAATTTCAGCGGGTCGTCCTTCTCGTAGTACTGCGGCGTGACGAAGGGACCCAGGCCGTAGATCGTGTCGAGGTCGAAGGCGGCGACATGCGCGTTCTGCGTCGCGTACGGATCCGTCGGCACGCCGAGCGTCGAGCGCGCGTCGAAGGTGATGTCGAGATCCATGAACTGACCGAAGAACGTCACGCCCGCCGTGTGCGTCGGATTGTCCGGGTTCGTCGGCGGGTTGTTGCCGTTCACGCTGCCGTCGGCGATGAGCGCCACCGGGCCGCGATCGAGCGCGTCCTTCGCGTCGAGGAGGCCACCGGGACGGCCTACGTCGCGCATCGCTTCGCGCAGCTGGTCCGTCGCACCCGCGGGCACGATGTCGTGGAAGAACGACTGGAGGTCGGGGAACATCCGGCTGAAGTTGTTCGGGTTGAGCTGGCGATTCACGACGGCGTACGTCGCGCCGGCACCCGCACCGACGACCGCCGCGGCGCCGATGCCGAGGCCGACGCCTTTGAGGAACGATCGGCGGCTCGCGCTCGGCGGAGTCGCGACCGCGGGCCGTGTGTCGCGCGTCTCCGCCACCGCCGCCGCCGCGACTGGCACGACCGTGCCTTGGACGGTGCGCGGCGCAAGTGCCTCGGTCCGTTCAACCTCCCCGACGGAGACGGGGACCGCGGGCGAGATCGCGACGTAGCTGAGGAGCGCCGCGGAGATCGCTGCGAGGCCGACCGTCCCGAGCATGAGATCGAACGGCCACACGATCCCGTAGAACACCCAGATGATCGCGAAGTACACGGACCACATCACGGGAGGGACGGCGAATGCGGCGAGTCGATAGCCGAACGTGTGCGACGCGTCCGGCCGCGTGAGCGCCATGATCGTGTCGAACAGGAAACCGCCGATCGTCCCGGCGACGATCGACCATCCGAGATCGAACGTCGTGAGCCCGCTCATCGCCGCCGACACGACGGTCATGAGGAACGTCGCGCTGCCGAAGGGCAGCTGCCAGCGGCGCAGCGCGAGAAAGAGCGGCGCGAGCAGGATGATGTTCGTCGCGAGGACGCGCGCGACGGCCGTGAACTCCGCCGTGTATCGCACGCGGACGTCCGCCTGCAGCGACGATGGCATGCGTCCGAGCGGCAGCGACGGCGTCCAGTCGAGGAACGCCGACAGCCACTGGAACATGAACGCGGCGACGGCAGTGGCCAGCGTGAGCGAGAGCAGCGTCGGGAAGAGCCGGCGGAACGACGACTCGCGGGGATACCACGCGGGGGCGTACCAGCCGGAGCGAAGACCCGCCGAGACGAGCGCCGCCGCGCCCGCGAAGAGGAGCAGGTGGAACGGCGCGATCACCCGAGCGACGCCGTTCTCCTCACCGAACTCGCTGTGCCACAGGAGATCCCCGAACATCCCGACCATGGCGAGGACGAAGCCCAACATCGCGAGCGGGTAGCGCATCGGGATCCCGAGGAAGCGATGGAAGTACGGCTCGGGACGCACACCCTGAACGAACAGATGCGGGTTGCGCGTGGCGACCCACAGGAACGTCGCGGTGAACCCGGCGTAGAGGAGTGCGTGCCAGACGGTGAAGAAGCTGCCGAGCGCGCCGTTCTGCAGATTGATGTGATTCCAGCCATCGAGGAAGAGGCCGGCGACGAGCGTCGTCGACAGTAGCCCGGTGATGAGGTCCTCACGCCACGGCTCTCGGCGCATAGTGGGCGCGAAGCCTACACAACGCGCGGCGCATCACGAGTCATCTGGATGACGCAGCGAGCGTTGTCGTCGACGCCGGCCAGAGACAGCGCTCGCTCGCCTGACTGTGTGACGCCGTCCTCACCTCACAGTGCGAGCCGCCGGTACGTTGTAGACGCGATGCGTCCGCTGACCGATCGCGCCCTGGAGCTCGGCGCCCGCGCTCTCGCGCGGACCGATCCCCATCTCGCCGCAGTCATCTCGCGACGCGGCACGCCGCCGCTGTGGGGCCGCGCGCCCGGTTTTCCGACGCTCGTGCAGATCATCCTCGAGCAGCAGGTCTCACTCGCATCGGGCCGCGCCGCGTTCTCACGCCTCGAGCGGGTCGCGGGCGGCGCGGTCACGCCGCGGCGCGTGGCGCGACTCAGCGAGGTCCGCCTGCGCTCCGCGGGCCTCACGCGCCAGAAGGCGGCGTACATCCGTGCGCTCGCGGTCGCGGTCGTGCGGCGCGAGTTCTCGGTGCGCGCGCTCGCCTCGCTCGAAGACGAACGCGCGCACGCCGAGCTCACCAAGCTCAGAGGCATCGGGCCGTGGAGCGCGGACATTTACCTGCTCATGGCCCTCCGACGGCGGGACGTGTGGCCGCGGCACGATCTCGCGCTCGCGGCCGCGATGCGGGAGGTCAAACGACTGCGTTCACTCCCCTCGCCCGAGCGTCAGCTCGCGATCGCGGAGGCGTGGCGACCTTGGCGGGCGGTCGCAGCGCGAGTGCTCTGGCACCACTACCTTTCGACGCCGCGCCGGAGAATGCGCGCCTAGCATCGCGTCACTGTCATGGTGTGGCCGCTGGACATGCCCGAGGCGCAGGCGACTTACGACCGTCTGTTCCCCTATTACGTCGAGGTCTCCGCGGTCACGCAGCTCCGTCCACGCGGCGAACGCGCCGGTGGCCCGGGCGGACACGCGACGATGTTCATCGGCGGCGCGTCGCGCGACCCGAGCGCCGGCTATCCGAGGCTCAGACTCGCCGACGAGAACGCGACGGACACGGGGACGGGCGTGAGCGTGAATCGCGCGTTCGCGAACGCGAACTGGATCGCGGTGGCGGGACGCGAGATGTTCTTCCACGGCGGAATGCGCGACGACGAGACCCTCGACCGGCGACGTTTCGACGCGGCCCTCGAGCAGGCCGCGCAGGCGGGCTGGTTCGAGGGCGTCGAACTCACGCGGGCCGCCGGGTCGCCACGCGTCGCGGATGTCGAGGCCGTCGTGCGTCACTCCATCGGCACGGACTTCGCTCTCACGTTCGGCCGGACGGTGTACGCGGCACGGCTACCGATGCCGCGGCCCGCGCTCTCCAAGGTGATCGACTACCTGAACGACCTCAACGATCGGGCCGCGTGGCGCGGCTACCAGTGGAACGCCCTCACGAACAATTGCAGCCACGTCATCCACAACGCGCTCGCCGCGGCGGGGGTTTGGGATCCGAAGACCGTGCGCGCCGGCACGACCGTCGACACGATCCTCGATCTTCTGAGCGTCGCGACGGCTGTCGTGCGGCGTCGCATGTCGGACTTCTCGTTTCCGGCAAACAGTTTCGTCCGAGTCTTCGAGGCCGCGAACGAACGGCCCATCGACGACGCGGCTCACGCATGGCGCGACCACGACATCCGACGATCGATCGACGCGGGTTGGCTCGTCACTGGTCCCGGAGGCCTGGTGCGCCGCTATCCGATGCATGACCCTTCGCGCAACGACCTCTTCGCGCCGGGTCGCGATCCCGTCCTCGCCTCGGTGCCCCTGCTCTGGGACAAGCGACGCACGTTCGTGGACCTGACGCGCGCCACTCCCGCACACCTCAGCGACCTCGCCGCGAATCTCACCCATTTCCGAGAGCGCTTCGCGCGCGCGCTCGCGCGGGAGCGGCTACAGGGGGATGCGAATTTCGCGACGCGCTACGAGCGCGTCATCGCGTCGGAGCTCGAGCGGACCGATCGGGCTATCGCTTCGATCGCGAACGACGCTGCTTCGACTGCTTCGCTTTCAGCGACACCCGTCGCCGTGACTTCGAAGCGCGCGCCTTCTTGACCGTCTTGGGGTGAAGGCGCTCGGGCAGCACCTTCTTGCCGGTCGAGCGGTTCCACTCCTCGTACTGCTGGTCGGTGATCTTGCCCTCGACAAGGAGCTCCGCGAATTTCCGGCGCTGCGCCTTGCTCTTGAATGGCACGACGCCGAGACGGGCAAGAAGCACGCCGACGCGATACTCGACCGATGAAGGAAGGCGGGCTCGAGGCCGAGAGGCTGTCGCTGAGCGACCTCCTCGACACGCTGCCGGTCCCGGTCATCGTCTACGGCGCCGACGGACGGGTCCTCTTCGCGAATCAGGCACGGAAGGACTTCGCCGGCGACGACGTCGCGACGCTCGACGGCGCCATCGCGCGCACCGCGCCTGCGACGGAGGACGGCCAGATCTTGCCGCGCGAGCGGCTCCCTGCGCTGCGCGCGCTGCGCGGCGAGTCCGTGCGCGGCGAGCGCCTGCGCTTGCGCGCCGCGGATGGACACACCGAGGTGCTGCTCGTCAATGCGTCACCGCTGCGTGACGCCGACGGCAAGATCGCGGCGGCCGTCGTCGTTTTTCATGACATCACCGATCTGAGCGACCTGGAACGAGGTCGACGCGAACTGTTCGCGATGGCGAACCACGACCTGCGTACGCCGATCACTGTGATCCTCGCGTTCGTGCAGCTCGCCCGACGCGTAGCGCGGAAGGACCCCGATCGCGCGGTCAAAGCGCTGAGCGACATCGAGCGTCAGGCGCAGCGGATGAGCCGCCTCGTCGGCGATCTGCTCGACGTCGCGCGCTTCGAGTCCGGCGCGATACCCGTGCGGCCAACGGAGAACGATCTCGTGGAGACCCTCCGGCTCGCGATCGAGCGCCAGTCCGAGCTGTCGCGCTTCGCGATCAGTGCCCCGGATGCGCCGGTGACCCTGACGTTCGACGTCGATCGCGTCGACCAGATCCTCGACAACCTGCTCTCCAACGCGATCAAGCACACTGCGTCAGATACGACGGTCGACGTCGCGCTGACGTTGGAACGCGATGAGATCGTCGTGCGCGTAACCGACCATGGCAGCGGTATCGACGCAGACGAGCGCGCACTACTCTTCCAGCCCTTCTACCAGACGCCGCGCGGCCGGAGCTACGGCGGGACGGGTCTCGGGCTGCACATCAGCCGGCGCATTGCGGAGGCGCACGGCGGACGCCTCTGGCTCGAGGACACCGTGCCGGGCAAGACGACGTTCGCGCTCGCGCTGCCGCGACGCTAGCAGTCAGCGCGCGCCGCGGTGACGACGCGGGACAGACCGGTCCAGGGCTCGAGCGAGCCGAGCCCGTGGCTGCCGAGGGCGAGCGAGATCTCGCCGCTGTGGAAGGCGTCGTGCGTGATCATGCGCATGAGCACGGATTGCCGAGTGTGCATGCGCACCGTGCCACCGCTAGAGCGCGGCATCTCCTGTTCGAGCGTCTCCGGCGTCCACGTCTCGAGGCATCGCTCGACGATGCTCCACGTCGAGCGCAGCGCGTGAACGAGCTCATCGGCACCTCGCGGATGCGACAGGTCGTCCTCCCATCCGACGTTCGGGTCGGTGAACGGCGTCGTCTCGGCTCCCGGCTCCTTGAAGATGTGGCAGAGCCAGAACACGCGCGTGCCGGCGAGGTGTGACACGCTCGCCCAGATCGGCCAGTCGGCCTTGCCGACGGGCAGCGCGAGCTGCGCGGCTGAGAGCGGCGCGATCGCTTCGCTGAGGCTCGCGTTGAACAGGTGCCAGCCCTTGTAGAAAGGTGCGACTGTCGATGAGTCACTCATGAGCGGTCGTCCTGCGCTCAGTCTCAGCTCGCCGCTTTCTTCACAAGAGCGGCGATCTTTGCCTCCGCGGCGGGTGTCATTTTCATTAGCGCGAACGAGGTCGGCCACAGCTCGCCTTCGTCGAGGTTCGCCTTGTCGCTGAAACCGAGCGTGGCGTACCTCGACTTGAACTTCGCCGCGTCCTGGAAGAACAGAACGGCCTTGCCCTCTTTGGCGTACGCAGGCATCCCGTACCAGGTCGTGGGCGAGAGGGCCGTCGCGTTCGCCTTGACGATGGCGTGGATCCGCTTGGCCATGCCGCGATCCGGCTCCTTCATCGCGGCGATCTTCGCGAGCAAAGCGCTCTCCCCTTCCAGACCACGCGCGGCCGCTTTCTGATCCTCGATGGTCTCCTTCAGCGCGGCCTTTTCTGCCGCCGTGAGTCCCACACCCTTCGTCGACGTGCGCGTGGCGCTCTTTGCACTCTTCTTCGTAGCCATGGTCAGGCCGTGACCTTCTGGCTGACTTTCCCCTGCTGGAGGATCCGGATCCCGTTGCCGAAGGGGTCGCGGAGGCCCATGTCGGTGCCGTAGAAGTGCTCGATCGGCTCCTGGGTGAAGTCGCTGACGCCGCGCTCCTGGAGGGTCTCGTACAGACCCCGGACGTCGTTCGAATTGAACACGAGGGAGCTCATCGCGCCCTTGGTGATCAACTCACGGAGCTGCGCAGCGGTGGCCTCGTCGTGCAGCGGCGGGCCTGGCTCCTCGAGGAAGATCTCGGTGCCAGAGTCACCGGGGACGCGCACCGTGAGCCAACGGAAGGTGCCCTGCTTGACGTCCTGGCCCTTCTCCAGCCCGAGCTTGTTGACGTAGAAGTCGAGCGCTTCGTCCTGGTCGAGGACCTTGACCGAAGTGACGTTCAGCTTGGTGATCATCGCTTGCTCTCCCCTCTGTTGTGACGCGTGATGTGGATGACGCTCAGGCTACGGAGCCGCAGGCGCGGGCGCTTCTCCAAAATTGCTCGATCGCGTCGCCATCCGCGCCGCCACTGGCCGCGTGGCCGCCATCCAGATGCAGTTGGGCGCCATGATCGGCCCGTGGCCCACGCGATAGTCCGACGGCGTCTGGCCGACGATCTCCCGGAACGTACGACTGAAGGTCCCGAGGCTGGTGAAGCCGACGTCGAAGCAGATCTCGGTGACGCTACGGTCGGTCTCGCGCAGCAGGAACATCGCGCGCTCCACGCGCCGCCGCTGCAGATACCGGTGCGGCGTCTCGCCGAAGGTGGCGCGGAAACAGCGGATGAAGTGCGCCATGGAGAGATGGGCCACCGCGGCTACGGCGCTGACGTCGAGCGGCTCGGCGTACGCGCGGTCCATGGCGTCGCGGGCGCGCAGTAGGCGCCGATTCAGGTCCTCGATGTCCCGGCTCACGGTGCAACGCTACGCCATCGAGGCGCGACGATCCGCGAGAACGTGTAGCCCAGATGCGACACTATTCGAACTTTCCAAGTCGCAAGGAACGCAAGGCATTCTCAATCTCCTGATTGCTGCGCACGAGGAGCTCGCGGATTTCGCGGCTCTACTTCGAGAGGCGTCTTCCGAAGAGATGCCCCAGCGGTGGGCGAGCGCGAAGGCGATGGACGTGATCGCGACGTCTTCGTTCGAGCTGAAGCTCTGTCAGTCGCCCGGTGGCTTCGCGGTGGGGCTCGGGCGCGCGCCGACCGATCGCAGGTATTCAGCCACGCTGCGCTGTTCGCCCCAGTGTGCGAAGTCAAGGGACGTCCCGGCGTATTGCTCGTCGACCGCGTTCACAGCCGCACCGCGTGCAACGAGAGCGCGAACGAGATCGAGGCTGCCAGACCAGGCAGCGATGTGCAGCGGCGACGCGGGCCATGGCGGCAGCGTCAGCGCTCGCTCGAACGCGGCGCGATCGTGGACGGGCTCGCCGTGCGAGATGATCACGCGCTCGAATGGGAGGGCGAGCATGTCGCGCAGAGCGGGGAGCGCACGCTCCTCATGCCATTGTGACGTCCACACGCGCAAAACCCCGGCACGTTCAGTGAGGCCGTCCGCGAAAACGATGGTGCGTTGCTCTGGTAGCCAGAGCGGGGTCTCGAGCCCGCCGCGCCCCTCGAAAAGGGCCACAGCGCCGCCTGGCACGTGTGCGCCGGGCTTGATCGCCTTGAGCGGCCGCTTTGGGTGCGGGAGATCGCCGGGATCGTAGTAGATCGGGCCAAACCCGCGCGCGCCGTATCGCCGAACGAAGAGGTCTACGTCGCGGACGTGGTCCGGCTTGAGAACGACGGCCACGGTGGGTACATGTTCGTCCAGCCACTTCCAGGTGTCGTCGCTGGCCGGCGGCGCCAGCGGGTCAATGACGAGCCGCTCGCCGCCGGTCTCGACCCACGTCGTCGTCACGACGGGCTGCCAGTCGACGCCGGTCCTCCAGCGCGGATGCTCGATGCGCCAGATCCACAGCCCAGCCGCGATGTCGTGCAGCGTCATCGAGGTGCCTCCCTCCTCGGTAGAGGATGGCGCGACGCGCGCCTGAGGTTCCTGCCGCCCTGGCGCGTTATCCCTTCAACTGGCGCGATACATGGTCGGACCTGACGCGTTATCTGTCGTCTCGCAATTAGCGAGCGGCGCGTGTAGCCCGTAGCGGATTCGAACCGCTGATCTCAGCCTTGAGAGGGCTGCATCCTAGGCCACTAGACGAACGGGCCGAAGTGGAGATCACCATTTTACCGCGTAGCCGATAGGAAAAGAACGACCCTCCGAATTCGGATCGGAGGGTCGTTCACGCGTCGCGTCGTTCGTCGCTGCGCTCATGTGCACCTGACGTCGCTTGATCTCGGCCAACAGAAGTCCACCGAGAGCCATGAACGCGCCGCCCGTCGCTCGGTCGTGCCGCGTTCGAATAAGGTTCTCGGAGTTGAGCGATCTCGTCGCGCCAGGCGTCCGGCGCATCCAGGTCCCCCTCCCGATCCCGGCCCTGCGGATCGTCAATGCCTACCTGATTGAAGGCGCGGGCGGCTGGTCGCTCGTGGACTCAGGCCTTCACACCCAGGAGGCCGAGCGCGCGCTGCTCGAGGGTCTCGCGGACGCCGGCGTCGCGATGCGCGACGTGCGCCGCGCCTTCATCACGCACTTGCACCCGGATCACATGGGGATGGCCGGGATGCTCGCGCGGGCGAGCGTCGAGGTGCTCATGCATCGACCGGAGATCGAGCGCGCGCATCGGGTGTGGTCACCGACACACGAGCTCATCGACGAGACGTACGTCTTCTTCTCGCGTCATGGCATGCCC
>Ga0209470_1001800_pt1 | contig 15521 bp, 16 predicted proteins | sample GraSoiAngelo_125_FD_185882 | JGI IMG/M metagenome (GOLD analysis project Ga0209470, IMG submission 185882) | Grasslands soil microbial communities from the Angelo Coastal Reserve, California, USA - 14_0927_05_40cm (SPAdes) (version 2) | ecosystem: Environmental > Terrestrial > Soil > Grasslands ... | reverse complement strand
CGGCTTCGCCGACCCGAGCGGGCGCGGCATGCAGCGCGAGTACGCCGAGCTCGAGATCAAGTCGACGCCCTACCGCGATCTCATCGCCAGGGAGTACCCGATCATCGTCAAGATGCAGCGCGGCGAATGCACCTTCGAGGACCTCGACCGGGAGGACATGGTGATCGTCGGCGACGTCGACCACTGCGTGCGCAAGGTCGAGCGCTACCAGAAGGCGGGACTCGACCACTTCATCGCGCTCATGCAGGCCGACCGCATCCCGCACGCGAAGGTGATGCGCTCGATCGAGCTGTTCGCGAAGGAGATCATGCCGCGCTTCCGCGGCTGACAGGGGCGCTCCACACCAGGCGGTAGGCGCGGGGGGCGGCTGGAAGCCCTCAGTGATTGAACGGGCAGACGAGCCCGCCGCCGCCCCCGAAGCAGCGCGCCACGGGCGGCAGCGGCGCCGCGTCGTCGTCCGGGTAGAAGAAGCCCACCGTGAAGCACATCTCGTCGTTGCTGGTGACGCCGAAGGTGAGCCGGGTCGGCGTGTCGTTCCGGTAGTTGCACGTCCAGTGGAATCCGTCGCCCGCCTCGAGGCGGAGCGGCGTGTCGTACAGCTTCACCGTGGGCTCCGAGTAGGAGAGCGTCTCCAGCTCCCGCGGCCCGACCACGCCCTGGCGGACCAGGTCGACGTCCACCGACTGCGTGTGCTTGTGGCTGTGCGTGCTGACCCACACGACGTTCATCGGGAACGGCGCGAGCCACGAGGCGCTCGCGCTGCCCGCCTGACCGGGGGGCACGTCGATGGCGAGCGTGCCGAGCTGGAAGCTCCGCGTGTGGTGGCGCACCGTCCCCTTGCGCGCGGCGCGGAAGTCGACCGCGACGTCGACGGTCACCCGCTCGGTGCCGCCGTTGAGATAGTGGGAGTTGAGGAGCAGGCGCTGGTGCGGCCCGAGCCCGACCCCCACGCCGGCGGGGAAACGGATCGTCTGCCGGGGGCGCTGCACGAAGGCGACGATCGGCGACACGATCTGGTCGCCGACCCCGGCGCAGCCGACGCGGTCGAACGGCCCCTTCGGGATGCGCTCGGGGTTCTCGCCCTGGTAGAGGAAGATCGCGAAGTGATGGCTCGCGTAGGTGGCGCCGCTCGGCATCGCCATCGTGATCTCGCTCACATCCATGGCGCGGCGGTTGCGGAGCGTGACCAGCTGGCAGACCTCGCGCTCCGAGCGGGGCGCGACCGTGATGGGGGAGAGGCGGATCTGGAGCCCGTGTCGCGGTCGGCGGAGATGGGCGCGGAAGGTCGCGGCGGAGGCGAGCGCGGGCAGGGCGAGCAGTACGAGGACGAGAGGGGACGCCCGTACCATCGGCCTCGCTTGTCCCGCACGGACCCGGATGGGTCAAGCGGGGGGCGGACCGGTCGGTCAGTACGTTCCGCTCGCGGTTCCCGTGTCCGTCGGCAGGCCGCGCTGCGTCGCCAGGTCGCGGATCGCCTTCCAGGCGAGCTTCGAGGGCTCGGCATGCGAGTTCTCCCACCGGTTGACGGTCGAGACGGTGACCGCGATCTGGTGCGCGAACTCCTCTTGCGTCATGCCGAGCTGCTGGCGGAGAGTGCGGATCAGGCTGCGCGTGGTCTCAGGCATGGGGGCTCGACTGAGCAACCGACGTGCCACGAGCAGCGGCGCCCGCCCGCGCGGTTCGACGCGGCGCTCGCCCCAGCACGGCGGCAAAAAGCGAGCGCTTGCGGCGAGATCGCGCCGCGTGCCTTGCGCGAGGCGATGGCATCTCGCTATGGCGGGCGCCATGATCTACGTCCACGAGGTGCACGAGATCCTGGGCGGCAAGATGGCGGAGTTCGGCGAGGCGGTGCGCGCGGAGTGGCGCCCGCTCGTCGAGGAGGGCGACGGCGCGCGCCTCCTCTGGTTCTGGCAGCTCGCGCACGGCACCGGCGCCAGCTACCAGGCCGTGTCGATCACCGCCGTGCGCGACTGGGCCACGTGGGGCGCGCTGGTCGCGCGCGGGGCGAGCGATCCGCGCTTCCGCGCCTGGCAGCGCCGGGTGTGGACGCTCCGCCGCGAGGTGACGGCGAAGATCCTGCTGCCCGTTCCCTGGTCGCCGCTCCGGGAGGTCGACCTCGCGGCCGCGCCCTCCGCAAACCAGACCGAGACCCCCGCGCTCTACCTCCACGATACCGGCTGGCCTTTCGCCGGCAAGCTCGAGGACTACGTCGAGGCGCTGGGCACCATCTTCTACCCGCAGACGCGGCGCACGCACATGATCTCGGTGGCGGCGTGCTGGACCGTCGCGCCCGGCACGGGCCGCCACCACGAGGTCGTCCTGCTCCAGAGGATCGAGGACTGGAGCCAGTTCTCGCGCCTGCTCACCCGGGGCGAGCCGCCCGCCGAGCCCGGTGGCTGGATGGAGGAGGGCCTGCGCTACCGCGACCGCTGGGAATCGAAGCTCCTGCGCTGCGCGGGCTGGTCGCCGCGGCAGTGAGCGTCGCACCCGCCGGCCGCCAAGCCTAGTTCAGCAGGGGGAGGCCGCTCAGGTCGCAGTTGCCGGCCGCGTTCGCGGGGTACCACGCGCCGGGCATGATGCACATGTCGTCGTCGGAGGTGAAGCCGAAGACGAGGTTCGCCGGGACGCACTTGCCCGTACCGAAGCCGGCGCAGTCGGCGTCGGTCTCGCAGCGCTTGGCCGCACCCGTGAAGCCGCGGTGGGAGAAGAGCGCGGTCGCCGCGGACACGCCGGGGGTCACGCCGGGCTGCTCCTCGCAGCCCATCTTGATCGGGCGGCCGTCCGTGCCGTTGGCGTGCGTGCACGTGTAGCGCAGACCCTGGCCCACGTTAACGAGGAGCGGCGGGTCGAACGGGATCTGCGGCGGGTCAGCGTAGTCCGTGGCGGTCAGACACGTTGTTGTCCCTTGTGGTCCACACTCGACCACCGTGCTGCCGTCGAGGAACTCGATGGTGAAGAGCGTGCCGCGCTTGTGCATGTGCGAGGTGAGCGAGGTGACGCAGGCGGGGCCCTTCGGGAAGGCGCCGCCGCCGAGCGAGCCGCCGAAATCGAGCCCCTTGGGCCGCCAGTCCCAGTGCACGGACGTCTTCTGGCCCGGCGGTACATCGATGAACCCGTTGGCGACCACGTCGAAGAGCGGGAGCACGTACTGGCGCACCGAGTGCTTCGGTGCCGCCATCAGCTTGATCTTCACCGCGGCGCGCTGCGGCGCGTTCGAGCCGTTGATCCAGTGGGAGTTCAGGATGATGCCGGCCGCCCGCTGATCGCCGCTCACGGTTGGCTCGATCTGCTGCCCCAGGCCTTCGGGCAGGCGCACCTGGAGGAACGGCTGCTGCGAGCCACCGATCAACGTGCGCCGGTTCGTGTCCGTGGGACCGAAGTCGAGGCAGGCCTTGCTGTCGACCAGCTGGCCCTTGGGCGGGAAGGCGTTCAGGTCGGTCCCGTTGTACACCCAGATGAGGAAGTGATGGCTGGTGAAGGTCGAGTTCATACCGACGTTCGCGATGACCGAGCCGCCCAGGTCGAAGGTCTTGCGCATCGGCAGGCGGACGAAGGTGCACACCTCGCGGTCACTGCGCGGCGGCACCACGAAGCGCGGGACTTTGAGCTTCATGGTGCGGCGCGCGTGGGCCGCCGGCGTTACGGCGAGCGCGGTTGCGGTCGCGAGGGCCAGGACGAGGGAAAGACGGCGGACGCTTGACATGGCTCCCTCCTGGGTGCGTGCCATCGTAGCCCGGCAACCCGGGCGGTCAACACCCTTCGGGCCGAGCCGTCGAAAAGCGTGCCCGAACGGTCAGGCCGGGAACTCCGGCATTACTTTTTGAATGAAGAGGTCGAGGCCCTCCCAGTCGAAGGGGGCCCGGAGGGCCAGGATGACCCATTCCGCCCCGGCGGCGGCGTACTCCCGGACGCGCTCGACCACCTGAGGCGGCGTGCCGACCAGGATGCCCGGCCGCACGAAATCCGTCATCGGACCGAACATGAGACGCAGGCTCTCCTCCTGCCGGCGGACCTGAGCCACGTCCCGGCCGAGGGCCAGGCCCAGGTTGACGGTGCGCGTGATGGCGCGCGGGTCGCGGCCCTCGCGCTCGCACCAGCGGTCGAGCGTCGCGTTGCGCTGTGCGAAGATCTCCGGCGCGAGGAAGGGCACGTTCCAGCCGTCGGCGTGGCGCGCCACGAGCCGGAGAAGACGCTTCTCCCCCTGCCCGCCGATCCAGAGGCGCAGGCGCGGCTGCAGCGGCCGCGGCTCGCAGAGCGCGTCCTCGAGATGGAGCTGCCGGCCCGCGAGCGTGACGCGCTCGCCGTCGAAGAGGGCGCGCAGGGTCTTCGCCGTCTCCTCGAGCCGGTCGAGCCGTTCCTTGATCGACGGGAACGGGATGCCGAAGGCGCGCGCCTCGATCTCGTTCCATCCCGCCCCGATGCCGAGCTCGCAGCGCCCGCCGCTCAGGTGATCGATGGTGACCGCCGCCTTCGCGAGAAGACCGACGGGTCGGTAGCAGACGCAGAAGACCAGGCAGCCGACCCGCACTCGCTTCGTCTCCGAGGCGAGCGCGGCCATGGTCGCCACACCCTCGAAGGCAGGCTTCGCCGGGTCGGAGAGGTCGGACACCGAGAAGAGGTGGTCCCAGACCGAGCACCAGTGAAAGCCGCGCTCGTCGGCGATCCGCCAGAGACGGCGGAGATCGGCGATCGAGCAGTCCTGGGGGCCGGCGTGGATGCCGAAGCGCATGGCGCTGAGAGCCTCCTATCGCGAGCGGGCGCCGTCGCGCGCGAGCCGCAGCTCGTCGGCGAGCGCCTCGAGCCACTCCTCGGTCGAGCCGAAGCGCAGCTCGGCCTCCTTGGCGCGCGCCGAGTAGCGGTGCAGCTCGTGCTCGATCACATAGCCCGCGCCGCCGTGGAGCTGGTGGGCGGTGAGCGTTGCCTCGCGGTAGGCGCGACCCGTCCACGCCTTCGCGACCGCGACCTCGCGCGCCGCCGGCAGGCCCTCGGCGAGGCGCCAGAGCGCCTGGCGGGTCACGTGCCGCGCGCCCTCGAGCTCGATCGCCATCACCGCCACCATCTGCTGCACGGCCTGGAAGGTGCCGAGCTTCACGCCGAACTGCTCGCGCTCGCACACGTAGCGGGTCGTCATCTCGAGGACCGCGCCGGCGCCACCGATCATGTCGGCGCAGAGGAGGGCGGCGAGCCGCGCGCGCAGCGCGGCGAAACGCGGCCAGGCGGCCCCGGGCCGTCCCGCGAGCGCGCTCCGCGGCAGCGCCACGTCCCGGAAGCGCACGGCGCTCTGCCGGTCCTTGCCGAAGGTCTTCTGCGGCCGGACGCTCACGCCCGGCGCGTCGGCCGGGACGAGGACGGCCGACACGCCCCGCCCATCGCGCGCCGCGATCAGGAAGGCGGCGGCGGTCACGCCCTGGAGGACGTAGCGCTTCTCGCCCTCGAGGCGCAGGGTCTGGCCGCCTCGGCGCACGACGGTCGCGAAGGCGGCGGGGGCTGCGCTCGCGCTCTCCTCCGCGACCGCGAGCGTCACCAGCTTCTCGCCGCGCGCGATGGCTGGCAGCCACTCGCGCCTCTGCGCCGGCGTGCCGAGCGCCGCGAGAGCGAGCCCGCCCGCGATCGCCGCGAAGACGCCGAAGGGAGCGGCGGCGCGGCCGAGCTCCTCGACGAGCAGCCCCACATCGAGCAGCGACGCCCCCTGCCCCCCGTGGGCCGCGGGGAGCCCGTAGCCGAACCAGCCGAGGCGGGCGACCGCCTCCCAGAATGCCGGGTCGTGCCCCTCGGGGGTGCGGTCCCACGCGAGGCGCCGCTCGCGCGTGATCTCGGCGGCGAGGAAGCGGCGCGCCGCCTGCCGGATCGCCTCCTGCTCTTCCGTCGGCGCGAGCTGCATCCCTACTTCCGCGGCAGCCCGAGCCCGCGCTGCGCGATGATGGCGCGCTGGATCTCGTTGGTGCCGCCCCCGAAGCGCTGCATCGGCGCGGTCGTGTAGAGCCACTGGAGGCGCCCCGCGAGCGGCGCAGCCGGGTCGTCGGGCGCCAGCTGGCCGGCCAGCCCGAGGATCTCCATGCCGACCGAGGCGAGATGCGCGTTCAGCTCGCTCACGTAGACCTTGGCGATCGAGCCCTCCTTGGTCGGCACCTCGCCCTGGTCGATGAGCCAGGCGTTGAGGAGCCCGATCTGCCGGCCCACCTCGACGCGCATCTCGAGGTCGGCGAGCGCGCGCCGCACCCACGGGACGGAGCCGAGCGGGCGCCCGTCCCGCTTCGTGCGCCGCACGAAGGCGATCAGCTCGTCCAGCATGCGGCGGATCATCCCCACCGAGCCGATCATGATGCGCTCGAAGTCGAGCGCCATCATGGCGTAGTAGAAGCCCATGCCGCGCTCCCCCACCAGGTGATCGCGCGGCACGCGCACGTCCTCGAAGAAGACCGCGTTGGTGCGTATGCCGGACCAGGTCCAGAGCGGCTGCACGGTGATGCCCGGGCGGTCCATGGGCACGATGATCATCGAGATGCCCTTGTGCTTGGGTGCCTCGGGCTCGGTGCGGACCGCGACCCAGTTGTGGCTCGCGGTATGCGCGCCGGTGTTCCAGATCTTCTGCCCGTTGATGACCCACTCGTCGCCGTCGAGGACGGCGCGGGTCTTCACATTCGCCAGGTCCGTCCCCGCGTCGGGCTCCGAGTACGCGACGGCGAAGTCGATCTCGCCCCGGAGGATGGGCGGCAGCCAGTGCGCCTTCTGCTCCTCCGTGCCGACGCGCAGGATGGTGGGCGCCACCGAGCTCACCGCAAGCCGCATGGCGGGCGCGCCCGCCGCCATCATCTCCTCGATGAAGATGTACTGCTCGACCGCGGACTTGCCGAGGCCGCCGAACTCCGTCGGCCAGCCGATGGCCCACCAGCCCTTCTCGAACATCTGCTGGTGAAAGGCGCGCGCCAGCGGTCCGTCCCCCTCGTTGCCCGCCTGGCGCATCTCAGCGACCAGCGCCGGCGTGACGGCCGTCGCGAGGAAGCGGCGCACCTCGTCACGCCACGCGAGCTGCTCGGACGTGTACGCGTAGCGCATCAGAAGCGGACGACCTGCCGCACGTGCACGATCTCGATCTTCCCCGTCTCGCCGATCAGGAGGTTGATGAGGAAGGTGAAGAACGACATGAGCAGCCAGCCGCCGAGCGCCGACCAGAAACCGTGCACGCTGAACCCGATCACCACCTTGGACGCCATCCACAGCATGCCGGCGTTCACCACCAGCGTGAACAGCCCCAGGGTGAGGATGTTGAGCGGCAGCGTGAGGATCAGGATCACGGGACGCACGAGGGCGTTGAGCACGCCGATCGTGATGGCGGCGAAGAGGAGAGCCGTGACCCCCTGGATATCGATGCCGCGCACGATCAGGCTCGTGAGATAGAGGGCGGTCGCACTCACCAGCCAGCGGATGACGAGCCCGCGCATGGTCAGCGCGGGTTCGTATGCGAAGCCGCTACGGGCTGCAAGCGCCCCGGGAGGCGTACGCGGAGCACGATGCCCGCGGCGAGGAGGCTCGCCGCGAGCACCGTCCCGAGCACGGGCCCGTAGCTCCCCGTGTGGTCGCGGAGGTAGCCCGTCGCCGGCACGCCGATCCCCTGCGCGAGGACCAGGAGAGGGCTCATGCGGCCCGCGATCGCGCCGTAGTGGAGGCGGCCGAAGGCCGCCGCGTTGAGGCTCGCGAGCAGCGTCGCGTTGCCGCCCATCGCGTAGCCGTAGAGGACGACGTAGCAGGCGAGCAGCGGCTCGCTGCGCGTCGTCCAGAGGAGGAGGACGCCGGCGCTCTGCAGGCAGAAGCACACGGCGGCCACGCGCCGCTGGTCGAAGCGGTCGAGCAACGCGCCGAAGCCGAGCTTCCCCACCACGCCCATGGCCGCGGTCGCGCCGAGGACGAGCGAGGCGACCGACTCGGGCAGCCCGCGGTCCACGAGCAAGGGCATCTGGTAGAGCAGCACCGAGGCGAGGCCCGCCATGGTGAGGCTGAACGCCGCCGCCAGCAGCCAGAAGTTCGCCTGCCGGACCGCCGCCTCCGGCCGGACCGAGCGCTCGATCTCGTGCTCTGCGAGCGCCAGGTCGGCGGGCGAGGCGTGGCCCGCGGCGGGGAGCCCGTCGGGGAGGAGGCCCAGGTCGGCGGGGTCGCGGCGCATGAGGAGCATCACGGGAGGGAGGACGATCGCCGCCTCCAGCACGCCGAGCACGGCGAACGCCGCCCGCCAGCCGAAGGCCGAGACGAGGCGCTCGGCGAGCGGCGCGAACACGATCCCGCCCGCCGAGATGCCGGCGGTCGCGATGCCGAGCGCCCGGCCGCGCCGGCGCACGAACCAGCGCGCCACCGCGGAGTTGTTGGGCAGGTGACCGATGCAGGTGGAGCCGAGCGCGACCGGGCCGGCCAGGCAGAGATAGAGCGCGGCGAGCGAGTGCGCACGAGAGAGCAGGAGGAAGCCCGCCGCCAGTACGAGCGCGCCCACGATCTCGACCGGGCGCGCGCCGTGCCGGTCGACGGCCCGGCCGACGAGGAGCGAGTAGCCGGCGGCGGCGAACTGGAGCGCCGAGAAGCCGCTCGCCACCGGCACGTGCCCGCCGAAGGCCGCGGCCAGCGGCGTGAAGAAGACACCCCAGGCATAGAAGATCATGCCCGTGTTGACGGCGTGGCAGATGAAGGCCACCAGAACGATCCACCAGCCGTGGAAGATCCGCGCCGGGCGCGTCTTCACGTCGTGGCCAGGAACCAGCGGTAGTGCGTCGCGGTCGTGAAGCCCATGCGGCGGTACATCGGCTCGCCCATGGGCGAGGCCTGGAGGTTCGTGAAGCGCGCGCCGCGGCGCAGCCCCTCCGTGATCGCCGCCCAGGTGACCGCCCGGCCGTAGCCGCGCCCGAACTCCTCGGGCAAGGTGCCGACCCACCCGATGCCGCCCACGCCGTACGCCATGTAGAGGATGGCGCCCGCGACCGCGCGCCCGTCCCGGTAGGCGAGGTAGGCCTGCGTCGTCGGCCCCACGACGCCCGCAAGGCGGGCGAAGTGCTCGGTGGTCGAGGCCTCGGGCGCGCCGTAGAGCGCGAAGGCCCGGGCGATGACACGGGCGTAGTCCGCGCGGCCGGCGTCGTCGGTCACGGGACGGATGGCGACCCCGGGGGGCGGCGGCGGGGGACGCCCGGCGCCCGGGAGCAACGCCATGCCGGGCTCGCGATGGATGGGATGGAAGCCGGACGCGCCGAGGTCCGCCTCCAGCCCCGCGTCGGCGTGCTCGCGCGTCCACACCGAGAAGGGGCTGTCGGTCGGCCCGTAAAAGGCGAGCGCCCTTGCGCGCAGGGTCGGAGCGTCGGTCCGGCCCGTGACGATCGCCATGTTGGTCGCGACCGTGCCGTGCGGCGTGCGGCACATGACGAGGCCAGGCGTCTCCGCGACCGCTCCCCCCGGTGTCGCGCGCGTGTCGGCCACGTAGACGGCGACCATGTTGGCATCCATCAGCGCGAGCAACTCGGCGCGCTCCGGCGGCGACATGGGATCGCGCTCGCACGCGCCCTCCGGCGAGTCAAGTGCGCCGTGGACGAAGGCAGAATCGCCTGGTAAAGAATCCCCATGGCGCGATTCCGCTCGAACAAGCGGGCCAAGGAGCTCCAGCGCAAGGCCAAGCACGAGGCCAAGGAGGCTCGCAAGCGAGACCGGCGCGAGAAGGCGGCGGAGGGGGTCGACGACGACATCGACTGGAGTCAGGCGGTTGGCATCACACCCCCACCGGGCACCGTCACGAGCGACGCGGGCGAGCAGGACTCCACGCTGGACGACGAGAAGGAGCCGGGTCCGGCCCGCTGAGCCGACCGCGCGAGGACGAGCCGCGCCGAGCGGGCCCGGCGGGTGTGAACGGCCGGTCACGGACCGGTCGCAGCACCGGCCGCGCGGAGGGGGCGCGGCCGTCAGCCTCGGCTGACGGGCGCGCACCGCGGACACGAGATCTACGCGCTTCCGCCGCTGGCACGCCGCTCGCTTCCCGCCCCGGCGGGGAGGGCAGGGGCATGCACTTGAGGTACGCGCTGCTGGCGCTGCTCGGCGAAGGTGAAGCGCACGGCTACGAGCTCTTGAAGCGCTTCAACCGGCGGATCGGGCCTTTCTGGCATCCCAACATCGGGCAAGTCTATCAGCTCCTGCACGAGCTCGAGCGGCGCAGGCTCGTCGCCCGGCGCGACGAGGACGTGGGCACGCGCACGCGCCGCGTCTTCCGCCTGACCCCCCGCGGCGAGCGGGCGCTCGGCGCCTGGCTCGCCCGGCGGCCGGGCTGGCCGGCGCCGCTCCGCGACGAGATCTTCGTCCGCCTGCTGGCGGCAGAGCGTGGCGGGCCAGCCGCGGTCCTCGCCCAGCTCGAGCGGCAGGAGACCGAGTACCGCCGCTACCTCTCGCTCGTCCGCGAGGAGGCGGCTCGGCCCGACGCGCCGGTCACCCGCCGGCTCGCGCACGAGGCCGCGCTCGGCCAGGCGGAGGCGCACCTGCGCTGGCTCGCCCGCTGCCGCGCGCTCCTCGGCGCGCCCCCGCTGGCGCGCGCCTCGTAGCCGGGCGCCGACGCACGGGCGTGCCCCGTCCCACGGTTAGTTCGCGCGCGAGCGGAGGGTCAGGTGGTGGACGCTCGCGTGCGCGGGCTGAGCGAGCTGGAAGGCGACCGCGCGGGCCACGTCCTCGGGCGCGAGCAGCGGAGTGTGGGGATTCAGGAGCCCGAGCTCCTTCCAGCGCTCCGTCGCCGCCGGCAGGAGCGCCGGATCGAAGTTGGATGCGAACTCGGTCGCCACGTTGTGGATCTCGATCGTCATCACACGGATGCCCTGCGCCGCCACCTCGGCGCGGAGCGCGCGCGAGAGCGTGTGCACGGCCGCCTTGGAGGCCGAGTAGGCGGCCAGGTACGGCCAGGCCTCGTGCGCCGAGGCCGAGGTCATGTTGACGATGTCGCCCGCGCCGCGCGCCAGCATGTGACGGAGCGCCGCGCGGCACGCGACCAGCGTGCCGAGGACGTTGGTCTCGAGGACGGCGCGCCATTCCTCGGTTCGCCCCTCGGCGACGGGACGGATGTGGCCGACGGCCGCATTGTTGACGAGCGCATCGAGGCGCCCGTGGCGCGCGACCGCGCCCTCGACGAGCCGCTCGACCGCCGCCTCGTCGCGCAGGTCCGTGACGACGGCCTCCGCCCCGCCGCCGGCGGCGCGGATCGCCGCCACCGCCTCCGCGAGCCGGCCGGCGCGACGGGCGGCGAGCACGACGCGCACACCCGCGGCGGCCAGCTCGTGCGCCACCGCCCGGCCAATGCCGGACGACGCCCCGGTGACCACGGCCACGCGGCCCGCGAGCGCCGTGGTGTCCGCCATTCTTCAGGCCGCGAACAGCGGCCGGAGCGCGGCGCGCACGCCGTCCGGCACCGCGAGGGGCTCGCCGCCCGCCGCGGCGACCCAGCGCCAGCGGGTGCTCACCCGGACGAGCGGGCGCTCGCCGCCCGCGCGCACGATGCGCTGGTGCGCGTCGAGCGCCTCGGGCGCCCACGTGAACCAGGTCGCGACCTCGAGCCGGTCGCCGTAGCGCGCGCCCTCGAGGTATTCGAGGTCGGCGCGCGTGAGGACCGGCACATGGCCCGCCGCGAGCATGCGATCGAGCGACCAGCCCGCGTCCTCGATCGCATCCAGCACCGCCTGGGTCGCGACGTCGAGGTAGACGGCGTTGTTGACGTGCCCGATCGAGTCCACCTCGCAGGCACGCACGCGGTGCGCGCCCTGCGCCGGCGCCGGCGGCGCCGCGGGCGCGCTCCACGGGTCGCGTCCACGCCCGTTGCCAGCCTCGAAGCCGAAAGCGGTCTCCAGCTCGCGCGGCACGCGGCGCGGCCGCCCGCTCTCGACGTCGACGTAGACCCAGTCGGTGAGCGCATCGAGGACGGGTGCGCCGTCGGCGGCCTGCACCGCATAGCGGCGGTGCGAGCGCACGCGCCGGAAGTCCTCCACCCAGGTCCGGATCGCCAGGCGCTCGCCCGCCCGCGCGGGGCGCGCCACCGCGAGCGTCGAGCGGCGGACGAGCCACATCGCGCCCGCCCGCGCATACCAGGCCCCGTCGCAGCCGGCCGCCGCGCTCGCCTCGACCGCGGCGTGCGCCAGGTAGCGGAGGTACACGCCCGGGTGGAGGCGCCCGAAGCGGTCGAGCTCGTCGTGGCGGACGGTGACGTGCGCGGTGTAGACAGGACCCACGACGCCGGCCTGGTAGCACACCAGGGACGCCGAGAACAGGGGAGAGACGCGCGTGGCCACACCCGGCTTTCCGCTCCCGCTGCGCAACGCGCTCGCGGAGCTGGCGCTCGCCGCCTGCGAGGACGACGCGGCCACCGCCGCGCTCGGCTGGCTCGCCGCGCCCACCGCCGCGCCGCCGCCCGCTGCCGCAGCGCGCCTCGCGGCCGTGCACCTGATCGACCCGGGCGGGCGCGCGCTCCTTCCCGTGCACGCGCCGCACACGGCAGCGGTGGCCGCACACGCGAGCCGCGCGCTGCGTGCCGCCGCCGCCTTTCGGCAGGGCCCCGCCGGCGCCGGCGTCGTGCGCGCCTGCCGCGTCGCCGCCGCGCTCTGGAACGAGCGGCTCTTCTTCGAGGTGCACGAGGTGCTCGAGGCGGCGTGGAAGACCGCGGCCGGTGCGGAGCGGCAGGCGCTCCAGGGCGTGATCCAGATCGCGGTCGCCTACCATCACCTCGCGCACGGGAACCCGCGCGGGGCACGGAGCCTGCTCGCGGAGGGACGGAGCCGCCTCGCGAGCGTGCCCACGACGACGCTGCCGGTGCTCGACGTGGCGCGTCTCCTCGCCGCGACGGCGCCCTGGGAGGCGGCGCTCGCGCGCCGCGAGACGCCGGCGGAGGAGCCGCCGCGTCTTGCGCTCGCGGCGGAGTAGGAGCGCACGTCCGGGGGCCGCAGCCGCCGTCGCTGCGCTGCTACGCGTCGAGCGCCAGCTTGAGGCTCGCCAGCGCGCGGAGCTCGTCGCGCACGGTCTCGAGGTCGGTGATCGCGCGCGCCACCTCGCCCCGCAGGCGTTCCAGATCGGCAGCGCCGATCGGGGCGAGGAGCGCCGTGATGCGCGCGAGGACGCCGGTCACGTCGGCCCCTGCGACCGGCGCCAGGGCGGGCTCCGTGACCGAGGGCGGCGCCGCGTGCAGCGGCTCCTCGACCGGCGGACGCCGCACGGGCAGAACCGTCGCCCCCATCACCTCCAGCGGCGGGAGGTCCTCGCGCGGCGCCACGCGTTCGAACGGGCCGAGCGCACGCAGCCAGAAGCGCTCGTACTCGGCGCGGCGCGCGGGGTCGCGCAGGACCTCATAGGCCTGCTGCGCCCGGCGGAACCGCGCGCCGTCGCCGCCCACGTCCGGATGAAGCCGCTTGGCGAGCTCGAGCCAGTGCTCGCGGATGGTCTCCCCGGAGGACAGCGCGGGCACGCCGAGGATGCGGTAGAGGTCCGTCCGCCGCCGGTCCTCGATGGTGGCGAGCAGGACCGCGGCGCGATCCGCGACGTACTCGGGCACGACGCCCCGGCGGCGGGCCGTGCGGCAGATCTCCCAGTAGTGCGCCGACCTGCGCCCCCGGGCCGCATCGACGAGGAGCCCGTATAGCAAGTGCGCCTCTTCCTGCGGCCCGGTGAAGAGCTCCTCGGGCGCCCCCGCATCGAGGATGCGCGCGAGGCCGTCCAGGGTCGCCCGCCGGCTGGTCGTCGCTCGTCCCATCGCCCCGTGCCTTCGGTGCGCGCCGCTTCTAGCAAGAACCTCCGGCGGGCGGAAGCCATTTTTCTGCGCGTGGTCCGCGGTCGGTTGCAATCCGCGCCGGCCTGCGCGAGACTCCGCGCGATGTCGCCCCGCGCGCGGCCGAGCGCCCGGCTCGCACTCGCCACCGTCCTTCTCCCGGCGCTCGCGTTCGCGCAGGACGCCATCGTGCCCTTCGGTCAGGAGGACTCTCCCCGGGGCCACCTCCGCGACCGCTACCGCAAGCCGGAGAACAGCCAGAAGCTGAGTGACAGCGCGCGCAAGCTGAAGAGCGAGGACGTCGAGGAGCGCCTCGACGCGATCCGCACCCTGGGGCAGCTCGACGATCCGAAGGCGACCGAATACCTGGTCGCGGCGGCGAGTGACCCCGATATGCGCGTGCGCATCAAGGCGATCGACACGCTCGGCCACATCAAGGCCAAGGACGCGACTCCGCTTCTCGTCCAGCAGCTCTTCATGCGCGACACCGACCTCGGCACCAAGCAACGCATCCTCGCCAGCCTGGGCAGGATCGGCGACACGCGCGCGACCGGACCGATCATGGATTTCCTCTCGCGCGACGTCGACCCCGCGGTGCGCGGCAATGCGATCTTCGCGCTCGGCGACATCGGTGATCCGGCCGCCCTGCCGTCGCTCGAGGTTCTGGCCAGGGACGCGCAGGACCCGCTCTTGCGCAGCCTGGCAGCGGAAGCCGCCCGCAAGATCCGCGCGCGCCCCGCACCCGCGGTGGTGCCGCGCGCGCTGGCGGTCGACCGCCGGGACCAGGGGGGTGCGCCCGCCAAGCCGTAGCCGTCAGGCGCGGTGCGCCGGGCGCTCGGCAGCGCCTCGATGGTCCCGTGCTGGCGGGTGCCGCGCGAAGCGGCTACGCTGGCGCGCGCGCCGAGGTGGCGGAACTGGCAGACGCAGAGGACTCAAAATCCTCCGCCCGTAAGGGTGTAGGGGTTCGACTCCCCTCCTCGGCAGTCAGGATCCAGCCACTTACGATCATGCGAACACCCGTGTCGGCTCAGCCTCGGGCTCTATGGCAAGGCTGAGCGCCTGCACCGCCCGCTGATGCTCTTGCGGCACCGGCCTTGAGAGAGCAGCCTCCAGCGCGTTCACAGCGACGCGGGCCTCTCGGATTTGTCATGGTCGCGTCCATCGGGGAACCTCACGTCGCACGGAGGGCGGGCATGCCGCAGGGTAGTCCCCGGACCGTCTCCCTCACTGCGCGGGCTACTTCTGCTCCGGCTCACCTTGGAAGTGGATGTCTTCCGGGAACGGCACACTGACCTCGTCGGCCACACGCTTTAGCCATTTCCCAGATGAGCGTGTCGAGCGATGACGCTGGCGCGCGAACCGCCTGGGTTGGCGGTCATGGAGGGGGGCGGATGGACGACGCGACGACGGTGAGCAGCGCCACAGACTGCTTGCGCTCGGGTACGCCGACTGACCACGTCGCCACGGGTGGCCCTGGCCCGGTCGCACCGCACTGGTGGCATTTCCCTTGAGGTAGGGGATCTCATTGGGGTAGGCAGACGTAATCGGAGGGAGCCCTTGTCGCTCGCGGCCACCGCGGTCCAGCCGAAGACGATCACGGACGATGCCTTCGCGTTCCGACCGGCGTCGTTCGGTGCCGGAGATCTCGGAGGGCCGACGACGAGCGAGAGCCGCACGCTGCCGTGACGCTCGAGCGAACTGTCGTCGGGCCGCGCGCGAGTCGCGCCATGCCTACGTGCGGGGCGGCGGGACTCCTCGTCATCCTGGT
>Ga0209470_1001798_pt1 | contig 15532 bp, 12 predicted proteins | sample GraSoiAngelo_125_FD_185882 | JGI IMG/M metagenome (GOLD analysis project Ga0209470, IMG submission 185882) | Grasslands soil microbial communities from the Angelo Coastal Reserve, California, USA - 14_0927_05_40cm (SPAdes) (version 2) | ecosystem: Environmental > Terrestrial > Soil > Grasslands ... | reverse complement strand
AGTCCGGTGGGAAGTCGGGAACGTATAGCAGATGATTACCGTCAAACTCTTTGGCCTGCTGAAAACGCTCGCGAGCCATGAGGCCGACCTCTCGGTGGCGCTCAACGGAGGCTCCCGCGTCAAGGACCTCGTCGCGGTCTTGCAACGCTCCTACCCGCAAATCAGTGAGCTGATCCAGAAAAAGACAGTGTTAGTGGCGGTGAACCAGGAGATCGCCCACGAAGACACCGAGATCAGGGATGGTGATGAGGTCGCGCTGTTGCCGCCCTTCGCCGGCGGGACAGCCATGGGGACGAACGCGCCCGGCGACGCCATGCTGGTCCGCGTCCAACGGGAGAATTTTTCGGTGGATGCCGAGATTGACCGCGTGCGCAGCCGGTCGACGCGCATCGGCGGCATCTCGATCTTCCTGGGGACGGCGCGGGATCGCTCCAAGGGCCACGACGTGAGCGCCATTACCTTCGAGCATTATGAGGGCATGGCGCAGAAGAGGTTGCGGGAAATCCGGGAGCGGGCGTTGAAGGATTTCGATGTCATCGAGGTCCTGATCCTGCACCGGTATGGCGAGATCCACGTCGGCGAGAACATTGTGCTGATCGTGGTGGGGGCGGAGCACCGGGCGGAGGCGTTCCGAGCCTGCACATGGTGCATTGACGAGCTGAAGCAGATCACGCCGATCTGGAAGTTGGAGCAGACTCCTGAAGGACAAGTCTGGGTAGAGGAACATCCATGAACAGGATGTTGAAAAAAGCCGCCAGCTTCGTTTGGGCACCCATTGCTCCAATAATGCAATGGGTAAAACGCGAAGAGGCTCAACGTACTGTCCACCCGTTGCATCTCAGAGCAACGGGTCCCCGGTACGCCTTGCCACTTCGCTCGCTGCGGCCTTGCCGGACAGCTTTTTTGAACATCCTGACTGTTTCGGCGGAACAACTGTGAATCCTCAAACCACAGATATTCTGGATACCTTCGGGCGCCCGCTGAAAAGCCTGCGCCTGTCGGTGACGGACCGGTGTAACCTGCGCTGCAAGTACTGCATGCCGGAGGAGGAGTACGCTTGGTTGCCCCGTGAAACGCTGCTCTCGTTTGAGGAAATGTGCGCCCTCACGGAGCTCTTCACGGAGCTTGGGGTGGACAAGGTCCGGCTGACCGGCGGCGAACCGCTTCTTCGCAAAGATCTTTCGACCTTGATACGGATGCTGCTGGAGAACCCCCGGATCAAAGACCTGGCCTTGACGACCAACGGGATCCTGCTGGCGGAGCAGGCGGAAGGGTTCCACGCCGCCGGATTGCATCGCGTGACCGTGAGTCTGGATACGCTCAAACCCAAACGGTTCACGGCCTTGACGAGACGGGACGGGCACGACAAAGTGCTCGCGGGCATCGACGCGGTCGCACGGCTCGGGTTCCGGAGCCTCAAGTTGGACACCGTGGCCATGCGAGGGTTCAACGATGACGAGCTCGCGGATCTGATCGAGTACGGCAAAGGGGTCGGCGCCGAGGTGCGCTTCATCGAGTATATGGACGTCGGGGGCGCCACCGACTGGTCCATGGACAAGGTCTTTTCCCGGGCCGCCATCCTCGAGCGGCTGAGCCAGCGGTACGGTCCGATTGAGCCGATCATGGAGCTCAGCTCGGCGCCGGCGCAGCGGTTCGTGCTGCCGGATGGCACGACCTTCGGGATTATCCCCTCCACGACCGCCCCGTTCTGCGCCGCCTGCGATCGAAGCCGGCTCACCGGGGATGGCATGTGGTATCTGTGCCTGTATGCCAAAGACGGGCTCGATCTGCGCGGGCCGCTGCGCGCCGGGTCCCCGGCCGAGAGGATCAAAGCCCTGATCCGCTCCGTCTGGCAGGGGCGTCAGGATCGCGGCGCCGAAGAGCGGAAAGAGCTGGAGCAAGTCGGCGCCAGAGGGAAGTTGATCGGAGTCGACAAACTCCGCGAGGACCCCCACCTCGAGATGCATGCGAGAGGGGGATGACGGGCCTCCGCATGACAGATGTCTGAGCTAGAATTCCTCACCGTCCTGGGCCTGGGGTTCCTCCTGGGGGCGCGCCACGCCCTGGATGCCGATCACGTCGCGGCGGTCTCCACGATCCTCTCCGATCGTCCCAATCTCCGCGCATCCGGTTTCATCGGCTTTTGCTGGGGGTTCGGCCACACCGCCGTCCTGCTGCTGGTGGGCCTGGCCGTCATCCTGCTCAAGATCACGATTCCCGAGAGGGTCGCGGTGGCGCTGGAGTTCGGCGTGGGCCTCATGCTGGTCGCGTTGGGTGTATCGTTGGCGGTGACCCTCGTCCGGGAACGATGGCATCTGCATACGCATCAGCACGACGGCGAGACGCACGTGCACCTGCATCGCCATTCCCGGCAGTCGGACCACCGGCATGGACACTGGCTGGGGCTGTCGCTGAAACCGTTTGCAGTCGGGATGGTGCATGGACTCGCCGGCTCCGCCGCGCTCATGCTGATAGTCCTGTCCACGGTCCGCACCGTCGGGGAGGGCGTGGCCTACATCCTGGTCTTCGGCCTCGGCTCGATCGTCGGCATGATGCTGTTGGGCGTCGCCATCAGCGTTCCGCTCGTGCTCTCGGCCTCGTGTGGGCGCCGCGCTCAGGAGGCGGTGCAGGCGCTGGCGAGCCTGGGCAGCATCGGACTTGGAGCGGCCATGATGGTCCGCATCGGCCTCGCTGTCGTCTAGCATCCCCCGCGCATTCGACGGGCTCCTTGGCAACCACCCGACCCGGCTTCACCCCATTCCCAATTCTTGGTACGAAAAAAAGAACGGCTGTGCTATCCTAACCCCACTTTTTGAGGCGACCGGCGAGCGGCCTTGGGGACTTCGCGATGAAGATCCGCGTGCTGGGCTGCCATGGCTCGGACCAGGTCCTGAATGGGAGCCGCGGGGCTCACCAGTGCCGGACCTGCGCCTTCCTGGTCAATGAGACCATGTTGGTGGATGCCGGGACCGTGGGGACCGCGCTGCGACTGGACGAACAGAAGCGGATTCGTCACATCCTGCTCTCCCACCTCCACCACGATCATATCCAAGGGCTGCCCACGCTGGCTGACAACTTGGTGGACGCGCCGGACGAGCCGGTGACGCTCACCAGTATTCCATCCGTATTGAAGGGCCTTCAGACCCATGTGTTCAACGACAAGGTCTATCCCAACTTCCTGAAGCTGCCGGACCCGCGGCACCCGGTGTTCGTGTGCCGCTCGCTGAAGCCCGGCAAGGAGAGCGAGCTGGACGGCTTGCGGGTGACCGCGATCCCGGTGAACCATCTGGTCCCGACCGTCGGGTTCTTGATTCGCGATAATGGCTCGTCCTTCCTGTACAGCGGGGACACCTATGTGACTGAGGAGATCTGGAAGGCGGCGGCGCGCGAGCCGACGCTCAAGGCGGCGCTCATCGAGACCTCATTCCCGGATACCATGGCGGAGCTGGCTCGTACCAGCAAACACCTGACGCCGTCCGTCTTCGCTCGCGAGTTTCGCAAGATCGGCCGGCCCGACCTGCCGGTCTATGTGTACCATCTCAAACCGCGGGTCCGTGAACAGATCAGACGTGAGCTGACCGGACTCGGGATTGCGAAATTGACGGTGCTGGAAGAAGGACAGGAGATCACGATCTAGCAAAGAGCTTATGGCAGATGGCCAGAAGGGGCCGGCCATCTTGCTATCAGCCATCAGCTATCAGCTCTTCGAGAAAGAGATGGCCTGGTTCAAAAAACACCGGATGCCCGTTCCCGAGGCGCCGAAACGGCCCAAGGTCGTCGAGGGCTTGTGGCTGAAGTGCAACCACTGCCGGGAAATCGTCTATCGCAAGGAGGTTGACCGCAATAACAAGGTCTGTCCAAAATGCGATTACCATTTCCCCATTTCAGTCACCGAGCGCATCACGATGCTGGTGGACCTGGGCACGTTCAAGGAATGGGATGCCGGGATTGAACCGAAGGATCCGCTGGTCTTCACCGACACGAGTTCCTACCGGGACCGGCTGAAGGCCCAACAGGAAAAGACGGGGCGGAAGGACGCCATCGTGATCGGGGAGGGGGCGGTCAACGGACGACGGATCGCGCTCGGAGTCCTGGATTTCAGCTTCATGGGCGGCAGCATGGGATCGGTCGTGGGGGAGAAAATCTGTCTCGCCGTGGACCGCTCCCTGGCTTCCCGGAATCCATTGGTGCTGGTGACCGCCTCCGGCGGAGCCCGGATGCAGGAGGGAATCCTGTCCCTGATGCAGATGGCCAAGACGTCGGCGGCGGTGGCCCGGCTGGGGGAAGCGGGGGTGCCGTTCGTCACGATTCTGGCCGACCCGACATTCGGCGGGGTGACGGCCAGCGTCGCCATGCTGGCCGATGTGATCATCGCGGAGCCCAAGGCGCTGATCGGCTTTGCCGGACCCCGCGTGATCGAACAGACGATCAAGCAACAACTTCCGGACGAATTTCAGCGAGCTGAGTTTCTGCTGGACCACGGCATCGTCGACCTCATCGTCGAGCGGAAGCATCTGAAAGAAACCCTGGCGACCGTCTTGAGTCATTTCCAGTAATCCGTTGCCTCGCGGCCGTTCCGATCATGATGTCATATCCCGCGTCCATCGAGTTTCTCTACGGGCTTCAACGGCGCGGCATCAAGCTCGGCCTCGAGACGATCGAGACGATGCTGGCCCGGCTGGGCCGGCCGCACGACCGGTATCCCACGCTCCACATCGGCGGCACGAACGGCAAGGGGTCGACCGCCGCGATGGCGGCCGCCGTGCTGCAGGCGGCCGGTCACCGTGTCGGGCTCTACACCTCTCCGCATCTGGTGGATTTTCGCGAACGCATCCGCGTCAACGGCAACCTGATTCCGGAAGACTGCGTCTCGGAGCTCACCGCGCGCGTGCAGGACGCCACGGGGCTTACGCTGGAGCCGACGTTTTTCGAGTTCACCACGGCGCTGGCGTTGCAATACTTTGCCGACCGGGAGGTGGACGTCGCGGTCATCGAGGTTGGCATGGGCGGGCGGTATGACGCGACCACCGCCATTGCGCCGCTCGTGTCGGCGATTACGAACGTGGCGCTGGACCATCAGGAATATCTGGGGACGACCGTCGGCGCTGTCGCGTTCGAGAAGGCGGGCATCATCAAGCGCGGCGTGCCGGTGGTCGCGGGGCGACTCTGCCCGGAAGCGGCCGGCGTCATCGGCCGGATCGCCTCGGAGCGGAAGGCGCCGCTCTTCCGGTTGGGCGCGGAGTTTCGCGTGGCTGCCGACCCCCTCGAGGGCTTTCGGTACGATGGGGTGAGGGAGACCCATACGGGCTTATCCTGCGCGTTGCCGGGGGCTCACCAGTTCGACAATGCCGCCTGCGCGCTGGCCATGCTGGAACTGGCGGCGGCGCGGGGGCTGCCGCACTCCGAGGACTCCGTCCGCCAAGGGCTGTCCACGGTCCGCTGGGAGGGCCGGTTGGAGATCGTGGAGCGACATCCGCTGCTCGTGTTGGACGGGGCGCACAATCCGGCGGCCGCCGAGGCCGTGGCCGCGTACCTCGCGGGACATCGCCGGGCGCATCCCGACTCACGTATTGTCGCGGTAGTAGGGATGATGCGCGACAAAGACCGCGAGGGATTTCTCCGGCTCATCCTGCCGCTGTCCGACGAGGTGATCCTCACGCAGGCGCAGACTGCCCGCGCGGCGTCGGTCCAGGAGCTGTGCGCGTCGTTGGGCGAACGGGGGCATGCCGCCCATCTCGCCCCTCTTCCCGGCGACGCGCTGTCGCTCGCCAGGCGGTTGGCCTCCTCCGAGGATCTGATCTGCGTCACGGGGTCTCTGATGCTGGTGGGTGAAGTCAAGGCCCTCCTGCGCGGGTGTGTACTGTCCCCCCTCCGGGGTTGAGATGGGCCGTGGCCTCCGGTCGGCGCTCTGCCGATCCGTCCTCGCTCTCTTGTCGGTCGTCGTCGTTGCCATCCCACCGGCGTTCTCAGCCCAGGCCAAGCCCCCCAAGACCGTGTCGGCTCAGCCCGGCTCTGCCCAACCGATCGACATCACCGCCGAACACATCGAGTATCTCCAGGGGACCGACGTCTATGAGGCCGAGGGATCGGTGGTCATCGTGCAGGGGCCTCTGCGGCTCACGGCCGATCGGGTGACGATCATGATGCTCTCCGGGACTCTCATCGCGACCGGGCACGTCCACCTTTCAGACCCGAAGTCCGACATGAGATCAGAACGGCTGGAACTGGACGTCAACACCGAAGCGGGGGTGGTCACGAACGGCGAGTTGAACATCAAGTTCACGGACACGCTGGTGACGGGCCGCCTCTTTCAACGGTTTTCTGAGGACCACTATCGGGTGAAAGACGGATCGTTCACGAATTGCGACGTGAAAGAGGGCGTGCCCCCGGCGTGGCGATTTACCTTCAAAGATCTGGACCTCAACATGGGTGAGAGCGTGTACGCCAAGGATCTCTGGCTGTGCGTGAACGATATCCCCGTGCTGCCGCTCCCGACGCTCACGTATCCCGTCCAGACCAACCGCAGAAGCGGGTTCTTGGTGCCGACGGCGGGCTATAACACCGTCTTCGGAACCACCTACACGCAAGGATACTTTTGGGCCATCAATCCGAGTCGCGATATGACCGTAACACCGAATATCATGACTAACCGGGGCTACGGGAGTGATATCGACTACCGGTATATCCTGAACCGAAAAACCAGGGGGCAGTGGCTGTTGACCTTTCTTCAGGACACCACGGAGGACCGGAAGCGCGCACTTCTGACCGGGACACACGTGCAGCAGGTGAATCCCGATTTGTCGATCCGCGTGCAGGCGTTCCTGGTGACGGATCGCAGTTATCTCAACAATCTGAGCAATTCGGGCACTCAGCGGGCCCTCCCCAGCGGGGATTCGGTCCTCTACGTCAATCAGCGATTTGCGAACGGGAACCTGTATCTCCTCGGGCAGTTTCTCCAGCCCATCACCGCGGGTGGAACGAACACCTTCCAGCGGCTCCCTGAAATCGGGCACCGCTTGGTCGATGTGGCCCCGTTCGATGGTCCTCTGTTAGTCAGCATGGATACGACCCTGGCGAACTTTTACCGGGAGCAAGGGTTCGGGCTCAACCGGGTCGACCTCATGCCCACGCTCTCGACCGATGTGCTGGAAGTCGGGCATGTCGTCGGGTTCCTGCCGAAAGTTCGCCTCCGGGAGATCTACTACACGAAGAGTGTCGACTCAAATGGCGTCGGTTCCCACAAGCCGGTTTCGCGGGAGACGTTCTGGGCGAGCCTGGCAGGGACCTCTCGCGTGGACCGTCGGTTTGGGCTGAGCGGGGGGGGAACCCTGCTCCACACGATCGAGCCATACGTGGTCTACGAATATGTCCCCCCGACCAAGCAGTCGGATATCATTCAGATTGACGACGTGGATGATCTGCCGAAAAAAAACCTCCTTACGTACTCACTGCGCAGCCGCCTGCTCGAACAAGGACCCGAAGGATCCTCCAAGAACTGGGTGGATCTGACCGTGGCGCAGAGCTATCACCCGGGCAGCACGCCGAATGAAACCCGACCGTTCGCGTTACTCGGAGACCCCTTGTATGCCAACGCCACGGCGCCGCTCCAACCCCCCAGCATCCCGGTTGACGTCAGGAAATTCTCCGACATCTGGACGAGGGTCGTGCTCGGAAACCCGGTCATCCCGGGGTTGAGGACGGATCAGTTCGGCCGGCCGCTCAGGACGGCGCAATTCACGGTTCCTCAGGAGAGACAGCTCGTGCTCACGCTGGACACTTTTTATGACCCCTACCGGGGAATGTTCAGCCAGTTCAACACGGACCTTCGTTACCAGGACCGGAGCCTGTGGTATGTCGAAGTGGGGCAGCGGTTCACCAACGGCGGCAATCGAGTGAGGCGAGGAGACATCTGGAATCCGATCTCCTTTAATACGGTATTTGCCCCGACGGCGGAGGTCGACTTCGTGACCGCTTCGGCGGCGTTCCGGACTCCTCTGGGCTGGACCGTGGGGGCCAAATCCTACTACGACATCAAAGCCCAAAAGGCCTCGGAAACGGATGTCGTGGCGCTCTACCAAAACCCGTGCCGCTGCTGGTCGCTGGGGCTCTTCTATATGATATTCCCGGATCGGACCCAGTACAATTTTATGATCAGTTTGACCGGCGTGGGCTGGACCGAGAATTTCGGCACCGCGGTCGTCAAATCCCTTCTCAGCCCGTTGTTGATCGGAGAGCGTGGGCTGCCCTGGGCCGCGCCGGGTGGCCCCTACGGGATGCAACCGGCTACGCCCAGCGCGCCTCCCGGCCCCACACAGCCTTGAACGGGGTATGCGGCGCCTTGACGGGGACTCGTGCGGTGTGGTCTGCTTTTTGGCATCACTGATCAATGGCTGCGAGATCATCTTGGCAGGTATCTTCCTGATAGGAGGTGGCCCATGAACGGATGTCAACAAGAGATCTGCTCCGCGCGTTGGAGCGCGGCGGCCGCCCTGGTGGTTCTGTGTCTGACTGTGCCGATCGGTCATCAGACTGATTCTGCATACGCGTCTTCCGAGCAACCGCGGGACCACCTCAAGAAAGCCCGGGTGTACCTCGCGGCCGGCGATTACCGTCGGGCGTTGGAGGCCTGTCAACGGGAAGTGGACGAGGCTCCATCGGCGGAAAGCTATGTGTACCTCACCTATGTCCTTCATACCATCGACGGCTATCTGGATCATCTCGCCAAAATCGACCGATGGGTGTTGGTGGAGCAACTATTTGTGAACTTGGCCACCAAGGAGCCGCAGGATTTAGTGGATCCGCCCGACGTGCTGGCCAGAATCGCCAAGGAGATCATCCAGGGCAGCGTACGGCAACAGTCTGATGTGAGCGCGGCCATGGCGGCGCGCCTCGATGAGCCCCTCGTGGCGAGGCTTTGGAAGCAGCAGACCGCATGGCGAGCCGCCCGGCCTGACAGTTGGTGGTCCGGAGTACCGGAGGGCTGGGTGTGGTAGCGAGCGGGGGAGCGGGGGCCGGCTGAGGAGGGGGGTGGGCGTACGGTTGACACTTTTAAAGCGGGTAGGATAGGATGACATTCTTGTCTTGGCGCGACGAAGTGTGGGACGTGGTCTGACACTGAAATAAAGGAGGTAGGGAGTGGCAGTACAAGCGACCAAGGTGGACGATGGAAGCTGGGATACTCACGTGATGAAGGCTGCCGGTTTGGTGATGGTGGATTTCTGGGCCGTCTGGTGCGGCCCGTGCCAGATGGTGGCCCCGGTCGTCGAGGAATTGGCGAATGAGTATGCCGGGAAACTCCAGGTCATGAAGCTGAACACGGACGAGAATCCGGAGATTGCCGGTCGCTATCAGGTGATGAGCATCCCGACCATCATGTTTTTCAAGGACGGCAAGCCCGTGGAGAAACTCATCGGGGCGAGGCCGAAGCGGCAGTTCAAAGAAATGATTGACTCTCTCCTCGCACAAGGTACCCCGACCGCATGAGGAATCGCACACGATGACCGGCCCTTATGCTCACCGAGCTGCGCATCTCCAACTTCGCGGTTATCGACCATCTCAGTCTTGAGTTCTCCGGAGGCTTCCAGGTCCTGACCGGCGAGACCGGCGCCGGCAAATCCATTCTCGTTGATGCTCTTACCTTGCTGGTCGGAGGCCGCGCGTTGTCGGACCAGATCCGGTCCGACGCCGAGGAGGCGGTGCTCGAGGCCGCGTTCTCCCTCGCCACCGCCGGCCAGATCGCGGACCGTCTCCGCGAGGCCGGACTGCTGGGTCCAGACGACACGGACCTCATCGTTCGCCGCGTCCTCTCCCGTGCCGGCCGTCACCGCATCTACGTGAATGGAAACCTGACGCCGCTCCACGTCCTGCAGACTCTCGCCGGGACGCTGGTCGACATTCACGGACAGCATGAACAGCAATCCTTGCTCTCCGCACAGGCCCAACTGGATATGCTGGATGCGTTCGGACATCTCAGGGAGCTGCGGAGCGAGTTTGTGCACCAGCACGAACAGTGGCGGATGCAGCAACGGGAGCTGGACGAGGCGATGCGGTCATCGGCGGACCGCAGCCACCGCGAAGAGCTGCTCCGGTTTCAGCAGCGGGAACTCGAGGAGGCGGACGTGCGGGCAGGCGAGGAAGACGCCCTGGCCACGGAACGGCACCGGCTCACGCATGCTCAGCGCCTCGGCGAATTGAGCCGGGAGGCTTATGAGTCGCTGTATGGCGGCGACGGGGCGGTGTTGGGCGGCTTGGGCGGCGTCAGCGACCGCCTCAGGGAGCTCGGAACCATCGACCCCGACACACGGGACTGGGCGTCGCTCTCTGACGCCGCGACGGTGAACCTGCGCGAGCTGGCGCAACGGCTCCGCGATTACCGCCAGGGCCTGGAGCGCGATCCCGACCGGCTAGCGCTGGTCGAAGAGCGATTGGACCGGCTGCATCGGCTCAAGAAGAAGTACGGGGGGAGTCTTGAGTCATTACTGTCCCGCGCTCAGGAGCTGCACCTGGAGATTGAAGAGCTTGCCGCGTGTGAGACCCGCGTGGGTGCGTTGCGGGCACAGGTTGCGGAAAAGTCCGCTCGCGTGATCGCCTTGGCGGAGCGGCTCTCGAAGGGCCGTGCGCGGGCAGCGGGCCGGCTGGCGGCGCGGGTGAAAGAGGAGTTGGCGGCGCTGCGAATGGATCATACCCAATTTCAGATCACGGTCAGCACGGATCCGGCCGAGTCTGCTCTTGGACCGGCCGGATGCGACCGCGTGGAATACCTCCTGTCGGCCAACCGGGGCGAACCGGTTCAGCCGCTGGCTCGTGTGGCGTCCGGCGGAGAACTGTCCCGTGTGATGCTGGCCATCAAGACGGTATTGGCCGAGACCGACCGCGTGCCCGTCCTCGTGTTTGACGAGGTGGATTCGGGGATCGGCGGCGCCGTCGCCGCGGTGATGGGGCAGCGCCTGCGGGCCCTGGCGGAGTACCACCAGGTGTTTTGCCTGACGCATCTCCCGCAGATCGCATCCCAGGCCAGCACGCACTTTGTGGTGGAAAAAGAGCTGATCAAGAACAGGACCGTGACCCGGGTGAAACAACTCGATCAGGGAGGGCGGCGCGAAGAAATTGCCAGGATGCTCGCGGGGCTGGCCGTGACGAAGGCGGTGCGTGCGACGGCGGCCGAGATGATCGGCGAGGCCAAGCGGAATACCTAGCCCGCATTATTCATGGCGGTTCGTCGCGAAATTGCGGAGTCGCGTCGCGAGACGGGCGCGTGGAGCCGCGAGGGAGGGAGGCATACTCCCGGCAGTACGTTGACCGACTGAGCGGCGAGCCCGCCCGCCTGCGTGCCGCGGAAGCTGCAGGCAGGCTGGTCGCAGCAGCGAGTCTGCAATTGCAGCAGAAGCGTTCATGAATGATGCGGGCTACAGCTGGCGCTTAGTGGTCGGGTGTCGTCGTCCGTCTGGACGGGGTTCCCAGCGAGGGAAGGGAAGCTTTGGTCTCTATGACCACGCGTGTGAAGAGCTCGGCGAGCGCCGGGTCGAAACGGGTGCCTGCTTGACGCCGGACCTCTGCAACAGCCTCCTCGAGGGACAATGGCGGTGACGTGTGATGGTCCGTCATCAAGTGGTCGAACTCTTGGGTCAGACACACGATCCGGGCGAACAGAGGAATGCCTTGCCCTTGCAGACCATCAGGATAGCCGGACCCGTCGTACCATTCGTGGTGGTAGGAGATGATCTGGCTCACTTCGGCAGGCAGGTTCAGGGGGTGAATCATCCGCGCGCCGATCTCGGGATGGTGCTTCGACACTTCCTGCTCCCTCGTATCCAGCTTGCCGGTCTTGGGGAGCAGCCGGTGGTCCTCAGCCGGAACTTTCCCGATGTCATGCAGAAATGCCCCGAATGCGAGCGTGCTCCGCTCCGCCTCGCTCAGGTTCAGACGCTTGCCCAGCAGGTCTGAGTAATCACTGACCCGGCTGGCGTGATAGAACAGGTCCCGATCCCTCGCTTGCATGAGATCGGAGAGGAGCGGCGCAAGCTCCGCATAGGTGGCGAACCGCTGGTCGGGACCCCATTTGGTCTGACCCAGCGACCGGTAGTCTTTCTGCAAGAGCTGCCAGACCGTTCCCGCGTCTGTTTCCGTCCCCCATTTGTCGCCCGGGCTCTTTAAGAAGTGGCGCAGGTGGTCAAGCCGCTCCTTTTTCTCCAGTGTTTGCTGAATCAACGCGATGAGTTCCGCCACGTTGAACGGTTTGAGCAGATAGACCGCCGCGCCGTACCGTATCCCGTCCATCGCGGATTTGAGGCTCCCATACCCGGTGATGATGATCACCTCCACGTCCTCCCGCTCCAGCTTGACGTCCTGCAACAGGTCCATTCCCTGTCGGTCCGGGAGTTTTAAATCCAGCGTCACCAGGTCAATCCGCTCCTTTTTCAGGATGCGCATCGCGGCATGGGCGTTGTCGGCGGTGTACAGGGTGAAGAAGGGGCGCAGGATGATGGCGAGGGCGTCGCGAGGTCCGGGCTCGTCCTCGACGATCAAAATGGAGTGTTTTTGGGCTTCAGTCTGCATCACAACCCCTTAGGGTCCTCAACTCATACCTTGCCGCATATGAATTGTCAAGCAAATCCGATGCCGTGTTCAATAATTTATGAGGTCCACCCAAAGACAAGCAAATCTCAAGGAAAGTGGCGGAAGAAGGCCCACCGCCCGTTTACACCCGGTTTGGCGCAGTGAAAAGGAACGAACATGCGCTGTACAGGAACGTGCGCGCGTGGGGGCTCCGTGCCATCATTGCACCATCTCTGAGGCATCAGACGGTGGGTGACCCTCAGTCCGGCTGATTCCCAGGGAATCCATCCGATATTTGAGCATCCGCCGGCTGATTCCCAGCAGGTCTGCGGCACGGGTCTGAACATATTCGGTTCGCCTGAGCGCGTCCAGGATAATTTCCTTTTCAAATTCCTGCACGGCTTTTTCGAATGGCAGCCGTCCGGAGAGGGTTTCCTCGCGCAAGGAGTCGGATTGAGCCCCCCCTCTGAGCGTGGAGGGAAAGTGCTCGGGCATGATGGTGTTGCCGCGGCACCAGACGGTCGCCTGCTCGAGCACGTTTTCGAGCTCCCGGACGTTGCCCGGCCAGTGATATTTGAGGAGGGCCTCCAGCGAATCTTTGGAGAGGTCCAGAGGCGATTGTTTCTCATCCTCGAGCCGCTTGGTGAGAAAATGCTTCGCCAAGAGGGGAATGTCCTCCCGTCGATCACGCAACGGAGGAAGGTACAGCGAAATCACGTTGATCCGGTAGTACAGATCTTCTCGGAACAGCTTGCGGCGAAGCAGCTCCACCACGTTCTTGTTCGTCGCGGCGATGAATCTGACATCGACCCGGATCGGGTGGCTCCCTCCGATCCTCGTGAATTCGCGTTCCTGTAACACCCGAAGAAGTTTGGCCTGCGTGGAGAGGCTGAGATCGCCGATCTCGTCGAGAAAGAGGGTCCCTCCGTGGGCGAGCTCGAACTGCCCTGCCCGGCGCGCCAGGGCGTCCGTGAAGGAGCCTTTCTCGTGCCCGAACAGTTCGCTCTCGATCAACGTCTCCGGGATCGCCGCGCAGTTGAGCGCGATGAAGGGGCGGTCCCGGCGGGAGCTGTTGTAATGGAGCGCGCGCGCGACGAGCTCCTTGCCGGTCCCGCTCTCACCGGTGATGAGCACGGTCGTTCGGGCGTCGGCGATCTGCTCGATCTTGGAGTAGATCTCCTGCATGGAGGGGCTCTTGCCGATCAGATTGTGGAACGCGTACCGGCTGACGACCTGCGCGCGCAGGCGCCGCACTTCGCGTTCGAGATCCTCCGCCGCCAGGGCTTTGGCGACGATGAGGCGGAGCTCCTCGAGGTCGAACGGTTTCGTCACATAATCGGCCGCGCCCATTTTCATCGCGTCCACGGCGGTCTTGACCGTCTTCATGGCGGTAAGCATGATGACCGGGATATGGGGATCCTCCGCCCGAATCGTTTGGAGGAGGGTGAGTCCGTCCGAGTCCGGCAGGATCACATCCAGGAGAATCAGGTTCGGCGGCTCCCGCCTGAACTGATCGAGCCCCTCGTGGGCATCCGCGGCGCAGATGACCTCGTACGTCGGCTCCAGAATCATCTTGAGGGACGTCCGAATTCCCTCTTCGTCATCGACCAATAGGACTCGTTTTTTCATACTCCTCGTGCCTTGATGATGGCGCGCGCCGCAGTGGAGTGACCGGTAGGTTCACGTAGAAGGTGGTTCCACTGCCGACGGTGCTGTGGACCTCGATATAGCCGTGGTGCTCCTGAACGATTTGATGCACGATCGTGAGCCCGAGCCCCGTGCCCTCCCGCTCCACGCTCTCATGTTTCGTCGTGAAGAAGGGGTCGAAGATGTGATCCAGGTCGTCGGCGGGGATCCCATGGCCGGTGTCGCCCACTTCGACCTGAACCCATGAGTCGAGCGATTTAGTCAGCCGGTGGGTCTTCACTGTCAGCCGGCCGCCGCTGTCAGGCATCGCCTGCAAGGCGTTCAGCAACAGGTTCAGCAGCACTTGTTTGATTTGCTGGCGGTCTACCATGACGCGTGGCAGGTCGCTGGTGAGGTCCTTTTCAATCGTGATCGACTTACTATCCGCCTTCACTTCGATAAAGTAAAGACAAGACGCCACAATTTCATTGAAATCCTCCTCCATGAACTTGGGCTCCATGTACCGGGCATAGTCTAAGATCTCTTGAATGAGCCGCTCGATTCGATCCACGTCATCACAGACCGTTTTGCTGAACTGTCCCATGAATTCGGGGTCATTTGTTCTTTCCGGTGCGAGCTGGACGAAGGTCTTGATCGAAGTCAACGGGTTCCGGATTTCGTGCGCAAACCCGCCGGCGATGGTTTCCAGCGAGCGCAAGCGGTCGGTTCGCCGCATCAGCACCTCAGAACGCTTGAGATCCTGGTAGAGCGTGGCGTTATCCAATGCAATCGCCGCGTTTTGTCCCATCGTGGTCAGCAGCCCGAGGTCCTCGTCGGAATACATCTGGCGGCGAGCTCGAGGCCCCAGGTTGCAAAAACCGATGAGGCGCTCCTTGTTGATGAGTGGAATACAGACCTCAGCGTTGAGCGCCTTCAGCTGGTGCAGCAACGGGCGCGGCGTTCCCGGATCACCGACCTCCTCCAACTCCTCGCGGATCAGGATGGACTGGGCGCATAACAAGTAATGCGGGAGGCTGCCCCCCGCTTTCATCGGTTGGCTGGCCGCGGCGTTGGGATCGATGCCGTGTGAGGAAGCCAGCACGTAGGCCCCTTTTTCCTGATCCAGAAGATAGAGGGCGGCCGTCTTCGCCCCGAGGACACTGACCAGCGTGGTAACGATCTCCTGCGTCAATGCGCGAAGATCCAGGATGGTCACCATCGCTTTACTGAACTCGCTCAGCGTTTCGTAGGCATCCAGCCGTTGTTTAAAGAGCGCCCGCCCGACAATCCGTTCCGTCCGTTTCAGAACCGTCCCTAGCAATTCCGCGAGCATCACCGCGGTGGCGAGCAG
>Ga0209470_1001797_pt1 | contig 15533 bp, 17 predicted proteins | sample GraSoiAngelo_125_FD_185882 | JGI IMG/M metagenome (GOLD analysis project Ga0209470, IMG submission 185882) | Grasslands soil microbial communities from the Angelo Coastal Reserve, California, USA - 14_0927_05_40cm (SPAdes) (version 2) | ecosystem: Environmental > Terrestrial > Soil > Grasslands ... | reverse complement strand
GCAGTTCGACGCTGATGCTGCGCATCTGCGAAGTAAAGCCAGCCGCGGCAAAATCACTCCAGCGCTGGCAACCGAGATGAAAAAGGACGTTAACAAAATCTACGATCATGCCCTCGGACGGCAAACCTAAACGCAGGAAATCTTCGCGGAAGAAATCGGAGCTCGACTCCGCGCTTGATCAGGTTGGCGACGAGACCGTCGCCGCATCGATGAAAGAATTTCAGGAATTGCTCGCCCAAGCGAAGGGCGACACAGCTGAGCAAATCCGGCAAAACGCGGAGGAGCTCGAACGGCGTCTTGTTCTTTTAAAGAATGGAGAGATCGATAAGGAGGACTTCGATTTTTTCGTGGAAAATCAAAAGCGCGATCTCAGGGTGTTTATCGACAGCCAGCCTGCGCAGTCGCAGGAACGCGCCGAGAAATTGACGTTACACATTCTGGAGATAGCTGTGACAAAAGTCGTGCCCGTGCTGATCGCAATGATCTAGCCGCAGCGGCATCTCCCCATTTCGCACGAAGTGCTGTTGGAGCGCGATGCGTCGTCGCATCGCTTTCAATGCGCAGCCCTACCACCAAAAAGCGACGCGAGGACGCCCGCACACGGCGGGCAGGCAGTGCGCACTCCGAAAGCTTCGCGAAAAGATGATACCACTCACCGGAAATGCTTCATGATTTCACGCAACCGCTCGTGCGGGAGCGCTTCTACGCGATGATTATCGCGGCCGGTCATGGAATGGTTGTCGACCAACGCGTTTACGACTGCCTCTTCGGTCGCTTGCACCACACCCGCGAACAGCGGGTCGATTAGATCATTGGGAATTGTTTGCACGTTATGCGTGATCTGATCGGGATTCGCAACATTCGGATTCGCAGTTGAAAACGCGATGAACAAATCGCCGGAGCCATTTCCCGAAATTGTTCCCGTTCGCGCGAGGCCGAGCGAAACGCGGCGCGCGAGTCGCTTTAATTGATTTGGCAGCAGCGGCGCATCTGTTGCAACCACTGCGATACAAGAGCCGCTTTCCTCCTTGTAAACTTCCCCGGGAATTTCTTTGCCCACCGGCACGCCCGCGATTGTGAGCTGCGGACGGCGACCGAAGTTTGCCTGCAAAAACACGCCTACGATGAAAGTTCGCGGTGGAGCGTCTTTCGAAACCTGGATTTCGATCTTGCGCGAGGCAGTTCCGTTGCCGCCCTTGAACTCGTAACAAATCATGCCGGTCCCGCCGCCAACGCTCCCCTCTTCCACTGCGCCATCATGCGCGGTATCGAGCGCGCCCCAGACATCTTCGGGCTTAACGTGAAAGCCATTAATATCGTTGAGCCAGCCGTCCCAAGTTTCTGCGACTACGGGTAAGCTCCACCAGTAGCCGGCCGTATCGGCTGCGCCGTGCTTAACCCGCCACGCAATGACTGCGTCCCGCGCGACGCCAACGCTGTGCGTGTTGGTGATGACGATCGGCCCTTCGAGGAAACCACTCTCGTCGACCCAGGTCGTTCCCGTCATTTCGCCGTTGCCGTTCAAACTGAAGAAGCCGGCGTAAACCGGATCATTCAGTGAAGCATGGCCGCGAGGCAGGATCGCGGTAACGCCAGTGCGCACCGGGCCTTTGCCCACTTCGAGTTTTCCTTCGCCACTGATCAGCGTCGTATAGCCGACTTCGACGCCGGGGACGTCCGTGATGGCATTAAGCTTTCCCGGAGTCCCTTCAAACGGAATACCCAAATCGCGCGCGCGAACGATTTTCGTCTGAGTTGTCGGCGGCGGCGATTTGATCGGCTCACGCGCTAGAGAATCGACCGCGAGCAGGAGCACCACTAAGAAGAGGGAGAGCAAGCCGCGTCTTGACTTTAGGAACATGGAGCGAACGTTCCAACGCTCAACGTCCAACGTCCAACGCTCAATCAAAAGCTTCGTTTTCCGTTCGTTGTTAACAGATTTGTGTTTTGAGGCGTCAATCAACGCATTTAGATTGATCGCGTGAGTTACGAGGTTTTCGCCAGAAAATATCGGCCCCAGACTTTTGACGATCTGGTTGGGCAGACCCATGTCTCGCGCACTTTGAAAAACGCGGTTGCACAGAACCGCCTGGCCCACGCCTATCTCTTCGTTGGCCCGCGCGGAATCGGCAAGACATCCACGGCAAGGATACTGGCCAAATCACTGAACTGCATCAAAGGTCCGACGGTCACGCCATGCGGAGAGTGCGACAACTGTCGGGAGATCGCAGCAGGCAATAGTCTGGATGTGATCGAGATCGACGGCGCCAGTAACAACAGCGTGGAAGATGTGCGTCAGTTGCGCGAGAACGTCCGTTATGCTCCGGCAAAGGGCCGTTACAAAATTTATCTGATCGACGAGGTGCACATGCTCTCGGCTGCAGCGTTTAATGCGCTTTTGAAGACGCTGGAAGAGCCGCCCGAGCATGTGAAATTTATTTTCGCGACGACCGAACCGCAGAAGGTTTTGCCCACCATTCTCAGCCGCTGTCAGCGGTTCGACCTCCATCGCATTCCGGCAAACCTGATCGCGCAGCACCTGCAATTGATCGCCGGAAAAGAAAAGATCACGCTTGAGTCCGCGGCGGCGCACGCGATCGCGCGCGGAGCGGAAGGAGGCCTCCGTGATGCGGAATCGATGCTCGATCAGTTGGTCGCCTTTTGCGGCGAAAAAATAGGCGAGAGCGATGTGCTCAATGTTTTCGGGTTCACGAGCGAACAAACCGTGGTCGATCTCACGGGACGGATTTTGCGGGGAGAAACGCCCGACGCGATCGATCTGTTGCATCAGCAAAGCGAAAGCGGCAAAGACATGATTCGGCTCATGTCAGACCTGATCGCTTATCTGCGCGATCTGCTCGTGTTCAAAGCGAAACCAGACGCGCTCAAGGAAGATGTCGATCTGGACGTGCAAAAGTCGCTCGCCGCACACGCGGAATTGATTCCCACGGATCGGTTGCTCGATCTGATCGATCAGTTTGCCGGCGCCGAGGGCCGCATGAAATGGGCGCCAAACAAAAAGCTGCATTTCGAAGTTGCGATCATTAAGGCAATCCAAACTCTGGGACAGGCGACGCTGGACGAGGTGATCGAAAGACTTGGCGAGCTTCGGGATGGAAAAACCAATACACAAAAAGAATCTAGCCCTGTGGTGGCAGGCGGGCCTGTGCAACCTGTAGCCGGCATCGGTGATGCCGGTGGGCAACGATCATCCGCAACAAAGGCCGGGATCACCAATCCCGGCTACAGCGCAGCGCGTGTGGAGGAAAAGACCGCACCCATTAATTCTGAAGAGATTTGGCAGCACGTGCTCACAAGAATTCCAGCGAAAAGTTTCTTGCGAACATTAAGCGAATTGGTTCGTCCGATTGGAATCGACGGCAGCAATTTTCTGCTGGGGCATGCGCCGGATGACAAGCCAAAGGTTGAAGCGCTAGCCAGCGCAAATAATCGGCGGCAGCTGGAAACGCTGCTGAGCGAAGCCAGCGGACGCGATTGGTCGGTGAAGTTTGTGGCGAAAGATGGAATTCTCCCGAGTACTGCTGATGCAGCGAAACCAGCGGAATCGTTCAAAGACGACCCGCTGATCCAGCAAGCAATCGAACTGTTCAAAGCCCAAGTAAAATCCTGAATCAAGTGAATGTCATTCCGAGCGAAGTCGAGGAATCTCGTTGCATTAGTTTCGGCAGCGCCACGGGATCCTTCGACTCCGCTTCGCTACGCTCAGGATGACGGAGAGCCATAGCATTCGCCATATGAACCTAAACAAATTAATGAAACAGGCTCAGAAAATGCAGGAGCAAATGAGCAAGACGCAGGCTGAGCTTGAGAAACAAACTATCGAAGTGAGCGCCGGTGGCGGGAAAGTGAAGGTTACGGCGAACGGCGCGGGCGATATCATTGCGATTAAGATCGACAGGGAAGTTGTCGATCCTGACGACGTCGAATTTCTCGAGGAAATTGTCCTGAGCGCCGTTAAGCAGGCTGTTCAACAAGGTAAGGCCCTCGCACAATCTGAGATGACAAAAATCACCGGTGGCCTCGGCATACCTGGACTGCAATAATGACGAAATCCTAATACTGTAGAGCGCTGTCCTCAGCGCAGTTGCGCGCTTAGCCGGCTTACGGAACCGATTATCCGCTGAGGACAGCGGACACTACAGCGGCGTCTCTCATTCATTCGGCGTCATTTCGTCATTTCGATTTTGTCGGCACCAAAATAGGCTTGTAATTTCTCCGGAATCCGCACCGGCCCATCCGGCTGTTGATAGTTCTCGATCAACGCGGCAAATAACCTGGGCAATGCCACGCCGGAGCCATTCAACGTGTGGCAAAACCGGTTTTTTCCATCGCGATCTTTGAACCGAAGCTGCATTCGGCGCGCCTGAAAATCTTCGCAGTTTGAGCAACTTGATACTTCCAGATAAGCATCTTGTCCCGGGGACCACACTTCAATGTCGTAACTCTTGGCCGACGCAAACCCCAAATCGCCGGTGCAAAGCTCCACCACTCGATAATGCAAGCCAAGGAGTTGCAACACCCGTTCGGCGTTCGCCGTAAGCGATTCGAGCTTTTCGAACGATTTCTCAGGCGTTGTGATTTTCACCAATTCTACCTTGTCGAATTGGTGCACCCGAATAATCCCACGCGTCTCTCGCCCCGCCGCTCCGGCCTCCCGCCGGAAACACGGCGTATAGGCAACGAATTTTTTCGGAAGATCGGCAGCACTGAGGATCTCCTCACGATGAAGATTTGTTAGCTGGACTTCCGCAGTCGGCGCGAGAAAAAGCTGATTCTCTTCCAAGCCGTACATGTCGGCTTCGAACTTTGGGAGCTGCGATGTCCCAATCATGCAATCGCGCCGGACTAAAAATGGTGGACTAATCTCGACATAACCATGCTCGCGCGTGTGAAGGTCGATCATGAAATTGATGAGCGCGCGTTCCAGTTTTGCGCCGGCGCCTGTGAAACAAATAAGACCGCTCCCGCTGAGTTTTGCCGCCAACTCGGGATTGAAAAGATTGAGCCTGGTGCCGAGCGCAACGTGATCGGACGGCTCGGCAAGTCGCGGTTTCTCACCCCAACTGCGGACGACCCGATTTGCGCTTGGGTCTTTGCCAATTGGAACGCTCTCATGCGGCAAGTTCGCGATTCGAAGAAGCAAATTGTTTTGCTCATCTTCAGCGGCCGTTGCCCGCGCATTCAGTTCGGCAATCTGTTCGCCGATTTGGCGCACGCGCCGCTCCGCCTCGTCGGTTGTTTCTCCGCGCGATTTCTTGCCTCCGATCTCTTTGCTCAATCGTTTGCGATCGGCGTTCAATTGTTGCAGCGCCGTTTCCAGTTTTCGTCGCTCCGCATCGACCCGCAGCACTTCGTCGATTTTGGCTTCGTCACCGGCACCGCGCGTGGCCAACCGCTCGCGAACGAAATCCGGCTTCTCGCGAATCAAACGAATGTCGAGCATGGCGCAGTATGAATGACGAATGTCGAATGTCGAAGCTCGAAAGAATGAGTAATGACGAATTGCGAAGAAACGGAAGACCGCATCGACTTCGTTTTGGTCATTGGGACTTCGTCATTCCTTCGTCATTCGTCATTCGGATTTCATCATTTGCTCCTAGCCTAAGCTTGCGCGTGACATTGGTTTGTTCCCTCCGATATTTTTCTCCGTGGCGAGATTAGATCTGCTTAGCGTCGGACTGGGACTGGCGGCCCTTGCCGGAGTGAATCTTTACCTGACCGTCTTCGCCACCGGTCTGGCGATTCATTTCCATTGGATCACGCTGGCGCCGCAATATCAGTCGCTCGAGATCCTTGGACATCCGCTCGTGATCACCATCTCGGGCATTCTCTATCTGCTCGAATTTTTCGCCGATAAAATTCCGTGGCTCGATTCGGCCTGGGACGCTGTGCACACCGTTATTCGCCCGATCGGCGGCGCGTTGCTGGCAATTCAGGTACTCGGTCATCCGAGTCCTGCGTTTACGATAATTGTCGCACTGCTCGCCGGCGGGACGAGCCTCGTCGCGCACACTGCAAAAGCAGCGACCCGGCTCGCCAGCAACACGTCGCCAGAACCCTTTTCGAACATAGGGCTGAGTCTTGGCGAAGACGCTGTGGTCCTGGCCGGATTGGCTCTGGTGCATTTCAATCCCGTCCTTGCCCTGATCATCTTCGTGATCGGCATCGCTGCCTTTTTCTATTTTGCGCCAAAAATTTTGCGGGCCATGAAAGCGAAGATTTGGCTGGCCTGGAAAAAACTAAATGGACCAGCTGACCGCAACACCCCTGCAAAGTTGCCGGTTACATTACCGGCGCGGCTCGCATCTGTGTTCGGCCGTGAAAATGTTTTAGGTGAAACACTGGCCTGGGCTGCGCGGTGCATCAGCGGGCGCAGCCGCCGCATTCCGACAAATCTTTTCGGCGCACTTGTGGCCACGAACGAGGAACCGCGTAGACTCATTTTCGTGGCGCGCAAAGGCGGACGTCCGTATACGCGCACGATCGAGCTGGAGGGCTCCATCATAACTCATGAGCCACGATTCTTGTTAGAGAGCCTTCTTATTTCGCCTGCTGAAGGGAAAGGCCCAGCGTATTCCTTCATTTTCCCGCGATCGGATGCGGCTTTAGTTGAGGAGATCGTGCAGTATTTGCGGGAGCGCGAATCAGCACTGCAAGAACAAGTCGCCGCGGATTCTGCGATCCCGCTTGGGTAGCGCACAGCTTGCCCCCCAGTGTGCGGCGTCTCGCGTGTTTCTGGGGAGCACAGGCTGCCAGCCTGTAGTTGCCGGCACCCCTGCCGGCAACATCTTTGGCACACAACTTCTGACGCGACTCTATTTCCCGGTCTCGGCAAGCTGCCGAGACCTGCAGGCTGGCAGCCTGCGCTCCCCAGAACGGGTGCATCACGCGTGACATTTCCGCACGCTCTTTCCATAATTTGCCCGTGAGATCCCTGGCAGAATGCTACGCGCAAATGCGCGATGTCACTCGCGTGCATGAGCGCGCATTGTTCGTCTCACCGCGAATCCCGTCCGAGCTGGAGCTGCAAGCACGCTGGTTTGCCGGAGATTTCGGTAAACATTTCGTGAGCACTGCCGGCGACGAAATCGAGATATTCCAATTCGGCACGTGGAACCGTGAAGCCGGTCCTGATTTTCGCGATGCTGCAATTCGGATAAATCGCAGCGAGCCGGTTCGCGGCTGCATCGAGATCGATTTGCTTGATCGCAGTTGGGAAACACATGGTCACGCTACCAATCCCGCTTTCGATTCGACTGTGCTCCACGTCTTTGTCGAGAGAAGCGAGCGCGAATTTTTCAGCCGCACAAAATCGAACCGCAACGTCCCGCAGGTGTGCATCAATCCCACGACGTTGCCACAAGTTTTCAACGCAAACGTGCCACTCGCCCGGCCTGGGCGTTGTCAGGCGCCACTCAAAGATTTGCCCGAGGAACGCGTGTTCAGCGTGCTGGACGCAGCAGCGCAATTTCGTTCGCGACGAAACGCTATTTCAGGAGATCGCGAGTGCGCTCGGTTACAAGGAAAACAAGCTGCCGTTCACGCTTCTCGCACAGCGGCTGCCGTTGCGATTACTGCGTGAAAATGTTCGCGACTGCGAAGCGTTGCTCTTTGGTGGAGCCGGTTTCCTACACACGCACGATCTCGATGTTTATAAAAAATCGGCGCGCGAATATGTGCGACAGCTATGGGACGGTTGGTGGCCGCATCGTGACGAGTTGCAAAGATTCATTTTGCCAGCCAACACCTGGCGGCTGAGCAGCACCCGTCCATTAAATCACCCGCAGCGCCGGCTCGCCGCGCTGGGAATCCTGGCGCGTGATTGGTCCCGGCTTCAGCGCGCGTCGGGCAAAAACAGCGTCGCTGCGGCGAATGATTTGTTTCGAGCGCTTGAGCATCCGTTTTGGAATTTCCATTACACGCTCACCGCTGCTCCCTCGGCAAAGAAGATGGCGCTCATCGGCGAATCGCGGATCGCCGATATTCTGGCAAACGTTCTATTTCCTTTTTGGCTTGCGCACGACGTCGCGGCTGCCGCGTCGCCGAGCACACCGCTTTGGGCGGAATATGCAAAGCTGCCGGCACAGTTGTCGAACAGACGGCTCGAAACAGCTGCGACCCGCCTTTTCGGAAATGATTCGCGCCGGAAAGACTTTCTGAAAACCGTCGCACACCAGCAAGGTCTGCTCCAAATCTACGAAGACTTTTGCATGCAGGACAATTCTGATTGCGCGCAATGCCCGTTCCCGGAGCAAATGGCGAATTGGATGTGATTAGTTAAAACGGTTACAAGGGTTACAACGTCGTCAATGCAAATGCATTAGTGAAAGGCCGTTGTCGCCTTTGTAACAATGCAACTTTTTTAACGATTTAACGTGCGCGCCATTCAACTTGCGGCTAGCATTGGCCCCATGCGTCCACCCCAGAAAGATAAGCACGCGTTCACTCTCATCGAGCTGCTGGTTGTTATCGCAATCATTGCGATTTTGATCGGTCTGCTCTTCCCTGCTTTCAAAGCAGTTCAAAACCAAGCCAGACAAACGCAGGCGAAAAACGATCTCACTCAGATCGTGAATGCCGTGAACGCGTTCTACACAGAATACGGAAAGTATCCACTTCCCACTGGAACAACAGGTGACTTCATCTATGGACCTGGGGGAAGCTCAAGCCCGCCGTCAAACGCTGAACTATTTTATACTTTGCGTGGCGTGAGTGCGGGCACGATGAACCTGAACAATGCTGCCAACCCCCGAATCATTGTTTTTATTAATCCGCCCTACGCGAAGACTCCGACAAATCCGCGTTCCGGAATCGCCACGCAAGCCGCGACGGTTCCAGGAAATTGCTTTTCGGTCGCGATCGGCGACTTCGTCGATCCTTGGGGAACACCCTATAACGTGAAAATCGACGGCGATTACAATAACCAAATTGCCACGAATCCCTATGGAAACAATAACGGTGCTGGGCCACAGCCACTGTCAATCGGCGTCATCGCCTGGTCGCTCGGTAGCGATGAAGTACTGGGGACCAAAACAACGGGGTGCACCGGCGATGGCATCTTCACCAACTCCGACGACGTGATTTCGTGGCAGTGAACGCAGTTCGCATTCGGGTTTTCGTGTTGTAGCGTCCACAGCTTGCCCGCCGTGGCAGGTCCTCAGCGGATAAAACTCCGATCTATTCTCTCTGCGCTGAGGACAGCGCACGCTACAGCCGTCTCGGCGTTTGACTATTCAGTGATGACCGATCACGGTTCACTTCTTCCAAAACGCGGGTGTAGTTCAATGGCAGAACGGCAGCTTCCCAAGCTGCACACGGGGGTTCGATTCCCCTCACCCGCTCTTTTGCCAATGAAAAATAGGCTTTTTCGGTCTCTCAAAAGCCCAAAGTCAGAACATAAAGTCAGACTACGTCCATGATTGTCGTTCGATTCCCGGTTGAGCCTATTTCACCAATGACAACCAGATCATGAGCCGGTTTGGTGGCTGAGTTTCGTTCTGATAGGCTCATTCCCGGGCCTGTGCCGCCCGAATTTCTGCGTTTGGCCGTCCGAGCGGGTCAAGCAGCGGCTGAGGGACTCCGAGCGTTCTGGCGGCCTCGTACGTGTGACACTCCCAAACGATTCCGCTTCCTAAATGCCGAATGATTCGGCACAATTCTCGCCTGGCAAAAACAGACACTGCTCAAGCGGTGCCAGCGTATTGACGACAACGAAAATGCGACACTTCGACCTGTTTGTTTCAATAATTGGAGGAATGGCGGCGGCGCTGCTGTCAATGGATGCAAATGCCAGCGAACCTTTCGTTGATGTCCGGTCCGTTGATCCGACGATCACGGTTGAGTTGCGCTACGCAGGCCGAAATAATTTCCTTGGATATTCGCTTTATCCCCTCGGAACACCCGCACTCGCTCGTCCCGAAGTCGCCTCAGCCTTGCCTGTGGCCCAGGCCTTTCTGCGGCGCTACCAATGCGGCATCAAAATCTGGGATGCGTATCGGCCGGCGGCGGTGCAGGTCAAGCTTTGGCAAGCGTCCCACAACAGTGATTATGTCGCGAACCCTGAAATCGGCGTCGGCTCGCTGCATAGTTGGGGTATCGCCGTCGATGCTACTCTGGTGGATTCATGGAATCGCCCCGTCCGCATGCCAAGTGACTTTGATGATTTTACGCCGGCTGCAATGTGGCGTTACATGGGTTCCTCCGATGAAATACGCGCACATGTGCGTTTGCTGCAGTACGCAATGCACAAGGCCGGGTTTTGGGGGTTACGTACTGAGTGGTGGCATTTCACGATTGCTGACTGGCAAAAATACTTGCCGCAGGAGGTAAGGCGATCTGCTCAGGTCTGCGGAACCCACTGGGAAGGTAAATTGTGATCGAGAGCCTGGTCCGTGGTTTGCGGCAGCCACGTTTACAAAGTGCGCCCCCGCAAAGATCATCGCGGCCTCAATCTGATGTCCGATGCTCTGCCATTTGGGGCTGTGGTACGGCGAGCCAAACGCAACCGATTTCGTGATTAAAAGATTACCGCCCCCCACACCGACGGTGTGAAGGGCGGCTGTTCCCCCCAGAACAATCGTGGAAATCTTCGACGGTACTAAATCAGCGTCCAGTAAAGCTTTGCAACGTAATCGAGACGCATGAGCACAAGGGGTAAGTCTCAAGAGTGGTGAATTAGTGTCGCCCGCATTAGCAGAAAAAATCTATATTACGATTGCCTTCAGTTTGCGCATGTGAAGGACCACGAGCAGCCGCTTCAACCAACTGCTGTTGTCGGATTTAACAGTGAGGCCGGCCCAGCGAAAGATTGTTCGCCGATTGCGAACATTGACCCAAATCGTTCGCTTATAAGTTTCAAAGAAATGCCAATTACCCCGGTGGAGGCCAACCACGACGCTGGAAAGGTCCCGTGTGGGGAAATTGGCGGTCTTGCCGTCGAGCGAGCCGCCCTCATAAATCATTTTGAGCGCCGTCGAAACCCTTCGCTCCTTCGCATCGTCGAGTTTGACGCGCTTATCTGTGAACCGTGCCTCGATCGCCCTCATGGACATCGTTCCTTTGCTTTCTTGGTTTGGGACTCCGTGTGTGCTCGCAATACCGCCATTGAAGAGACTGCGACGCGCCCAAGCCAGGGGAGAAGAAGCAGAAACGTTATCAGTATGGTTACGCTGTCTTGATTCTTCATCGCCTCCAAAGTCGCTAGTGATCGAGGCGGCCGCCTTTGCGCGTTCGCAGGATTTTCCCGTGACACTTCAGGGGTGATTCGTAATCCCTCTTTCGAGGGAGCGAATCAATCGAAGGAAGGAGACGGGACCTGAAGCTAAAAGAGCAGCGGCCACCAAGCGGCCAGCAATGCCGTCCAATTACGCGCAATTCTACAGCCGCTCACATGATGCTGTGATTCGCGTTTATGATGAAGCTGGCAACGTGATCCAGACGCACGAGCACGCGGGAGATTTCAAAGAGCCGTGAAGTTCTCTACCAATCGCCGCTTATCCGCGGCGGCTCCTCCGTTTGGTAGCCTTTGTTATGACATTCGCACCTTCAATAGGCCCGTAAAGCCATTGGAGAGTTTTCTCCCCATATCATACGCTCTTCTGGCGGGCTGACCATAAACGGTGGTACACAATATCCAATGCGCTTCTTTTACGCCAAGTATGAAACTTTTGATGCTGTATTTCATTCTGCCTACTTAATTGGGAGATCTTACCAGCACTCTCGACAGCCGTATATGGGACTTTCGTCCTATACGTTTAAGAACCGCAAAGACGGCAATGGAATCGGCGAAATCGCTGGATTTGCTAGACTCGAAACTCGCACCAGATGATCAAACCGCTTCCCCGGACTGACCGGAAGATCGTCCGCATCGCCTGAAACATGCGCTCGCCAACAAGAAGCGGTCAATCTTTTGCAAAATACGCCCGAGTGCATTCACCGGCTCAGGTAAATTACGTTATTCACACCTGGCAAAAGAGGGAGAGCCTTAAAACCAATCTGGGGTGTCTTCTGATTCAGAAAGGAAGGAAATGAGCACACTAATAAACTGGAATCCGTTTGGAGAACTCGACGAGCTGCAAAACCGGCCTGGCGGTTTCTTCGTCGACGGCTTCCCAAATCGAATGGGATTTCCGAATCGCATGGGAAACGGCGATGGCCTGAAGTTAGCCGATTGGTCACCACTGGTTGATATCACTCAGGACGATCAGGAATATCTCTTCAAAGCAGATCTGCCCGAGATGAAGAGATGGTCCGAGATCGATGCTGAGATTTTAAGCTTTCTTGCACGGTCGGGTTCTACCTCGATAAGTATCAACGAATGCGTCAGCAACGCGGAAATCTTTGAATCAAAAGCCCATTATCGTCGGATTGGGTTCAGTTTGCTTCATCATCTGACTTCTCGCCGCCATCCATCCGGTGGGATCGACAAGCGTCGGTCCTCGAGAATTTCTTGGTTATTTTTGTCGCAATTCTTTTGTTAACGCCTGCCCGCAAATGACAAAAACACCTAATCAATCGGTGTAATCGCTGGCCGTCGCGATGACTACCTCACAACACGTTTACGAAGTCAGACCGCGCAAAGATAAACCGCGGCGTCGATCTCATTTCCGATGCGCTGCCATTTGGTCGGCTGTGGTACGGAGAGCCAAACGCAATCAGCAATGCAATCGGGCACGCGAAGCATCGCAGCCGTTCACATGATGCTGTGATTCGCGTTTACGCGCCCGAGGGAAGCCGAACTGTCGGCGTTTGGGAAGCGGGGATAGCGCTAGGAAAAAGGATTGTTTCGCGTTGTCCGGAGGCAACCGATTTGTCAGGCCGCTTTCAACGGCGAGTTCGGTAATAGCCGTGATGCCAGCGTGCATGCTGACGGTGCCAAATCCAGGTGTCCGAAACGAGTGGCCGGCGCATTGCGACGGAGGAATTCATTACATATGGCCATTCAAATTGGGGTTCGAGCTTGTCCTCGTTATCGTTTCCACGATTGCGGCCCACATTCGGCGCAAACAGAACAAGGCGGCCAAACAGCATTACTAACTTCTCTTTGACAACTTTGCCAAACTTACCGCCCGAATTCCGCGCAAACAGAACAAGGCGGCGAAACAGCATCACTAATTTCCCTTTCACAACGTCCCCCAATTTCATTTCGTGGCGCGACCAAATGTTGGCCGTGTTTACAGCCGTTCACATCAGGCTGTGATTCGCGTTTACGATGAAACGGGCAACGTGATCGAAACGCACGAGCAGGAGGGGCGAGTTCAAGGAGCCGTAAAACTTTTCGTCCCATCACGTTTTTATCATTGACTTATATGCTTTGATTTGCTTGGAATTCTGAGTCGTTGGGACAAACTTTAACCAAAAAGGAGAAAATAGATGAAAAAACTGGTGCTGTGCGCGTTATGGATGTGTTTAGTCGCCTCGGTCGCTTTTGCCGGAGTCGGTTATTCGGGCAAGGAAGTGAAACAGGTAGCTGTTCCTCCGCCGTGCCCGGAGTGGTACGCTGACAACGAGTTTAACGTTGGCCTTTGGGGCACCTACATTTTCACCGGAACTGAGTGGATCAATGACCGATACATGTTATCCGATCACGCCTGGGGAGGTGGTATCGACGCCAAATACTTTTTCCATCGCTACTTCGGCGTTGGGATTGAAGGCTGGGTCGTCGATTCCAATCAGGCGCGGGAAAATATCTTCGTCGACGTGAGCGACGCATTTTCACACAGCGAATTAAACCGTACAAACAAAGCCATCGGATCCGTCCTGGGTACACTGACGTTGCGCTATCCGTTCCACTGCTCGCGCTTCTCACCTTACATCTTTGGTGGCGGCGGCGGGATTTTTGGCGGTGGCCAGAGGCCGGTCAATCGGTGGTTTCGCGAAAAAAACGACCGGCCTGTAACAGGACCCGGTGGGTTCATTAGTAACGGGGGCGAGGGCTTCGACATTCTCAAGACCGTTGGTCACACGGAGTCTGAATCATTAGGAATTGGCCAGGTCGGCGGTGGGCTGGAAGTTCGCTTAACGCCGCACATCGGGTGGATCGGTGATTTCAGCTGGAATTTTGTCAGCGGTCCGAAGAATAACTTTGGGATGGTCCGCACCGGCCTGAATTTCGCGTTCTAACTGTCGGCAGCCATCCAAATGTACCGCGGCGTCCGGAATCTCGGACGCCGCTTTTTTTGGAGTCCAACAATGAGATGTTTCATTCTGCACGCGGTGCTGGTCGTGGCGGGAGATTGTGTGAGAGCGCAAAGTGTTATCCCGCTCGTCGATATTAAATCGGTTGATCCGACTATCGTCATCGAGTTGCGCTATGCTGGTGCAAATATTCTCGCGGGGCGGGCATTATATCCGCCAGGGACTCCGGCCTTGGTGCATCCCGAAGTGGCGCTGCCCTTAGTCGCAGCACGAGGCATTTCTGCGGCGCTACAAATACGGACTAAAATTTTGGGATGCCTATCGCCGTCGATCCGTGCAGATGCTGCAATGTGGCATTACCGAGGTGCTGACCCGGCGATTCGCTTGCATCTGCATTTGCTGCAGACCGCGATGCGAGATGCCGGTTTTGACGGGCAGCCGATAGAGTGGTGGCAGTTCGTGATAGCCGATTGGTAAAATATTTGCCGCGCAAAGAAGCCGAACGTGCCACGTAAGCTTGGGAAATCGTGATCGAGACGCACGAGCAAGCGGGCGAGTTCAAAGAGTGGTAGGGCGATCAAAATGTTTGCGACTACCGGGTCAGTGCTGCCCATCTGTCAACGGCAAGGATTAATTCGATCTGAATCAATTGCCCCAGTTTTGCTCGGAGCGTTGTGAAAGTTAATTTGTCGAAAGCGACAGAGCGGTTATTTAATAGGTATGGAACTGTCGCTTAAAGCGTTAGAAGAAGCGGTCTCGATCCGTCGACAAATAGATACTCTGGAAAGACGCCTCGCTTCACTCTTCGCGACTGCTTCATCACGTGTAAAGTCCGAAACCCACAGACGAACGATGTCTGCGGCGACCCGTGCTAAACTCGCGGCGGCCGCCAGAGCTCGTTGGGCCAGACTGAAGGCTGGTAAGAAGAAGGGTCGAACGACCACGGCCAAAAAAAAGGGTGGAATCACCCCTGCTGGACGGAAGAGGCTTTCCCAACTGATGAAGGCCCGTTGGGCGGCGAGAAGAAAAGCTGCTGCCTAAGAGCTGAAGTACGTTTTATTTTCGATTACACCAAAGATCGACGTGGGGTCGATTTGATTTCGGATGCGCTGCCATTCGGTCGCTTGTGGTACGGCGAGCCGGATGCAATCAGCAATCGGTTACGCAAAGTTTTACAGCCGCTCACATGATGCTGTGATCCGCGTTTACGACGCCGCTGGCAGCGTGATCGAGACACACGAGCACGCCCGGCGAGTTCAAAGAGGCATTGTAGCCGCAGCGTCCACGAACGCTCTGAACTTCTCTGGATTTTTCATGCTTGACCGTTCGGTTGCTTTGCGATTAAAGACTCAGACCGTGGGCTGCCTCGGGTGAGG
>Ga0209470_1001791_pt1 | contig 15581 bp, 14 predicted proteins | sample GraSoiAngelo_125_FD_185882 | JGI IMG/M metagenome (GOLD analysis project Ga0209470, IMG submission 185882) | Grasslands soil microbial communities from the Angelo Coastal Reserve, California, USA - 14_0927_05_40cm (SPAdes) (version 2) | ecosystem: Environmental > Terrestrial > Soil > Grasslands ... | reverse complement strand
CCACGTCGGCGGTCTTCGCCGCGAGCGCGGTCAGCGGCCGGCTGATCCGGGTCGAGAGCCACGAGGCCAGGAGCAGCGCGATCAGCCCGGTCACGAGCACCGCGACGAGGAACGACAGCGCGACCCCGCGGCGCAGCGCCACGAGCGAGGCGAGCGAGTGCGAGACCACGATCCGCGCGGGAACGAGCTGCGCCGAGTCGCCCTCGACCACGAACGGGACGGTGAGGCTGTCGACGACTCGGGTCGCCGGGTCGACGACGGAAGCCGAGTCGCCCGCGAGGGTGACCGCGACCATCAGCTCGGGATCGGGCGTGAGGCGTGCGAGGAAGCTCGAGTCCACGGCGATCCCCCCCACGAGCGTGAAGGCGTGGCTGCCGAGCCGCACCGAGTCGACGCGGGCCAGCGCCAAGAGGGGGGCCTCCGCCGTGCGTGCCCGGACCAGCGCGGTGCCTCCCGGAGCCGCGGACAGGAGGCGCGGCAGCGCGGGGTCGGACCGATCGTACTCGTTGCGGAAGTGGCCCGAGCTCACGATACGGCCCGTTTCATCCTGGATTTGCAGCAACGAGAGCCCGGCGAGCTGCATGGCGTCCCCGGCGTAGTCGAGCAGGTAGGTACGCTGGCCACCCTGCAGCGCCGTGCGGAACAGGTTGTCTCGGGGAATGGCGTCCCGCAGCGCGGCGAGCCGGAGCGCGATCCCCGCGCTCTGCCGGTCCAGGTCCGCGCGGATCACCGATACGAGCGCGGCCACGCGTTGTTGGTATTCCGCCGTCAGGCGGTTCGCCATCACCGCGCGAATCCGCAACCCGAACACGGTCAGGGGCACGAGCACCACGGCGCCGAATCCGAGGAGGAGACGGGCGCGAAAGGTCATGGCGGGGCGAGGCGGAGCGTGCCGTCCCAGTCGAGGGTCATGCGCGGGATCCCGCGCCGGACCACGGCATGCGAGCGGACGTCGAGCAGCGGCTCGATGCTGGCCGCCGAGCTCCACGGCGGCAGCTCGAGCGCTGCACGACACACGTCGTACACCTGCCGCCGCAGCTCGAGCACGTATGCGGCGTCGCTGCCGGCCCGGAGCGAGGATGGGAATGCGCTCGCCGGCACGCCTGCCGCGACCGCCCCCCGGCCCAGGACGCCCAGGCCTACGAGGCGGGCCGCGATATCGGCGGCACTCCGATCGCTCTGATTGTAGACGATGCGGTGTCGTCGCGCAGAGGCCCCGAGCGTGTCGCGCCCCGCCTGAGCGCCGCACGAGTGCAGATCGGCGAACCAGAAGCGGCCGGGACCCGACCATTCCGCCGGGCGAGCGTCGCCATGCACCGCCTCGCGCAGGCTCTCCAGGCGCAGGTCGCCGATCACCGACTTGTCCCGCGCCGGGGCGAGCAGCACGTACGTCCGACTCCATTCCAGCGGCACGTCGACGTACCCGGTCGCGCTCCGCGCGTAGTCGAGCGTTGCGGCGTCGTCCGTGATGAGCACGTCGGCTCCGCCGTCGAGCGCATCGCGGGCACCGCCCGCCGGCCCGGTGGCGATCTTCACCACGGGTTGTCCCGAGCGCGCCATCGGCTGCGCGACAAAGGCGTCCGGCGAGGCAGGATCACCGCTCGTCATCCAATACCGGCCGGTCCCGATCGGCCAGCCGCCGCCGGGCGCGGGCTTGGTGACCGCCAGCGCCTGGTCGGCGAGCCGCTGGAACGGGGCATCGGAGGCCGCGACGGTGAAAGTGCGGTCGCCGGTGACGGTCAGACTCGCCGCGAGCGTCGCGTCGTGAGACCGCCACGAGGCGAGCACGTCACGCGCCGTCACCGGCGCCCCGTCCCAGAATCGCGCGTTGTCGCGCAGCGTGAACGCCCAGCGATCTCCCGGTGCCTCTTCCCACGTGGCGGCGAGCCCGGCCAGCGGACGTCCCTGGCAGTCAACGCGGATCAAGGATTCATACAGCTGCCCGAAGACCAGCCGCTCGGCATCGTTGCGGGGCAGGGGAGCGTGTCCCGGGTCCACCGGGTCGGTGACGGCCAGCCTGACGGTGTCGCGAGCCGTCGCGCGACCCGCTGTGATCGTACAGGTGGTGTCCCCGGGCGCCGCAGCGGGTGGCGGCAGCGGGAGCTCTGCGCGGGGCGCGCCTGCACGGCAGGCCGCCGCGAAGAGAGCAACGGGAATGACGTAGCGGTATCGGGGAATCACGAGTCTCGCGCTCCCGGAGGGGATTTCGAACGATACTCAGGGCCGGAAGCCCCGAGGCCGGGCGGAGGCTAGGCGCGCCGTTTCCGATCCATCAGCGCCAGCACGTTCCCTTCGGAGTCGCGGAACTCGGCCAGCCACAGCTCGTAGTCCGGCGCCCGGTGCACGAGGTGCGGCTCCGTGAGGAACTCCACGGCTCGCGCGCGCAGCGTTGCGTGCGCGGCCGCGATGTCGGGCACGAGATAGTAGATGGTGGACGCGGGATGGTCGAACTCTGGCGCTTCCGGGACGCCGACCAAGACGGTGGTCGCGCCGCACTGAAAGAACGCCATCTGGGGCGGCGCTTGGAAAAGAAACGGCATGCCGAGGGTGTCGCGATAAAAACGGACGGCGCGATCGAGGTCCTTGGCCCGCACGAAGATCTGGCCGATCGAGGAGAGGCCGAACTGCGGCGTGGCAGCACTCATACTGCTGGCTCCTGTTGGGTGAGACAATGCAGCGAGCCCAGCCCCCACACCAGGTCGACCGCATGGATCCCGACGACCGGCCGATTCTTGATCAGCTCCGCGAGGATGCTGAGCGCGATGCGGTCCTCGGGGTCGTTGAACGTCGGCACCAGGACGGCTCTGTTCGCGATGTAGAAGTTCGCATAACTCGCGGGGAGGCGTTGGCCCTCGAAGTAGAGCGGCGCAGGCATCGGCAGATCGACCACGTCGATCTTGGACCCGTCTTCGAGTCGCATCCCCTGAAGACGCTCGCGGTTTTCCTCGAGTGGCCGGTAGTTCGCATCGTGCGGGTCCGATTCCCGGCACAATACGACCGTGCGGGGATTGACGAAGCGACACAGATCGTCCACATGGCCGTGGGTATCGTCGCCCGCGATTCCCTTGCCGAGCCACAGGACGTTCGTCACGCCAACCTGGTCGCGCAGGACCGCTTCGATCTCGCCGCGCCCGAGCCCGGGGTTCCGGACCTGCACGGCGGGATCGAGTAAGCACTCCTCCGTCGTGAGCAGCGTGCCCCTCCCGTTCACGTCGATGCTGCCGCCCTCGAGCACCACGTCACCCGCGCCAGCGCGCGCGCGGAACAGCCGGACCTTGAGCCGGGTGGCCACACGCTCGGGAATCCGGTCGTCCTTTTTCCAGTCGGGATACTTGGCCCAGGCATTGAAGCGGAACCGCGCGATCCCTAGCTCCGGCCGCGGGCTCGTACGCCGCACGAACAGGGGACCGAAATCGCGGGTCCAACCCCGATCGGTGGGGTACCGGAAGAACTCGACCCGGGCGAGATCCACGCCCACTCGTTCGAGCACGTGCCGCGCCTGCCGCTCGTGTTGGGCGGAGTTCACGAGGATGCGGGCGATTTCACGCGGGGCCAGCGCGCGCACGATCTCGCCGTATACCCAGGGGATCGGCGCGAACTTGCCGGGCCAGTCGCTCGCGTTATGCGGCCATCCGAGCCACGTGGCGTGATGCGGTTCCCACTCGGCGGGCATGCGGAAGCCGAGGGCGGCCGGGGTGTCGGCGCGGGTGGGAGGGGGCGACACTACGGGTGGTCGTCGAGGAAGCGGCTGCCGATCCCCGCGTAAGCGTCGATCCTGCGGTCGCGCAGAAACGGCCAGCCGCGCCGGACTTCCTCGATGCGCCCGAGGTCGATCTCACCCAGCACGATCGCCTCGCGGTCCTTGGGCGCCTCGGCCACGATCGCACCGAACGGATCCGCGAGAAACGACGAACCCCAGAATTCGATGCCGTCGCCGTCGGTGCCGGCCGGGCGCTCGTGGCCGACCCGGTTCACCGCGGCGACGTAACAGCCGTTCGCGATTGCGTGGCTGCGCTGGATGGTGCACCAGGCGTCGAGCTGCTGGGCGCCATGGGTCGCTTTCTCTCTCGGATGCCAGCCGATCGCCGTCGGGTAGAGCAGCACGTTGGCGCCCTGCAGCGCCGTGAGGCGCGCGCCTTCGGGATACCACTGATCCCAGCATACGAGCGTCCCGATCCGTCCCACGCGGGTGTCGAACGCGCGGAAGCCGAGGTCCCCCGGAGTGAAGTAAAACTTCTCGTAGTAGGCCGGATCGTCTGGGATGTGCATCTTGCGGTAGATCCCCAGCACGCGTCCGTCGGCGTCGATCACGGCAGCGCTGTTGTGGTAGAGGCCCGCGGCGCGGCGCTCGAACACGGGCACGATTACCACGACGCCCGCCTGCTTCGCCACCTTCCCCAGCGCCTCCGTGCTCGGCCCCGGAACGGGCTCGGCCAGGTCGAACAGCGCGGGGTCCTCGTGTTGGGCGAAGTACTGCGACCGGAACAGCTCCGGAAGGCAGACGAGCCGAGCCCCGGCGGCGGCGGCCTCGGACACCTTCGCAACCGCCTTCTTGACGTTGGCGTCGGGATCCGCGGACATCGCCATCTGCACGAGGCCGACTGTGTATCGCGCCGGAGGCTGGGGATCGGTCATGGGGGAGAACACTACTACGTTCCCCGGGTGACCGCACCTTGACGGCCAACCTGGGCGGGGTCGAGGGCGCTAGGGCGACCCGGTCAGGGCGCAGTTCCGACGTCGAACTGCGTTTCCACGCCGTAGGCCGCGACGCCGCAGAGCGTCACGTGGGCGAGGTAGCGGCCGGGGTTCGGCGCCGCCTCCGGGGGGATCGGGATGAACTGCCGGTACATGCCGCCCAGTCGGATCACGATCCGCTGCTGGTTGCCGGTCGGGCCGGCGACGGTGGTGCGCCACCACTTCCGATCGGTCGTTGGCCGGACCCGCGCGCACAACACGTCGTTGGTGGGAAGCATGAAATCGAGCTCGGTCAGCCCGTGAGTCAGGATCGTGTACACGAGCAGCGGCTGGACACCGCTGCCCTGGCCGTCTCGCAGCCGCCAGGCGAAGCGATTGGGGATCGCGGCGAGCTTCACGACCGCCGTCTGACTAGAGGACAGATGCACTTCGGCGCGGCCGATGCCCGGTGGCTCGACCTCCTCTACTCGCTCGATCACCATCAGTGCTCGAGGCATCTCCACGCGGCCCACGGCGCGCACGAAATGGTGCTGCAGCCGGTGCCACCGCGAATCGTCGCCCCGGGCCGTGAGTAGGTTGGCCCGGGAGCCCCCCACCGCCAAGGGATCGGGGAGCACGATCACCCAGCCGCCCGAGTCGGCCGGCTCGAGGAAGCCGAACACGGTGACCGCGCTGTCGGGGCGCGCCTGGGCGGCCGAGCGGACGGCGACGCACGCCACCAACGCGAGGGTCAGACGAGCGGGGCGCACGGCTACTTCTCGAGTCGGTAGCCGGCCTTGCGGACGGTGAGGATGTGTCGCGGCGTCGCGGGATCGGTTTCGAGCTTGCGCCGCAGCTCGGCCACGTGCGTGTCCACGGTGCGGCTCAACACCGCGGCGCTGTACCCCCACACCTCGGTGAGCAGCTCCATGCGGCTCGCCACGGCGCCGCCGCGTCGCAGCAGCGCGACGAGCAGGTCGAACTCTTTCGGGGTGAGCGCCACCGGCCGGCCGCTCCGCAGCACGGAGCGGGATGCGGGGATGACTTCCACGGCGCCGAACTGCTCCGGCTCTCCGGCGCCTTCTGCCGGTGGCGCGGTGCGCCGCAACAGCGCTTCCACTCGCGCCAGGAGCTCGAGCACGCCGAACGGCTTCGTGACGTAATCGTCCGCCCCCAGACGCAGGCCGCGAACCTTGTCGGACTCTTCACCGCGCGCCGTGAGGATGAGGATGGGCATCCGGCGCCCCTCGTCCCGTAGCGCGCGGAGCACGCGGTAGCCGTCCAGCCCCGGCAGCATCAGATCGAGAATGATCAAGTCGGGCCCTGCGTCACGCGCGCGGGCGAGCCCTTGGGTGCCGTCCTCCACGACGACGACGTCGTAGCCCTCGATCTCGAGGTTGTTGCGCAGCCCGAAGGCGAGGTCGGCGTTGTCTTCGACGACGAGGATCCGGGTCATGCCGTCGCCCCCGCGTCGGCCCGAACGGTCCCGGCACCGGACGCGGCGTGGGCCAGCGGCACCAGCGGCAGCTCGATCACGAACCGGCTGCCCGCACGATCCCCGCGCTCCGACGCGGGCGCGTCCTCCACCCAGGTGCGACCGCCGTGCAGCGCCACGAGCTCGCGCACCACGGACAGGCCGATGCCCGTGCCGGCCACGGCCGAGCCGCGGTCCCGCTCGAGTCGCCAAAACCGGTCCCAGATGCGCTCGCGCTCGGCTGCTGGAATACCCGGGCCCTCGTCGTCCACCGAGACCCGCGCGCGGCCGTCGGCTACGGTGAGGCCGAGGGTCACGGTCTGACCCGACGGCCCGTACTTCACCGCGTTGTCGAGCAGGTTGAGGAGCATCTGACGCAGGGCGTCGGCGTCGACTGGAGCCACCACGCCGTCGGTGAGCTCGGTGCACAAAGTGACGCCGCGCGCGGCGGCGAGCGGCGCGAACCCTTCGGCCGCCTCGCTCACGAGCGGCGCGAGCGGCGCCAGCGCCGGTGAGAGCCGGGCAAGCCGCCGCTCCGAGCGGGAGAAGTGCAGCAGGTTCTCCACCAGGTGGGTCAGTCGACGCGCTTCCTGATCGATGATCTCGAGCGAGCGCTCGCGCTCGTCGTCGGAGCGGACCCGGCCCAAGAGCAGGGTTTCCGAGAACATGCGGATCTGCGCGAGCGGCGTGCGCAGCTCGTGCGACACGCCCGACACGAAGTCGGCACGCAGACGCGACAGCTCGTACTCACGGCGCAGCTGCAGCAGCGCCGCCACGACCAGGCCCGCGGTGAGCGCGAGCAGGGAGAGCAGCATCGGGACGTTGGAGCGCGGCATGCCCCCGATCACCAGTTTTGGCGCCATATCAGGGCGCAGAGCGACCTGCACCTGCACGCGGCCCATCATCGGCTCTTCGAAGGAGTCCCGTGCGGCGAACAGGGGTGGGTATTGCACCGGGGACCGGTACAGCTCGACGCCGTCCGCCCCGGTGACGATCGCGGACCCCAGCGAATCGTAGCTCACGCCCCCCGTCAGCGGCCGCGGCAGCAACGGAAACTTGTCTTCGTCGGCCGTGTACAGCGGCTCGAAGCCGCGCGGATCCTCTTCGATGCCGACGATGGTCCGGGGGGCGCCGGACTGGTCGTTCACCACGGTGTAGACGATCGCGCGCGACAGGCCGTCCACCGTGCGCACGATCGCGCCGAGGTGCTCCTTCGGATCGTAAACCGTGCGGCTGTGCACGGGCAGGGTGTCCCGCAACCACCGTCGCACGGCCGCCGAGGGTGTCCCACCCGCCGTTTCCAGCCGGCCACCCCGCAAGTCGTATCGAAACGTGTAGCGCGCGAGCTTGCGGAAGTCGGCCGCGTGGGGTTCGCTGCTCACCGGCAGTCGGCTCGGCGCCGGAAGCTCGGTGTCGGGTCGCCCGGCCTTTGCCCGCGAGAGCGCGTCCAGCGCCGGCCAGAACGCGTGATAGTACACCGCCATTTCGGTTCGCTGCGCGAAGCGCGCGGCGGCGAGGCGCGAGTAGTCGCGCAACACGCGCTCGGCTGTGGCCTTGTGACCGAGGAAATTGCGATACGCTTGCAGGGCGATCGCGCCCGCCAAAGCGAGCGTGAGCAGCAGCAGCGCGGCGACAAACAGTGCCCGCGGACGCGGTGGACGGGAAGCAGCGCTCATGGACGCTCGGGAGAGATGCACCGGATGTCGGACAGTTTCAAGGTAAGCCCGGCGGCCGCAGCGGACCGCCCCCCTGACGGTTCTCTGACACGCTCCCCACTGCGCCTCCACCCGAGGCGCCGCGGCCGCGCCTACCTTTGCCCTCCATCAGGGTCGTGGTCGAAGTGTTGACGGCCCACTTCGCCCGACCGGTCAACCCGGGGAGCAGTTCGTGCCCCGGGTTTGGCTTATGTTCCATAGCACATGGCATTCACGCTCGCCAGCGCCGCGTTCAGAGAGGGGGCCGTCATCGCGGCCAAGTACACGTGCGACGGCGTAGACGTGTCCCCGGCACTCACCTGGAGCGGCGCGCCCGCGGGGACGCGAAGCTTCGCGCTCATCGCCGATGACCCCGACGCTCCGGCCGGGACCTGGGTCCACTGGGTGTTGTACAATCTGCCGGCCGACGTCTCCGAGCTCCCGGAGAACATTGCCAAGGTCGAATCGCTCGATCTGGGTGGTGCGCGCCAGGGGCGGAACGACTTCCGCCGCCCGGGCTACGGCGGCCCCTGCCCGCCACCGGGACCAGCCCATCGCTATCTCTTCAAGCTGTACGCGCTGGCCGCCCCGCTGACGCTCAAGGCCGGTGCGCAGAAGAGGGATGTGGAGGCCGCTATGGAAGGCCACGTCCTCGCCACTGCGCAGCTCATGGGGACGTACGGGAGATCGAAACGATGAGAGTTCCGGTGGCGCTGGCCTTGATGGGTGCGATTCTTGGCAGCCGCTCCCTGCTCCCTGCTCCCCGCTCCCCGATCTTCTCCGTCGTCATCCTCCCCGCCGACCTGCGGGGCCTCATGAGCGCGCTTTGGGTTGAAAACAACCGCCATTGGGACGAGCTGGCCGACCAGAACACGCTCACCCAATTGCTCGGCACCGGCAAGCCGACGCAGCGGGAGTACCTCGGCTGCCTCGTGGGAGACGTGGCGGGCGACACGCTGTTCGTCCGCCGGCTCGTGCACGCGGAGAATCTGAAACAGCTGCAGTTCGCGGTGGCGGGCGACTGCGACGGTGTGGAGCGGCTGGTGGGCACGTTCCACACCCATCCCTACCGCGCCGATCCGGCCGGGCGGGCGCTCAAAGAGCGCGGCCTGTCCGCGATGGACTTGAAAACGTTCGCTGCGGCGCCGGACATGGTCACGATGGTGATGTGGGATCTGGACTCACTCGACGTGGCGACCAAAGCCGGGGACGGCAGCGTGCGCCACCCGGTGCCACTCGCCGTCCGCTAGCGGGCCGGCCGCACGTCCGCGTCGAACACTCCCGTCAAAATCCGGCCGCTTCGCTTGACCTGAACCCAGATGCGGTAGCGGCCAGGCTTGGGGAACGCGTACGGAAACGAGAGGGAGCCGGGAGCGGGGAGCGGTTCCCCCCGATGCGCACCAGTAATCGGGGTTGCACCGCCAGGTACCGCTCTCTGCTCCCTGCTCCCTGCTCCCTTTTCCATTTCCGTCAGTCTCGCTGCGAGCAGGCCTCGCACCGTGTCCCCCGGCTGCCGCAACGCGAAGGTCTCGAGCGCCGCGAGTGACACCGTCCCGGCAGGATGGAGATGGACGAACACCGCGCCATCATCTCGGGTGATCATCGCGTGACCCGCCATGCCCATGTACGGCTCCAACCGCGCCGGACGGCCTGAGGGATCGGTCACGACGAAGTGCAGGGGAGCATCGTGATCCACGAGGATCGGCGCCGGGCTCTTGTCCCAGATCATGGTAGAGCCGTCCGCCAACCCGACGACGTTTCCCGTTTCCCGTTTTCCGTTTTCCTTCGTCCAGGCGTCGTCCGGATCGGTCGGCCGCCACGTGCCTGCCCGCTCGTCGAGGTCGACTGTGGCGACGAGCGTCTCCGCGAAGCCGCTCTCGTGCACGATGTCGGCGTATGCCCGGTAGCGCCCAGGCTCGAGCGGCGGTAGCGACGTCTCGAACGTCGTCGAGTCGAGCGGGAGCGGGTGAAGGTGCGCGAACACGGCGAGCGTCGCGTCCCGGACGAGGAACAGGTGCATCAAGTGGCCGTGGTCGGGGACGAGTGGCGTCCACTGCCGTTTGGGGCCCGTCCACGACGTGTCGTCGATGGCGAGTCGCAACACCCGGCCCCCCGCCCCCCCGGCCGGCCGCACGGTTGCGGTGGCGTGGAGCGGCTGGTACAGGCCCGTGCGGTACGCAGCATCCACTGCGTTCCACCACGCCCGGCCGCCCAGAAGGGTCAGGGCCAGCACCACAGCGCCGATTGCCATCGCGATGCGCGCATGGAGCGTGCGCCGTCGATCGGGCACGGCGCCGGGCTCGAGCACGCTTTCCTTCACTGCGGCGCCGATCAGCGTGAGCGCCCCCACGACCAGCAGGCCGCCGAACGCGAGCAAGACCGCTCCGAGCGGCCGGTCGAGCGCGAGCCGCTGGGTCGCGACGGCCATCACCGGCACCAAAGCGGCGCCGCTCCCTTGGTCCCCCTCAACCGTGACCTGCACGCTGTAGGATCCGCCGCTCATCAACCACAGCGCCGCGCTGTAGAGCATCGAGTCGCCGGGGACGCGGGTGGCGACGTCCGGCGGCGGTGGCGCCGCGGTCCTGGGGTCCCAGTACACCGGAAGCACCAGCACTCGTCGAACCGCACGCGGGGCAAGCAGGCGGACCGTGATCTGCGCGAGCCCAGGCACGACTCCGGGCGTGCGGATGATGACACGGACGGGGTAAGGGCCCGCGGAGCCTTCGAAGTGCGTGTCGGGGCTGCCGACGTGGGCGGAGGCGACGAGCGCGATCCCGGCGATCGCTGAGAGGCGTGCGACGGAGCCCTTCACCGCCGGACTCGCGCCATCCAATTCCCCCACCACAGCCCGACGCGCGCGGACCCGATCGCGAACACCGCGGCCCATCCAAGCCCGCTCGCCGTCACGGGGTCCGCTTCGATCCGCCAGAAGCGGTAACGCCAGGGGCCGACACGGCTCGAGTAGTCCCACTGGTCGACTCCGAACGCGAAGTTGCGGGCGTGGGGAGAGAGCAGGAACTCGGTGAAGAACCACTGGGTGACGAAGAACACGCCGAGGAACGTGACACCGGCCAGCAGCGCGAGGCGCCAGTCCCGGCCGGGGCCGAAGCGCTGCACCAGCAGATCGAGCGCCGCGGCCGGCACCACGAGCAGCAGCGGGAACGGTGGTGCCACCATGTGCGTGACGGGATTGAACACGGGAGCGAGCTTGGGCGTGGCGGGGAAGAGCTGGAGCACCCAGATCATCACCAGCGAGATCGCCAGATACGCGGTGGCCGCCGCCGTCGCCGCCCACTTGAGCCGGGCGGCCCGGGCAACGGCGAGCAGCACGAAGGGAAACGCCGCGCCCGCGACCTTGTAGTACTGGGCATTGTGCGCGGAGTTGGGAAACCCGATCTGCTCGATGCCCATGATGGAGACATTCTGGAGCAGGATGCCGGCGCCGTAGGCGAACAGGAGCCCGTACGCGCGGACCCGGTCGGCGGCGCGGTTCTGCAGCGACAGGACGAGCAGCAGGGCGCCGAGCTGGATCCCCGTGAACCCAAGCGCGAGGATCACGTGGGGGGGCGACAACACTTTCACGTCGAGCCCGTAGGCGTTGTGCCACCAGTTGTCGAACGGGCCCGACGCGAGCATCGCGATGGCGCCCCAGATCGCGACCCACGCACCGAGCGGCCCTCGGAAGCCCCAGAACGTGACGCCGGCGGCCTGATCTTCTGCCGTTCCCGAGAACGTGGTCCGGAGGACGAGCCAGCCGCACGCCGCGCCGGCGAGTACGCCGCCCAGGTAGATCGCGAGATGGGCTGGGGTCCAAAACGTGTCGCGGCCGATGGAGCGGTGCCAGGAAATGTCCCACATCACGCCCACCACCGCGCTCGTCGCCGCCATCATGACGGCGGCGACGTACCACGGCAGGCCCGCCCCGCGGGCAATGGCGTGCGTGGATGGGATGACGGCTGCGGTCTCTGGTTTAGCGGTCGCCGGAGCCTCCCGCGACGAGGCCCTTCCCCCGCCACTTCTCGAAGATCTTCTTGGCCTGCTGGTGCGCCTCATCCAGGGCTTGTTTCGCGCTCATCCGTCCCGTCGCCGCGTTGGCAAACATGGTCGGCAGCACGAACGTGTCGAAAATCTCGCTCTCCGCCGGGTTGGCGGGTCCCGGGTGTCCGATGTTCGTCGCCCATTGCAGCGCGGTGCTGATCGGCTTGAGCTTCGAGGGTGGATTGGAGCCGAACGGGTCGCTCGCCGTGGCCTGCTCGAGCCACTTGTTTCCCGACGCGGGCTTCTGCGCCACCGGCACGCCGGCGTCGGCGACGGACCCGGGGAAGGACGGGAAGTTGTACAGCTTGCTCCCGAGGACGGCGTCGCGGTAGTGGCCGAGTAGGTCGAGCAGGAACTGCTGCGCCACGTCGGGGCTCTGCGCGAACTTCCAGATCACATAGATCCCCATCACGTGCTCGCTCGCCCAACGCGTACCCCGCGGGCCCTTGAGCGCCGGAACGAAGAAGATGTCGTCCGCCACCGGGAGCTTGTTGTCCTGTGCCGTACGGTAGGCGGAGATGGAGTTCAAGATATAGCCCGTCTGGCGGGCATTGAGCGCCTGGTTGTTCGACGCGGCGTTCCAGCTCAACACCGACGGATTCATGCCCGCCGCGAACAGCCGCACGCCGAACTCCAGCGCCGCGAGGCTCTGATCCGACTTGAGGACCACGTTCTCGTTGGCGTCCTGCACGGAACCGTCGTATGACCACAGCATGGCGCGGGCGGCCATGTTGGAGTCGAGCTCCTGCGACATGCCGATCCCGATGGGAATCTGGATCTCGGGATGTTTCCCCTTGATGAGCGGGGCCGCCTTGACCAGATCTTCCCACGTCGCCGGGCCGTCGGGCATTCCGATCTCGGTCCACACGCTCTTCAAGTAGTCGCCCGGGTCAGGGACGTAGTTGTCGCTGAAGCCGAACCACTTGCGCGTCACCGGGTTGTAGGTGCTGCGCTTGCAGAGATCGATGATCGGCCCGTTCTGCCGCTCGGCTTCCTTCACCACGTCCGCCATGTCGAGCACTTGCGGCTCGAACGCGCCCGGTGGCGAGAGGAACTGGAACAGATCGTGCCCCTGCTGAGCGGCGACCTCGGCGTTGGCCCGCGTCCCGAGATCGGCGAGCGCGATGTGGTCGACCGTGACTTCGACGCCTTTGGTGGTGCCCCAGTCCTTGGCGTACTTGTCGAACCAGACGTCGTAGGAGGGGACGAAATGGCTCCACTGGAGGATCTTGAGGGTCTTCTGGGGGCGCTTGATCCGGATGGTCGGCCCGAGTGCGGCCGCCAGGGCGGCCCCGGTCGTCGTGGTGACGAACTCGCGTCGATCGATGCTCTTACGCTTGGTCATTGCAATGCCCTCCAAGGGCTCAAAGGAGCGGTGTCAGGTGTCGGGTGCCGGGTGTCAGGCCCGTATCACCTGACACCCGAAACCTGGCACCTCTCAGAGCGTGTACAGCACGCTGAGGGCGTACTGATCGGCGTTGGTCGGACCGGTGTTCCATCGGGTGACCGCCCGGTAGTACTCGAGGCCAAGCGCGTAGCGACCCGCGCGGAACCGCAGCATCGCGTCGCCCACGTGACTCTGCTGGCGGGCGAGCGTGGCAGTGGGGTGGTCCTGGGTGAAGCGCTGCAGGTTCGGTTGGTCCAACCCGTAGTACACCCAGAAGCTCCAGTGTGGCGTGAAGTCGTAGCCCGCCTGGGCCCACGCGCCCCACCCGTGGATGTCCCCCTGCGCCGGCGCGGTCTGCGTGATGTGTGCGAACTGCTGTCCGATCGCCTTGCCGTAGTAAAAGTTCCCGTGCACGGTGAGATGGCCCGGCGCGACGTTCCCGCCCAGTTCCACGGCGGTCCCGGTCATCTTGGATCCGGGCACGCCGGTGCCGGTCGTGTCCTTCCAGTCGATGTGACCCACGACGTAGGCGCTCCAGGCGAGGTTCGCGCTCCTGCGCGACAGTGTCACTTTTCCCTCAAGCTGGGGGAGTCCGGAGGCTTCGCCGGTGCCCACGCCGCCAGTCGAATCCCGGGCGTTCCCCGGCGCCGTCGGTCCCGAGCCCTTCATCGCCGCGAGCTGGAGCTGCGCGGTAAGCGGGGCTCCCGCGGCACTCAGATCCTGAAAGAAAAAGATTCCCGGAAACCGCCAGCCGATCTTACCCGACGCCCCATACCCGAGCGGGAAGGCGATGTGAGTCAGGGATACCGGCGTTTCGGCGAACAGCGGCGACCAATCCTGTCCGATACGCAGTGTGGTGCGGCCGTTGCTGAAATCGGCGTAGATGATCCGACCGCGGATCTGCGGCTGTTCATCCCCGAAGGGCGGTCCACCCGTGAACGCCCCGAAAAAGTCGAACTCGACCGTCGCCTTGGGCGCCCACTTGCCGAGCACCGGCTGGGCGGCGAAGTCGAACCGCATGCGCGTGTTCCGGAAATCCCCGTCGGTGAACGACTGATTGGTGCCTGGCTGAGTTTGAGCGGAGAACTGGGCATTCTGCCCTTGGCCAAACGGCGGTTGCGCGAACCGCCCACGATCGGTGAACATAGTCGCGCTGATGAAGCCGCTGATCGTGAGCGTCTCGCCCTCGCCCAACTTGACCACCTGTTGAGCTGAGGCGGTCGCTGCGCCTCCGAGCATAAAGACCACAAGAACGGCGAGCGTACAGAACGATGCGATTCGCGTTCGCATGACACCCCCTCCGTAAAAAGGTGCGTACTGCGTCGACTATCCCTTCACCGCCCCCATGGTGAACCCTTGGATGAAGCGGTCGATAAACGCGTTGTAGACAATGGCCAGCGGGATGCTCGTGAACAGCGCCGCCGCCATGAGCGCTCCCCAGTGGTATACATCGCCGCGCACCAGCGCGATTGGGACTCCCAGGCTCACGGTCATCTTGTTCACCGAGCTGATAAACGTCAGGGCGTACACGAATTCCTGTAGCACCAGCGTGAAGCTGAACACGACAACCGTCAAGATCCCCGGAACAATCAGCCGTGGCGCCACTTTCAGGATCACCGCCAGGCGGCTGTACCCGTCGATCATCGCTTGCTCCTCGATCTCCCACGGGACCGATCGGAGGAACCCCATGACAAGCCAGGTGCAAAATGGAATGGTCATCGTCGGATAGATCAGGATCAGGGCCCCCAACGAGTCCTGGAGGCCGAGCAGCGAGATGAGCCGCGAGAACGGCACGAACAGGAGCGTGGGGGGGATGAGGTAGGTGAAGAAGATCCCCATGCCCATGCGCTCGCCCCAGCGACCCACGAGCCGGGCCAAGCTGTAGCCCGCCGGCACGGCCACCGCGACCGTGATCACGACGACCGCGATGACTACCATAAGGGTGTTGAGGACCCAGCGTGGAAAGTCGGTTTGCCCGAGGAGCAGTTTCACGTGATCGAGCGTGGGCGGGTCGTTGAAAATCCAGGGGATGTGGCTAATGTCCGACGCGCCCACGTACAAGTCGCGGTTCTGCTTGAACGACGTCACGAGCATCCAGTAGAACGGGAACCCGGCGAACAGCACGAATCCGAGCGCCGCAGCGTACAGCGCCACACGCTTCACTGCGCTCCCCCAACCTCTGCGCGACGGGCCAGCCGCAGCATCGCGATGGCGACCACGATCAGGAAGGGGAGCAGGAACACCGCGATCGCCGCACCCTGTCCTAAGTCGGCGCCCAGGATGCCGCGCTGGAACGCCAGGGTGGGTAACACGT
>Ga0209470_1001788_pt1 | contig 15591 bp, 13 predicted proteins | sample GraSoiAngelo_125_FD_185882 | JGI IMG/M metagenome (GOLD analysis project Ga0209470, IMG submission 185882) | Grasslands soil microbial communities from the Angelo Coastal Reserve, California, USA - 14_0927_05_40cm (SPAdes) (version 2) | ecosystem: Environmental > Terrestrial > Soil > Grasslands ... | reverse complement strand
GGCTTGTCACGCGTGAAGCTGACGTCCCGCAGCTCGTATGTCGTCCGCGTGATCTCCTCGCGCGTGCCGACGATGGCTGCCGACCGCTCGGGCTCGAGGCGCAAGACATAGAGGCGTTCGCCCGTCGCCACTCCCGTTCCAGAGCGCTGCCCGACCGTGAGCCCACCAATGCCGCCGTGCTGACCCACGACGCCGCCGTCGACGCGCTCCACCGGACCAACGTCGAAGGCGCGCGGCGCCCGCTTGCGTACGAGATCGCGGTAATCGCCGCTCACGAAGCAGATGTCCATGCTCTCGGCCTTCGTCGCGGTGGGGAGGTCGAACCGCGCCGCGATCTCGCGCGTCTCGGTCTTGTTCGCGAGCTCGCCGATGGGGAACACCGTGCGGCGCAACTCTCGCTGACCGAGCATATAGAGCGCGTACGACTGATCCTTCGCTGCGTCGCGCGCGCGAAGCAGCCGTCGCGTTCCGTCGGGCGCGTCGGCCACGCGCGCGTAGTGGCCGGTCGCGAGGCGCGCGCCGCCGAACTTCGCGACGACGTCGCGCAGCAGTGCGTCGAACTTCACGTGCTGGTTGCACGAGACGCAGGGATTCGGCGTCTCGCCCGAGGCGTACGCGTCGACGAACCGGTCGACGACCTGCCGGCCGAACGCCTCGGCGTAATCGAGCGCATAGAAAGGAATGCCGAGCCTCGCGGCCGCCCGCCGCGCATCCTCGCCGGCTTCGTCGGTGCCGCAGCAGCGCGGCGCGTCGGTATCCACCCCGCCCGGAACGAGCCGCATCCACACGCCGACGACGTCCTCGCCACGCTCGAGCAGCAGCGCGGCTGCGACGGACGAGTCGACCCCGCCACTCATCGCGACGAAGACCTGTCCGCTCAAACGGAGACCACCGCGGCCTCGCGCAGCCGCGCGACGATGGGCGGCAGCGCGGCGAGCAGCGCGTCGACATCGGCGTCGGTCGTCGCGCGTCCGACAGTCAGCCGGAGCGATCCCTGCGCAATATGACGCTCGAGCCCGAGCGCGAGCAAGACATGCGACGGTTCGGTGTCCCCTGAAGTGCACGCGGAGCCGCTCGACGCCGCGAATCCCGCGAGGTCGAGCGCGACGATGAGAGACTCGCCCTGTGCGCCCGGGAAGCAGAACGAGGCGTTGTTCGGCAGCCGCTCCGTCCGATGTCCGGTGAGGATCGCATCGGGCACGCGCGCCAGGACGCCGTCGATGATCCGGTCGCGCAGAGCCGCCTGCCGCGCCGACTCCGTCGCGCGTCGCTCCGCAGCGACGCGAAGCGCGACGCCGAGGCCGACGATACCGGCAACGTTCTCGGTCCCGGTGCGACGGCCCTTCTCCTGCCCGCCACCGGTCTGCATCGTCGCGAGGCGCGTGCCTCGCCGCACGAAGAGCGCGCCGACTCCCTTGGGGCCGTAGAACTTGTGTGCGTTCACCGACACCAGGTCGACCGGGATGCGACTGGTGTCAAAGTCGACGGCGCCGACCGACTGAACGGCATCGCTGTGGAGCTTCACGCCCTTGTCACGGCAGATCGCGCCGATCTCGACGATCGGCTGGATCGTTCCGATCTCGTTGTTCGCGTGCATCACCGACACGAGCGTCGTCTTCGGCTCGATCGCCGCGGCGATGGCGGCGGGATCGACGCGGCCGTCACGATCAACGGGCACGATGGTCACCCGCACATGCCCGCTCGATTCGAGGTCCCTCGCGGTGTCGAGCACCGCGTGGTGCTCGATCGCGGTCGTGACGAGGTGATCGCCGAGGCCGCGGCGCGCCTTCATCACGCCGCGTAGCGCGAGGTTGTCGGCCTCGGTCCCCCCGCTGGTGAACACGATCTCCGTCGGCTGCGCACCGAGAACGGCCGCGACGTCCTCTCGCGCCCGGTCGACGAGCACGCGCGCGGCACGGCCCTCGGCGTAGATGCTGGACGGGTTGCCGTGCGTCTCGCGCAGCACCCGCGCCATCGCATCGGCGACCTCGGGGTCGACCGGCGTGGTTGCGGCATGATCGAGATAAACGCGCTTCACGTGTGTAAGTCTAGGCGTGATGAACGAAGTCGAGATGAGCCAGCGCGCGGCGCGGCGGCTCGTCATCGACGCCCAGCTTCTCGGAGCCGAGCGGCACAGCCCCGACCGTCGCGGGATCCTCGCGACGGTCGAGCGGCTGGTCTGGCTGCAGCTCGATCCCACGAGCGTCGTCGCGCGTAGTCACCTCCTCGTCCTGTGGAGCCGCCTCGGACGATACGATCCCGCCGACGTCGCTCGGCTCATCTATCGCGACCAGCGTCTCTTCGAGTGGCGCGCGTTCTTGTATCCGACGCGGCATCTGCCCTTCTATCGCCTCGCGATGCGCAGCAGATCGCTGAAGTACATGCACTGGCGACGCCGCGCCGCGTGGATGCGCGAGAACCTCCCCCTTCGACGCCAGGTGCTGTCGCGACTCCGACGCGAGGGCCCGCTTGCGACGAGTGCCTTCGACGGGCGCGCGGCGGTCTCGTGGCACTCGCCGGGATGGACGAATGACCGAAACGCCAGCCAGATGCTGGAGTTCCTATCGGCCAAGGGGCACGTGCTCGTCGCGGGTCGCGCCGGTCAGGAGCGGCTGTGGGACCTCACCGAGCGGTGTGTTCCGGCGGCCGCGCTCGTAGCGTCGGCCACGCCGACGCAGCTCATTCGCGAAGCGACGATCCGCTCGCTCCGCGCACTCGGCGTCGCGACATCGGCACAGATCCAGAACATGCTTCCGGCCGCAGTACGCGAATCCGTGGCGAAGGCGATCGTGAGCCTCGAGAGGTCGGGTGACTTCGTCCCCGCGCGCGTCGCGTCCGCCGACGGCAGGCTCAAGGGGCGGTGGTACGTGCGAGCGGCCGACGCCGAGAGAGTCGCGGCGCTCGAGCGGAGCTGGAGCGGCCGCACCACACTGCTCTCGCCGTTCGACACACTGATCCGCGACCGTTCTCGAGCCAACGCGCTCTTCGGAATGCGCTACCGCATCGAGATCTACGTGCCGCAGGCGAAGCGGCAGTACGGCTACTTCGCGATGCCGATCCTGCACAACGACTCGCTCATCGGACGCATCGATCCGCGCGTGGACCGGGAGCGGGAGACGCTCGTCATCAACGCCGTTCACATCGAGCCCGGCGTGAAGCCTGACCGCGCGACCGGGCGCGCCGTCGCAGCGGTGCTCGATGACCTGGCGCAGTTCACCGGCATGTCGCGGGTGAGCGTTCCCGTGGGCGCCGGCGTGCCGGGACTCCGTTAGGCCGGCGGTTTCCTGATCACGCGCAGGCCGAGCTCCTCGAGAAGCACGTCATCCAGCGCGGCTGGCGCGTCGAGCAGCGGGTCGTAGCCGGTCTGCGTCTTCGGGAACGCAATGGTCTCGCGCGCGTTCGCCAGTCCGGCGAGGATCATCAGCGTCCGGTCCATGCCGGTCGCGATTCCGCCCTCCGGCGGCGCGCCGTATTCGAGCGCGTCCAGGAGGGCGCCGAAGCGGATCGCGCCGACCTCCTTCGAGATCCCAAGCACCTCGAACGCGCGCTCCTGCATCTTGCGGTTGTGGATGCGGATGCTCCCGCCGCCGAGCTCATTGCCGTCGACGACGAGGTCGTACTGAGAGCTGAGCGCCTTGCCGGGGTCGTCGCTGAAGAGATGCTTCGCGTTCTCCTCGTCGAGCGGACCGGCGAAGGGGTTGTGGGAGAACGTCCATCGGCCGTCGAGCTCGCGTTCGAACATCGGGAAGCGGTGGATCCACATCGCGTGATGCGTCGACCCGTCGACGAGACGGAGCTCCTCGCCGAGCTGCCGCCGCACTTCGCCGATCGACCGGCTCGCCACGCGGTACTCGGCCGCGACGGCGAGCACGAGGTCGCCGTCCTTTGCCCCCGAAGTCGATCGGACACGCGCGAGCTCGTCGGCGCTGAAGAATTTGGCGACAGGAGACTTCACCTCCGAACCACTGAACGCGAACGAGACCAGGCCCTTGGCGCCGCGCGCCTTGGCGATGGCGGCCCAACCGTCGATGTCCTTCCGCGACGCGTCGGCCTTGCCGGGCACGACGAGCGCGCGCACGGCGCCGCCCTGCGCGATAGCGTCCTTGAACACCGCAAAACCGGTGGCGCTCAGAATCTCGGTCAGATCGACCAGCTCCATCGCGAAGCGCGTGTCGGGGCGATCGCTCCCGAAGCGGCGCATCGCGTCGTCGTAGGTCATGCGCGGCCAAGGCTTCTGGTGCAGGGGCTTCGCGGCGAAGCGCTCGAACACCGCCGTGTAGCACTCCTCGATGATCGTCATGACGTCGCCAGGCTCGGCGAAGCTCATCTCCACATCGAGCTGCGTGAGCTCGTAGATGCGGTCGGCTCGCGGGTCCTCGTCGCGGAAGCAGCGCGCGATCTGCACGTATTTGTCGATGCCACCGACCATGAGGATCTGCTTGAGCTGCTGTGGCGACTGCGGGAGCGCCCAGAACTTCCCCGGGTAGTAGCGCGACGGAACGACGAAGTCGCGCGCGCCGGTCGGGTCGGAGCGGATCATCATCGTGGTCTCGATCTCCCAGAAACCGCGCTCCACGAAGAAGTTCCGGATCATGTTCGTGACCTCGCTGCGGAGGCGCATCAGATCCTTCGAGCGCTCGCGGCGCAGATCGACGTAGCGGTACTTCCAGCGCAGGTTCTCGTCGACGGGCGTCTCCTCGTTCACGTAGAACGGCGGCGTCTTGGCTTCGTTGAGGACGACCACCTCGGTGGCGGCGACCTCGATGTCGCCCGTCGGGAGCTTCGGGTTGCGCGTGCCCTCGGGGCGCGGGCGCACGGTCCCGCGGACCTGCAACACCCACTCGCTCCGTGCGTCCTTGAGCGCGACGTGCGCCCTCGATCGCTCCGCCGCGCTCGCGACGATCTGCGTTTTCCCGTACCGGTCGCGGAGGTCGATGAACGTTACGTCACCGTGGTCGCGGCGGCGGTCCACCCAGCCCGCGAGCGTGACGGTCTTTCCGCTGTCCGCGGCGCGGAGCTCGCCCGCGGTGTGCGTCCGCAGCATCAGTCGCGCGGGTCCGTGAGGAACGGCGCCTCGCCGGCGGCCCCCGGCTCGTGGTCGTCTGGGTTCGTCGGCGGCTTCAAAAGAGTGGGGCGCGGGCGCTTCGGGACGTGACGCCCGACCTCGGTCACGACCGCGGCGAGCCTCGTTACCCGTTGTTCCTTTTTCCCGAGATCCCGGACGATGACGTTGCCTCCTGCGGCTTCGGCGGTGCCACGGATCACAGCGATGCGCGCGCCGTGCTTGATGGCGCTCTCGAGCTGGCGCTCGAGTGGCCGCGCCGAGTAGTCGATCGCAACGGTGAACCCGGCCTCACGTAGCGGGTTCGCGATCTGCGTGCGATCCGCGAAGTCGTCGGGCTGCCCCGACACGACGTAGACATCGGCTCTCGGTTCCCGTGCCACGGTCACCCCTTGCTGCTTCAGCGCGTAGTAGAGGACATCGACGCCGCCGGCGATGCCGGTGCCGGTCAGGTCCGGCCCGCCCATCCGACGAACGAGACCGTCGTACCGGCCGCCCGCCGCGACCGCGATGTCGCCACCCTTTCGGTACTCGGGATCGGTCAGCACGAACTCGGACACCGTCCGCGTGTAGTAGTCGAGTCCGCGCACGAGCGTATCGACGACCTTGTACGCGATACCGAGGCGCGTGAGCCCATCCTGCACTTCGGCGAAGTGTTTTTTGTCCTCGTCGCACAGGACGTCCGTCAGCTTCGGCGCGCCGGCGATGATCTCGCGGTCCTGCGGCTCCTTCGAGTCGAGAACGCGGAGCGCGTTCGTGTCGACGCGGCGCTGCGACTGCGCGCTCAGCGCATCACGGTGCTTCGCGAAATACTCGCCGAGCGCGGTCTTCAGCTTCGCCTGGCACGGCTCGTCGCCGATGGTGTTGATCTCGAGCTCGAAGGCAGTGAAACCGACCTCCGCGAACAGACCGTTCGCGAAGTCGATGATCTCGACGTCGGCAGCGGCCTCGGGCGCGCCGAAGCATTCGAGACCCCACTGCCAGAACTGACGGAAGCGCATGAGCTGCGGCCGCTGGCCGCGGAACATCGGCTCCCAGTAGAAGAAGCGGATCGGCTGTGGCGACTTGTGGAGTCCGTTTTCCAGGAGCGCGCGCACGACGGCGGCGGTGCCCTCGGGCCGGAGGGTCAGTCCGCCTTCGCCGCGCTGGCCGACTTCGTACATCTCGTAACCGACGATGTCGCTCCCCTCGCCCACTCCTTTCACGAAGACCTCGCGGTTCTCGATGATCGGCGTGCTGATGCGCGGGTAGCCGTAGCGCAGCGCGCGCGCCTGCACGACGGCTTGGAGCGCGTCCATCGCAGCCGCTTCGTCGGGGAGCAGATCCCGCGTCCCGCGGGGCCGCTGATAAGTCGGCATCGGAGGCATGACGATATCCCGCAGCGACGCGTGCCGCGCAGCGGATATCGTGAAGGCGATGAATCGTCGCTCGGTCTTGCAGGCCATCGCCGCCGGCGTTGCGCTGGCCGCCTGCGGCTCGACCGCGCAGAGCGGCGGCACGAAAACGGGAGGGACTACCACGGCCACTCCAACACCCAGCGCCAAGGCGACACAGGCGACCGTCGAGCTTGCGAAAGGGGGCTCCTTCACGTTCACGCTCCGTCCCGACAAGGCGCCGCAGACCGTCGAACGGTTCGCGGGCAAGGCGCGGAGCGGTTTCTACGACAACCTCACCTTCCACCGTGTCGAGGACTGGGTCGTCCAGGGTGGCGACCCCAAGGGAACGGGGACCGGCGGCGATCGCGTGCCGAGCGAGTACAACGACCTCAGCTTCAAGCTCGGCGCGGCCGGTATCGCGCGCGGTCAGGATCCAGCGTTCAACAACGATTCCCAGTTTTTTATCGTGAAGAAGGACTCAACGTTCCTCGACAAGCAGTACACGAACTTCGGTCAGGTGACGGCCGGCATGGACGTCGTCGCCGGCATCAAGATCGGGGACAAGATCAAGACGATCCGCATCAGCTGAGCGTGCGGGCGATGAGCGCGCGCGGCTGGCTCGCATACGCGATCGCGTTCGCCGCTTTCGTCGCGATCGCGCTTCCGCTCGACCGCGCGACATCCCTGCTGGAGCAGTCCGCGCTCGGACTCACCGCGTGGGTCTTCCTCGCGGTCGCACTCTGGCTCCAGCCGCCGGCGGTGCGCGTGCAGGTCGCGACCCTCGTCGTCCTCGCGACGGTGCTCGAGATCATTGGCTCCATCGTCTGGGGCGCGTATCGCTACCGCCTCGAGAACTTGCCGCTGTACGTTCCAGCGGGCCACGGTCTCTTCTATCTGGCGGCGCTGCGGGTCGCGTCGCTGCCGCTCCTCGAGCGCCACGCGCGACGGATCGTGATCGCCGCCACCGCGGCCGCGACGCTCTGGATGCTCTACGGGCTGGCGCGCCCGCCGCTGCCCGACCTGCTTGGCTTCGTGACCTGGGCGATCTTCATCCGCTTCATCGTCCGCGGGCGCTTTCCGCTGCTGTATGCGGTGAGCTTCGCGATGACGACCGCGCTCGAGCTGTACGGGACCGGTCTCGGCATCTGGCGCTGGGCGCCGGTCCTGCCCGGTCTGATGCTCCCGGCGGGCAATCCGCCGACGGGTATCGGCGCGGGCTACGCAGCGATGGACGCGCTCACGCGGCGGATCGTCGGTCGGATGCGCGCGCGCCGGAGCGCCGTGGCGGAGCTCGCGGAAGCGGTGTGAGGCTGGTCTTCGTCGCGTTGGCTGTGCTTGTAGTCGCGTCGTGCGCGGCACCCTCCATCGCCGCGATGCGTTTCACGCGCTTCTCGACGATGTCCGAGAATCACTACCCCGCCTTCGATCGCTCCGTCGACGATCCCGCCGCCGCGCGTCGGGTCCATGACGCGGTCCGCGCACTCCCGCCCGCGCCGAAAGATCGCTTTTGTCCATTCGGAGCTGGCCTCCGCTACCGACTCGCTTTCAACGAGGCAGCCAGGGTGGTCCTTTCGGTCGTTGTAGAGGGTGACGGCTGCGCGGAGGTGATCTTCTCGAATGCCGACCGGCGCGCCACGGACGACGTGTTCTGGGACCTTCTCGCCGAGACGCTGGGTGTAAAGAAGTCAGAAATCTACTACCTGCTCCCGGATGAATTCAGACGCTGAACGAGGTGCGCCGCAGCTGATAATCAGCGCGCGCATGCGTGCGCTCGGCGCCGCCTTGGCTGTTCTCGTCGCCGCCGCGTGCTCGGTGGCGTCCACCGCGCCGCTCCGAGTGGTCAGATTCTCGGGGCTCTCTCCGGTCCCGGCGCTCGATCGATCCGTCGCTGATGGCGCTGCTGCGCAGCGGCTTCATGATCAGCCGGTCTCACTACCAGTCGCCCAAAACCGATGGTGCGCATACGGGACGGGTGCCGGTTACGAGATCGTGTTCAGTGACACAGTTCGAAGGACCCTCGTCGCGACCGTTGAGATCGGAGGCTGTTTTGAGGCGATCCTTCACGGGACCGATCGACGACGGGCGACGGACGACGCATTTTGGACGGTCTTCGCGCAGACGCTCGGGCTGGAACCCGGAAACTATGACCAGCTGTTCCCGCAGCCACTGAGCTTCAGCCGGCGAACGGGATCACGTGCTCCTGCTCTTCGGGATCGTTTCGCGCCACGACGGCGATGACCGGTTCGTCGTAGGGGTTCTCCGGATAATGCGCGACGCCCGGCGCGACGAAGAGGAAGTCTCCCGCCTCCATCTCCATCGAGTGCTGTAACCGCTCGCCCCAGTGGTGGATCGCGCGGCCGCTGATGACATAGATCGCGCTCTCGAACTCGCTGTGCGTGTGCGGCTCGGCCTTGCCCCTCGCCGGCACGACGATCAAGTTGAGCGAGAGATCCTTCGCGCCCGCGGTCCTGCCCGACACGCCGAGGAAGTACGGGATCTTCTGCTTCGCCTCGAACGCCACGGTGCTCCGCACGCGTACCGAGCCGCTGTGGCCATCGATCTTCGGGCCCGCCGTCACTGCACCCCGCCACGCGTCATGGGCAGCGGGTCGAGCAGCTTACGGAGCTTCTCTTCCGGCATGACCTTCTCCTCGAGCGCGACATCGATGAGCGATCGCTTCTGGGCGAGCGCCTTCTTCACCAGATCAGCCGCCTTGGCATAGCCGATGTGAGGGGACAGGGCGGTCACGATGAGCGATGGGCTCGCGTCCATGAGCTCTTTCACGCGCTCCTCGTCGACGCGCAGGCCCTCGAGCGTCTTCACCCGAAGCTGCCGGAGCGCGTTCGCCAGGATCGTCGCCGAGAAGCAGACCGCGTAGTTGATGCCCGGCATCATCACGTTGAGCTCCAGCTGCCCGGCCTGCGCGCCCCAGGCGACGGCGGTGTCGTTGCCGATCACCTGGAAGCACACCTGGTTCACCATCTCGGCGATCGCCGGATTCACCTTGCCCGGCATGATCGACGAGCCAGGCTGCACCGCGGGGATGACCAGCTCGCCGAAGCCGGTCCGTGGTCCCGAGACGAGCAGCCGGATGTCGTTGCAGATCTGCGAGATCTCGATCGCGGCGGTCCGCATGCCGCTCGAGATGCGGACGAACGGCGCCATCGACTGCATCGACGCGACGAGGTCCTTCGCGGGCACGATCGGCTCTCCGTACCACTGCGCGAGATACGCGCAGACGCGCTCGCGGAACGTCGGCGCAGCGTTCAGACCGGTGCCCGCCGCCGTTCCGCCGATGCCGAGCTCGCACAGCTCGGCCCGACCCGCCGATAGTCGGACCGAGGCGCCGGTGATCCGGTGTGCCCACGCGCCGAGCTCTTGTCCGTACGTGATGGGCACCGCGTCCTGCAGATGCGTGCGGCCCGGTTTCACGACGTTCGCGTACTCGGTCGCCTTCCTCGTGAGCACGGCGGCGATCAAGCCGAGCTCCTCGACGACCGTCTTCGTCAACTCCAGGTGCGCGAGGCGCATCGCCGTGGGCGTCACGTCGTTTGTGGACTGGCTCATGTTCACGTGATCGTTGGGACTCACGTGCTCGTAGGTGCCCAGGCCACCGCCGCAGATCTGGTTCGCGCGATTGGCGATGACCTCGTTGACGTTCATGTGGAACGACACGCCGGCGCCGGAGTGGAACACATCGACAACGAATTGATCCAGGTGCTTTCCGGTGAGGATCTCGTCGCACGCTGCCACGATCGCGTCCCGTCGCTTGGGCTCCAGCCGACCTTCCTCGGCGTTGGCGAGCGCCCCAGCACGCTTCACGCGGACCATCGCGCGCACGAACGCGGGGAACGGCTTGTAGCCGGAGATCGGGTAGTTCTCGATGGCTCGCTGGGTCTGCGCTCCCCACAATGCGTCGGCCGGGACGTCGATCTCTCCGAGCGTGTCCTTCTCACGACGCGCCGCCATCGCGGCTTACAATAGGTGTTCCGCGTGCAGAAGAATCGGCTCACCTGGATGATCGGCGGACCACAGGGGAGCGGCATCAATGCCTCCGCCGAGGTGTTCGCAAAGGCCTGTTCACGGGCCGGCCTACGCGTTTACGCGAACATCGAATACCACTCGAACATCATGGGCAAGCACTCCTTCTATCGAGTGCGCGTCGACGACGAGGACATCCGCTCGTACCGCGACACGGCCGACATCCTCGTGGCGCTCGATGACGAGACGCTCACCGGCGACGGACATCACCGCCGCTGGCCCACGCACTTCGGCCACCTGCACGAGATCAACGAGGGCGGCGGGGTCATCTACGACAGCGAGATCGAGTTCCAGCCGAAGGAGAGCGGCCGCGCCGACCTGCGTTTCTATCCGGTCCCGTTCATGGAGATCATCAAGAAGGCGCTCGAAGAGGTCGGCAAGGGAGAGCAGGCGCGGCGCTACGAGGTCATGAAGAACACCGTCGGCCTGGGCGCGTCACTGGCGCTCTGCGATTACCCGTTCGACCTCGTCGCCGAGGTCATCCGCAGCCAGTTCAAGGGCAAGCGCTCCGAGGTCGGCGAGCTCAACGTTCGGGCCGCACGACTGGCGTTCGAGCACGTGAAGCAGCATGGGAGCGCGAAGGACTTCCCGTACACACTGAAGCCCGGCAGCGAGCCGAAGGCGCGCATCCTCGCGAAGGGCTACGAGATCGCCGCGATCGCGAAGCTGAAGGCGGGCTGCTCGTTCCAGACCTACTACCCGATCTCGCCCGCGACCGACGAGAGCGTCTTCCTCGAGCGACACCAGCGCGACTACAACCTCCTCGTCGTGCAGTGCGAGGACGAGATCAGCTCGATCAACATGGCGGTCGGCGCGGCACATATGGGCGTGCGCGTCGCGACGGCGACGAGCGGTCCCGGCTTCGCGCTCATGGTCGAAGGCATCGGCTTCGCGTCCATCACCGAAGCGCCCGGACCGGTGCTCGTGCTGTACCAGCGCGGCGGGCCGTCGACGGGGATGCCGACGCGGCAGGAGCAGGGCGACCTGCAGTTCGCCCTCCACCCCGCGCAGGGCGACTTCCCGCACATCGTCACCGCGCCCGGCGATCTGCGTGAGTCGTATCAGGACATCTTCTCCGCCTTCAACTGGGCGGAGCGCTACCAGATGCCGATCATCGTGCTATCGGACAAGAAGCTCGCGTCGGTGTACACGACGATCGACAAGCTCGAGCTGAAGTACGACAGGATCGACCGCGGCGAGCGGTTCACCGGGAGCGAGTGGACCGCCCTCGACGCGAAGGGCCCGAACGACAGCGCGAACGGCCACAACGGGAACGGAAAGGGCGCGGACGTGAAGGAATACCTCCGTTACGCGCTCACGAAGGATGGGATCTCGCCACGCAGCCGCCCGGGCATCCCGGGTGGCCGCTTCTGGGTCACGTCCGACGAGCACGATCCCGACGGCCATATCACCGAGGGCGTCGAGATGCGCATGGCGATGATGCACAAGCGCATGGGCAAGCTCGCGCTGGTGCAGAAGGCCATCCCGCAGGACCAGCAGTACGCGCTGCACGGCCCTGCTGACGCCGAGCTGACCGTCGTCGCGTGGGGCTCGACCAAGGGCACGATCCTCGACGCGATCCGGGTGCTCGAGGCGCAGGGCAAGAAGATCAACTTCCTGCAGTGCCGCTTGATGAAGCCCTTCCCGGCCGAGGCGGTCGGCACCATCCTCCGCAAGGCGAAGCACATCGTGAGCATGGAGGAGAACTACTCCGGTCAGCTCGCGTCACTCGTGACGGAGCACACCGGCATCCTCATCAAAGACCGCATCAACAAGTACGACGGCCGGCCGTTCAGCGAGGACGAGGTCGTCCGCGCGCTCGCGAACGCGTACGCGGGCGGAAAGATCGAGCCGGTGGTGACGCATGTCCGTTAACACACCGGTGAAGCTCACGATCAAGGACTACAAGTCCGAACTGCACAATGACTGGTGCGCCGGCTGCGGAGATTTTGGCATCCTCACGAGCATCCAGATGGCGCTCGCGCAGCTGCAGCTCGATCCGGACAAGGTCGCGGTGTTCTCTGGCATCGGTTGCTCCGGCAAGACGCCGCACTACATCAACGCCTACGGGTTCCACACGCTGCACGGCCGCGTCCTGACGGTCGCGACCGGCGCGCGTCTCGCGAACACGAAACAAACCGTGCTCGCGCTCGGCGGCGACGGCGACGGCTACGGTATCGGCGCGGGCTACTTCGTCGGCGCGGGGCGCCGTAACGTGGACTTCGCATACCTCGTCCACAACAACAACGTCTACGGCCTCACCAAGGGCCAGGCCTCACCGACGCTCGCGAAGGGCAAGAAGACGAAGTCGATGCCCGAGCAGTCGATCCAGGACGGCATCAACCCGGTCGCGATGGCGATCGCCTCCGGCTACACGTTCATCGCCCGCGCCTACGCCCTCGAGCCGAAGTACACCGCGGGCATCATCGCGCGGGCGATCGAGCATCGCGGTGCGGCGCTCGTCGACGTACTGCAGACGTGCCCGACGTACAACGATCTCTACACCAAGGAGTGGTACGAGGGCGCGGACCTTCCCGAGAAACGCTCGCGCCTCTACAAGCTCGAGGACCAGGGCTTCGACGGCAAGGTGAAGGATCCGACCGATAAGCAGGAGATCATCGCGAAGAAGTCCGCCGCGGTGGCGCGCAGCTACGAGGACGAGCCGATCCCGATCGGCGTGTACTACGAGATCGATCTGCCGACGTACGAGGACGAGGTCTTCCGCCGCATCCCGGATTTGAAGGAGACGCCGCTCGTCGAGCAGAACGCCTTCGAGCGCGACGTCAACCCGCTCCTCGAGGCGATGCGCTAGCCGCTACTGACCGACGCCACCTGGTAGCGCCCGGGTCGTCCCACTGAATGTCGCCATCGTCTCGGTGAAGCCTTGGAAGAGATCGATGTGCCGTGCCGCGCTTCCGACAGACCAGAAGGCGAACTGACCCTGAGCGAGAAGGCCGCCGAATGGCGTGTCCTTGCGCGGGAAGGACAGATATCTCCGTCCCGAACGACTCTCGCTCACCGCAAGATCCAAGTCCGACGTCTCGAGCGCGATCGCGAAGGTCTGCGGATCCGACGACGCAATGCCGTCCGCGACGAGACGCGCTGGCCGGAACGGCTCGATCTTCTCTGAGGTCGTCGAGGCCAGGGGGATGCGCGACAGCGTCCCATCGTCGCGACCGACGAGGGTGGTGCCGTCTCCGCTGATCGCCGCGGCCACCAAAGCACCGATGCCCGCGCTGACGGTGCGGGGCTCACCGGCGTTGTCCTTGATCACGAGCACGCCCTGAGCGAAACACGCTAGGACGACACGGTCGGCGGCCGCGAGCAGTCGATCGCCGCAGCTCGCTTCGAGTCGCCTGCCGAGCGGCCGCAGATCGTACGGCTCGTACGCCTCGACGACGCGACGATCGTTCTCGGCGGTGAAGAGTGCGAGGAGCCGTCGGGTGGTCGGCTCGACGATGAGAGAGCCGCGACCGATACCGGTGAGGAAAAGTCGACGGCCCGGCACGGTCTGGGTCGCCACCACGGTGCCGCTCGCGGGATCGATCCAGCGCAGTCTTGTCGCTCCGGCAGTCTCGTCGGCGACGTAGACCTGGCCGTCGCCGACCGCGACCTGGACCGCGCCCCAGGGTCCTGAGGTCGGGATCGTGTATTTCGTCGCGTGATTCGAGAGTGCGATCGCCTTCACACCTTCGTCAGTCACGACGAAGAACGTCGCGGCTGGGAACGCTCCCATCATGTCGCTCACATCGATGGTCGCGGTGGGCGCGACCGCCGCGGTCCGCGCCGGCGATGAATGCGAGGGAGTAGGGAGCGTCGCCACTCCCCCGCAAGCCAGGATGAGGAGCACCGCTCCGAGCAGGACCCGATGCACTAGACGGTCCGCATCCGCGGCTGGCGGCGCGCGATGGCGAACGCGACCGCGCACCAGAAGCCGACCGCGAGGAGGAAGAACGGGATCGCGCCGATCGTGTAGCTGAGGGTCTCGCCGACGGCCTGCTGTGGCGCCGCGACGGGAAGGTCGTTCGTCGCGATCGGTGTCGTGGCGGCCACCGCGTTCACGTCGATGGTGACATCGAACTTGAAGTCACCGAACTGGACCAGACCCGAGTAGACGGCGGCCTTGAACGGGTAGAACACGCCGGCGTAGAGCGCGCCGTCGCCTGACTGGCTCACGAGCTTGAGCGGGACGTCGAGGCACTTGGTGCGCTCGCGGTCGGTCTGCATGATCACGGCGAGCCCGGTAGTCGGGAACGCTGCGCCCGGGTCGCCGCGTCGCGCGGATACGACCAGGGTCACCGGCTTGCCATCGGACCACGCTTGTCCGTCGGGCGTCTGCACCGAGACACCATCGAGGCACGTTTGGCACTTTGCGGCGGCCGGCGCCGCGAATGATGCGAGGCTCAGGAGAGAAATCACGAACGCAAGCAGGATCCGGCGCATTGAGTCACCTCCGGTCGCTGGGTCTGCCTTCCGTACAACGGGGCCGCGGTGCCGGTTCCCGACGGTCAGTCGGTGTGCGTGACCCGCAGCTCGTGCGCGCCGTCCGCGCGCGTGTATTCGTAGAAGACGTCGCCGGCGTCCGTGATCTCGACGTAACGAACGCCGCCCGCACCGCGCGCCGTACCTATCGCCGGACCGTCCACGCTCACCCGCTCCCAGTGCCGCAGATCGCTACTGCGTGCGATGCCGCAGCGCTCCTCGTAGTTCTCCGCCAGCGATGCGCTGCCGTCGTACAGTCCGAGCCAGCCCTCTCCATCACGCACTACCGCGCTCAGACGCGCCGTGAACGAGTCCCACCCCGACGCGCTGGGCCAAAGGGTCGGACCTTCCCAGGCCCAGACTCTGCCGTCCATGCTCGTAGCGATGCCGCTGACCGACAACGTCCGCCCGGTCGAGAGCGCGTCGCCGGTGATGTGGAGGCCGGGGTCGCCCGACCCGGGAAGCGTGCCGCACGAGACGAACATGAGCCAGCGCCCACGATCGTGACGTAACCAGGGATCCTTCACCGCCGCGAGCCCGACGTCGAGGGGATCGAGGACTACGACCATGTCGTTCGCATCGAACGCGTCGGGAGTTCGCGCTTCGCCGAGTCCGATGCACCAGCGTCGA
>Ga0209470_1001782_pt1 | contig 15621 bp, 14 predicted proteins | sample GraSoiAngelo_125_FD_185882 | JGI IMG/M metagenome (GOLD analysis project Ga0209470, IMG submission 185882) | Grasslands soil microbial communities from the Angelo Coastal Reserve, California, USA - 14_0927_05_40cm (SPAdes) (version 2) | ecosystem: Environmental > Terrestrial > Soil > Grasslands ... | reverse complement strand
CCCCGCTGTTCTGGGACACCCGCCATTCGATTCGTGGACGGTTCGGCATTACCGAGGGCTTGGGGGGCAAAGCGATTCCCCTCACGGAACGGTTCTACGTGGGCGGCATCAACACCATGCGGGGGTTCGTGTTCGGCCGCGCCGGCCCGGTGACCTCGGACGGGTCACTGTTGGGCGCGGATCAGCAGATCATCATCAATAACGACTTCATCTTTCCGATTTCCGCGGAAGCGAAACTCAATGGGGTGCTGTTCTTCGACTATGGCAAAGGCCACTCCGACGTTGCGGGGGTGAGCACGAAGTTCCGATCGTCGGCCGGGGTCGAGGCCCGCTGGATCTCGCCGTTCGGGCCCCTTCGTGCCGCCTACGGAATCAACCTCGACCCGAACCCGTTGGAACGGAAGGGCGTCTTTGAGTTCTCGGTCGGATCGCTGTTCTAGGAGGATGTTAATCGGGAAACGTTAACCGTTAAACGATTCCGAACAGGAAATTCTCCTCTCACAATTCACGAATAACGTGTAACGAATAACGATGAACGGCATCGAGCATGCGTTGCGATGAAGGGTGTGGAGCGAACAACAGGGGGGCACACGGATCTATGGAGCTGGAAGTAGGAAACCGGTCGGGTCGTGTGAAGCAGGCGGACGTTCTGGTCTCTCGGGTGGCGGCGATGGCTCTGCTCTTTCTTGTGGGGGGATGCGCCACCACGTCATCCACCCAGGGCTCGGTCCGGCTTGGGGTGGTCGACAGCCAGAAAGTGCTCAATGAGACGGACGCCGGCAAGAAAGCGATGGGGTCGCTCAATTCGTTCATGAAGAATCGCCAGGCGCTCATCGAGCTGGAGGAAAAGGAGCTGAAGCGGATGGAAGATGATCTCATCAAGCAGGCCAGCGTGCTCAGCGCCAACGCGAAAAAAGATCGGGAGGAGCAACTGCGCCGTCGAGCGATGGAGTTCCAGCAGAAGGTGAGCGATCTGAACCGGGAAGTCCAGGAGAAACAGAAAGAGGTGCTCGAGGCGTTCAGGGAGAAGGTGGAGAAGGTGGTGGCGAAAGTGGCCCAGCAGATGGGACTCCTGGTCGTCATCGAAAGAGGTCGGGCCGGCTCCACCGTGTACAATGACTCCTCGCTGGACCTTTCCGCCAGGGTGATCGAGGAGTTCGGGAAGGAGGCCCACTAATGCCTCGAGGCGAGAGGGAGAGCTCGGACACGATGAAGGCGGACCACGGCTCGCATGATATGCTGATGACCTGTTCTGTTGGGTGCGGAAGAGAAAGGAGCTTGAAAAGGATGACGCGTGGAAAATGGGTTGGGACGGCCGGGGCGGTGTTGCTGACGCTCAGCCTGGAGGGGCCAGCCCTGTCGGCGGAGACCTTCAAGGTCGCGGTGATCGATCAGCAGGCGGTGATGGAAAAGTCGAAATCCGGCAAGCGTGCGCTGGAAGCGCTCAAGGAGTTCTCCGCCAGCCGTCAACGGATCGTCGCTGCCGATGACGAGGAATTGAAGAAGCTCGAGAAAGAGCTGAAGGCTCAGGAGGGGGGGCTGAGCGAGGCGGCCAGACGGGAAAAGCAGGAGCTGTTCCGGACCAAGCTCGAAAACTACCAACGCCGCCTTCAGGACTTCAACCGCGAGATTCAGGCTAAGCAGAAGGAGCTGGTGGAAGAGTATCAGAACAAAATAGGCAAAGCAGCCGCGGCCGTGGCGGAGAAAGCCGGGTACTCGGTCGTGCTGGATAAGGGAAATGACGCGACGCTCCGGATCGTCCTGTATCACCAGAAGGCGATTGATCTGACTGACCAGGTGGCGAAGGAATTTGATCGACGGTATCCGTAGGACTGCCATGGAGCGAGCCGGAGAGAAGGCGGGACTGAAGTCGGTGATGGATATCGCGGCCATCCGTGCGATCCTGCCCCACCGGTACCCGTTTCTGCTTGTCGACCGCATCACCGAACTCGAGGCCGGCCGGCGTATCGCGGGGATCAAGAACGTGACCGCCAATGAACCGTTCTTTCAGGGGCATTTTCCGGATCGCCCGATCATGCCGGGAGTGTTGATCATCGAGGCGATGGCTCAAGTGGGGGGAGTGCTGGCGTTCAAGTCGGTCCCTCCGACCGGCCGTCCTGTGGTGTATCTCACGGGGGTGGACAAAGCCAGGTTCCGAAAGCCGGTCGTACCGGGCGACCAGTTGCGTTTCGAGGTGGAGGTGCTCAACCGGCGCCCCCCATTCTGGAAGATGCAGGGCAAGGCGTATGTGGAGACCGACCTGGTCTGTGAGGCCGAGCTGACGGCCATGGTGACAGAGGAGAAAGCGGACAATAGCCGTTAGATCAGTGAGGTCCGTTCGTTCCGTTATGTCCGTTAACGGACTCAACCGACCTAACCGACTCAACGGATCTAACGGACGCAACGCGGAGGCAGCACGAGTGCAGATCCATCCGACGGCGGTGGTGCATCCCCACGCCAAGCTCGACGAGGACGTGGTGATCGGGCCGTTCTCCGTGGTCGGCGAGCATGTGAAGATCGGCCGCGGGACCCGTCTCTTGTCCCATGTCTACGTGGAGGGGTGGACCGAGATTGGCGAGCGCTGTCAGGTCTATCCCTATGCCTCCATCGGCACGCCGCCGCAGCATCTTCAGTACCAGGGCGAACCGACCCGCGTGGTCATCGGGAACGACAATATCCTGCGCGAGTATGTGACGGTGAACCGTGCCACGGTGTCCGGTGGTGGCGTCACCACGATCGGACATCATAATTTTCTCATGGCCTATGTCCATGTGGCGCACGACTGTCACTTGGGCAGCCACCTCATCATGGCCAACGCGGCGACCCTGGCAGGGCACATTACGATCGGCGATCACGCGATCATCGGAGGACTCGTCGGGATCCATCAGCACGTGCGGGTGGGCGCCTATGCGATGATTGGAGGTTGCTCGGGGGTGGGCAAAGATGTTCCCCCGTTCATGCGCGCGGCGGGCGGATACCGTGCGCGGCTCTACGGGCTGAACTCAATCGGGCTCAAGCGTCACGGATTCTCCAGCGAGCGTATCGGGGTGCTCAAGCAGGCCTATGAGGTGTTGTTCCGGTCCGGACACCGGATGGCCGAGGCCGTGAAGCGAGCGCGAGAGCAGTTTCGGGAGAGCGCGGACGTGCTGGAGGTGATCGCCTTTCTGGAAGGCTCCAGACGGGGCGTGTGCCGATCCGTGGGGAAGGACCTGGAGAGCGAGGAATAGCGCGGATGCGCGGGGATCGTAACGGAACGGCACCGGCTCCCGCCGGAGAGCGCATCGGGCTCATCGCCGGGAATGGACGGTTTCCGATCATCTTCGCGGAGAATGCGACGCGATTGGGGTATCACGTGTCAGCGGTCGCCCATATCGGAGAGACTGCGCCCGAGCTTGAACGGTACGTCGATCGCATCCACTGGGTCAAGGTCGGGCAGCTCAATAAACTGATCAAGGCACTGAAAGAAGACGGGGTGCGCCAGGCGGTGATGCTCGGGGGGATCAAGAAGACGCACGTGTTCACCACCGTCAGACCGGACTTGCGGGCGCTGGCTGTGGCAAGCCGTCTCAAACGGTTGAAGGACGATTCGATCTTGCGCGAGGTGGCGGCCGAGCTGGAGAAGGAAGGGATTACGATCCGCGAGTCGACCTTCGGACTCCAGGGCATCCTGGTCGAGGACGGCCCGCTCACGAGGCGGGTTCCCGGCAAGAAAGAGTGGGAGGACATCCGGTACGGGTGGGAGGTGGCCGGCGAGGTCGGGCGGCTCGACATCGGCCAGTGCGTCGTGATCAAGGAGCGAGTGGTCGTGGCGGTAGAGGCTGCAGAGGGGACGGACGAGACGATCCGCCGTGGCGGGGCTCTCGCCCGCGAGGGGGCCGTGGTGATCAAGCGAAGCAAACCTCAGCAAGATCTCCGGTTCGATCTTCCGGCGGTGGGACCGGCTACGGTCGAGACGATGGCGTCGGTGAAAGCATCGGTCCTGGCGGTGGAGGCCGGGCGAAGCGTGCTCCTAGATCGGGAGATGACGCTCCGCAAGGCCGATCAGGCGGGAATTGCGATCGTCGGCGTCAGCAGTAGTGATGAGTGGTGAGCAACGAGCGATGAGCAATGAACACAAGAGCAGGGCGGTCGCGACTCGGGCCTCGTCACTCAGTGCTCATTACTCGTCACTGAAGGCATGAAACGGATCCGGGTCGGCGTCATCGGTGTCGGGCACCTGGGACAGCACCACGCCCGCTTGTATGCCAGCCTGGCTGGCGCGGTCCTGGCAGGCGTGGTGGACGCCGATCCGGATCGCGCTCGGCTCGTGGCGGAGCGGCATGGTGCATCGGTCTTCGGCGACCCGGCTACGTTGCTGGAAAAGGTGGACGCCGTCAGCGTGGCGGTGCCGACCTCGTCGCACTACGCGGTGGCCAAGGCCTGCCTGGCGGCGGGTGTCCACGTCCTGGTAGAAAAACCGATTGCCATCACGCCGGGTGAGGCCCGCGAACTCGTGGAGCTGGCGCGAGCGCGCGGGCGCGTGCTCCAGGTGGGGCACATCGAGCGGTTCAACCCGGGGATTCGGTCGGTACGTCCACATATCGGGAAACCGGGCTTCGTCGAATGCCACCGCCTGAGTCCGTTCGGGGAGCGGGGCACCGACGTGGACGTGGTGCTGGACTTGATGATCCACGACCTGGACATGGTCCTGTCGTTTCACCCGGGGCCGGTCGAAGAAGTCCGCGCCGCGGGGGTTCCGGTGTTGTCCTCCAGCATCGACATCGCCAACGCCCGCATCGTGTTCGGCAGCGGGTGCGTCGCCAATCTGACCGCCAGCCGCGTGTCGACGACTCGCATGCGGAGGCTCCGCCTGTTTCAGCGCGACGCCTACGTGTCGGTTGACTATCAGACTCGTCAAGGAATGATCTGCCGACGGGTGACCGGGCGCCATGGTCGCCCCGAGATCGAGGTCGAGCACGTGAAAGGGGGAGATGAGGAGCCGCTCAAACTGCAGATCGAGGCGTTCCTGCACGCCATCGCGACTGGAAGCCCTCCCCCCGTCCCCGGTGAAGACGGCGTCGCGGCGCTGGAGCTGGCGCACCAGGTATTGGAGGCGATCGGCGCATTCGTCAGGCGCCACACGGAGAAGGGGTAACGGTGTATCGTTGTAGAGGGGTAGCGGAAGAACGGAGTACTGATCGCGTTACCCCCTTACCCCGTTATCCCGGTACCCCGAGGTTGAAGAGATGCCGCGGATTCTTATCGTGACCGGTGAAGCGTCCGGCGATCTGCATGGCGCCAATCTGGCGAATGCCATCCGGGCGCTCCGACCTGACACGGAGGTCCTGGGTGTCGGCGGCTCCAAAATGAAAGCCGCCGGCGTGACATTGATCCATGGAATCGAACGGCTCGATGTGGTGGGGGTCCTCGGTCTGGCGAATCTTCGCGCGGCCATGCGTACCTACTTCGCCCTGGCCCGCTTCCTTCGCAAGGAGTCCCTCGATGTCGTGGTGTTCATTGACCATCCCGGGATGAACCTGCGTCTGGCCCGCGTCGCGTCGCGAGCCGGTCACCGCGTGGTGTATTACATCGCGCCGCAGATCTGGGCGTGGGGTGCCAGCCGCATCCGTCTGATCTCGCGTGTGGTGGACCGGGTGATCGTGATCCTACCGTTCGAGGAGGCGCTGTACCGGCGTGCGGGAATTCCCTGCGAGTTCGTCGGTCATCCGCTGCTGGACGCGGTAGCGCCGTCGTATGATCGGGATGAGCTGCGCAAGCGATTCGGGTTTGAGGCGGCGGCGCCGGTGCTCGGCTTGTTGCCGGGGAGTCGCGAACGGGAGGTCCGTATCCTGCTCCCGATCATGCTTCAGGCCGCGGTGCGGTTGGCCAGGGTGCATCCGGGGCTCCAGCTCGCGGCGGCGCAGGCATCCACGATCCCGAATGGCCTCATCGAAGAGGTCTCGGCCGGCTTCGGTGTGGAGGTCCGTACCGTCAGAGACCAGCCTAACGAAGTCATGGCGGCCGCGGATCTCCTGCTGGTCGCATCCGGGACCGCGACCCTGCAAGCGGCCGTGATCGGAACTCCGATGGTGATCATCTACGGCGCTCCGTGGCTCACCTATTTGCTGGCTCGGTGGCTGGTGCAACTGGATTACATCGGCTTGGTGAACATTGTCGCCGGGCACCGGATCGTACCTGAACTCATCCAACACCAGGCCACGCCCGAGCGGCTGAGCGAGGAAGCGGGCCGGCTGCTTCGTGACAAGGTGGCCTCCAACGCGATGCGCGTCGCGTTGCGGGCGGTGCGAGAATCGCTGGGCGCTCCGGGGGCGTCCCGACGGGCGGCAGCGGCGGTCCTCGCGGAGATTGGGAAGCAGACCGGGGACAGGCACCCCTCGGCTAGGCTCGGGGCGGGCCTGCCCTGAGTTCATCGAAGGGAGCCAGCCCCTTGGAGTGCCAGGCATGACGCTGTTTCTCCGGCTCCTTCGCTATCTGTGGCAGTATCGGCTGCGACTGGCCGCTGCCTTCGTCTGTTCCGCCCTCGTGGCTGGCCTGACGGGGGCGTACGCCTGGATGGTCCGGCCGGTGCTGGACGGCATCTTTATCAGCAAAGATCAATATCTGCTGATGGTGCTGCCGGTGGCGATTCTGGGTGTGGCCGTGCTGAAGGGAATCTTCAGCTACGGGCAGAATTACCTGATGAATTACGTGGGCAATCAGGTGATCACCGATGTGCGTCAGGAGCTGTTCCTGCAGCTCATGCGCCTGCCGGTCGGTTTCCACGACACCAATACCTCCGGGCGGCTGGTGTCGCGGGTGATTAACGACGTGAATTTGATGGCCGGTGCGGTCGCGGGCGTATTCAGGGACCTGTTCCAACACGGTTTGACCTTCATCGCGATGGTGGGGGTGATCTTCTATCAGAACTGGAGGCTGGCGGCGATCTCGGTCGTCGTGATCCCTCTCGCGTCCTTCACCATGGTCCGGATGGGCCAACGCCTGCGCGGATTGGCAACGCGCGGACAGGAAAAAATCGGCGATATGGCCTCGGCATTGCAGGAGGCCCTCGCCGGCATCCGGATCGTGAAGTCCTTTGGTCGCGAGGACTCCGAAGCCCTGCGGTTTCGTGAGAGCAATAGAGGCTTTCTACGCGCCACCATGAAGGCAACTCAAGTTTCCTCCCTCGCCTCCTCACACATGGAGGTGATCGGTGTCCTGGGGGTGGCCGGGATTATCTGGTACGGTGGCTACCTGGTGATCCAGGGCACGATGACGCCGGGCGCCTTCTTCTCGTTCCTGGCGGCGATGATCATGGCCTATACCCCGCTCAAACGCCTGGCGGGAGCCAACAATACGATTCAGCAAGCGCTCGCGGCTGCCGAGCGGGTGTTCCAAGTCCTGGATCTGCCGAACGAGCAGGACCGGGACCGAGGGAGCAACGACCTGCCCCCCCTGGCCCGCTCCCTGGAGTTCAGAGGAGTGAGTTTCCGCTATGAAGGGGGCGGCGTGCCGGCTCTCGTAGGCATTCATCTGTCGGTGAAGGCCGGAGAAGTCCTGGCGCTGGTCGGCAGCAGCGGGAGCGGGAAGACCACGCTGGCCAGCCTCGTGCCCCGTTTCTACGAGCCGACCGAGGGCGCGATTCTGATCGATGGCCAGGACATTCAGCATGGCACGCTCCGGTCCCTCCGCAAGCAGATCGGCATCGTGTCACAGGACACCGTGCTGTTCGATGAAACCGTGAAGAACAACATCGCCTACGGACGGGTGGGGGCGACGGACCAGGAGGTGCTGGAGGCGGCCACACTGGCCTACGCGCATGAGTTCATCACTCGTCTGCCCGATGGATATCACACGGTCATCGGGGAAAACGGGGTCAAGCTCTCGGGGGGAGAGCGTCAGCGGTTGGCGATCGCCCGTGCCATCTTGCGGGACCCGCCGATTTTGATCCTGGACGAGGCGACTTCCTCGTTGGATTCCGAGTCTGAGCGGATGGTCCAGCTCGCGTTCTCCAACTTGATGAGGAACCGGACCACGCTCGTGATCGCCCACCGGCTCTCCACCGTGCAGAACGCGGATCGAATCGTGGTCCTGGACCGGGGCAGTATCGTGGAATCCGGGTCGCATGAGGAGTTGCTGCAGCGAGGGGGACTGTACAAGCGGTTGCATGCGATGCAGTTCCAGGACATGGACGCACCTCGTTAAACGGCATTCGTCAGTCGTGAACCGTGAACGATCGAATGATGCGACAGACTTCACAACAAGTCAGGATGTGACGTACACTGGGGTGAACGATCCATGTTCAACGACATGTTCACGTGGCTGAAGCAGACGCTGGTCCCGCCCATCGGGGCATGGCTGATCCGATTCTTAGGGAAGGCCGTCCGCATCCGGACAGAAGGAGCCGATACCGTGGACGAGCTGTACCGTCAAGGCCGGCGCCTGATCATCACGTTCTGGCACGGGCGGCAGCTCATGATGCCCCTCGCCTACCGTGGAGCAGAGGCGCATATCCTCATCAGTCAGCACCGGGATGGAGAGTTGATCCACCGGATCGTAACCCGCTTCGGGGGCCGTTCGGTGAGGGGATCCACGACCCGCGGCGGTGCGGCGGCCCTCAGACAGCTCATCGAACTCGGGCGGTCAGGCGTGGACCTGGCGGTCACACCGGACGGGCCCAAGGGCCCGCGGCAGGTGGTCCAGATCGGCGTGATCCACCTGGCGAAGGCCACCGGCCTCCCGATTGTTCCGCTCACGTTCAGCTGCTCAAAAAAAAAGTCTTTGTGAGCTGGGACCGGTTCCTGCTGCCGTATCCGTTCGGCCGAGGACTGTTCCTGTGGGGGAAGCCGATCTGGGTCTCGTCTGCGGCGACGGCGGCCGACCTGGAATCCAAACGGATCGAGCTTGAGGAGGCTCTGAACCGGATCACGGCGGAAGCCGACGCAGCGATGGAGTGTTGAGTCAGTTGTGTCAGTTGGGTCCGTTGTGTCCGTTTAACGGATTAAACCGACGAAACTGACTCACGGACTAAACAGACAAAACTGACTCAACGAGAATCGGTGTGTTCTTATGACGGACTAAACGGACATAACAGACTAAACGGACCAAACGAACAGAAATGTGGTACTTGCTGTACAACGTCCTTCTGATCCTGGCTTCACCGTTCATCCTCTTGATCCTCCTGGCCAAGAAGCGATGCCGGCCCGGTCTTGCTGAGCGACTCGGTCTGTTTGGTCTGTCTGGTCTATTTCGTCTCTTCGGTCAGAACAGACCGAACAGACCAAACAGACTAAACAGACCGGACGAACCCGTCATCTGGGTCCACGCCGTATCGCTGGGCGAGGTGGTGGCGGCTGTGCCGCTGGTGCGCCTGCTCCACGGTCGCTACCCGGAGTATCGACTGGTGGTCTCGACGGTCACCGACACCGGACGCGAGGCGGTGGAGCAACGGCTCGCCGGCGTGGCCGAACACTGTTATGCCCCGTTAGATTTTCCGTGGGTCGTCTCGCGCGTTGTGGCGAGGCTGAACCCGACCGCCTTTCTCTTCGTCGAGACGGAGCTGTGGCCGAACCTTCTTCGAGCGCTCTCGCGACGTGGCGTGCCGTCCATCCTGGTCAACGGCCGATTGTCGTCCCAGTCGTTCAAAGGGTACGGGCTCGTACGGCCCTTCATCAGTCGGGTGCTCGAGACCGTCACGTTCTGCATGATGCAGTCTGAACGGGATGCCGAACGCATGGTCGCACTGGGCGCCGCGCCGACTCGCGTGCTGCGCACCGGGAACATCAAATTCGATCAGCCCGTGCCCGGGCGTACAGGCCAGCAGGATGGTCTCTCGCGTGGAGAGATCAATCTGGCCGAACATGAAGAATTGATCGTGGCCGGAAGCACCCACCCCGGGGAAGAGGAACAACTCTTGGCCTGTTACCAGACCCTGCTCCGGGAATTCCCTGAGCTGGTGCTTCTGCTCGCCCCCCGTCACATTGAACGAGCGGCTGCGGTCGAAGCCGTCGTGAGATCGAAAGGGTTGGTGGCGCTTCGCCGGAGCGCATTCCGTGGACTCGGCGCGACTTCGTCTCAACGCGGGGCTCCTCGAGTGGTGATCCTGGATTCGCGAGGGGAACTGGCGGCTGTCTACCAGCATGCGGTCCTCGCATTCGTGGGCGGAACGCTGATACCGGTAGGGGGTCATAATCTTCTGGAGCCGGCGCTCTGGGGCAAGCCCGTGTTCTTCGGACCCCACACCGACCATTGCGCGGAGGTGGCCGAACTTCTGATCCGGGCCGGCGGCGCGGTGCGGGTCGGCGACGGGGTCGAACTGGCTGCCAAGATGGCCGGGCTCCTTCGGGACCGAGCGGGTCTGCACCGCGTGGCTGCGGCGGCCCGGGGGGTGGTCATCGAAAACCAGGGGGCGGTCGAGCGAAGCCTCGAGCTGATCGGACGGGTGCTGGCGAGCCGTGAGCGCTCTGATGGGAAACGGCTGATCGGCCAATCCTCCCATGCCGCGGGCATGGCGAAGGTTGAGCGGTGAAGCGCGCATGTTGAACCTCAGCGAGCGCGAGGCTCTGGGCGGCTATCAAGAGAGGTCCCACGCATTGCCTGGTACCGGTCTCACAGCACCCGGAAGCAGCGATCAGCGTTCCTCATTCCTCAGGTGGCCGCTACGGGCGCTGGCCTGGCCCTATGGGCTCGCGGTCCGGGCGCGCACCGCGCTCTACGAGCGGGGCTGGCTGCCTCGTCGAAGGCTGCCCTGTCGAGTCGTGAGCGTCGGCAATCTGACGGTCGGGGGAACCGGAAAGACTCCGGTCGTGATCTCGATCGCGGAATGGCTGCTCGCCCGCGGCAAACGGGTCGGAGTGCTGAGCAGGGGGTATCGCCGGCGAAGCCGGGCGCCGCAGTTGCTGGTCTCGGACGGCCGGACGATCCTGGAGGGGCCCGCCGAGGCGGGAGATGAGCCGCATCTGATCGCGTGGCGATGCCCAGGCGCGGTCGTCGCGGTCGGCACAGATCGGTACCGCCTTGGCCGATGGGTTCTGGAGCGGTTTCCGATCGATTGTTTCGTGCTGGACGACGGCTTCCAGCACCTCGCGTTGCATCGCGACGTGGATCTGCTGCTGATCGACGCCTCCGATCCGGGGGGGCTGGAGGCGCTGCTGCCGGCCGGCCGTCTCCGGGAGCCACTGACAGCAGCGGCCCGCGCGACCGTGCTACTGCTGACCCGAGCCGATGTAGTTGCCGGTCCGAATACGCTCTTGGCTTCGATCCGAGCGGCGACCGGAAGAGACAGTCGGCCGATCCTCATCCGGTTCATACCTGAGGCCTTGGTGAACATGGTCACGGGGATGCTCGAGGAGGTGGCGTCTGCGGCGGGGCGCACGGCGGTGGCCTTCAGCGGGATCGGTAATGCCGCGTCGTTCCGGACATTGTTGGCCGACCAGGGACTGAAGGTCCTCGACGACCTGGTGTTTCCGGATCATCACGGCTATACCGCTGAAGACCTGAGCCTGATCAGAGATCGGGCCGGGCGCTGCGGCGCGGACATGATCGTGACGACCGAAAAGGATGCGGTGAAGGTGGCGACGCTGGTCTCCCGGACGGACCGGCTCTGGGCGCTACGGCTCCGCACCGAGATCATGGAAGGACAAGCGCGGTTGGAGGGGCTGCTCCTGGGGAACGAACAGTACAGACAATTTTGAATTGTGAATGGTGAATTTTGAATGATGGTCTTGCCAAAGAGTGGCCCCAGCGATTCACAATTCAACGATCAAGATTTACAATGCATCGATGCGAATTGAGTCAGTAAAGCGGCTGCTCGTGCGGGGACCCAACTGGGTCGGCGATGCCATCATGGGCGAGCCTGCGCTGAGTGCGCTGCGCGGGCTGTTTCCGACCGCCGAGATCACGTTGCTGGTCAAGCCGACGATCGCGGAGTTGCTGGGGAACCATCCGGGGCTGGACCGGATGCTGGTCTATGACAGCCGCCGCCAGCATGCCGGACTCACCGGCAAATGGGCGCTGGCACGTGCATTACACCGTCTGCGGTTCGACCTGGCGATTCTGTTTCAGAATGCGTTCGAAGCGGCCTTGCTGGCCTTCCTGGCCAGGATTCCGCGCCGTTACGGCTATGCGACCGACGGCAGGAGCCTGCTGCTGACCGATCCGATCGCGCTGCCGGAACGGGCAAGGGGTATCCATCAAGTCGAGTATTACCTGCAACTCATTCGGCCGCTGGGCGCGGACGGACCGTCCGGCTCCCCCCGACTGTTTCTCTCGGATGGCGAGGTGGACGCGATGCGCCGCCGGCTCGTCCAGGCCGGCATCGGCGAGACCGACCTCGTCGTGGGACTCAATCCCGGCTCCACCTACGGAACAGCCAAGCGGTGGCTGCCGGAACGGTTTGCCGAGACGGCGGACCGGCTGGTGCGGGAGCATGGGGGGAAGGGCTTGCGGGTGGTGATCGTGGGGGCGCGGGGTGAGGAAGCTCTGGGCCGGGCCATCGCGGAGAGGATGCAGGCCAAGCCGGTCCTGCTTTCGGGCCAGACCTCCATCCGCGAACTGATGGCGGTGATCAGGCGCTGCGGACTGTTCGTCACCAATGACACCGGACCGATGCATATCGCGGCCGCGTTCGGCATCCCGGTCGTGGCCGTGTTCGGCCCGACCGATTCACGAACGACCGCGCCGACGGGGGACGGGCACACCATTGTGCGTCATCCGGTTGAGTGCTCCCCCTGCCTGTTGCGCGAGTGCCCGATCGACCACCGGTGCATGACGCGGATCTCGGTGGACGAGGTCTTTGCCGCCGCGAACAAACAGTTGTCAGGTATATCTGGTTTGTCCGCTCTATCTGGTTCGCCGGATTTGGAGCAGACGAACCAAACACACGAGACAAACCAACCGACCCGCCTGGACGGGGTGACCGTCTTTCTGGATCGAGATGGCACGCTGAACCGGGACACGGGCTATGTGAAGACTCCGGAGGAGCTTGAGCTGTTTCCCGGCGTGATCGAGGCTGTCGCTCGGTTGAATCAGGCCGGCGCGCGCGTCGTGCTGACTACGAATCAGTCCGGGGTCGCCCGCGGACTGATCACGACTGCCGCGCTGGACGCCATTCACGCGCGACTGCGCGCCCTCCTGGAGGCGGGTGGCGCGTCGCTCGACGCGATCTACTATTGTCCGCACCATCCCGATGATGCCTGCTCCTGCCGGAAGCCCCGGACCGGTCTGGTGGACCGGGCGGTTGGTGACCTCGGCCTCGACCCGTCACGGGCCTATGTGGTGGGGGATCAGAACCGAGACATGGAGTTGGCCCGCAAAATTGGCGCGCGAAGCGTCCTGGTGACGACCGGTCCGACGAGCCAGGAGGCGCTTACACTCTCGAAGTCGAATGGACTGCGGCCGGATCGCGTGGCGACCGGACTGGGGGAGGCGGTGGATTGGATCCTGGAGGACGCGGGGAGGGTGGAAGACCGACAGTTGTCGTTACCCGAGAGTCGGCAATGGTAAGAGTCGCCTGCATCGGAGGAGGGGCCTGGGGAGCGAACTTGATCCGGAACTTTTCGACTCTCGGCGCCCTGCACGCGATCTGTGACAGCGACCCCGAAACCCTGAAGCGGCATGCGAAGACCTACCCGCAGGTGGCGGTGAACGAGTCTTTCACCATGCTCTTGAAGCATCCGGCGCTCGATGCGGTCGTGATTGCGACCCCTGCGGGGCAGCACGCCTCCATGGTCAAGCAGGCACTGGAGGCCGGGAAAGACGTGTTCGTGGAGAAGCCTCTGGCGCTCACCCTGCCGGAAGGGCGTGAGGTGGTCGAGATGGCTGCGCGTGCCTCCCGGATTCTGATGGTCGGCCACGTCCTGCAGTACCATCCGGCCGTGCGCGCTCTGAACGGGCTGATTGCTCGGGGGGAGCTCGGCAAGGTCCAATACGTGTATTCCACCAGACTGAATATCGGGAAGTTTCGTCGCGAAGAGAACATCCTCTGGAGCTTTGCGCCCCATGACATTTCCACCATCCTCCTGCTGGTGGGCCAGATGCCTTCGACGGTTCAGGCCAGCGGAGGAACCTATCTCCAGCAGGGGATCCCTGACGTGACGATCACGTCACTGGCCTTTCCCAGCGGGGTGAAGGGACACGTGTTCGTGAGCTGGCTGCACCCCTTCAAGGAGCAGAAGCTGGTCGTGGTCGGGGACAAAAAAATGGCGGTGCTGGACGATCTCTCGAAGGAGAAACTCGTCCTGTACCCGCATCATGTGGACTGGATTGACCGCGCACCGGTCGCGCGGAAAGCGGACGCCGAGGTAGTGCCGGTCCCGGCCGAAGAGCCGCTGGCGAACGAATGTCGCCATTTTCTGGACTGCGTGGAACGCCGCATCCAGCCGCACACGGACGGACGGGAGGCGCTTCGAGTGCTGGAAGTGCTGCATGCCGGCCAGCTCTCGCTCGACCGCGAAGGGGCGGCGGTGCGGCTGGGGACTGCAAGCGAGCCCACCAACCAAGGGGTTCAGGTTCATCCCACGGCGATTGTGGACCAGCCCTGCGAGATCCTGCCGGGCACCAGGATCTGGCACTTCTCGCACGTGCATGCCGGCTGCCGGATTGGCGCGGACTGCAACATCGGGCAGAACGTGGTGATCGGACCCCACGTGACGATCGGAACGCGTGTCAAGATCCAGAACAACGTGTCGGTCTACGAAGGAGTCACGCTGGAAGACTTCGTCTTTTGCGGCCCTTCGATGGTGTTCACCAACGTCATCAACCCCAGAAGTGCCATCCCAAGGAAAACAGAGATCAAGAAGACGTTGATCAGGCATGACGCGACACTGGGCGCGAACTGCACGATTGTGTGCGGCGTGACGGTGGGCCGGTACGCCTTCGTGGGAGCAGGAACGGTCGTCATCAGAGACGTGGCGGATCATGCGCTGGTGGTCGGCAATCCGGCCCGCCAGGTGGGATGGATGTGCGAATGCGGGATCACGCTCAATGTTCTGAAGGGTCGGGCGAAGTGCGAGGCGTGCGGCGCCCGGTATGCCGTAGACCGGAAACGTGGCTGCCGCCGCGTCGATAAAGCGTCGCTCGTGGAGGGCACCTCGTGAAGCGTGAAGCGTATCTCGCGAGATGAAGCCAGTAACTAAGTAATTGAGTAAGTAAGTAAATTACTCAATTACCAATTACTCAATTACTTCTGCCAATGCCAGATACGAGCGACGAGATACGAGATACGATGCCTGACTACCGCCGTATCCTGATTATCAAGCCCAGTTCGCTGGGGGATGTCGTGCACGCGCTGCCCACGTTGGCCGCGCTGCGGCAGACGTTTCCCCATGCGCACATCGCGTGGATGGTGAAGCGCCAGTGGGCAGGGCTGTTGGAACGAGTGGAGGGACTCGATGCGGTGTGGCCCGTCGAGCCCGGCATGACAGGCTGGGTGTCGGCGATTCCACGACTTCGTGCGGCCGGCTTCGACCTGGCAGTTGACCTGCAAGGCCTGCTGCGCAGCGGGGCCATGGCGCGGTTAGCCGGCTGCCCGACGAGAATCGGCTTCGCCAACGCCCGGGAGGGCAGTCCGTTTTTTTATACCCATCGGGTGTCGGTCCCGACCACGGAGATGCATGCGGTGGATCGCTACCTGCTCGTCGCAGCCGC
>Ga0209470_1001781_pt1 | contig 15622 bp, 17 predicted proteins | sample GraSoiAngelo_125_FD_185882 | JGI IMG/M metagenome (GOLD analysis project Ga0209470, IMG submission 185882) | Grasslands soil microbial communities from the Angelo Coastal Reserve, California, USA - 14_0927_05_40cm (SPAdes) (version 2) | ecosystem: Environmental > Terrestrial > Soil > Grasslands ... | reverse complement strand
CATAGCCGTGCGCGAGGAGCACGACGCCGCGCGGGGCGCCGGCCGGCGGCGCCGAGCGCTCCCAGTGGATGGGGACGCCGCCGGCGCCGGCGAAGGTGCCCTCGGCCGTCAGCATGCATGCCCCGGCTGCCCGGCTCGGCGCGGCTTGACGTGGCTGCACGATCTATGCATATCGATGCATATGCGGACGACGCTGAACCTCGACGACGCCTTGCTGGAGCGCGCGAGCAAGCTGACCGGCATCAAGGAGAAGACGGCGCTCCTGCACGCGGGCCTGGAGGCGTTGATCGCCCGTGCCAGCGCGCAGCGCCTGGCCGCTCTCGGAGGCACGCAGAAGTACCTGAGGCCCATTCCCAGGCGCCGGGGCGCGAAGCGGGGATGATTCTGGTCGACACCTCGGTGTGGGTGGATCACCTGCGCCGAGGCAACGACGACCTCGGAAGGCTCCTCGTCGACGAACAGGTCCTGTGTCATCCGTTCGTCGTGGGCGAGCTGGCCTGTGGGCGGTTGACCGACCGTGCGGAGATTCTCGCGCGGCTCCAGGCCCTCCCGCAGGCACGCAGCGTCGAGCATCAGGAAGCGCTCGCCTTCGTCGAGATGCACCGCCTCATGGGCGCCGGCCTCGGCTGGGTGGACGCCAACCTTCTCGCGTCAGCGACCCTCTCGGCGGCCTCGGTCTGGAGCCTCGACCGACGGCTCATGACGGCAGCCAGGAGGCTCGGGCTCTCGTAGGGAGCCATCAGCGCCCCGGCCCGCTCCTCACCCGCCGCACCGCCTCCTGCCACCCGCGGTAGAGCGCGTCGCGCACCTCGGGCTTCATCCTCGGCTGGAAGCGCCGGTCGATGCGCCGCGCGCGCTCGAGCTCGGCCTGGGACTTCCAGAGCCCCACGGCGAGCCCGGCGAGGAACGCCGCCCCCATGGCCGTCGTCTCGACCACGCGCGGGCGGTCGACCGGCACGCCCAGCACGTCGGCCTGGAACTGCATCAGGAAGTCGTTCGCCGCGGCGCCGCCGTCCACTCGGAGCGTGCTCAGCCGGGAGCCGGCGTCGGCCGCCATCGCGTCGGCCACGTCGCGCGTCTGGAAGGCGAGCGCCTCGAGGGCCGCGCGCACCACGTGGGCGCGCGTCACCCCGCGCGTCAAGCCGACCAGCGCGCCGCGCGCCTCGGCGTCCCAGTGCGGGGCGCCGAGCCCCACGAAGGCGGGCACGAGGTAGACGCCGAGGGTCGAGTCGACGCTCCGGGCGAGCCGTTCCGACTCGGCGGCCTTCTTCACGAGCCCGAGCCCGTCGCGCAGCCACTGGATCGCCGCCCCGGCGATGAACACCGAGCCCTCGAGCGCGTACGCCCGCCCGCCGCGCGCGTCGCACGCGGCGGTGGTGACGAGCCCGTGCCGCGACGCGACCGGCTGCGCGCCGGTGTTCATGAGGAGGAAGCAGCCCGTACCGTAGGTGTTCTTCGCCGTCCCGGGCTCGACGCAGCCCTGCCCGAAGAGCGCCGCCTGCTGGTCGCCGGCCACACCCGCGATCGCCACCGGCGCGCCCAGGACCGACGGCTCCGTCGCGCCGAACTCGCCGCTCGACGGCTTGACCGCGGGCAGCATCCCGGCCGGCACCCCGAGATGCGCACACAGCTCCGCGTCCCATGCGCCCGTGTGGATGTCGAAGAGGAGCGTGCGCGAGGCGTTGGTCGGGTCGGTCGCGTGCACCGCACCGCCGCTGAGCTTCCACATGAGCCAGGAGTCCATGGTGCCGAAGGCGATCTCGCCCGTGCGCGCCCGCTCCGCGGCGCGCGGCACGTGCTCGAGGAGCCAGCGCAGCTTGGTGCCCGAGAAGTACGGATCGAGGACGAGGCCGGTCTTCTTCCGGAAGACGTCCGCGAGGCCGCGCGCGCGCAGCTCCTCGCAGAGAGGGGCGGTGCGCCGGTCCTGCCACACGATGGCGCGGTAGACCGGCCGGCCGCTCCGCCGGTCCCAGAGGACGGTCGTCTCGCGCTGGTTCGTGATACCGAGCGCCGCCACGTCGCGCGCGCGCACCCGCGCGCGCCGGCACGCCTGGCGGAGCACACGCAGCGTGACGCGCCAGATCTCCTCGGGATCGTGCTCGACCCAGCCCGGCTTCGGGTAATGCTGGGTGAACTCCGAGTAGGCGCGGCCGACGACGCGCCCCTGCCGGTCGAACACGAGCACGGTCGTGCCCGTGGTCCCCTGATCGACCGCGACGACGACGGGCATCAGGTGTGCGACGGCCTCACACTAGCCCAGGAAGAGCGAGCGCCGGCGCCGCAGGCCCTCGAGGACGAGCGCCTGGAGCCGCTCGCGTACCTGGTCGCGGAGCCGGCCGACGAGCGCGGGATCGGAGGCGTCGCCCGGTCGGTGCCGCACCGCCACGTCGAGGGGGTCGCCGAAGAGGAGCGCCCATTTGGTGGGGAGCGGCACGAGCCCCCAGAGGCCGAGCCAGGGAAAGGTGAGCGTGATCGGCAGCGCCGGGAGACCGAGGAGCCGCCCGGGCAGATCGAGCCGGGCGAGCACCGGATGCACCTCCTCGGCGCCGATGACTGCGACGGGCACGATCGGCGTGGCGGTCTCGATCGCGAGGCGCGCGAACACCCCGCGGCCGAAGCGCCCGAGCCGGTAGCGGTCGCGGAAGGGCTTCGGGTGAATGCTTTCGGGGCAGACGATCACGGCCTCGCCGCGACCGAGGAGCCGCCGAACCGTCGCCGGCGCCGCGCGCACCGCGCCCGCGCGCGCGAGTGCAGCGCCGAGGAGCGGTGCGGTGGCCATCCAGTCGTCGAGGAGCGGGTGGGCCCGCCGCACCGCCTCCCGGATCATGAGCGCCTCGTAGGGCACGAGGGCGCCGCCTCGGTTGGCGACCAGCATGACGCGCCCGCTCGCCGGCACGCGCTCGAGCCCGACCGTCTCGACCCGCCACCACCAGCGGTAGAGCGCAGCGAGGAGCGACTCGGTCGCGTCCGCGCGGAGCACGTCCGCCAGTTCCGCGAGGTCGCGCGGCGTCGAGCGCCGCAGGCGCGCGACGGCCGCGAGAGCCTGGTCGAGGGCGGCGCGCAGCCGGTCGCGCTCGGCCCGCTGGTCGCCGCTCCCGAGCGCCTGCTCGACCCGCCGCTCGAGGGCGGAGAGGCGCCGCACCACGTCGCGCGGGGACGCGGGCCGTGCACGCCCCCCGCGCGCGCGCCCGCCGCGGAACACGCGCAGCCGCGCCCTGCTCCCCTCGTCGCCCCCGGGTCGATCGGCTTCCGACATGCGGCCTTCCGCCGCGCGGAGGCTAGGGAACGCCCGCACGCATGTCAATTCCGCGGGCGCGAACGCCGCGCGCAAATTGACACTGCGCGCAGCGCGCGGATATGACGCCCGGCGTGCCGCCCCGGCTCCCTCTCGTCTCGCAGCGATTGGTCGTCGTCACGGGCAAGGGCGGTGTGGGGAAGACGACCGTCACGGCGGCGCTGGCGCACGCCGCCGCGGCGGGCGGACGGCACGTGCTCGCGGTCGAGGTCGGCCGCGGGCCGCTCGGCGCGCTGCTCGGCGTGCCGCGCCTCGGCGCCGAGCCGATCCGCGTCGGGGCCGGGCTCGCGGCCGCCAGCCTCGAGCCCGAGGCCCTGCTCGGCGACTTCGTCGAGGGCGTGCTTCGCTTCCGCGTGCTCGCGCGACGGCTGCTCGAGAGCACGTCGTTCCAGGTGCTGGCCGCGGCGGCGCCGGGGCTGGGCGAGTTCCTGGTCCTGCACCGGCTGCTCGGCTGGGTCGAGCCACGGCGGCGTGGCCGTCCGGTGCGCGACCTCGTCATCGTCGACGCGCCGGCCTCGGGTCACTCCCTCCCCCTCCTGGCCGCCCCGCACACGCTGGGCGCGCTCGCCCGCCTTGGTCCCGTGGCCGACCTGCTCGCTCGCATCGAGCGGCTCATCGCCGACCCGCGCGCGACGCTCGTGTGCGTGGTGACGACGCCCGAGGAGCTCGCGGTGCGCGAGACGGTCGAGCTCCACCGCGAGCTCGGCGAGCGCCTCGGGCTCGCCGTCGCCCCGCCCATCGTGAACGCGTTGCCGCCCCGGCGCTTCACCGCGGGCGACGTGGCGGCGCTCGATCACCTGGAGGCGGCGAGCGGTCCGCACGCCTACCTCGACGCGGCGCGCTTCCAGCTCGAGCGCCGCCGGCAGGCCGACGCCCAGCTCACCGCGCTTCGCCGGGCGGTCGGCGCGGCGCCGGTGCGCCTTCCCTTCCTCTTCGAGGCGCCGGACGCGCCCGCCGGCCTGGCCGTGCTCGCGGCCGCACTCGGCCGGGCGGCCGGTGTCGCCGCATGACTGCGCTCGCCGACGCGCTCGAGAGCCGGCGCGTCATCCTCTGCGTGGGGAGCGGCGGGGTCGGCAAGACGACGACGGCCGCCGCGCTCGCGGTCGAGGCGGCGCGCCGGGGGCGGCGGACGGCGGTGCTGACCGTCGACCCGTCGCACCGCTTGAAGGACGCGCTCGGCCTCTCGTCGCTCGCCGGCCGCCCGAGCCGCGTCTCGCTCGCCCGGATCGGCGCGCGCGGCGCCCACCTGGACGCACTCCTCCTCGACGTGAAGCGCACCTTCGATGAGCTGGTGCACGCGCTCGCCGCCACCCCCGAGCAGGCGCGCGCCGTGCTCGAGAACCGGCTCTACCAGAACCTCTCGGGCACGCTCGCCGGCACGGCCGAGTACATGGCGGTCGAGCAGGTGTACCGGCTGGCGGCCGAGGGCGGCTACGACCTCCTCGTGGTCGACACGCCGCCCGCGCGCCACGCGGTCGATTTCCTGGACGCGCCGCGCCGGCTCGCGAACCTCCTCGACTCGCGCGCCTTCGCCATCCTGAAGGATCCGACCAGCATCCTCCCCGGCGCCGGCTCGCGCCTGGCGCACCTGATCCTCGCCGCGGTGCTGCGCGGCCTCGAGCGCTTCACCGGCATCGGCCTGGTACGCGAGGTGGGCGAGTTCGTGGGCGTGATCGAGGCGCTCACGGGCGCGCTGCGCGAGCGCGTGCGCGCGGTGGGGGCTCTCCTCACGAGCGACGGGACGATGCCGCTCCTCGTGACCGCGCCCGAGCCGCGCCTGGTCGCCGAGACCGAGGCGCTGGTGCGCGGGCTCGGTGCGATCGGGCTCTCGATCCACGGCATCGTCGTGAATCGCGCGCTCGCGCGCGGGACGTTCGGCCGCCGGGCGCCCGACCCGGGCCTGCCCGATGGCGTCTCCGGAATGCTCGGGGCGCGCCTCGCCGAGAGCTACGCCGAGCTGCGCGCGCTCGGCGCGCGGCAGGAGGCGACGCTCGCCCCGCTGGTCGACACGGCGCGCGCGCCGCTGCTCGCCGAGGTGCCGCTCCTCGCCGCCGATCCGGGCTCGCTCGCGGGCCTGGCGGCGATCGCCCGCCACCTCTTCCCGGACCCGGGCCGCGCGGCCGCCGTCGGTGTGTGAGCCCCGCTACTCGCCCGCGCGGTCGCGGGCAGCGCCGGACCCCTTGCGACTCGTGCGGCGCCGCGCCGGGCGGGGCGTAAGGAGGCGGTCCATCTTGAGATTCAGGTTGACGAGGCTCCCCTGGATGGCCTCGAGCTTGCTGACCAGGCGGTTCAGGTCGGCGCGCGAGGGGAGGTTCAGGAGGCCGAGCACCGTCTGCATGTTCCGGTCGACGCGGCCCTTGGCCTCGAACGCCCGCTGCAGCGCATGCGAGAAGGTCTCCGCCACGCGCGGATTCGAGAGCAGGTCCTCGGCGAGCCGGCCAAGCCCCTCCTCGCCGAGAGCGTACAGGCGCTTCAGGATGTGCGTGTCGTTGGTCTCCACGCGGCTGCGGCACTATAGAGAAGCGCCGCACGCACGGTCAATCGGATGACGCTCCCGCTCGTCATCGCCTATCTCTCGGGGCTCGTCTTCGTGGCGCCCGATCTCCCCGTGCCCGCACTCCTCGGCACGGCGCTCGCCCTCCACGTCTGCGACGCGATCCTCTGCCGGCTCTTCGCGCACAACAACGGATACCCGAAGAACCTCTGGACGCTCGCCGGCTTCATCGCCGGCCTCTGGGCCGTCGCCGTCCTGATCCTCCTCCCGCGCCGCGGCGCGCCCCCCGCGCCGCCCCGGGCGCTCCGCTGACTCCATCCTCGACCACCACCGAGGCGAGCGCGCTCTCGGCCGTGTGCGTGAGGGCGAGGAGCCAGCGCACCATACCACGCCCGCGGGCGAGCGCCGCGGCGCGGCCGTGGAGGACGAGGCGAGGCGGCGCACCACGCGCGCGCACCACCTCGAAGTCGCGCCAGCCCACGCCCCCCGCCCAGCCGGTCCCGAGGGCCTTCATGGCCGCCTCCTTGGCAGCGAAGCGGACCGCGTAGCTCGCGAAGCGGCCGCGGCGGCGGGCCTCGCAGTACGCCTGCTCCGCGGGGGTGAAGACGCGCGCCTGGAAGCGGGCGCCGGCCCGCCCTGCGAGCGCGCGGCGGATGCGCGCGACGTCGCATACGTCGACCCCCAGGCCGACGATCATCGCGGCCTCAGCACGCGCCGCAGGTGTGGCAGGTGGCGGTGTCGCAGGGCGGCGTCTGGATCTCGCCGAACGCCTTCCGGCGTTCCGCGAGAAGATAGCGCTTGTCGACGGAGTGCTCGACGAAATCCCAGGGTAGCAAAGCGTCGAGGGGGTAGGAGCGGTGGACGAAGCGGTCGGGGTCGACGCCCTCTGCCCCACCCCGGAGGGATTTGAGCGTTGGCCACCAGGCGTCGGGGCGCTCGTGCAGGCGCGCGAGGATCGCCGCCGTGCGCCGGTCGCCGCGCGAGAGGAGCGTCTGCAGGTACGCCTCGCGTGGGCTCTCGGTCTCGGTCTCGACGGCGGGAATGGCGCCGAGCGCCCGGCGGAGGTGGGCGAGCTTGCGCCGCAGCGACGGGATGGCCTCCATCGGCTCCCACTGAAACGGCGTCCACGGTTTCGGTACGAAGGGGTTGATCGAGACCAGGATGCGGCCGAGCCGCGGCTGCCCGCTGCCGGCGAGCCGCGCGCGGACCTTGCGGGTGAGATCCACGATCGCCTCCACGTCCTCGTCCGTCTCGGTCGGGAGCCCGACCATTACGTAGAGCTTGAGCGCGTCGACCCCGCCGCCCACGAGCCACTCGGCGGCGCGCAGGATCTCGGCCTCGCTCAGGTTCTTGTTGATGACCCGCCGCATGCGCTCCGAGCCGGCTTCCGGCGCCACCGTGACGGATCGGTTGCCCCCCGCACCCAGCGCCCGCGCCAGTCCGGGCGTGATCAGGTCGGCCTTGAGCGACGAGGGCGAGGCACGACCGCCGCGCGCGGCCACCTCCTCGCACAGCGCCGCCACGCCGGGCAGGCTCGCCATCTCGGCGCCGACGAGCCCGATCGTGTCGCGCTCGGCGAGGCCGCGCGCGATCGAGGCGCGCAGCACCTCGGGGCTCCGGTAGCGCACCGGGCGGTACATGAAGCCGGCGGCGCAGAAGCGACAGCCCCACTCGCAGCCGCGGCTCGCCTCGACCAGGTACATGTTGCCGAACACCGACTCGCGCGTGAGCACCTCGGAGTTGGTGTCGAACCCGTCCAGATCCGCGACGAAGCGGCGCTCGACGCGCCCGCTGCCCGGGCCGTGGTGGTGAAAGGCAACCAGGTCACGCGCGCCGTCGTACTCGGGCGTGTAGCGGTCGGGCCGGTAGGCGCCGCGCACCTCCTCGCTGCGCTCCAGGATGCCGTCCCGGCCGAGGGGCCCCGCCGCCGCGCGGGCGAGGAACTCGCCCAGCATCTCCTCCGCCTCGCCGATCAGGAAGAGGTCGACGAACTCGGCGATCGGCTCGGGGTTGAGAAAGGTGGCCGGGCCGCCGGCGAGGACGAGCGGCGCGTCCACGCCGCGCTCCCGGCGCCAGAGCGGGATGCCGGCCAGCGCCAGGCAGTCGAGCACGTGCACGTAGTCCGCCTCGAACGAAAGGGAGAACGCGACCACGTCGAAGTCGCCGAGCGGGCGGTCCTGCTCGAGGGAACGCAGCGTGCGCGGCCACTCCGCGCGGGGGCCGTCGGGGAGGAAGGCGCGGTCGGCGGTGACGCGCGGGTCCTCGGCCAGGAGGCGGAGCACCGCCTGGAAGCCCAGGTTCGCCATCCCGACGGCGTACGTGTTCGGGTAGACGAGGCACACGGAGAGCGGGCCATTGGGGCCGGCGCGGAAGAGACGCCGCTCGGCGGCGCGACGATCGGCTGGATGAGGCGTTCCCGTGGCCGCATCTCATACTCCGCACCTCCACCGGTCTCAACCCGCCGGGCGGTCGTGGGGTCCGCGCCGAGAACGCGCCCTTGCGGCGTGGCCCGATACGTGCTCCTATAGCTTTCAGCGCGGCCTGGGCGCCGAGTCCCGGGGACGGTCCCCGTTCCCGACTCGAGCGCGAGACGCGCGACCCGTGCCGGGAGGGAGAGGGCGATGCGAGCAACGACATGCATCGGCGGGACTGCGCTCGCGGCGGTCCTGGTGCTGACGGGTTCCTGGGCGGCCCTGGCGAGCCCAAGCGATACCTGGATCACGACCAGGGCCAAGATGGCCCTGCTCGCGACCGAGGGCCTCCACGGGGGGACCATCAACGTCGACACGGTGAACGGCCGCATCACCCTGCACGGCAGGGTGCGCAGCGCGGACGAGAAGGCCAGGGCGGAGGACGCCGTCAGGACGGTCGACGGCGTGAAGGACGTCCGCAACATCCTCCAGGTGGTCGGCGGCTACCGCGAGAGGCTGGTGAGGCGAGCCGACGCCGAGATCCGAGACGAGGTCGAGAAGGCGCTCGGGACCGACAGGGCGCTCGCCGGCAGCCGCATCGCCGTGCGGTCGGTGAACGACGGCGTGGTTCTCCTCGCCGGCAGGGCGACCACCATGAGCGAGCACCTGCGCGCCATGGGCGACGCCGCCCGGGTCACGGGTGTGCGCCGGGTCGCCAGCGAGATCGGGAGCCCGAACGAGCTGACCGACGAGGAGATCGGGCGAGCCAGCGTGCCGCTCGCCCGGGAGGACCGCGGCATGACCGATGCGGCGCGAGACCTGTTGATCACGTCGGCCGCGAAGCTACGCCTGCTGGCCGACCGCCGCACGCCAGCGCTCGACATCAACGTCGACACGGTCGACGGCGACCTGACCCTCTTCGGCATGGTGCCGTCGAACGACGCGAAGGCGGCGGCCGAGGAGGATGCGCGACGGGTGAGCGGCGTGAAGCGTGTCATCAACATGCTCCAAGTGGTGCATACCGCGAAGCAGGAAGCGGTGAAGGCAAGTGATCAGGCCCTCGAGCGCGACATCAAGGCCGCGCTCGCGACTCGCCCGGACCTGAGCGACTCCCGCATCGCCGTCGAGGTGAAGAACGGGGTGGCGCGCCTGAGCGGGACCGTGCCGAGCCAGGAGGAGCGCCTCGCGGCCGCGTTCACCGCCCGTTCGGCGGTGGGTGTCAAGTGGGTGCGGGACGATCTGCGGGTGAGCACCCGCTCGGACTCTCGCCCGCTCGCCCCCGTGCCGGATGGTGAAGCACGGTGAATGGTGTCCGGGTGGCAAGCCAAGGAGGTTGCTGATGCGAGGTGCATACAGGGTTCTCTCGTGGTTCCGACCGCGGATGACCACGGCGGCGGTCCTCCTGCTGACTGGTTGCACCGCCCTCACCACCGATGTCCTGGTCGACGAGACCGGCCGGCCACGGCCAGCGGTGGCCACCCACTGCGCGGGCAGCGAGTGGACCGACAACTCCATGATCGCCGTGGTGCCGCTTCCCATCATCGGCTACGCGTCGCCGACCCAGCAGATCAACGAGATCAAGACGGACGACGTCCTCAGCCGCTGCGGACCACCGGACCGCTTGACCAACCGCCGGGTCGAGGTGGATCGCGTGATGTGCATCCCGACCGCGATCACGCGCCTGCTCACGCTCGGCATCTGGCACTGGTGCCCCGCCAACGTGTCCTACGAGGCGGACGTGAGCGGTCCCGCTGCGCCGGCACGTGCGGGCGGTGCGCCGGCCCCCCAGACGCGCTCCGAAGGCCAGGCCCCGGACGAGCTGAGCTCCAGACCGCGGTGACGTGCCTCCTCGGTCGGGGGTGATCCGACCCGGACCGAGACCACGCCGCTTCCGTCAGATCGGCAGCTGGGTCCGGTAGACGAGCACGTCGACCCCGAAGAGCTCGAAGGTCCCGTCGAGCTTCGCGCCGAGCTTCTCGGCGACGCGGATCGAGCGGACGTTCCGCTCCTGAATGAAGTGCACGACGTGGTCGGCCCCGAGCGTCCGGTGCACCCAGTCGGCGGCGGCACGCGCCGCCTCGGGCGCGTAGCCACGGCCCCAGCGCGAGCGCTCGATGGCCCAGCCGATCTCGAGGTCCGGCCACCCTTCTGGCTTCCACGGGCCGACGCGGCCGACGAACTCGCCGGTCGCCTTCTCCTCGACGGCCCAGAGCGTGTAGCCGCGCAGGTACCAGTGGCCGATGAAGAGGCAGATCGTCCGCCAGGTCTCGGCCGCGGCCGTCGGCCTGCCGTCACGGCCCAGATAGCGCATCGACTCCTCGTCGGCCGAGAAGCGCGCGTACGGCTCGAAGTCCTCGGGCTTCCACGGTCTGAGGAGCAAGCGCTCGGTCTGGAGCGTGGGCCAGTCGAGGTTCATCCGCCGCCGAGCCTCGGCCCGCCCTGCTGGTACGGCACGCCCCGAAGCTACCACGGGCGAGTGCCGAGCGACCAACCTGTTACGCGACCGTGCCCGCCGCTCGCAAACGCTCGGCTCACTCCGCCCCGCGGCGGAGGAACGTCGGGAGGTCGAAGTCCTGGGCGGGCTCCTCGCTTCCCGCCTTCGGCGCCGCGCGCTGCGCCCCGCGTGCCGCCGCCACCGGCGGCTCGTGGCGCCGGCGCTGCCACGTCGGCACGTCGAGCTCGTCCTCGGCGAGGAGGCCGACCTTCTTCGCTGCGCCGGCCCCGGTCGGGCGCGCGTCGCGCGCGCCCGACCGGGGCTTCTCGCCCGCCTCCGCGCGCGCGCCGAAGCCCGTCGCGATCACCGTGATGCGCACCTCGTCGCCCATCGACTCGTCGATCACCGCGCCGAAGATGATGTTGGCGTCGTCTTCCGCCTCCTCCTGGATGAGGGTCGCCGCCTCGTTCACCTCGTGGAGGCTCAGGTCCGGGGGGCCCGTGATGTTGATGAGGACGCCGAGCGCGCCCTGGATCGAGAGGTCCTCGAGGAGCGGGCTCGAGATCGCCTTCTGCGCGGCCTCGACGGCGCGGTTCTCGCCCTGCGCCACGGCCGCTCCCATCATCGCCATGCCCATCTCGGACATGATGGTGCGCACGTCGGCAAAATCGAGGTTGATGAGGCCGTGCACGGTGATCAGATCCGAGATGCCGCGCACCGCCTGGAGGAGCACGTCGTCGGCCTTCTTGAAGCTCTCGAGCATGGAGGAGTTGCGGCCGGCGACGGAGAGGAGGCGCTGGTTCGGGATGGCGATCAGGGTGTCGACGCTGGCCTTCAGCTCCTTCATCCCCTCCTCGGCCTGCTTCAACCGCCGCTTGCCCTCGAAGCTGAACGGCTTGGTCACCACCCCCACGGTGAGCGAGCCGAGCTCCTTCGAGACCTTGGCGATGACGGGCGCGGCCCCGGTCCCGGTGCCGCCGCCCATGCCGCAGGTGATGAAGATCATGTCGGCCTCGGCGAGGTACTCCTTGAGACGCTCGACGTCCTCCTGGGCGGCGCGCCTGCCGATCTCGGGGTTGCCGCCCGCCCCTAGACCGCGGGTCAGCTGCTCGCCGAGCTGCATCTTGATCGGCGAGAGGTTGGCCTTGAGGGCCTGCGAGTCGGTGTTGGCGGCGATGAAGTCGACGCCGGGCAGGCCGGCGGCGATCATGGTGTTCACCGCGTTGCCGCCCCCGCCCCCGACACCCACCACCTTGATCCGGGCCGCGCCGCTGGCATCCGCGAACTCGATCATTGCCGCACCCTCCCCCGCTTCCGCCCCGCGTCCTAGAAGAACTCCCGGAGCCACCCCATCATCCGCTCACCCACCACTCCGATCTGACCGAGCACGCCCTCGCCCCGGCGCCCGTGACCCTGCTGCCTGAGCCCGTGGAGCACGAGACCGACTGCCGTCGAATACATGGGACTCGCGACGGCGTCAACCAAACCGCTCAAATGAAGGGGCGCCCCGAGCCGCACGGGCAACCTGAAGACGCGCTCGGCGAGGGCCGTCATGTGCTCGAGCACCGCGCCCCCCCCGGTCAGCACGACCCCCGAGGCGAGCGCCTGGTAGCAGCCCGCGCGCTCGATCTCGCTCTTGGCGAGCGTCAGCATCTCCTCGGCGCGCGGCTCGATCACCTCGGCCAGGGCGCGCCGCGAGAGGTAGTGCGGCGCACGTCCGCCGAGCCCCGGCACCTCGATCGTCTGCTCGGGGGGCGTGAGCGCGGCGAGCGCGCTCCCGTGGCGCTGTTTCAGGCGCTCGGCCTCGGCGGGGGGGGTGCAGAGCGCGGCCGCGAGATCGCCCGTCACGTGCCCGCCGCCCACCGGGAGCACCGCCGTGTGGCGGATGGTGCCGGCCTGGTAGACGACCACGTCGATCGTCCCGCCGCCCACGTCGACCAGGGCGACGCCCAGCTCGCGCTCCTCGGGGGTGAGCACCGCCTCGGCGGCGGCGAGCGGGCCGGCGAGCAGGTCGCGCACGTGGAGCCCGGCGCGATTGCAGCACTTGATGAGGTTCTGCCCCGCGCTCACCGCGCCGGTGACGATGTGGACGCGCGCCTCGAGGCGCACGCCGGCCATGCCGACCGGCTCGCGGATGCCGTCCTGGTCGTCGACGATGAAATCCTGCGGCAGGACGTGGAGGACTTCCTGGTCGGTGGGGAGGGCGACGGCGCGGGCCGCGTCCACGACCCGCTCGACGTCGCCCGGGGCCACCTCGCGATTGCGCACTGCGACCACGCCGTGGCTGTTGAAGCCCTTGATGTGGCTCCCGGCCGAGCCGGCGATCACGCTGCGAATCTCGCAGGCGGCCATCAGCTCGGCTTCCTCGACCGCCCTCCGGATCGCCTCCACCGTCTTTTCGATGTTGTTGACCACGCCCTTGCGGAGCCCGCGTGACGCTGCCGTGCCGATGCCGACGATCTCGACGCCGCTCTCCGCCACCTCGGCGACGATCACACCGATCTTGTAGGTGCCGACGTCGAGGCCGATCACGAGCGAGTTCTTCCTGACCATGGGTCCTTCAGATCGTGCGCCGCGCCGCCGCGGCCGGCCTCGCCGGTTGCGTGCGCACGATCACCTCGTCGTCGAACTGGAGGTTCACCTCGGCGATCTCCGTCTCGCGCCCGGCCCACAGGCCGAGCACGCGGGGCAGGCGGGCGAGCTTCGCGGCGAAGCCGCCCCACTCGAGCTCGATCGGCACGGACGGCCGCAGGGGGAGGAGCGTCAGACCCCGCGCGCGGTCCAGATGCACCTCGGAGACCGTGAGGCCCCCGCTCTGGCGGACGAGGGCCAGCGCCCGGTGCAGGGCGCGCGGGCCGAAGCGCTCGCCGTCCCTCAAGTCGGCCCGGGTGAGGCCGGTGAGATACGGGAAGTCACGCGCGTCGTTCGCCCCCACCGGAGCGAAGAGGCGGCCGTGCGGGGAGACGTAGTACTCGCCCTGGCCATCCTCGAGCGCGACGATCGCGAGTGGGCGCTCCTCGCGCACTTCGATCACCACCCGGGACGGCAGCTCGCGGCGCACGCGCGCGGCGCGGATCCAGCGATGCGTGGCGAGGCGCGCCGCCGCCGCGGCCGCGTCGACGTCCCAGATGCTCATGCCCGGCGTGACGCCCGCCGCGGCGCGCACCTCGTCGGCGGGAAGGCGATGGTGGTCCCGCACCACCACCTCCTGCACGGCGAAGTAGGGATGCCGGCGGGCCGCGTCCCGCACCGGCGGCGCGGCGACCGCGACGAGCCCGATCCCGGCCACGGCCGACAGCGCGACCGAGAGCGCGCGCCGGAGCGCGCGCCGGCCGAGCCCGGCGCCGCGGCGACGGTTTCGCCGCGGCCCGAGGAGCCTCGCTACCAGCTCCCGACGAGCTGGACCTCTGGCTCCAGCCATACCCCGCTCCGCTCCCACACCACCCGCTGGGCCACGTCCATCAGCACCTTCACGTCCGCGGCGCGTGCCCCGCCCTCGTTCACGATGAAGTTCGCGTGCCGCTCCGAGATGCGGGCCCGCCCGGCGCGCGCGCCCTTCAACCCGGCGACCTCGATCAGGCGCCCTGCGTGATCGCCGTTCGGGTTCTTGAAGATCGAGCCCGCGTTCGCCCTGCCGTGCGGCTGGGCGGCCGTACGCCGCGCGCGCGCCTCGTCCATTCGGCTGCGTACCTGGCCGGGCTCGGCCCTGCGCAGGCGAAAGCGCACCGCGGTCACGACGAACCCGGGCGGCAGCGCCGAGCGCCGATAGCCGAAGGCGAGCGCGTGGCCAGGGAGGTCGAGCGCCCGGCCGTCGCGCTCGAGGCCCTCCACCGACTCGACCGCGTGCGCCACCTCGCCGCCGTAGGCGCCCGCATTCATGAAGAGCGCACCGCCCACCGTGCCGGGGATGCCCTCGGCGTACTCGAGGCCGGCCAGGCCGTGGGCCACCGCCGCACGCGCGAGCCGCCCGAGCTGGGCGGCGGCCCCCGCCTGGATCGAGATCGACTCATCTGGGGGCCCGTCCGGTGCTCGCGCGGCTGGCGCCGCGCTCCGCTCCTCCGATGCACCCAGACCCCGTCGGCCTGCTCGAGCGCTCCCGCGCGCGGCCTCGGGTGCGTGATTCCAGTCGATGCGGGCGAAGCCGCGGCCGAGCTTCACGACCACGCCGCGCATGCCAGCGTCGCCGACCAGCACGTTGGAGCCGCCGCCGAGCAGCGTCACGTGCACGCCGAAGGCCGCCGCGGTCGCGAGCGCGTGGGCCAGCTCCTCGCGCGTGTCGGGCAGCACGAGGACGTCCGCAGGGCCGCCGATGCGGAACGAGGTGTAGCGCGCCAACGACTCTCCCGGCCGCGCCCGGTCGCCGAGCCGCGCGCGGAGAGTGTCGATGAGGGCGGCCGGGAGCGTGTGGGACATCAGGAGTCCGTCCGGGTAATCATGGTGAGCGAGGCGCACGGGCCTGGGAGCGGGCACGCCGCTCGCAGCCCCCTGATCGTTCGCCGCAGCCGCCATGGTTGCCCGGACAGCCTCCTAGTGGATGGCGGGGACCGCGACCCCCGAACGCAGCAGGCCCAGGAGTTCGTCGCCGGTGCGGTGGATGTCGCCCGCCCCGAGCGTCAGCACGAGGTCGCCCGGACGCAGCATCTCGGCCAGCGCCGCCGCGACACGCTCGCGCGCGGGGACGTGGCTCACGTCGAGATGCCCGCGCCGCTTGAGCGCCTGGTAGACGGCCTCGGCCGACACGCCCTCGATGCGCTCCTCGCCGCCCGGATAAATGTCCGTCAGCACGAGCGCATCGGCGTCGTCGAACGCCTCCAGGAACTCGTTGAAGAGATCACGCGTGCGCGTGTAGCGGTGGGGCTGGAAGGCGACGACCAGCCGGCGCGGGAAGCCCTCGCGCGCGGCGCGCAGCGTGGCGCGGATCTCCTCCGGGTGGTGGCCGTAGTCGTCGACCACCAGCACGTCCTGCTCCTCGCCCTTGACCTCGAAGC
>Ga0209470_1001780_pt1 | contig 15623 bp, 14 predicted proteins | sample GraSoiAngelo_125_FD_185882 | JGI IMG/M metagenome (GOLD analysis project Ga0209470, IMG submission 185882) | Grasslands soil microbial communities from the Angelo Coastal Reserve, California, USA - 14_0927_05_40cm (SPAdes) (version 2) | ecosystem: Environmental > Terrestrial > Soil > Grasslands ... | reverse complement strand
TCTCTTTGCCGAAGCACTCCAGGTTTTGAACGTTTCTTCCATGTTCGCAAAATATCGGACGCCGTTGCGCCCCACATCGGGATTGATACCACCCCAAACGGCCCCGACGTGCCGCTCGTTTCCATCCTTTAGCGGAACCAGCACAGAAACCGTTCCCGGTGTGTGACCCGGCGTGATGTAGAGGGTCAGCGTAGTATCACCAAGCGTCAGCTTCATACCGTCCGTAGCGACCATGTCTTTTTTCGGCTTGAGCTCCGAGGGATCGTTCGTTTTGGTCATGGCGTTCCAATCCGCTTCGGACATGATGACGCGCGCGTTGTAGGTCTTCTGCAGATATGGGGCGCCGTAGAAGCGATCTCCATGAACGTGGGTCAGGATCACATATTTGATCTGCGCCGGATCCAGTTTCAGTTTCTTCAAGCCGTCGGTAATCAACTCTTTGGCGCTGTAGTCGTAGCCCGAGTCAATCAGGATAATTCCCTCCGACGTCGTCACCGCCCATGTAGATTGAAACGGGCTTCCAACGTAGTAGAGGTTATCGAATACCTTTCCCGGATCCGTCCGCCATTCCGAACGCGGCCCAGACTGTGGGGGGCGTGATTCAGCTAGTGCCTGAATGTTTGGTTCCTTGGGACCGTCCGCAGACGAAGCCGGAGCGCAGACCGTGTCGTACAGCACGGTCAGATCGTTTCCTGGTTCATACGCAGCGTTCTTGGCAGCCGCAAGATGCGACTGGACCGATGCCTTTCCCTTCGTTTGAGCATTGAGGTCGATTGCGATCCAGTTCGCTAAAAATAGAGCGGAGCAGAAGAGCGTTACCAAATAACGTTTCATAATTTCCTACACCTTCGATTTTGCGGACACATTGCTAGCTCGAGGAATTTCTGGCGAGAGTATACTGAGGGTGCTTACTAGGGTGTCAAGTCGTGACTATTCGGTTTGCATCAAGGTGACGACCCCCTGCGAGCCCTCTTCCATGCGTCCTACCTGATCGTCAAGTCTGCGGATTTTGAGTATGAGATTCTTATTTTCTACTTTCAACATCTGATTCTCGGCCGCCAAACGGGCCCGATCAGAGTCGTTGACTCGGAGATGCGGAGATATAAGCGCTAGGACAGCCGTGAATAGACAGGCAAACACCACCGCTGCAATGAGAATCGACGCGGCTTTAGATGAAATGCAAATTTTCTGGAGCCTGGGACTGTAAGGCGATTGGAGAATCAAATTCCAACCCGTCGTTTTCATTGGACCCCCGTCAACCGCATAGCAAGGGCGTTGCCATTGTTAAATCGTTGAGGGAATGTGCCCCCAATTACCGAAACATAACTGCGGCTCGAACGAGGTCCATCAACTTTATCGATGGAATTTTCGTGCCTTTGTGTCACAGTCGGCTACGTCGAATTCAAATGATTTATGAAAACTGAGACTAAGCTTTCAGAGGGCATTTCGGGGTTTTTGGACAGGGGAATCAACCTGAACGGCGAACTGCACTTCAGCTGCATGCTTCGCATCGATGGAAACTTCACAGGGTCAATTCTCAGCGAGGACCGGCTCGTGATTGGAGAGCACGCCGTAGTGCGCGCGGACATAACGGTTGGTGAGATCGAGATTGCCGGTGAGGTTGTCGGAAACATCGATGCCAAAAAGCGCGCGGAAGTCCTAGCAAGCGCCCGCGTACACGGCGACATCCGTACTCCGATTTTATCGATCAGCCCTGGCTCGACCCTGAATGGCCGAGTATGCATGCCAAGTCCTGCACAGGAAGAACCGGTTGTCCAATAGGCACTGCAAGGTGCGTTGACTGTAACGGCTCTTTGTTTTTGTAGCGCGTTCCCTCACAAAGGTTGTATAAACACGCTACTGTAGAGAGGAGCCGCTTATGAGATGGATATTCTCGGTGCTCGCCATCGCAGTCGTGTGCGCGGCCGCCGTGAGCCTTTCGGCTGCGCAGGACCCGCCGGCAAAGAACCCGCTTGAAGGAAACGCCGACGCCATCCGTAGCGGGATGGGGCTTTATCGCGCCCGCTGTGCGGACTGCCACGGTATGGACGCGCGAGGCGTCCGTGCTCCAGACATCACGCAGGTCTGGGCCTCAGGCCGAACCGACGCGGGTCTGTTCAAGACAATCAAGGAGGGGGTGCCCGGCACCGAGATGCCGTCCAACCCGCGCGTGCAGGATGCTGAAGCCTGGCAGATCCTGGCATACCTGCGCACGCTGGCCGCGCCCGCCCCGACCGACCCGCCCCGCGGCGATGCCGTGAACGGCGAAAGAATCTTTCGCGCCAACTGCGCCCTTTGTCATCGCGTGAAGGGCGCCGGCGGCCGTCTGGGACCCGATCTGTCGCGCATCGGGATCGCGCGCTCGCGCGAGGCCGTTCTGCGGCGGATCCGGCGCGGCGCCGAAGGCTTCGGCTCCGGATACGAGCCGGTAACGCTGACACCACCGTCCGGGCAGCCGATCCGGGGCGTCAAGAAAAACGAAGACCTCTTCTCGGTCCAAATCATGGATACGCGCGAGCGGATTCAGGGATACGAGAAGGACAAGATGAAATCGGTGAAGAACGAGACGCAATCGGCGATGCCGATCTTCGGACCGGACCGGCTCAACGACAGCGATCTTGACGATCTGCTTCGCTATCTCGGAACCCTGCGCGGATTCGATCCCGCGGTTGCTCCTTAAAGGAGGCTCATGCGCAATCGAACTCTTCTTCTCCTCGGACTGCTGCTGGCGCTATCGGCCGGCACCGCTCGGCTGACGGCACAGCAGACGCCTCCGCCGCTCGTCACAGCGCAAGAGATTCTCGGTGGCCTCACGCCCGACGGCTCGCGCTGGCTCACGTTCGGCGGCAATTACAGCAACCAGCGGCATAGCCCGCTGACCCAGATTACGCCGGCGAATGTCAATCGGCTGGTTCCACAGTGGACGTTCCAGACAGGCACGCTCGGCAATTTTGAAACGACCTCGCTCTTCCGCGACAACGTCCTTTACGTGACCGGGCCACAGAATGTCGCCTGGTCAATCGATGCGCGCACGGGGCGCCAGATCTGGCGGTACCGCCGCGAACTGCAACCCAACCTGACCGCCTGCTGCGGTCTGGTCAATCGCGGGTTCGGCGTGCTTGGCGACAAACTGTTCATGGTGACGCTCGACGCGCATCTTCTCGCACTCGACATGAGGACCGGGGCCATCGCTTGGGACGTGATGATGCAGGACTATAGAAATGGTTACGCCTCGACCATCGCTCCCATCGTGGTCAAGGACAAAGTGATCGTCGGCGTGGCCGGCGGCGAGTTCGGTATCCGAGGGTTCATCGACGCATACGAGGCGCAGACCGGCAAACGCGCGTGGCGCTTCTACACCATTCCGGGACCGGGCGAGCCGGGCCACGAGACATGGACAGGCGATTCCTGGAAGATCGGCGGCTCGGGCGTCTGGGTGACCGGCGCTTACGATCCGGAACAGAATCTTGTTTTCTACGGAACCGGAAATCCCGGTCCCGATTACCACAGCGAGAGCCGGGAAGGCGACAACCTGTACAGCACCTCGTTGGTGGCACTCGATGCCGACACCGGCAAGCTCCGCTGGCATTATCAGTTCACACCTCACGATGTCCACGATTGGGACTCGACCGAGGTTCCGGTCCTTGGCGACATTACGATCGGAGGACAGCTGCGGAAGGTCGTGATGTTCGCGAACCGCAACGGCTTCTACTACACGATCGATCGCACCAACGGTAAAGTCATCGCGGCGAAGCCGTTCACAACGACGACCTGGGCGAAAGAGATCGGCCGCGATGGGCGGCCGATCGAGCTGCCGGGGCACACGCCCGACGAAAAAGGCTCGGTCACCTGTCCCGACATCACCGGCGGCACGAACTTCTGGCCTCCAACGTTCGATCCAGCCACCGGAACCTTCTTCGTCAACGCCCGCGAGGCGTGCATGACGTTTTATGCGTGGAAACCCGACTACAAGGCCGGGGATCGCTTCACCGGCGGGGCCGGGCAGCGCGGGCAAGGCTCCGAGCAGCCGTATGGCGCGCTACGAGCCATCGATCCGGCGACGGGTGATCGGAAATGGGAATTCCGTTACCTAACTCCATCAACGGCCGGCCTGCTGACGACGGCCTCGGGCCTGATCTTCAGCGGCGATGCCGAAGGCAACCTGCTGGCCCTCGATTCACGCAACGGCAAGCTGCTCTGGAGGTATCAGATGGGCGCACCGATGCACGGCACGTCCCCAACGACGTACATGGTGGACGGCCGCCAGTACTTGCTCGTCCCCGCAGGCACCACGCTAACGGCCTGGGCGCTGCCCCAATAACGAAATTTGGGAGATCGAGGCGATGCGGCCTTCCATTATTCAAGCCGCACCAGTTTGATGACGGCTCCCGATGGCTTCTGGGTCAGTACCAACGCATTCCCATTAACCGTGAATTCGTATTGGTTCCCGGCGCCTCCAATGGCGAACGCGCTCTTGGCCACCATGGCTTTCGTTCGGAGCATGTTCCCGGTTACGGTGTAGGTTCCAGTGTTGAGATAAAGCGAATTGAAGACTGTTGCTTTTTCGGCGTCCGTGGCTTTGTCATTCGAGGGATAGTTGGGCAAGGGCTTCGTGCCGTTGATTCTCGCAAAGCTGTAATGCTGGGTTGTGAAGATGTACAGGCCGGGCTGGGGATTCGTAATCGGCGGCCCATTCGTGTCCGCAATCTCGGTCACCTTCCATGCTCCCGTCAGTGGGTTCTTCGTGCCGGAGGATTGGCTGTAGACAAATACCGTAAAAGCAAACAACCCGAGCACCGTGATTCCTATCAGTCGTCGCATTGAATCTCCTTGTTGAGTGAATTAGCCGAACTACTCTGACGTGGATCAGGTGAGCTTGTCAACGTCGGCACTGACGTATTCCCCTCCTCGCAGAGGAGGGGAATGCGTTCTCCACCATCCGGTTAAGGCCTCAGCAAAATGATTGTTCCCGGCGGTTGCTGGTGGCGTATGATTCCCTCAACTGGTGCGGCGTCCAAATACATGAGGCAAAGTTACCCTCTCCCAAAGGGACACTGAAGGAGGTTTCCAATGCCGTTCACTCTTCTCGTCAATGGCGTCCAGTATTCGGTGGACGCGGAACCGGAGACCCCGTTGTTGTGGGCGCTCCGCGATTCGATCGGTCTCACGGGCACAAAGTACGGCTGCGGTATCGGCCAGTGCGGCGCCTGCACAGTGTTGATGGATGGCGCTGCAGTGAGATCCTGTTTTATGCAGGCCAGCCGGGCCGTGGGCAGAAAGATCACCACCATCGAAGGGCTGTCTTCCGATGGGTCACACCCGGTGCAGCTCGCGTGGAAGGAGTTTGATGTTCCGCAGTGCGGCTATTGCCAGTCGGGCCAGATCCTGACTGCGGTGGCGCTGCTGGAAAAGAAACCGAAACCGTCGGACGCGGATATCGATGCTCAGATGACCAACGCCTGCCGCTGCGGAACATACCACCGTATCCGCCAGGCCATTCATCGTGCGGCCGCGCTGCGTGGTTAAGGAGGGGACACCATGAGCGAAAAGACGCCAGAGAACAGAACAGACATGGATCGGCGGGAATTTCTGACCACAACAGCTGCGGTGGGTGGTGCGATGGTCCTCGGCTTCTGGATGCCACCAAGCGCACACGCAGCGAACGTACCCGTTGCTCCCACGCCCTGGTATCGCGAGGCGACAGTTCCCGAAATCAATGCCTGGATTACGATCGCGCCAGACGACACGGTAACGATTCGAGTCGGCCAGACCGAACTCGGAACCGGCGTCTTCACGGCGAACCCGATGATGATCGCCGAGGAACTTCAGTGTGACTGGAAAAAAGTCCGGGCCGAGTATGCGTCGGCCAATCGCGACGCCCGGGAGAAGGCGCCCGAGTGGACACTGAAAGTGCCGGGCAACGGAGAAACCGATCCCGCCGGCGCTGCGCCGGTCGAGCTTGCGAACGCGAACGGCGTCTACCGCCGCATGATCATCCATTCGAGCGGGAATGTGCGCGAGAGCCGCTATTATCTACAACTCGCCGGCGCTGAAGCCCGCGAGCGGCTCCTGCTGGCCGCGGCCACCGAATGGGGTGTGCCGGTGTCGGAGCTGGTGGCAAAGGACAGCGTCATCACGCATGCGAAGTCGAAACGCCGAACCACGTATGGAGCGATTGCAGCCAAAGCCGCCCGAACACCGCTGCCCGATCCATCAAAGATCAAAATCAAGACTCCCGACAAATACACGCTACTCGGAACCGAACAGAAGAGCCTCGATACCCCGCTGAAGGTGAGTGGCGAGGCTGTCTACGGAATCGATATCCGTTTGCCCGGTATGCTCTACGCTGCAGCCAAGGCGTGCGCGGTTTGGGGTGGAGATGTCAAGAGCTACGACTTCGATCGAATTCGGAATATGCCCGGTGTGCATTCCGTCGTGCGGCTACCGTTCGATGCGTCAACCAAAGGCGTTGGTTTCTTGTGCGGAGGAGTCGCCGTCGTGGCGGACTCGTGGTGGAGAGCGAAAACCGCGCTCGATGCTTTGCCCATCGAGTGGAATTACGGCTCGGGAGCCGGCGTGAACTCCGCATCCCTTTACGATCTTCACCTTGCCACAGCGAAACAACCGGGCGAGGCAAAGACCAATGATGGGAATGTCGACGAGGCAATGGCGCGTGCGGCCAAGGTCGTCGAAGCAGTCTATTCGGTGCCATTCTCGCCGCGCGCCCGCATGGAGCCTGGCAACGCGACGGTTCTCGTCACCGATAATCGCGTCGATATCTGGAGCGGAGACCAGGATCCGCAGGGCCTGCTTCGCAAGACGGCGAAATTGACGGGCATCGCTCCTGAGAACGTGTACATCCATTCGACATTCCAGGGTGGCGGCTACGGCAGCAACGGGAATGGTCCGCAGGGCGAGCAGGCGGTCGCAATCGCCAATGCCCTCCGCGGGCGGCCGGTCAAAATGTTATGGACACGTGAAGAAGACTGGGGCACCGGAACCAGATATCGCCCGATGAGTGTTTGCCTGATGAAGGCGGGTCTGGATGCCCAAGGATGGCCGCTCGCAATGGAAGTGCGTCACGCCACCACGTGGAACCTCGGCGATATGGGCTATCGCGGGCTGTCGGCGCCACCGTACTTCATCCCCAACTACCGCCTCACCATTCACGCGCCGAAAACTCACGTTCCGATCGGGACACGCCGAGGCACCGGCGCCGCCCCCAATGGCTTTTACATGGAAAGCTTCATCGACGAGCTTGCGAACATCGCGGGCAAGGATCCATACATGTACCGGCGCGAGTTGATTTTGCGCAATCCTGACGAGCCCAAGCGAGGGATCGGAGGTTTCGTGCACCGCGATGACTTCGTGAGAGCCCTCGACATGGTGGCCAAAATGTCCGGATGGGGAACCCCGCTGCCGGAGGGCTGGGCGCGCGGCATCGCCATCGACGATCGCCGCCGGCCGACGCGGACGACCTCAACGATTTGTGCCCAAGTGCATACTGTCGAAGTCACCAAACGCGGCCAACTGACACTGCATCGTGTGGACGTGGTCTTCGAACAGGGATTTGCCCTGATGAATCCGCTGTCGGTTCGGAAGCAGATCGAAGGGCAGATCGCCTGGGGTTATGACGACACCATGTATCAAGCGACCACAATCGAGGACGGGCATGCTGTTGAGCGGAGCTTCGACAAATTCCCAGTTTCCCGGATGAACGAGTATCCGAAGCAAATCAATATTCAGTTCATGAAGACCAACCGCTGGATCACCGGCGCCGGCGAGGAGGCAATCCCACAGATTCCTCCGGCGATTCTCAGCGCGGTCTTCAAAATCACCGGCAAACGCTTCCGTTCCATCCCTCTCAAGAACCACGACCTGAGCTGGGGCTAGGAGTCGGGCGAGGGACGGGCATCTCCCCGACCATCCCGCGCAATCCGTAAGTTAATCCACAACCGCCACCATTTGGATTTCGATGAGCTGCTCGGGATCTCCGAGTTCCAAGACAGCGAGATTCGTCGAGGTCGGCTTATGGTTATACGGAGCGAAATAAGAGTTGATAATCGCGCTCGCTCTTCCAATGTCCCCCATCCGTGGCCGCGCCCGGAACACAAAGATGTGGACAACATCTCCAAAGGTCGCTCCTGCGGCTTCCAGCGTCTTCTTGATTCCCTCCATACTCGTCCGAGTCTGTGCCTCCAGGTTATCGGGCAGCTTGGCCAAGTCTTCGCGGCGATGCGGGTGATCATGATACACCGGCAGCGCAGTGGTGCCGGCCAACCAAAGGAGTCGGCCGCTGTTGATTTTGATGGCTGGGACGAAAGGCATCATGACCGTAGAGTCGTAATTTTGGTGATGGATCACCTCCAGGTGTTTGTTTGGCATCGTTGCAACCTCCTTTTAGTTTTTGCCCGGCCGAGTATAGCAGCGCACGTCCCCTTTGTTTATGACACGACCCATTGAGTCGCTACGAGTTTCCGGAAATTGATTTGCCGAGAGGCCTGGCGTAGAATCCGCGAAGCCGCAAAAATTGAAAGAGGTTTACATACCATGAGACTCACGCGATCGACGAGACGGACCCCATATAGATATGCCCTGGCCGCGCTCCTCCTAATTACTTTGGCGAGCATGTATTCTCATTTTTCGCCGAGGAACTTCTTAGCAGCGGAGGATTCGCTACTGAGCGGTAAGGTTGTTTCCTCGGACGGCGACCCGTTGGCGGGAGTTCCGGTGAGGGCTCATCGCCAGAACAGCAATATAGCGGTGACTGTCTACACCAACAACAGCGGCGACTATTCATTTCCCGGCTGGTCCGATTTGTCTGCGGGTGTGCATTCCATCAGCATTGACCTTCCGGACTTCGAGCCGGCCCGGCGGGAAACTGTGACGCTTGTGACCGGTAAAACATCGCGAGCCGACTTCAGCTTGCAGCCCCGGCAGCCGTCGATCGCGGATGCAACGGCATCGGAAATCGTGGCCGCTCTGCCCGGCACCGATGAGCAAAAACATTTATTCATTCAGTGCGACAACTGTCACTCGTTGCAGTTTGCTTTAAAAACACCGCGTACAAAGGAAGGCTGGGTTCAAATCATCCGCCGGATGGCGGGGGAAAGAGCCGTCTCGCGCGAAACTCCCGGCACTCGCGCATTCGGGCAGAAGAAGTACGTCGAGCCGCTGGCCGAATACCTGGCTTCGATTCGAGGCCCGGGATCCTCGGATCAAATTCTGTTCCAGTTGCGGCCGCGGCCAACTAGTGACGCCGCCACTCGTCTGGTCGTGACGGAATACGATGTTCCAAGAGGCGGTCACGAGGACCTGAACATCCTTCGCGGAGACCGGCGCTACGTCTGGCCGCACGACATCATTCTGGAGCCGAAGGGGCCGTATGCTTATTACACCGACCATTTCAGCTACAATCTCGGCCGGCTCGACCGCCGAACCGGCGAGGTTAAGGAATTCCCTTATAAGGTGCTGCAGGGCATGGGAAGAGAAGGTGGAATCATCGCCGAAGGGCAAGGGCGCGCCGGAAATCCTGGAGGCGGAGCGCATGACCTGGCATTCGATCCCGACGGCAATGTGGTGTTCGGCATGGGCGGAGGCACTATCCGATTCAATCCCCGCACCGAAGAATTCACACCGTGGGCTTCCGGGAGCAATATGTTTGGAATGGGTCCAGGCAGCAACGTCTGGTATCTCGACAAAGGATTATTCAAGCTGGACATGAAGACCGGCGAGGTGAAGCATTACACCGTTCCGGACGGAACCGATGACGACACGTATGATATGGAGACCGATCCGCACGGCCGGTCGATCATGAACCTGTACCGCCTGGGTAAGATCGGCCTGTTTGATCCGGAAACCGAGCGGTTCACCGCATATCCCACGCCGACGCCGGGTTCTGGACCGCGGCGTGGCGACATGGACGCACAAGGCCGCGAGTGGGTCGGGCTGTACTGGGCGGGCAGGATCGCGGTGTTCGATCCGAATAAACCGGAGACTATTAAGGAATATCCGGTCATTCCGGGCAACGAGGCCTACACGCCGCCGTTTGCATCGCCATACACGGTGGCTGTTGACGACAAGAACCAGATCGTTTGGACAAACGATTTCAACAGCAGCCGCATCTACCGAATTGATATGAAAACGGGACAATCGACGGAGTTTTTCACTCCGTCTCCATACGAAATCCGCGATCTCACAGTAGACAAAACCGCAGCTCGTCCGACTGTGTGGATTCCTGCGTACCGTCCGCAGTCGAGGATGGTAAAGGTGCAAGTCCGATGATTACCAAAACGTTCACTCATTTCTTCATCGCGGCGTTCCTGTTGGCGGCGGCAGCTTGTTCTGCGCCTGCGGGAAGCCAGACGGCTCCGGGCAACGCGACCGTTTTCGAAGGAGCGTTGCTCATCACAGGCGACGGCAGCGCGCCCATCGAGAACTCGGCCTTTGTTGTCCAAAATGACCAATTCACCACGGTCGGACGGAAGGGCCAGATTGCGGTTCCCGCAGGTGCGGCTCACGTCGACTTGACTGGTAAAACGGTCATGCCGGCGAAGGTCGATATGCACGGGCACCTCGGTTACGAGAATGTGATCGAGGGCACGACATCGAAAGAAAACTTCACGCGTGAGAATCTCATTGACCATCTGGAGCGGTACGCGTACCTCGGGTTCAGCGGCGTCGTCGACATTGCCAGTCTCACCGAGAGGGAGATCATGCCGGCCGATCATCTCAATCTGTTCATGGCTCCGCGTGATCCCAAAATGCCGAAGACTGGGCGCTTCCCGTGGGGCGACGTCCCGTTTCGCGTGCAGGAAGAAGTCATTCCAAACGCTGCGCTGTTTCGGACTGCGGGCCCAGGGATATCCTGGCCGGGAGCCGGCGCAACTGGCCACGCGTCCAGAAATGACGTGATGTATCCGGTGACGACTGAAGAAGAGGCTCGGCAGGCTGTTCAAGACTACGCGAAGAATAAGGTCGCGTTCGTCAAGATCTGGGTGGACTCTCGCGGAGGCAAGTTGAAGACGCTGCCGCCGCCGCTCTATCGAGCAATTATCGACGAGGCCCGGAAGCACAATCTGACCGTGGCGGCGCACACGGTGAAGCTGTCGGATGCGAAGGAGCTTTACAAAGCGGGCCTGGTCGGATCCACGCATATGCCGGTTCGAGAGGGTGAAGAGCCGGATGAGGAATTACTCGCCATCATCCGCGACCGCGTCGCCAACGACCGGCCTCTCTGGTTTACCGAACATGGCGAGTTGGACGCCCTGGGCCCTGAGGGGTGGGACGATCCGCTGCTGTGGGAGATGCTCTCGCGCGAGCAGGTCGAAAGGCAGAAGGGTCCGGCCATTAAAAAACTAACGCCGGAAGTCGTCGCGCGCGCACGCGAGGAATCGAAGCAGATGGGCGACGTGGCCCGAAAATTCATCAAAGCCGGCATGAAACTCGTGTTCGGAAGCGACAACGGAGCGGCCGGCCGCGGCTACGGCTGGTACAACCAGATCGAGTTCGAGAGCTGGATCGATATGGGCTTTACTCCGATGGAAGCCATCGTCATGGCCACGCGCGACGCAGCCGAAATCGGGGGCTTCAACACCGGCCTGGTCGCGCCCGGCAAGAGCGGCGACTTCATCGTGCTCGATGCCAACCCGCTCATGGAGATCAAGAATTCACGCCGAATTAGTAAGGTCTATTTGCGTGGGAAACAGGTCGACCGTGACACCATGAGAGCAAGGTGGCAGGGGAAGTGGAAGACCACGGCCGCGAGGAGTTAGCAGAATCTATAAGCGCCGGGGTGGTCAGTTCGGCGAAATTCTCCGATCTGACCACCCCGTCTGCGCCTTCGCTTCGCTCGGCGCATCCACCCCTCCTCTGCGAGGAGGGGAATACGCCTCCGCCTGGAATTGCAAATTCCATTTCTCATTGATGCTGAATTTCTTTAGATTTTACAGGAAAACAAGTGTGGATGAGCTGTGCCGATCTCAATTGCAGATCTCGATCAAACCTGGCATACCGCCGCAGCGCGTTTCTTTCAGGCGGAAATGATCTCGACGTCGTATGGCTTGAACCGGGGATCGGCCGTCGCGATAGGAATCCCTTCCGTCTGCGCTTGCGCAATGAGGAGACGGTCAAACGGGTCGCGATGATGAAAAGGGAGCCGTGCGACGCGAACGGCATGGCTAAATTGAACCGCAACGGGTGCGTGTCCGTCATCGTCAGTCCTTCAGGAATGTACTCTCCGGGGGGCTCGGTAGTGGGAGTTTGCCCAGGCTGTACTTGATCGCAATCTCCCAAACGCTGGCTGCTGAGAGCAGCAATTCGTTTCGCCCATCTTGAAGCTGCCTTCGAGTGCGTTTCGAGACTTTCTCTGGTGCTTGCACAACCAGAGCCAGACTTGGGTATCCAGCAAGATCTTCATCCGAGACCAGACTTATAGAATTGGTCCAGGAGGTCATCCGGCAGAGGGGCGTCAAAATCTTCCGGAAGTTCCCATTTCCTCTTATCGAATCCAAAAACCCGCTTCCGCGTTTTTGCAGCCGGTACGAGCCGCGCCACAGGCTTGCCGGCCCGGGCGATGACAATCTCTTCACCGGCTTCAACCTTTTTCAGGAGCTCCGAAAGTTTGGTTTTGGCTTCGTGAACATTTACCAGGTTCGTGTCCGCAGGATAGCTAACTGAGTTGACTAACTCAATTGCAATTACGCAAATTAAGTTCGGCTGCTCGTGAGGTTTCCACTGTGATCACTTCTTGACGCCGCCATTTGCACATTCGGTGACCCGGTGGTCTCATGATTCCTGTTTCCGGCCAACGGAGAGGCCGATTGAGGAGAGTCTATGAAGTGGATGTTATTTCTTTCGACGGTGTTGCTTCCCGCAACGCTCAACGTCGCCGCACAAGGAAAGGCCGGTAAGGCCGGGCCGCCGAGCACGCCGGTTGGTGGCCACAGTAACGCGCACGCCGGACTGCATAAATCCACCAATTCCAAAGGCAAAAGTCGGGCCGCAGGTCTACGCAAAGGTAAAAAGAATGGCCTCAAGAAACAGAATCAGACAAAGAAAGATAGGACAAAGACCAGGGCAAGAAGTAGACAGTCAGCGTCGCTCGGCAGCGGCGAGGAGGATCGTTCATGAGAATGAAATTTCGCGTTCTCGTCGTATGCGCCCTGGCTCTCAGCCTGAGGCTTCTAGAGACTTGGCACCCTGAATGGTATACACGTAAGCAAGTTATTCGCGCGCCAAAACCTTATGACTGCGATTTTAATAGCGTGCCGTACGGAAATAAGCACTGTCATTACGCAAAAATAACTACAGAAGACGATACACACTTTTATGTTTCTTGGCAGCGCGTGGATGACTAACAAAACCGGCCGGCGAGTGTCCGATACCAGTTCGATTCCGTATTTTTCTCGCTCGGCTTCAACGGGATGTGCCCGTCCGTTCAAGTGCGGATGACTTTGAGCTGTCCATATTCTTCACATCTACAGACAGATGGCTTGTTTGCTGCGGTCAGAGCCTCTTGTCGCGCGTGTTCCTCGGTACCATTGGAACTTGGTTGCCGGTAAACCAACCCTCGGCTGCCGCGGACGAAATTTTGTGGACGGGCAACAAAAGTCTTTCGACCGGTGACAGAGTTTTATTCACCGCGAACAAAACTTTCTCGGAGGTAGACGAAACTTTGTCGTCGTAAAACAAAGTTTCCTTGTCGGTAAACAAAGTTTCCTTACTGACCGGTTAAATTTTGTCGAGGGTCGAAAAAGGTCTGTCGAGCGTAGCGAAAGTCTTGTCTGCGGTAAACAGAGTTTCATCGGCCGCACACAAAGCTTTGCCTGCTACCCATGAGACTTTCGGTGACGCGGAGAAAGTTTCATCTCTGGTCGAGAAGATTTCAAGTCGGAGGTAAGAGATGAAGCGGAGCACTGACCGGATACTAACGACGCAGCGCGAAGTACCCGCCTTTGTCATGACCGTCGCTAAAAATGGTCCGAAAAAACTTGAAAAGAAGTTACCAGCGATGAGCGGCCGATGGTGCGGTTTGGTCCAGGCGCGACAGTAACCGCAAGGAATTTGACGATGAGTTACTTTGCCAACTCCATCACCGGCATAGCGCATGGCCCCGTGACGGACAAAACGGGCTTGAGCGCGAAATACGACTTTTCGTTCGAATGGCCAACCGGCGAACCCGACGCGTTTCTCAGTGAAATGCAGGCCCAACTTGGTTTGCGCGTTGAGCAGAGTAGCGCTATATCGATTGGATAGCGCACATCGTCCCGAAGCGGGACGCGGGATCTTCGGCTAGTTCCTGAAATCCACCCTGTTCAACCAACCGGCCGTGGTCGAAGACGACGACCTTATCCGCATCCTTCAGCGTGCTGATGCGATGCGCAATAATGAGCATGGTGCGATCAACATGATGCTCGGCCATCAATTGTTCCATCACGCGTTGCTCCGTAGCAGAATCGAGTGCGGAAGTCGCTTCGTCGAGCAGCAGAATGGGCGCGTTGCGGCAGACTGCTCGCGCAATACCAACGCGCTGACGCTCACCGCCGGACAGCGAGTAACCCCGCTCACCAATGACCGTATCGAGTCCATCCGGAAGGCGCTCGATAACATCGTCCAGACAAGCGATCTCCATCGCTCGTTGAAGAAGGGCTGGGGGCACGTCGCGCATCATCGTGATGTTTTCGCGCAACGCAAAATTGAACAGTTCGGTTTCCTGCAGGACGACGGCGACATTCGAAACTAACTCCTCGTGTCGAATCTCATCGATCGGCACATCGTCGATCTGAAGCGTGCCACGATCGAGGTGGTACAGGCCGAGGAGAAGTTTGATCAGCGTGGATTTCCCGGAACCGGAGGAACCGGCAATGCCCACGATCTCGCCGCGTCTCACTTCAAGCGAAAGAGGGCCGACGGCGGGTTTCTCGTCGTAACGAAAAACGGCGTCACGAAGATGGATACGCTGCCAGTCGGAAGGGAACTTTCGATTACCTGAGGGGAGCCGATTATCCGTCCAAAACAGTGGCATCATGCGTCCGAGATTTGATTTGCGTTCGATCATCCACTGGAAACGGTCTGTGAATTCCGTCGCAGTCTGCCGGAGTTTGTCGAAATACGTGGCATAAGTCAGGAAAAAGCCCGGCGACAACTTGCCTTCGATGACCATATAGGCCACGACGAACAGGTATAAACCCCAGCTCACACCGTTATGAATCTGGTAGCACATCCACTTGGTGTTGCCGAGCCGCAATCGTTCATAAGAGAGCTGCCGCGCCAGGTCTTCTCTTTGCGCTAGGTTGTTCGTCATGCTGTCGGCAGCGCCAAGAGCCTTCACAGACAAAATATTCGAGGCGCTTTCCACAAAACTGCCGCTCGCGTTCTCCAGAGATTGGTTAATGCGGTCCGACAGGCGGTCGATGCGGCGGTCGAAAAACGACTCGATGGAGATCAACACACCGAGGTAGTACACAAAGAAAAGCACAAACGCCGGGTGCAGGAGTACGGTCGCGACTATCGAACACAGGAACACAGCCGCCGTGTTCAGCGTATCGATGAGGACGTTGTCGGTCCATTCCCTCACGGCCTCCGCGCCGGTCAAAAGACGCTGTGCTTTGTTGCCGGTGCTC
>Ga0209470_1001775_pt1 | contig 15630 bp, 11 predicted proteins | sample GraSoiAngelo_125_FD_185882 | JGI IMG/M metagenome (GOLD analysis project Ga0209470, IMG submission 185882) | Grasslands soil microbial communities from the Angelo Coastal Reserve, California, USA - 14_0927_05_40cm (SPAdes) (version 2) | ecosystem: Environmental > Terrestrial > Soil > Grasslands ... | reverse complement strand
TCGCGGCCGAGCCCGCGGCGGTCGATGCCGGACCTGACGATGGCGTAGCCGTAGCTGGGAAACGCGACGCCGAAGAAAGATCGGGGCCCGACGGACCGCAGGCGGCGGCGAGGGACGCGAGCAGGACGAAGAACCGTGCCGACGTCACTTGTCGATGGATACGGTACGGAGGCGCAGTGAGTTCGACACGACGGTCACCGACGAGACCGCCATCGCAGCCGCGGCAAGCACCGGCGAGAGCAGCCAGCCGGTGAAGGGATAGAGCGCGCCGGCCGCGAGTGGAATGAGCGCGACGTTGTAGAAGAACGCCCAGAACAGGTTCTGCCGTATCGTCGCCACGGTGCGCCGCGCGAGTCGAAGCGCGCGCGGCACGCCGCGCGGATCCCCGCCGACGAGCACGATCTCCGCGGCCGCGATCGCGACGTCGGTGCCGCTCCCGATGGCGATGCCGAGATCGGCGCGCGCGAGCGCGGGCGCGTCGTTCACCCCGTCGCCGACCATCGCGACCCGGTGCCCTTGCTCCTGTAGCTCCGCGACGATCCGTGCCTTTGCCTCAGGCCAGACCTCGGCGCGCACGTCGTCGATCCCGAGCTTCTTCGCGATCGCCTCCGCGGTACGCCGCGTGTCGCCGGAGATGAGCAGCGTGCGCGCGCCGAGCGCCCGGATCTCCCGGATCGCGTCGGCGGCCGAAGCCTTCGGCACATCCGCGGCAGCGAGGACCGCGCCGGGCTGGCCGTCGATCGTCGCGACGAGCGTCGTCCGCCCCTCGGCCTGATGGTGCGCGAGCATGCCGTCGCCGAGACCAGCGAAGCCGTGCGCGCGCGCGAGCGCGGCGTTGCCGACCCAGATGTCGTGCCCTTCGACGACCGCGTGCACGCCGCTGCCGGCGATCGCTTCGAACGTCGTCGGGTCGATGACCTCCAGTCCCTTGGCGCGTGCGTGCTCGACGACCGCCACCGCGAGCGGATGCTCCGAGCGCAGCTCCGCACTCGCGATCAGGCGCAGCGCTTCGTCCTCACCGATGTCGGCGCAGGTCACCCAGTCCGCGACCTCGGGCCGGCCAACGGTCAGCGTTCCGGTCTTGTCGAACGCGACGACGTCGATCTTCTGGGCCATCTCGAGCGCCTGCGCGCTCTTGATGAGGATGCCCCGCGTCGCACCGCGGCCGGTGCCGACCATGATCGCGGTCGGGGTCGCGAGCCCGAGCGCGCAAGGGCAGGCGATGATGAGCACGGCGATGAACGCGGTGACCGCGTAGGCGAAATGCGGCTCTGGGCCATAGATCCACCACGCGATCGCCGCGGTCGCCGCGACGACGAACACGACCGGCACGAAGACCGACGCGATGCGATCGACGAGACGCTGGATCGGCGCCTTCGATCCCTGCGCCTCCTCCACCAACCGGACGATCTGCGCGAGCGCGGTGTCGGCGCCGACGCGCGTCGCGCGGAAGCGGAGCGTGCCGCTGGTGTTGATCGTGCCCCCCGCGACGTCATCGCCCGCGCTCTTCTCCACCGGGATCGACTCACCGGTGAGCATCGACTCGTCGACGGCGGAGTCGCCGGCGATGACGAGCCCGTCGGTCGCGATCGTCTCGCCGGGCCGCACGATGATCACGTCGCCGACCTGAAGCTCGTCGATCGGGACATCCTCCTCCGCTCCGCCGGGCCGGCGCACGCGCGCCGACTTCGCACCGAGGGCGAGCAGACCACGGATCGCGTCGGACGTGTGCGCGCGAGCGCGCGCCTCGAGATATCGGCCGACGAGAACGAGCGCGACGATCGCCGACGCGGTCTCGTAGTACAGGTACTGCTGCGGCTCGAGACCGGCGTTCGCGAAGATCTGGGGCATGAACGTCGCGACGACCGAGATCCCGTACGCGGCCGTGGTGCCGACGACGATGAGCGTGTTCATGTTCGTCTGCCGGTGCCGCGCCGCGCCCCAGGCGTTCACATAGAAGGGCGCCGCGGCCCAGAGCTGCACCGGCGTGGCGAGCGCGAACATCAGGTAGGCGCGCCAGGACGCGTCCTTGAGCCCGCCGATCACGAGATCGGCCATCGAGACGATCATCGTGAGCGACGCGAGCACGGCCGCGACGATGAGACGGCGACGAAGCGACACGAGCTGCGCGCGTCGCGCGGAGCGCTCGCGGTCCTCGACCGCGGCGCGCTCCTTCTGATCGGTGCTGAGCGCCAGCGCGCCGTAACCGGCGCGCTCGACCGCGCGCACTAGCGCGGGAAGATCCGCGCGTGTCGGATCGAGCTGCACGCTGGCGCGCTCGGTCGCGAGATTCACGTCGGCGCTCTTCACGCCGGTCACGCTGCGCAGCGCCGATTCGACGTTCGCGACGCACGACGCGCAGGTCATTCCGGTGATAGCGAGGTCGCGCCGGTCGAGGCTTGCTACCCCCTCCTCAGGGGGGCGGGTAGTGGTGGTCATACGTCAAGTCTAAAGAGCCGGCTTAGCGATTCCCGCCACTCGCTCGGAGCGAACGGGCGATGGCGCGGATGAGCTCGAGGTCGCTCAGGCTCGGGTCCACGTCGCGCGCGTAGGGACGCAGGCGTTCCGCGAGCTGTTTTGCGACGCGCGCGCGGTGATCGGGCGCGAGCTTCGCCTCGCGTGCGACGAACTCGCGCACCAAACGCTGCGCCTCACCGGGAAGGGCGCGCACCGCGACCTCCGCGCCTGCGCCCAGCGGGGTGATCGTGCGAAGCGAGAAGTAGTCGAGCTGCGGTCGCGGGGCTCGGACGACGAACGTCCCGGCCGCGAGATCACCAAGACGCTGCGAGCGCGACGACATCACGATCGCGAGCAGGCCGAGGCCGTAGAAGCTCGGGAGAAAGTCAACGACGCGCACGAGATTGCGGACGAGCACCGCGGTGAAACCGGCGGGCGATCCGTCGTCGGCGATCACGCGAAGTCCGAAGATGCGCTTCCCGATCGTCTGCCCGTTGCCGAGCCACTCCAGGAAGATGAAGTAGCTCCAGGCGACCGCGAAGGTGAGCAGCACCGCGATCCCCACATAGGGGCCCACGGCCGGGAGACCGATCGCTCCGGCGGCCAGGGAGAACAGGAAGAACGCGCCGACAAAGATGAGCGTGGCGAGCATGAAGTCGACCAGCGCGGCGAAGCCACGATTCCCGCCGCCGGCCAAGTCGTAGCGGAGAATGACGTGATCGGCGGTCTCGACTTCGAGCCGCCCGAGCGAGACGGCCATCGGAGCAATGTTACGTTCGCGGCTGCGGCGCGAACATCGCGGCGACCGCGTAGCACACGACCGCGACGAGACCCAGGAGCGTGAAGCCGCCTACAAGCGCGATGATCGTCCCGACCGTCGCGCCGACGACCGATGCCGTACCGTTCACGGCCCAGACCCAGCTCACGAGCGCTGGTTGGCCGACGATCGCGACGAGGCGCGGGAAGATCGTGCCAAGCGGGATTCCGACGATGAGCGCAGCTAAGGCCGCGATCACGACGCGGGCCTCGAGCGGCGCGGCGAGCGTCGCGCTCGTGACGAGCGGTACCCCACCGAGGACGAGCAGCAGCACGACCGCGCTTGCGACAGCGGAGGACCGCAGGCCCACGGGAACGCGCGGCGACACGGCGCTGCCCGCGGCGGCGCCGCCGAGGAGGGCAGCGAGACCGATCGAAAGCGCGAGGGCGGGTTGACCCAGATATAGCGTCAGGCGCTGCAGTAAGACGAGCTCCGCCGCGATGAAGCCGATACCGAGAGCAAGAGCGACAACGGTGCCCGGCGGAAGGGCCTTTCCCGCGGCACGACGAGCGCCGCGATACACGGGAATCAGGACGAAGACGGTGGCCATCGTCAGCGAAAGCACCAGGGTCGTAAGCAACACCGCATACCCATAGGGCAGCTGCGCGCGTCCGGCGAGGATGTCGCTCACTGCAACCGAATCGAAGAAGAAAGGCTTGTCGTCGGTGGGTGGCGCCTCGGCGCTTGCGAGGTCCACCAGCTGACCACCCGGCGCGAGCGGATCGAGAGCGATGCTGAAGCCACGCTGGTCCGCGAAGGTGCGCAGGCGCTGCATGTCGAGCGACGTGAACGGCCCGTTCCGCGTCAGGACAAGACCGAGCAGGCCGTGTTTCAACACGGCGATCGATCGCTCCGGATGGTCGTTGCCGAGTCGGCGCAGCGCACCGTCCGCGATCCCGACCGTCCTCGCGATCTCCGCCGGCGGATCGCGGTACCAACGCGTGATCGCGATGACGCCATCGGGTGTGAGATGCCCGAGGTAATCGAGCATCGCCTCTTCGGTGTACAGGTAGTTCTCGGTCAGCGCGTACGCGCCCGCTGTCAGCGCGGCGAAGCTGTCGACGACGGTGATCGCCAGCACGTCGTAAAGCTCGGGAGAGCGGCGGACGAAGCTCCGCGCTTCGTCCTCGAAGATGTGAACGCGTGGATCGAGGTACAGGCCGCCGCTGTACTCGCTGTACGGGCCACGCATGAGCGCGACCTCGGTGCGGTTCACCTCCACCGCAGTCACTGACTTCACGCCCTGCCTCAGCGCATTTAGCACATCAATGCCGCCGCCCGGCCCCACGATGAGCACCGAATCGCGCGGAGCAACCGCGTACGGCGCCGCGAGAACGCTTGCGTCGAATACCGCGAGATCGGCGTCGGTGGCGTGCATCACGATCGGCGTGAACGCGCCCATATCCAGCGTCATCATCAGCGCCGGCGGTCTCGGTCCCGCATAGCCCTGGCCGATGAGGAACGCATAGTGGCCCGGATCGCCGAGATCACCGATCCGCGCGACATCGATGCGTGCGAGAGGGTCCCAGCGCGCGAACTCATGTGGCACGCCCATCGTGTCCGACTTGAACGGTCCGGGTCGCGGAGGCGCCAGCGTCTCGCCCCAGATCGAGAGCACGGCGGTCGTCGCGATCGCGACAACGAGAAGACCGACGCGCAGCGGCACGCGCGAGGGGCGAGGCACGAGTAGAGCGGCGGCCCCAAGCAGCGCGGTCCCCGCGACAACGCCGTACAGACCCTGTCCCCCCAGCGTCCCAATGCTCAGGTAGCCGAGCACCCCGCCCGTGGCCGCGCCGGCGAGATCCGACGCGTAGAGCAGCCCGCTCTTCTCCGGCGCCTCGCGAAGGGCGCGAACGATCACCCAGCTCACGCAGAGCACGGGAATGACGCCGAGCACGTACGCGGCGCCGGCGGCGACGAACATCCCGGACGAAACAGGATCGATCCGGGTCTCGATCGCGAGCGCGACGATCGTCGCGACCGCGCCCGCGATCGACAGCTGCGCCGAACTCGGTCGGCGCGCGCGCACGTCCATGACCGCCGCGGCTGTGCCGCCGCCAGCGACGCCGAGCAGTGCGCCGCTTACCACCAGGAACGTGAGGTGGTAGTCGAGCATCGCGCTGAACATCCGTGTCTGGACGAACTGGAAGAGCAGCGCGCCGAACGACAGGAAGAAGATGGCGACGAATAGGGGGGTCGTAGAGGGATGGAGAGGGCGCAGGGCCACATGGTACGTTCGCTGCGTGACGATCGACCGCTTCATCGAAGACCGTCGCGCGCGCTGGGCACGGCTTGGACAGCTCGTCAGCGCGGCCCGCGGACGGGTGGCCCGCCTCAGCGCGGATGACGTCGTGGAGCTCGGCCGGCTCTACCGCGTGACCACCGGCGATCTCGCGATCGCGCGCCGCGACTTCGGGCGCGACGTCGCGACCGAGCGCCTGAACGATCTCGTCGCCGCGGCGCATGCGCTCGTGTACAGCGAGGCGCCGACGAGCGGGCGACGGCTTCGGCGCTTCCTGCTTGGCGAGCTCCCGGCGACGGTACGCGCGAACCTGCCCTGGACCGGCGCATCGTTCGCGATCTTCATGCTGTTCGCGCTCGTGATGTACGTCGTCGGTCTGCTGCTCCCGGATGTCGCGGCGAACGCGCTTTCGGAGGACACGCGCCAGCAGCTCGCGCAGCGGCAGCTCTGGACGGACATCCCGGAAGGCTTCCGGCCGATCGCCGGTCCGCTGATCATCGTGAACAACGTCCGCGTCGCCGTCGTGCTGTTCGCGGGCGGACTCACGGCGGGTGCGCTCACGATCTACGGTCTCGCGTCGAACGGCGCGATGCTCGGCACGATCTTCGCCGTCGTGCAGGGCTACGGTCTCGCCGGCGGCCTACTCGCGTTCATCGCGGGCCACGGCGCGCTGGAGCTGTCGGCGATCTTCCTCTCCGGCGGCGCGGGGTTACGGCTGGCGTGGGCGATCCTGCGACCCGGCGAACGCTCGCGCCGCGATGCGCTGCGGCTCGGAAGCGCGCAGGCGTCGCGCGTGATGCTGCTGGTGATCCCGGTGCTTGGCGTCGCCGGTCTCATCGAGGGTTTCCTTTCGCCGAGCGGCGCGAGCGACGCGGTGAAGGCGGCCGTCGGGATCGTGACCGGAGCGATGCTCTGGGGATACGTACTCCTGACGGGGCGACAGCGGACGATCCGACGACTGCTTTGAGCGCGCGCCGCGCTGACCTCGCGTACTTTGCCGCCCTCGCGGTCAGCGCGAGCGTCCTCGTCCTGTTCGGCTTTGTGCAGCTGCGGATCGATAAGCTCGGGGTCGACGACTTCTCCACGGCCTGGGCGGGAAGCCGCGCACTGCTGATCGGGGCCGATCCGTACGACGTCGCCACGTGGACGGACACCGTCGTGCGTATTCTGCCGAATCCATTGCTGGATACGGCGGTGTACGCCTACCCGCCGTGGGTCGCGCTCGCGCTGTTGCCTTTCGGAGCACTGCCCGTCGCGGCGGCGGGGGTCCTGTGGAGCGCCACCGGCATGGCGGCCGCCTTGGTCGCCGTCCGCGCACTCCTCCGTGCCTACCTGCCCGGCCGGCCGTGGGTGCATGCCTCCGTGGGCGCGCTCGTTCTGACCTCAGCACCTGCCGTCGTCACGCTCGTGCTCGGACAGTGGCCGTTCATGTTCGTCGCCATGCTCGCGGGGATCGTGCTGCTTCTCCGTGTCGATCGGCCGGTCGCTGCCGGCCTGGTCGCGGTCGCGATGCTCGCGAAGCCGCCACTCTTCGTCTTCACCGCGGCAGCGCTCGCGGTGCGCGCCCTGTGGCCTGGCAACGGCGCGGCTGGCCGGCCATTCCTCTTTATCGCGACCGCAGCGGGGATCGCCACGATCGCGCTCTCGTGGCTGATCGTCCCAAGCTGGTGGCCCGCGTACGTCATCTACGTCGCTGCCCACCAGATCACCATCGAGCCGGTCACCCTGCAGACACTGTTCGTCACTCTCTTCGGGTCGAACGGTGGCTGGCTCGCGCCGCCGGTCCTCCTCGCGATGGTGGCCGCGGGGCTGAAGTTCCACCCACTCAGTGACGGGTGGCTCCCGGTCTGGTTCGCCCTTTCGAGCGCCGGGGCCGTCTACAGCAACACCTACGACCTCCTGCTACTGATCGTCCCGATGGTCCTCGCGGCGGGAGCGCTACCAACAGGTCGCGCCGCGTTCGTTATCGTCGCCGGCACGGTGCTCCTGTTACCGGTGATGTGGTACCTGCACACGATCTACGTGCGCGGCTACGCCGCGGGTGTCGCACTCCTGGTGTTCGTGATCATCGTCGCGGCGCTGTGGCCGCAGCGTCGCGAGGTCGGCGCGGTGCTCACAGGTAGCGCGACTTGAGCTCGAGGTAACGCTGGATCGTCGCGACCGTAAGGCGCTCCGCCGGCACGTCGATGGTGTGCACGCCGCGGCGTCGCAGGATCGCAAGGGCCCGCGCTCGCGCCTCCTGGACGTCCTCCGCGACGACGCGCTCATACAGCTCGGTCGTCGATGACGGCACTTTCGCCGCGACCTCCGCGAGCTGGGGGTCCGCGAGGAGACAGCAGAGCACGAGGTTGTTGCCGGCCAGGCGCGTGACCGCGGCGACGAGCGCGCGCGACGCTTCGTCGTCGACGAGATCGGTGAACAGCACGACCAGCGCACGTCGCGCCGTGCGCGCGCGCAGGAACTCGAACGCGGCGCGGTAATCCGGCTCGGTCGGCGTTACCTCGAGACGACGCAGCTCCTCAGTGAGGCGCAGGAACTGCTTGCGCCCGCGGCGCGGTAGCGCGTACGAGCGGACCGTATCTGCGAAGCCGAGCAGCCCCACCTCGTCGCCCTTCGCGATCGCGACGTAGCTGAGCATGAGCGCGGTGTTCACCGCGTGGTCGAGCTTGGTGAGACCCGCGAGCGTGCTCGACATCATGCGGCCGGCATCCAGCAGGATCAGGATCCGCTGCTGGCGCTCGGTCTCGTACTCGACGGTGATCGGTTTGCCCCGCCGCGCCGTCGCGGTCCACGAGATCGAACGCGGATCGTCGTCGGGCAGGTACTCGCGCAACCGCTCGAACACCGTGCCGGAACCGGGCACCCGCGCACGGCGCTGGCCCGCGTCGTACGCGAGACCGCGTCGCAGCGTCACCTCGTAGCGTCGGATCTCATGGAGATCGGGGTAGACGTTCGCCGGCGCCGTCGCGGCGACGCGACCCTGGCGCTCGATGAGGTCGAGCGGACCGCGCAGCCGCAGATGGATGTCGCCGAACGAGAACGTACCCCGGTGATGCGGTCGCGCGGCGTACGCGATCTCGCCCTGCTCGCGCGGCGCCACGGTGAGGGGCGAACGCCGCCGGTCGATGTCGAACGAGACGGGCACCGAGTCCACGAGCAAGAGACGCAGCGGCCGCGCGAACGGATTCGTGACGCGCAGCGTGACGCGGTTGGACACGCCGATCGACAGCTGCGGATCGGCGACGCGCTCGACGGCGATGCGAGCGGGTGCGGGCGTCGCGCGGTGGTCGACGATCGCGAGAAGCACGGCAGCCGCGATCACCAAGGCGCCGAGCGCGAGGAAGGCTTCGGAGATGCCTCCGAGCGCGAGCGGGACCGCGGCCGCGAGCACCAGTGCGAGCAGCCGCGGGCGGGGCAGCGGTAGGCGGCTCAGCGGGGGACGTCGAGGCGCGCGAGCACGCGCCGGCACACCGCATCGGCGTCGAGACCCTCGATCTCGGCCTCGGCACGCAGCACCAGCCGGTGGCGCAGCGTCGGGATCGCGAGCGACTTCACGTCGTCTGGCGTCACGAAATCTCGGCCCTCGATGGCGGCAGCGGTCTTCGCGGCGCGCAGCAGGTGGACACCGGCGCGGGGGCTCGCGCCCAGCAAGAGGTCCGTCGACTTCCGCGATTCCTCGACGATGCGCACCACGTACTGGAGCACCGAGTCCTCCACGGTGACGCCGTCGACCTCGGCGGCGCATTCGTCGAGCACGCCCTTCGCGAACGGCTCGAGCTTGTCGACCTCCGCGAGCGGCTGTCCCTTGTCGTGCGCGCGGAGGATCGCCTGCTCCTCGGAGGATTCGGGATAACGCACGATCGCCTTGAAGAGGAAGCGGTCGAGCTCGGCCTCGGGAAGCGGGTAGGTCCCCTCGTACTCGACCGGGTTCTGCGTCGCGATGACGAGGAACGGCCGCGGCAGCGGCCGCGAGTCGCCCTCGAGCGTGACCTGCTTCTCCTCCATCGCCTCGAGGAGCGCGGCCTGCGCCTTTGCGGGCGCGCGGTTCACCTCGTCGGCGAGGACGACGTTCGCGAAGATCGGACCTTCCTTGATGCGGAAGTTGCTCGTCGTGATCTCATAGATGGAGGTGCCGACGATGTCGCTCGGCATCAGGTCGGGCGTGAACTGGATCCGCTTGAACGTGCCGCCGATGAGCCGCGCGATCGTGCGCGCGAGGAGCGTCTTCGCCGTGCCGGGCACGCCCTCGATGAGCAGATGGCCGCCGAGAACGAGCGCGATGAACGCGAGTCTGACGGTCTCATCTTGCCCGACGACGACGCGATGCACGTCACGGTGGAAGCGCTCCGCGACCTCGCGCGCGCGTCCGCTCATCGCGTGCCCACCAGCCGTTCTATCTGGCCGACGGTACGGAGCAGCTGGTCCTCGCGCAAGCGACGCCCGAGCGCGTCATCGACAGACCGCGCCTCCGCGGCACGCTCGCGGTCGGCGGCGCCGAGCGTCGCGAGGACACGGTCGAACGGCATCGCCGGATCGAGACCGAGCGCACGTGCCAGCCCACCGCGCAGATCACGGCGCAGCCGGCGTCGCGCGATCTCGCCGTGGCCCGACCGGCGCACGAGGCCCGCGAAACCGCGGATGAACTCGAGGCTCGAGCGCGCAGGGCGCACCTCGAGCGGCACCGGCGGACCGAGCCGTCGTCCCGACAGGACGAGATAGAGAAAGCCCGCGAGGGAGGCGAACACCAGCGCGCGGCCGGGCCAGGTGCTCTGCAGCAGCACGAGGACGTCGGTGCTCGGGTGGAATCCGTGGTGGTACTCGTCGAACGCGACGCCGCCACCACTGGAGACCGCGTCGTGCGCGAGCGCCAGCGCGACGCGCGCGTTGTCCGCCTGTCCGAGACCCGCGGCGAGGAAGGGCCCGAGGCTGGCGACGACGTAAAAGGTCCCGCGGCCTTCGCGGACCGCGGCCGCGATCGTGGTACGACCATCGGTCGCAAGCGCGAGTGCCTTCGGGCCGAGCGACAGCGAACCGACGCGATCGACGCTGAGCGAACGCGCCGGTGGATCCGCGAAGACCGGGCCGAAGAGCGGATGCGTGCCCGGGCTGGCGAACCCGTTGATGCGGACGTCGAACGCGTCGAGGAGCGGCCGTTCGAAGATCCCGACGTCCGTCGCGACGACTGCGGTGCCACCCGCCGAAACGAACTTCTTCACGTTCTGGGCATCGGCCGGCGTCATCGCCTCGGTCGCGCCGAGGATGAACAGCACCGACGCCGTCGACGCGTCGGGCGCGAACCGGTCGCCCTCCAGCGTCGTCGTGCGCGCGCCCATCGCGCCGAGATAGCGACGCAGCGCCGCCGCACCTCCGGGGCCGTCGTCGAAGACCGAGCCCGTGCGCGCGGAGCTCGTCGGCGCGGCGCCGACCGTCGCGAAGGCGAAGACGATCGTCGCGACGGCGAGCGCGGCCGCGAGGAGGTAGAGCGGGTTGACCCGCCTCATCCGGCGACCTGCATCGCCAGGCTTCGCGCGCGGCGCGCCTCATCCGCTCCCGGATCGCGCAGGCCGAACCATGAGCGCTCGTACAGCGCCACGAGGTCGCCCAGGGCGTCCGCATGCGGCACGCCCGCGGCGCGGATGAGCAACTCGCGATCGGTGAGCGCCGGGTCCCAGCGGATCGCCTCGCGCGCGACGAGCGCGGTGAGCGCGAAAAGGTAGAGCGCGTGGATCGCCTCGCGCGGCCGACCGGCGGCGAGCGCGTCGTCCGCGGCGCGGAGGTGGCGGGACGGATCGGGACGCTCCGCGCCGACCGCCTCACGCAGCGCCACCTCGGTGCGCACGCGCTCGCCGAGGCCGCGGCCGAGCGTCGCGACGACGAAGAAGATGATCGCCGCGCCGAGGATCCCGAGAAGCGGCCACACCAGACCGAAATCGACGCGCGGACCCTCGAGCCCCGCGAGGAACCGCTGGATCGCGCGCGCGACGGAGTCGAGGAACGACGGCGAGGTTCCCGTGTCGTCAACGGCGCGCAGCGAGTCGCGCAGCGCCGCGTCCGAACGCGCAGCCTCGATCGACGGTGACAGGGCCCGCGACGCGAGCGCGAGCTGCGCGTCGATGAGCGCGAGCGCCGCCTCGAGCGAGGCGTCATCGGACGTGATGCGGTCGGCGAGGGCGGTGTCGTCGATCGGCAGCTCACCCGAAGGCAGCGCGATGGCGGTGGAGAAGTACAAGATGATCCGCACGCGCGTGACCGCGGTGTCGCGCGCCGCGCCCGAGAGAGCGCGCGCCTGCACGACGAGAGCGCGCGCATCGGTGAGGCGTTGACGGTAGTCGCGCGGCGAGACCGTGTCGGCATGCGCGACGAGCGCAGGCTGCGCGAGCCACAGCAGGATGGCCAGCACGAGCGCGCGCGTCATGCCTGACGCGGTAGAGCCTCCGCGGCGAGCTGCAGGTCGAGCGCCTCTTTGCGAACGCGCAGATCGAAATAGAGGATCGTGAACGTCCCCCACTCCACGGGCGCCCACAGGATCGTGGCGATGACGTTGACGATGTTCTGCAGAACGATGCGCACGACCGCGTCCGAGATGAACGCGGCGACGAAGATGAACGAGATGAGCGTCGACAGCACGGTCTGGAGCACCGCGAGGAGGATCTGCAGGCCGAGGATGCGCCAGCGGTGGCCGTTCGACAGCCACCACGAGCGGCGCACGGCGTGGATCGGACCGACCGGCTCGATGGCCGCGACGACCGGCGCCACCAGCCATGACGCGAACACGAACACCGTGGCGACGAGCCCGGCGAGTCCTGCAAGGGCGGCGACCAGAGCGTTTCTGGAAAGGGCGATGAGCACGATGAGGACGGCCCAGCCGATCACGAGCGAGAAGAACAGCAAGAGGCCGGTCCCGATGATCTTCGGAGCGACCCGCAGGCCGGCGCGGAACGAGCTCCCGACCGTCGCCTCTCGACCGAGGTAGCGCGCGGCCGTGGCGTCCACCAACGAACCGATCTGCACCGATAAGAAGAGCACCGACACGAGGCTCGCGACGGCGCCGAACACGATGAGCGCGAAGAACGCGCTCGCGATGGTCGGCGTGATCGTCGGCGTCGGCGGAGTGCCGCTAGGGACGGTGGTGAAGGTGTCGAGGAACGGCCCGAGCGGTGCCAGCTGCGAGCCGAGACTGAGAGCGATCCCACCGATCACGAGGAACAGCGCGAGGTATGGCACCGCGGCAAGCGCGGCGAAGAGGAGCGCGCGCTGCCGGTACATCGAGAAGACACGGTCGACGATGTCGCCGACGCCGAGCGGCCGGAGCTGCGGTGCTTCCACCGCGCGAATGGTACGGGCGGGCTAGCGGGTTTCGGGCGTCGGCGCGGGCGCGGCTCCCTCGCCCAGACCCAGCCGGCGGTACAGGCGTGACAAGGGCCCGGGCGCCCACCAGTTCACGTTCCCCAGCAACCGCATCGTCGCCGGCACCACGAGCGCCCGCACCAGGGTCGCATCGACCGCGACGGCCAGAGCCATCCCGAGACCGATGGCCTTGATGAGAAGGATCTCGGCAAGCCCGAACGCGGCGAAGACACCGACCATGATCGCGGCCGCGCCGGTGATGAGCCGACCGCTTCGTTCGAGGCCCTCCGCGACGGAGTGCGTGTTGTCGCCGGTGCGCCGGTACTCCTCCTGGATGCGCGACAGCAGGAGGACCTCATAGTCCATCGAGAGCCCGAAGACGATGCAGAACATGATCACCGGCGTCGAGGGGTCGATCGATGAAGCCTCGAATCCCAGGAGCTGCGCGCCGTGGCCGTCCTGGAAGACGAACACCAGAGCGCCGAACGAAGCGCTGATCGACAGCAGATTCATCACCACCGCCTTGATCGGAAGCACGACCGACCCGAGCAGCACGAACAGCACGACCATCGTGGCGAGCATCACGAACGCAACCGCCTGCGGCGTGTGGCCGACGATGAAGTTCACGGTGTCGAGATCGATGGCGGTGAAGCCGGTGACGAGCAGCTCGCCGCCCGTCGGCGGCGTCTCCGCGCGGATGTCTCTGACGAGCTGACGCGCGTCATCGCTGTACAGCTGATACGACGAGACGACGTCGAATAACACGATGTGCTGCCCGACCGTCTGCCGCAGCGCGGTCTGGAGCTGCGCCGGCAACTGCTCACGCGGCAACGAATAGATCGTCGCGAGGTCCGGCACCTGGCCGCCGAACACGCGCGGGTCGATCGAGAACGCACTCTGGACCTGCACGACGCCGGGAAGCTTCGCGAGCCGCGCGCTGAGATCCTGCAGCTGCGGCACGCGCGTTCGATCGAGTGGACCGCCACTCGCGTACGAGACGATCACCTGAACGTGGTTCTGGCCCGCGCCCGGGAAGTCGTTGAGCAGCTTGTCGTACGCGGCGCGCGACTCCTCGTGCGTCGGCAGGGTTCGGACGTCGCTCGACGCGAGCCGCAGATGCAGGAACGGCGATCCGGCGAGGAGGATGAAGGCAACGACGGGGACGAGCACGGCGATCGGACGGCGCATCACGGCCGTGGCGATGGTGTGCCACCAACCACGGCCGGTCTGATCGGGCTGGAAGAGCGGGACTCGCAGGCGGTCCACGCGCGGTCCGAGCAGGGCGAGGAGCGACGGCAGGAACGTCAGGCCGTAGAAGACCGCGCTCGCGACGACGATCGCGCCGGCCAGTCCCATCGATGGAAGGAACGTGCCCTCGTAGAAGAGCATGCCGGAGAGCCCAATGGCCACCGTGATGCCCGAGAACGTCACCGCGCGCCCGGACGTCGACATCGCGATCGCCAGCGCGTCCTCACGGCCCCGGCCGCGCTTCAGCTCTTCGCGGAAGCGACTCGTGACGAAAAGGGAGTAGTCGATGGCGACGCCGAGTCCGATGAGCGTCACGACGTTCTGCGCGTAGACGGAGACGCCGGTGATGTGAGACAACAGGAACATCCCGGCGATTCCGCTCATCACCGCGAGCAGTCCCGTTCCGAGCGGGATCAACGCGGCGACGACGGCGCCGAAGACGACGAGCAGCAAGATGAGCGCGAGGGGCAGCGCGACGACCTCCGCGCGCTGCAGATCGGCGAACAACACCCCATTGAAGCCGTTGTTGATCGCGAGCACGCCGGTGGCCTGGACCTTGAGCTTGTCGGAGGTCACCTTCGCGCGGAGCTCAGGGTAGTAATCGCGCGCGACATCGATCGTGTCCTTGACGGCGACGTCGACCGCGATCGCATGACCGTCTTTGGAGATCTGCCGTGACGGATCGAGGACCGTCGTGTCGTACGGCGAGATGATCGAGTCCCTGCGCGGATCGGTGCGGAGCGGGACGAGCGCCGCCTCGACGGCAGCACGGAACTCGGGATCGTTCGCGCTGAGCGTGTCGCTCGAGAAGATCAGCGTGAATGTGGAGCCCCCGACGATCGGGAGCTCTTTCTCGATCAGACGCGAGGCGCGTCCCGACTCGGCGGTCTCGATGAATCCGCCGCTCTCGAGCTTGCCGCCACGTCCGGCGATGAAGCCTGAGGCCAGGAGCATGAGGACGGATAGCACGAGGACAGGCCAGCGGCGGCGATAGACAAAGCGGCCCCAGGCTGCGAACACCTTCGCTCTTCCCCCTTGAGATGTGCGAAGTCACAGCCTACGGTCTATGCCGCGGCAACGTCGATAATTGGTGCGACGGGGCGTAGCGCAGCCTGGTAGCGCGTCGCCTTTGGGAGGCGAAAGTCGAGAGTTCGAATCTCTCCGCCCCGACAGTCACAACGTGCTACGCGGGCATACGCCTCCGCGACGTCGACATGTAAGGCGTGAGCGCGCGCACCGTGATGACGACGAGGATCCACACGGCGAGACCGATGAGGATCGGCGGCGAGTACGCCTCCGCGTAGTTGACCGCGTAGCCGAGCGTCGGGATCGCGACCCACGGCTTGCCCACGACCGGTGACGGCTGGACCGCGACCGGATCTGGCGAGGCGGACGCATCGCCGCGCAGCATGAACACCGCGCGGCCGTCGTCCTGCTCGATCGCGACGACGCGGTGCGTGATGACGCGGTCGGGAAGTGTGATCGTCACGAGATCTCCGACGCGAACGGCGTTCGACGG
>Ga0209470_1001762_pt1 | contig 15694 bp, 9 predicted proteins | sample GraSoiAngelo_125_FD_185882 | JGI IMG/M metagenome (GOLD analysis project Ga0209470, IMG submission 185882) | Grasslands soil microbial communities from the Angelo Coastal Reserve, California, USA - 14_0927_05_40cm (SPAdes) (version 2) | ecosystem: Environmental > Terrestrial > Soil > Grasslands ... | reverse complement strand
ATCAGGGGCTGCGGTTTGCGATTCGGGAGGGGGGCAAGACGGTGGGCTCGGGGGTGGTCACGGAAATCGTCGCGTAGGAGGGTCCGCGTGCGGGTCCTGTCGCCGACCAGCCCGGCCGTCCTCGCACCCCGCCCGGTGTGGGGACCCGGGGACCCGTTGCTATTCGGTTGCAACGGGTGAACGGGCGGCCGGGCCCCAGGTCGACGCCACCCGCAGGGACCAGCTGATTCGGGGCAACCTCGCCGCCCCCGCAGACAATGGCCCGATCACGACTGAGTAGAGTGGAAGGGAAGGCGTAAGAGATGCGGGAGATCATCAGCATGGCGTGTTCGATTTGCAAACGCCGAAATTACTCGACCATGAAGAACAAGAAGAACGATCCGGACCGCCTGGGGCGAAACAAATACTGCCGCTCTTGTCGGAAACACACGCCTCATAAAGAAGTGAAATGAGGAAGGTTGAGGTTAAGGCTAAGAATCGGACAAGGTCCCGAATTTGATCTTCCCTCAACCTGAGCCTCAACCTCAGCCTTGCTGTGCGCAGAGGGGCATGGTGTTCAACGGCTAGCACGTCGGTCTCCAAAACCGAAGGTCCGGGTTCGATTCCTGGTGCCCCTGCCAGAACGACCGTGCTGCATTGATCGGAATCGCGGGACGCGGCTAACGCCGGAGCGTGTTCATGTTCAGGAACCTGTGGTCCTCCATCGTCGAATTTTTGTCCGACGTCAAGGGTGAGTTTAAGAAGGTGTCCTTTCCCACCAAGGGTGAAACGATCGGGTCCACCACGGTCGTCATTGTGTTCTGCGTAATCATGTCGATCTACTTGTCGGTCGTGGACTCGTTTCTGGTCTGGCTAGTCAGCAAAGTGATTTGAGTGATTGAAGGAACGAGCCAGGTGGGTCGCCGGTGTCACGAGAGCGCAGGGCGCCCGGTTGGTGAGGCGGCAGCTTCTTAGAAGGATGGGATTAGAGGGATGGGAATGAGTAAAGATTGGTATGTGATCCATACCTATGCGGGATTTGAGGGCCGGGTCAAGACCAGCATTGTGGAACGGGCGAATCAAATGGGACTGGTCGAGAAGCTGGGGCAGGTGCTGGTCCCCACGGAAGACGTGATCGAGATCAAGGATGGCAAACGCAGGACTTCGAAGAGGAAGTTTTTCCCCGGATATGTGTTGGTGGAGTTGGAGAGCCCGCTCACGGATGAGACCGTTCAGCTGATCAAGGAGACACCCAAGGTCACCGGCTTTGTCGGAGGAGGGGCGCGGCCGATTCCGCTGACCCCCGACGAGGCGGACTCACTGCTCAAACAGGTGGACTCCGGAACCGCAGCGCCCCGTGAGGCGATCCGCTTTATTAAGGGCGACAATGTCCGGATTATCGACGGGCCATTTCTAGGATTCAACGGCCTGGTGGATGAGGTGGACGCCGATCATAACAGGGTCAAGGTGTTGGTGAGCATCTTCGGGCGGTCAACGCCGGTGGAATTAGGTTTTTTGCAAGTGGAACGGATCTAAGCAATGGTCAATGGTGAATTGTGAATGGTGAGTTACAGGTCGGCAGCATTGAGCATTCAACATTCATAATTCAAAATTGAGGGCAGAGGAATGGCAAAGGAAATTTCGGCCCAGATCAAACTGCAGATTCCGGCTGGGAAGGCCAATCCGGCCCCCCCGGTGGGGCCCTCTCTCGGTCAGCATGGCGTCAATATTATGGAGTTCTGCAAGCAGTTCAACGCCAGGACTCAGAAAGACGAGGGAAGCATCATTCCGGTCGTGATCACGGTGTACAAGGACCGCACCTTCACCTTCGTCACGCGTACCCCGCCGGCGTCCGATCTGCTGAAGAAGGCTGCCGGGATTATCAAGGGCTCGGGGGCCCCGCACAAGGATAAAGTCGGAGTGATTTCGAAAGCCAAGGTGCGGGAGATTGCGAAGCAGAAAATGCCTGACCTGAATGCAGCGGATCTGGAAGGGGCCATCAAGATCATCGAGGGGACAGCCCGAAGCATGGGAGTTGTGGTTCAGTAGAGGGAATGACATGGGCAAGAAGATGAAGGCCTCGTTGGGCAAGCTCCAGTCGCGACAATACGGATTGAAGGATGCCGTGGAGCTCGTGAAGCAGACTGCCTATGCGAAGTTTGACGAGTCCGTGGATATGGCCCTCCGGCTGGGAGTGGATCCCAAGCGGTCCGATCAAATGGTCAGGGGCACGACCGTGCTTCCGCACGGAACGGGGAAAAAGCTGCGCATCCTGGTGTTCGCCAAAGGGGAGAAGGAGCAGGAGGCTCGGGCGGCCGGTGCGGATCACGTGGGAGCTGAGGATTTGATCGAGAAGATCAAGGGAGGGTGGATGGAGTTCGATCAGGCGATTGCGACTCCTGACCTGATGGGGGCGGTGGGCAAACTCGGCAAACTGTTGGGCCCTCGCGGGTTAATGCCCAACCCCAAAGCCGGCACCGTGACGTTTGAGATTGCCAAAGCCATGGCCGAGATCAGGAAAGGGCGGGTCGAATACAAGGTCGAGAAAGCGGGGATCGTGCATGTGTCGATCGGCAAAGTCTCGTTCGAGGCGCAACGGTTGTACGAGAACGCCCATTCGATCCTGGAGTCCGTGATGAAAGCGAGGCCGGCTTCCTGCAAGGGTCGCTATCTGATGAGCGCGACGCTCTCGAGCACGATGGGCCCGGGGATACGGTTGGACACCGTGGCCATCGCCAAAGAGTGGAGTTGAAGGGGTGGTGGGGACGGCGGGGGTGATTTTCGTGCTCACGCACTGCGCAGTCAGTAGGGGGCATGTGGTGGCCAGGTAGCCTCACGTGCTCGCGCGTCGCGCACACAAGATTGATCGTTCCGGCCAGGGGTGGAGAGTGTGCCGGGTACCCGTTGCTGTTCAGATTGCAACGGGTGATGACGCGCGCAGTTTGAGGCTACCTGGCCACCTGCCCCACGGAGCAGGCGAGGAAATCCGTTGTGTCGAAGGTGGTGGATACGGGGAGGCAAAATCACCGCCGCCGTCCCCACCAAGGGCTAGATCGCGAAGGCGAGGGATAGGTAGATGAAAAAGGACGAGAAAGCGACGGTGGTTGCGGAGCTGCACGAAAGGTTTTCCCGGGCCAAGCTCGCGATTATGACTGAATGCTCCGGGCTCTCCGTGAATGAAGTCACCGAACTGCGCAAGCAGTTGCGAGGCGCGAAGGCGGAATTCAAGGTCGTCAAGAATACGCTCGCCGCGCGCGCGGTCGAAGGGACCTCGCTGGAGGTCGTGAAGTCCCACTTCAAGGGTCCCCTGGCCTTGATGATCGGTTACGATGACCCCGTGCTCCCGACGAAGATCTTCCGCGACTTTATCCGGGCAGAGAAGCGCGAGGACAGAATCAAAATCACGGTCGGGGTGTTGGGGGGAAACCTGCTTCCGGCCCCTCGACTTCTGGCGGTGGCCAGCCTGCCGTCGAGGGATGCGCTGCTGTCCATGGTGCTCTCGGCGATGCAAGGACCGCTCCGCGGCTTGGTCTTTGCGCTGAGCGGACTGGTACGAGGACTGGTTGGTGTCATGGTGGCGATCCAGGACAAGAAGAAAGGAGAAGGGGACATGCCAACGACTGAGGGCAAGCTCTCGCAAGAGGACTTCATCACCGCGATCGAACGCATGAGTGTGTTGGAACTGTCCGAACTGGTGAAGGGGCTTGAAACCCGCTTCGGGGTCACCGCGGCGGCGCCGGTGGCGGTGGCGGCCGCTCCGGCCGCCGGTGGGCCGGCGGCCGCGGTGGAGGAAAAGACGGCGTTTGACGTCATGCTGCTGAGTGCCCCTGCGGAAAAGAAAATCCAGGTCATCAAGGTGGTGCGAGAACTGACGAGCCTCGGCCTCAAGGAGGCGAAGGATTTAGTGGAAGGCGCGCCCAAGCCGGTCAAGACCGGGGTCTCGAAGGAAGAATCCGAGACGATGAAGAAGAAGCTGGAGGAAAGCGGCGCCAAAGTCGAGGTGAAATAACGCGATGCCCGGCGAATAGCCGAGAGCGGACAGCACGGACCGGCGAAGCGAATAGCCGGTCGCTGTAAGCAGCTCAGGAGGGGCGTGGGTATGTTGGAACAGACCGTCAATGGGTTGATCGAGCGGAAAGATTGTTCAAAGATCAGAGCTAACATTGACATTCCTGATCTGATTGAGATCCAGAAGCGGTCTTATGAGCAGTTTCTCCAGATGGAAAAAGAGCCTGACCGGCGGGAGGACAAGGGACTCCAGGCAGCGCTCACCAGCGTCTTCCCGATCTCGGAATACAACAACACGGCGATTCTGGAATTCTCAAACTACTCGCTAGGCGCGCCGAAGTACGACGTCCGTGAGTGCCTTGAGCAGGGGATGACGTATGCCGTCCCCCTCAAGCTCAGGGTCAGGCTTGTCGTCTTCGACAAGGAGGATAAAGGGCCGAAAAAAAAGGTGCTGGACGTGCGTGAGCAGGAGGTCTACGTCGGCGAGCTTCCGCTCATGACGGAGCGAGGCACCTTCATCGTGAACGGGACGGAACGGGTGGTGGTCAGTCAGTTACATCGCTCGCCCGGCGCGTCATTCACCCACGATAAGGGTCGCACGCACGCGAGCGGCAAGGTCCTGTATTCCGCCCGGATCATCCCGTACCGGGGGTCCTGGCTAGACTTCGAGTTTGATGCCCGTGACATCTTGTACGTCCGGATCGACCGCCGCCGGAAGATGCCGGCCACGATTCTGCTGAAGGCGTTCAGCTATTCGACCGATGATCTGCTCAAGATGTACTACCCGGTCGAGGAGATCCGGGTGGTCAAAGGGAAGTTGCTGCGGAAGCTGGATCCGGAGATACACCACGGCCTGAAATGCCCGATGGAAGTCGCGGAGAAGGGGAGCAAGGAACCCATCGTTCGGGAGGGGGCCAAGCTGACCAAAAACCTGATCACCCGCCTGCGTGCAGCGGGGGTGAAAGAGATTCCGGTCAACGCGGCGGAGCTGGTCGGGCGAGCCATCCTGACCGAGCTCGTGGACCCGGTCAGCAAGGAGAAGATTCTTGACAAGAACCACAAGTTGACGACCCCGACGATCGATAAGATCCTCGCCGGCCACGTTGAAAGCTTCAAGGTCATCTATTTGGACGCGGCGACGGCGACCCCGGTCATCCTCGACACCCTGGAGATGGAGCGGACGGCCTCCAAGGAAGAGGCGATGGTGGAGATCTACAAACGTCTCAGGCCCGGAGAGACGCCCTCCATCGAGACGGCCAGGGTGCTCTTCGACAATCTGTTCTACAACCCCAAGCGGTATGATCTCTCGCCGGTCGGCAGGCTCAAATTGAACAAGAAGCTGGGACTGGATCTCCCGCTCGAGCAACGGACGCTGACGGCTCAGGATATCGTGGAAGTCATTCGGTACCTCGTCAATCTCAAGATGGGCAAGGGCGAGATCGACGACATCGATCATTTGGGGAACCGACGAGTCCGTTCCGTGGGCGAGTTGCTTGAAAACCAGTTCCGGTTGGGTCTGGTGCGGATGGAGCGGAGCATCAAGGAGCGGATGAACCTCCTGGACATGGAGACGGTGTTGCCGCACGATCTCATCAACGCCAAACCGGTCGTGGCGGCCATCAAGGAGTTCTTCAGCAGCAGTCAACTGTCCCAGTTCATGGATCAGACGAACCCCTTGGCCGAGATCACCCACAAGCGCCGGTTGTCCGCGCTGGGCCCGGGGGGATTGACGCGGGAACGAGCGGGGTTCGAGGTGCGCGATGTGCACCCGTCGCATTACAGCCGGATCTGTCCGATCGAGACGCCGGAGGGGCCCAACATCGGGTTGATCACCTCGCTCGCCACCTACGCGCGGATCAACGACTTCGGCTTTATCGAGGCACCCTACCGCCGTGTTCGCAAAGGGCGGGTGACCGACGAAATCGAGTATCTCTCGGCGATCGAAGGCGAACGATACGTGATCGCGCAGGCCAATTCGAAGCTCGATGCGGCAGGTCGGCTGGTGTCGGACACGGTCTCGGCCCGGCACGGAGGTGACTTTATCAGCGCCACCCCCGACAAGGTCGAATACATGGATGTGTCTCCCAAGCAGGTCGTGAGCGTTGCGACGGCCATGATCCCGTTCCTGGAGCATGACGATGCCAACCGGGCGCTCATGGGTTCGAATATGCAGCGCCAGGCGGTGCCGTTGATCCAAACGGAGGTCCCTCTGGTCGGCACCGGAATGGAAGCGGTCGTCGCGAGGGACTCCGGGTACGTGGTGCTGGCGAGACGGGCGGGCGTCGTGGAGAGTGTGGATGCGACGCGTATCGTCGTGAGAGCGGAACACAAGAAGAAGGAGGAAGGGGGCCGGAAGGGCGACGCGGGCCTTGATGTGCACGAATTGATCAAGTTCCAACGCTCGAATCAAAACACTTGTATCACCCAGACGCCGGTCGTCGGGGTCGGCCAGCCGGTCAAAAGGGGGCAGGTGCTGGCCGATGGTCCGGCCATTGATCGTGGCGAACTGGCACTGGGGCGGAATGTGCCGGTGGCGTTCATGCCCTGGGGCGGGTTTAATTTCGAGGACGCCATCCTGATCAGCGAAAAGCTGGTGCGGGAGGATACGTTCACGTCGATCCATATCGAAGAGTTCGAGGTGGAGGCGCGCGACACCAAGCTAGGGAAGGAGGATATCACCCGCGATATTCCCAACATCGGGGAGGAGGCGCTGCGGAACCTCGATGAGAGCGGGATCATTCGGATCGGTGCTGAAGTGAAACCGGGGGATATCCTGGTCGGCAAGGTGACTCCGAAAGGTGAAACGCAGTTGACCCCCGAAGAGAAATTGCTTCGGGCGATCTTCGGCGAAAAGGCGGGCGATGTCAAAGACACGTCACTCCAGGTTCCGCCCGGGGTCGAGGGCATTGTCGTGGACGTCAAGATCTTTTCTCGCAAAGGACTGGACAAGGATGAACGGGCGAGGAGCATCGAAAGCGAGGATGTCCTGAAGCTTCAGCGGGATCACCAGGACGAGCTGCGCATCATTGAGGAGGAGAGGAACAAGAAGTTTCGCAAGCTGCTATTGGGAAAGGTCGTAGGGCGAGACCTCATGGACCCTGAGAGCGGCGATGTCATCCTCAAGAAGAAGGGGAAGCTCGCAGCCGAGATCCTCAAGAAGCTGTCGGACGGGAACGTCAGGCATATCATTCTCGGCGATCCTGACGAGCAAAAGGCGCTCGAGGAGATCGAGCGGCACGCCAAAGAACAGGTCGAGATCCTCCAGACGTGGTACGACGAACGAGTCGGGCGACTGAAGCGGGGCGATGAACTGCCGCCCGGCGTGATCAAGCTGGTGAAGGTGTACATCGCGATGAAGCGGAAGGTGTCGGTCGGCGACAAGATGGCCGGTCGGCACGGGAACAAAGGCGTGGTCTCGCGGATTCTCCCGGAGGAAGACATGCCGTACCTGCCCGACGGGACGCCGGTCGAGATCGTGTTGAACCCGCTGGGGGTTCCGTCTCGGATGAATGTGGGCCAGATTCTCGAAACGCATCTTGGGTGGGCGGCCAAGGCACTCGGGATCCATGTCTCCAGCCCTGTGTTTGACGGCGCGTCGGAAAAAGAGATCAAAGATCTGCTGAAGAGAGCGAAACTGTCGGGGAGCGGTCAATCCACGGTCTACGACGGACGGACGGGCGAGGCGTTCGGGAGCCCGGTGACCGTCGGGTACATGTACATGATGAAGTTGCATCACCTGGTGGACGATAAGATCCATGCCCGGTCCATCGGGCCGTATTCGTTGGTCACCCAGCAACCGCTGGGCGGCAAGGCCCAGTTCGGCGGACAGCGACTGGGTGAAATGGAGGTCTGGGCGCTTCAGGCCTATGGAGCGGCCTCCACCTTGCAGGAGTTCCTCACCGTGAAATCCGACGACGTGCCGGGCCGCTCGCGAATGTATGAGGCCATCGTGAAGGGTGAGCCCTTCCTGGAGCCGGGGCTGCCGGAATCGTTCAATGTGCTGGTGAAAGAACTCCAGAGCCTCGGCCTGGACGTGGAGCTGATCAAAGCCAAAGAGTGAAAGGGAGGCGGCCCAGCCACCTCCCAGTGAAATGATGGGCGGAATAACTCACAGCAGCCGCTAAGGAGGGATCAACCTTGGAAGGCGTATACACCTTGTTTGAGAAGCCGCGCGATGCCGTCTCATTCGATGCCATGCGCATCCGAATCGCGTCTCCGGAAAAAATCCGGTCGTGGTCCTATGGCGAGGTGAAGAAGCCGGAAACGATCAACTATCGGTCCTTCAAGCCGGAGAAGGACGGGCTGTTTTGCGCCAAGATCTTCGGGCCCATCAAGGACTGGGAATGTAATTGCGGCAAGTACAAGCGGATGAAGCACCGCGGCATCGTCTGTGATAAGTGCGGCGTCGAAGTGATTCAGTCCAAGGTGCGGCGGGAGCGCATGGGGCATATCGAGCTGGCGGCGCCGGTGGCGCACATCTGGTTCTTGAAGGGTGTCCCGAGCCGCATCGGCACGTTGCTGGATATGAACCTCAAGCACCTCGAGAAAATCCTGTACTTCGAGAGCTACGTGGTGACCGACCCCGGCGAGACGCCGCTCCGCGAGAAAGAGCTGCTGACGGAGGAGAAGCTCCGGACCCTGCAGGAACAGCATGGGGCCAGCGCGTTCAAGGCTGGCATCGGCGCCGAGGCGATCCGGGACTTGCTCCGCAAGAGCAGTATCGCCGCGCTGTGGGACGAGCTGCAGCTGAAGGCCAAGACTTCCACGTCGGTGGCGCTCAAGAAGAAGTATGCGAAGCGTCTCAAGGTGATCGAAGCGTTCCGCAAGTCCGGCAATAAACCGGAGTGGATGGTGATGGACGTGATCCCAGTCCTCCCGCCGGAGCTTCGCCCCCTGGTGCCCCTCGACGGCGGCCGGTTTGCCACCTCGGACCTGAATGATCTCTACCGGCGCGTGATCAACCGGAACAATCGCTTGAAACGGCTGATCGAGCTGAAGGCGCCCGGCGTGATTATCCGCAACGAGATGCGCATGCTGCAGGAGGCGGTGGACGCGCTGTTCGACAACGGCAGGAGAGGCCGGGCGATTCGAGGCCCCAACAAGCGGCCGCTCAAGTCGCTGAGCGACATGCTGAAGGGAAAGCAGGGCCGTTTCCGGCAGAATCTCCTCGGGAAACGCGTCGATTATTCCGGCCGCTCGGTCATCGTGGTGGGCCCGGAGCTCCGCCTCCATCAATGCGGGCTACCGAAGAAGATGGCGCTGGAATTGTTCAAGCCGTTCATCTTTCACAAGTTGGAGGAACGCGGCGCGGCGACCACGATCAAGAGCGCCAAGCGGTTGGTCGAGAAAGAGCGTCCGGAGGTGTGGGACGTGTTGGACGAAGTCATTCGTGAGCATCCCGTCCTGCTGAACCGGGCTCCCACCCTCCACCGGCTGGGCATCCAGGCGTTCGATCCGGTGTTGGTCGAGGGGAAAGCGATCCGTCTCCACCCGTTGGTCTGCGCGGCCTTCAACGCCGACTTCGACGGCGATCAGATGGCGGTGCATGTGCCGCTCTCCATCGAGGCCCAGATCGAGGCCCGGGTGCTGATGATGTCCATCAGCAATATCTTGTCGCCTGCGAACGGGAAGCCGATCGCGGTCCCATCCCAGGACATGGTGCTGGGCTGCTATTGGCTCACCAAGGAACGGGCCGGCGCCAAAGGCGAGGGGAAGGTGTTCTCCGGGCCGGAAGAAGTCAGGATGGCCTACGATGCCGGGGCAGTGGAGGAGCATGCGAAGGTAAAGGTGCGCGTCGAAGGCGTGTTGGTGTCGACGACGGTCGGGAGGGTGCTGCTGGGCACCATCCTGCCGGCCTCGATTCCGTTCTCGCATGCCAATCAACTGATGACCAAGAAGGAGATGACGAGGCTGATTGACACGGTCTATCGTCAGGCCGGCCATCGAGAGACGGTCGTGCTGTTGGATAAGATCAAGGACATCGGGTTCTTCTACGCCACGAAGGCGGGGGTGTCGATCTGCATCGACAACATGCATATCCCGACGAAGAAGGAGGAGCTGATCACCAAGGCCCAGCGGGAGGTCAACGAGATCGAGAAGCAGTACTCGGAGGGCCTGATTACCAACGGCGAGCGCTATAACAAGGTCATCGACATCTGGGCCCATGTGACGGAACAGGTGGCCAACGAGATGATGAAAGAGCTCGGCGCCGGCGGGGACGCGCGGGCCGAGGCGGCCTTCAACCCCATCTTTATGATGGCGGATTCGGGCGCGCGCGGCAGCTCCCAGCAGATCCGCCAGTTGGGCGGCATGCGCGGACTGATGGCGAAGCCGTCCGGGGAGATCATCGAGACGCCGATCACAGCCAATTTCCGCGAAGGCCTGACCGTGTTGCAGTATTTCATCTCCACGCACGGGGCCCGCAAGGGACTGGCCGACACCGCCTTGAAAACCGCCAACTCGGGTTATCTGACCCGGCGGCTCGTTGACATCTCGCAGGACGTCATCGTGAGCGAGGCGGATTGCGAGACCACCGATGGGATCGTGGTGACCGCGCTGGTCGAAGGGGGCGAGGTGATCCAGCCGCTTGAGGAGCGTATCCTGGGCCGGCTGGCCGGGGAAGATATCCGCGATCCGGTCACCGGCGAGATCATCGTCAAGGCCAACGAAGAGATCGACGAGGACCGGTCAAAGGGGATCGTGGAGGCTGGAGTGGATCGGGTCAAGATCCGGTCGGTGCTGACCTGCCAATCTCGGCGGGGAGTCTGCATGAAATGTTACGGGCGCGATCTCTCGCGCGGCCGGCTGGTCGAGAAGGGTGAACCGGTCGGCGTGATCGCGGCCCAGTCGATCGGTGAACCCGGAACGCAGTTGACGATGCGCACCTTCCATATCGGGGGCACCGCCAGCAAGGTGGTGGAGCAGACGGTGCTCGAGGCGAAACACGCGGGCGTGCTGAGGTTTATGAGCTTCGACGCGAAGAAAAACGCCGATGCCTACAACAACGCGATCGCCGTCAAGAATAAAGCAGGCGACTGGGTCGTGATGAACCGGAACGCCAAGATCGCGATCTATGACGACACCGGGCGCGAGCGCGAGAAATACCCGGTCGTCCATGGCGCGCGGATTAAAGTCAAGGATGCGAGCCGTGTGGAAGCCGGCCAGAAGCTGGTCGAGTGGGACCCCTATTCGCTCCTGATCCTCACGGAGGCGGGGGGGAAGGTGGCCTATGGCGACATCGTCGAGGGCGTGACGATGAAGGAAGAGCTCGATGAGGTCACCGGTCTCTCACGCAAGGTTGTGATCGAGCATCCGGGCGCCACGCTGCGGCCCCGGATCTCGATCAAGGACGAGTCCGGCAAGACCGCAAAGATCTCCAACGCGGCAGCGGTCGCCCGCTACTTATTGCCGGTCGGCGCGCACATCCTCGTGGAAAAGGGGGCGATGGTGTATCCGGGCGACGTCCTGGCCAAAATCCCCCGTGAGACGACGAAGACAAAGGACATCACGGGAGGCCTCCCGCGAGTGGCCGAGCTGTTCGAAGCGAGAAGACCCAAAGAGCAGGCGGTGATCAGTGAAATCGACGGCGAAATCTCCTATGGCGGGTTCGTCAAAGGCATGCGGAAAGTGGTCGTGGACAACAAGGTGGGCGATGTGAAGGAGTATTTCATTCCCAAGGGCAAACACGTCAACGTTCACGAGGGGGATTGGGTCCGGGCCGGCGAACCGTTGATGGATGGGTCGGCCAATCCTCACGATATCCTGGATGTGTTGGGCCCGAAGGAATTGCAGAAGTATCTCGTGGATGAAGTGCAGGACGTCTACCGCCTGCAGGGCGTCTCGATCAACGACAAGCACATTGAGATCATCGTGCGGCAGATGCTGCGGAAGGTTCGGGTCGAAGATCCCGGCGATTCCGGGTTTCTGCCCGGCAGCCAGGTGAGCAAGTTCGTGTTCGATGAGGAAAATGAGCGCGTGTTGGCGAGCGGAGGCAAACCCGCCCTCGGGAAGCCGGTCCTCCTGGGAATCACCAAAGCTGCGCTGACCACCGACAGTTTCATTTCGGCGGCCTCGTTCCAGGAGACCACGCGCGTGCTGACCGAGGCGGCGATCAACGGGCGTGAAGATCCCCTCCTGGGACTCAAGGAGAACGTGATCGTGGGTCGGCTGATTCCGGCAGGAACCGGGTTTGCCGAGTATCGGGATACCTTCGTGATCAGTCCCAAGAAAGAGCTGCCAGCTCCGGTGCTGATGGACGAGCCGGTGGGGATTGGGCAGGAGGGCCAGGCGCACACAGAGGCGGACGCGCTCGGCAACTGAACGGGGTGGTCCGGCACCCGCCTTGACACTCTCTGGGGGCCTCCCTATAATGCGTAGCTTTGCTAGTCGGGTCGACCGCGTCAGACGGTCGCATGGAGTCGAAAAGGGGAAATATGCCGACCATTAATCAGCTGGTGCGCCACGGGAGGAGGCTGGTGCGGGGCAAGACGAAAAGCCCGGCCCTCAGACGCTGTCCACAGAAGCGAGGCGTCTGCATTCGGGTGTATACGTCAACTCCCAAAAAGCCCAATTCGGCTCTTCGGAAAGTGGCGCGCGTCCGTCTGACGAACGGCCTGGAAGTCACCTCCTATATTCCGGGGGTGGGTCATAATCTGCAGGAGCATTCCATTGTGTTGGTGAGGGGTGGCCGCGTCAAGGACCTTCCTGGCGTTCGATACCACATCGTCAGGGGCGCCCTGGATGCGGTGGGTGTCACGAATAGAAAACAGGGACGATCAAAGTACGGTGCGAAACGCCCGAAGTGAGACAGCGAATAGCGAACAGCGAGTAGCAAAGAGCTCCGAGCTTCTGGCTATTCGCTGCTCGCCTCTATCTATTAGCTCCATATTGTAAGGAAGACGATGCCGAGGCGGCGAATATTCGGGCAGCGGGAGGGGCAACAGGATGCCCGCTACCAGGACAAGCTGGTGGCGAAGTTCATCAACACTTTGATGTCGCGAGGCAAGAAGAGCACGGCGGAGCGGGTATGCTACGGAGCCTTCGAGCTGATCAAGGAAAAGACGGGCAACGATCCGCTCAAAGTCTTTCGGGCTGCCGTTGATAACGTCAAGCCGGTGGTGGAAGTGAAATCGCGTCGGGTGGGTGGAGCCTCCTACCAGGTGCCCGTGGAGATTCGGCCCGTTCGCCGGATGTCGCTCGCCTTGCGCTGGATTGCCGAGTACGCCAAGGCAAGGGGCGGAAAAAGCATGTCCGATCGGCTGGCCGGGGAATTGCTCGATGCGGCCAACAATACGGGTCCATCGGTGAAAAAGCGGGAGGATGTGCATCGGATGGCAGAGGCCAACAAAGCCTTTGCCCACTATCGCTGGTAAAAGCCGTTTTCGTGCTGCAGTTTGGCCACGCTCCGTGTTGCGAGGGTCGTTCTGCGCCGCAGCCTGAGTGAAGAGCTGGCACTGCAGCACCGTTGTTTTCGGAGGATGACTTGAAGAGGCAGGCTCCCCTCGAGCGGACGCGGAATCTTGGCATCATGGCGCACATTGATGCCGGGAAGACGACGACGACCGAGCGCATTCTCTTCTATACGGGGGTCTCTCACCGCATGGGTGAAGTGGATGACGGGGCTGCGACGATGGACTGGATGGAGCAGGAACGGGAGCGGGGGATTACCATCACGTCCGCGGCGACCACCTGCTTCTGGCGTGATCACCGACTCAACCTCATCGATACCCCAGGGCATGTGGATTTCACGATCGAAGTGGAGCGCTCGCTGCGGGTCTTGGACGGCGCGGTGGCGGTGTTTGATTCGGTGCAAGGGGTCGAACCCCAATCGGAGACGGTCTGGCGTCAGGCGGACAAATATCGGGTGCCTCGGATCGCGTTTATGAACAAGATGGACCGGATGGGGGCGGATTTTTATATGAGCGTCAAGTCCCTGGTGGAACGACTCGGAGCCAACCCCATTCCGATCCAGTTGCCGATCGGCCGGGAAGCCACCTTCCGGGGCGCTATCGACCTGGTGTCGATGAAGGCGTATTTGTATGAGGACGAATCATTGGGCGCGACATACAGGGTCGAAGAAGTGCCGGCGGACCTTTCGGAGCTGGCGAAGGAATATCGCGAGAAGATGCTGGAAGCGGTGGCCGAGCACGATGAACAGGTGCTCGAACGCTACTTGAACGGGCAATCGCTCACCGAGGAGGACATCAAGCGGGCCATCCGCGCCGGCACGATCGCCTTGAAAGTCACGCCGGTACTCTGCGGGGCTGCGTTCAAGAACAAAGGCGTGCAGCAGCTGCTGGATGGGGTGGTGGATTTCCTACCGTCACCGCTCGACGTCCCTCCGGTTGTCGGCATCGATCCGGTGACCGGCAAGGAAGTCACGCGACGAGCCAGCGACGACGAGCCGTTTTCCGCACTGGCCTTCAAAATCATGACCGACCCCTTCGCCGGCCAACTGACCTACTTTCGTGTGTACTCAGGCACCCTCAAAACCGGGACGAGTGTCTACAACGTCGCGAAGGGCACCAAGGAGCGGATCGGCCGGCTGTTGAAAATGCATGCAAACAAGCGTGAGGACATTGCCATGGTCTTCGCGGGCGATATTGTGGCTGCCGTCGGCCTCAAGGGCGCCACCACGGGCGACACCCTGTGTGACGAAAAGCATCCCGTGCTGCTGGAGGTCATCAAGTTTCCGGAGCCCGTGATCGCGATGGCCATCGAGCCGAAGACCAAGCAGGATCAAGAGAAACTCGGGTTCTCGCTCCAAAAGCTGGCCCAGGAGGATCCGTCGTTTCGGGTCCGCAGCGATGAAGAGACCGGTCAGACCATCATTTCGGGGATGGGCGAGCTGCACCTGGAGATTATCGTGGACCGGCTGCTGCGTGAGTTTAAGGTCGAGGCGAACGTCGGGAAGCCTGAAGTGGCGTTCCGGGAAACGATCCAAAGGACGGCCGAAGCGGAGGCGAAATATATCAAGCAGACGGGTGGGCGTGGACAGTACGGCCACGTCGTGCTCACCGTCGGTCCGAGCGAACCGGGCGTCGGGTTCGAGTTCGTGAACAAAGTCACGGGCGGCGCGATCCCGAGGGAGTATATCCCGGCCGTCGAGAAGGGAGTCAAGGAACGGATGGAGACCGGGGTGCTGGCAGGATACCCACTCCGCGATGTCAGCGTCACGCTGACCGACGGGTCCTATCACGACGTGGATTCCAGCGAGATGGCGTTCAAGATCGCCGGCTCGATGGCGTTCCAAGATGCCTGCCGGAAAGCCGCTCCCGTTCTCCTTGAGCCGATCATGAAAGTGGAGGTGCTGGTTCCTCAGGAATATATGGGCGATGTGATCGGGAACCTTAACGCACGGCGGGGCAAGATCCAGGGCATTAAGGTGCGGGCCGGTTCGCAGGCCGTGGAGGCGGCTGTTCCGTTGAGCGAGATGTTCGGCTATGCGACGGATCTCCGTTCGCGCACCCAGGGCCGCGCCACCTACAGCATGGAGTTTGACCGATACGAACCGATTCCCAAGCAGATCGCCGAGGAGATCATCGCGAAGAATCGAGGGGAGTGACGGGGATCTTACGTAAAGGAGGCCGGTATGGCGAAGGCGAAATTTGAGCGGCGCAAGCCCCACGTGAACATTGGGACGATTGGGCACGTGGATCACGGGAAGACGACGCTCACCTCGGCGTTGACGAAGGTGATGGGGGAGCGG
>Ga0209470_1001756_pt1 | contig 15740 bp, 16 predicted proteins | sample GraSoiAngelo_125_FD_185882 | JGI IMG/M metagenome (GOLD analysis project Ga0209470, IMG submission 185882) | Grasslands soil microbial communities from the Angelo Coastal Reserve, California, USA - 14_0927_05_40cm (SPAdes) (version 2) | ecosystem: Environmental > Terrestrial > Soil > Grasslands ... | reverse complement strand
GCCGTCGAGGGCGCCGACGCGAATCGGCCGCGCCGTGGCCGCCTCGTTCTCGCCCTACGGGCGCATGTGCTGGACGCGCGACTCGGCGAGCGCCTGGATCGGGATGGAGCTCGACGGCACCGCCGTCGTCCGCTGCGCCGCGCCCGACGTGGGCGGCGGGCAGACGTCGTCGCTCTGCGCCATCACCGCCGAGGTGCTCGGGCTCGAGCTCGACCACGTGATCGCCGTGGGCCGCGACAGCCATTTCACGCCGCGCGCCGGCACCACTACCGCCACGCGACAGCTCCTGATGTCGGGCAACGCCGTGCTGAGCGCGGCGCGCGAGCTGCGCCGCCATCTGGTCGGGGCGGCGGCCGCGCTTCTAGAAGCGGCGCCGGCGGACATCGAGCTGGCCGGCGGGCACGCGTTCGTCCGCGGCGCGCCGGATCGCGGGCTCTCGATGGCGAGCGTCGTCAAGGGCGCGACCGGCCAGGGGCGGCCCGTCCAGGTGCTCGAGAAGTACGACGCGCCCTCGGCGCCGACGATCGACCCGGCGACGGGCCAGGGCAAGGCGTTCAACGACTACACGTTCGGCACCCACGCGCTCGAGGTCGAGATCGACGAGGAGACCGGGCGCACGCGCCCGACGCGGCTCGTGTCGTGCTTCGATGCCGGGCGCATCATTCATCGTGCGAACGCCGAGGGCCAGCTCGAGGGCGGCGCCGTCCAGGGGCTCGGCTACGCGCTCATGGAAGAGATTGCTCTCGAGAACGGTGTCAGCAAGAACCCGCATCTGGCCGACTACAAGATCCCGACCTCGCTCGACGCGCCCGAGATCGCGACGGTGCTGCTGGAGTCCGGCGAAGGGCTCGGCCCGTTCGGCGCCAAAGGGCTGGGCGAGCCGGCGATGACTCCGAGCATCGGCGCCGTGGCCAACGCGGTCTCGAACGCGCTCGGCGTTCGCATGACCGAGCTGCCGATCACGTCCGAGCGCGTGCTCGCGGCGCTCCGCGCGAAGCGGGCGTAGGGGCCATGCCAGTCTTCGAGGAGGAATTCACGGTCGCCGCGGCGCCCGACGCGGTCTGGGATTTTCTCCTCGATCCCGCGCGCGTGGCGCCCTGCCTGCCCGGCTGCGAGAGCGTCGAGATCGAGGACGCGACGACCTACCGGGTGCGCCTCACCGTGAAGGTCGGCTTCCTCTCGACCACGCAGCGCCTCAAGGTCGAGATCGTGGAGTCGGACCGCCCCCGCCACCTGGTGTCGCTGGCGCGGGGCGAGGATCGAAAGCTCGCGAGCCAGGTCGAGGTGCGGAACACGCTCGATCTCACGCCCGCAGCCGCGGCTGGCACGCTCGTGCGCTACCGCAGCGAGGTCCGCGTGCTCGGACGGCTGGGCTCGGTCGGCGACGCCGTGATGAAGGTCAAGGCCAAGCAGCTCGCCGGCGACTTCGCCGCGAACGTGCGCGCCGCGATCGAGCGGCCGGCATGAGCCTCTCCTTCACGCTCAACGGTCAGCCCTGCGCGACCCAGGCGCCCGATCACTGGACCGTGCTCGATCTCCTGCGCGACGAGCTCGGCTTGATGGGAACCAAGTACGGCTGCGGCGAGGGCGTCTGCGGCACGTGCACGGTGCTGGCCGACGGCCAGCCGATCCGCGCCTGCCTGGTGCTGGCCGCCCACGTGCGCGGGCGCGTGCTCGTTACCGTCGAGGGCCTCGAGCGCGACGGCCGCCTCGATCCGATCCAGACCGCGTTCGCCGAGCGCGGCGCGGCCCAGTGCGGCTACTGCACGCCGGGCATGATGCTCGCCGCGAAGGCGCTCCTGCTCGAGAACCCGTCGCCGAGCGAGCACGAGGTCCGCGAGGCATTGTCCGGCAATCTGTGCCGCTGCACGGGCTACACGAAGATCGTCGAGGCCGTCCTGGCGGTTGCGGGGTCGAAGTAGGCGTGCGCTTGCATCCGTTCCGTCTGCTCGAGCCCGAATCGCTCCCCGAGGCGATCGAGACGCTCAGACGACTCGACGGCGAGTCGCGGCTGGTCGCCGGCGGGACGGCGCTCGTCGCCATGATCCGGCTCGGGCTCGTCAAGCCCGACCGCCTGGTCTCGCTGCACCGGGTGCCTGGGCTGAATCGGATCCGCGTCGACGGCGGCTCGCTGGAGCTCGGCGCGATGGCCACGCACGCCGACATCGAGCGCTCGCGCACGGTGCGAGACGGCTGGCCGCTCCTCGCCGAGGCGGTCCACCGCGTGGCCACACCCGCGATCCGGACCTCGGGCACGATCGGCGGCAACCTCGCCTACGCCGAGGCCGCGTCGGACCCCGCGCCCGCGCTCCTGTGCCTGAACGCTGAAGCGCGCGTCCTCGGCCCCGGCGGCGAGCGCGCCGTGCCGCTCGCGCGATTCTTCCGAGGCTTCTACGAGGCGGCGCTCGAGCCCGGGGAGATCGTCACGGCCGTCCGCGTCCCACCGCCGCCGGCGGGCGCGCGCGGCGGCTACGTCAAGTTCACGTCGCGCTCGGCCGAGGACAAACCGCTGGTCGGCGTCGCCGCGCTCGTGGTGCGGGGCGGGGCGATGCGTCGAGGCGCGCATCGGGCTCGGCGGCTCCGCCCCGACGCCGGTCCGCGCCGATCGGGCCGAGCGCGCGCTGCGCGGCGAGGCGCTCACCGACGCCGCGGCGCGCGCCGCGGCGGAGGCCGCCGCGGGAGAGGCCGATCCGCTTTCCGACCTGATGGGCAGCGCCGACTACCGGCGCGAGATGATCCGCGTGTGGGCCCGCCGGCTGCTGATCGCGTTGCGCGACGGCACTGCGTTACGCGACGGCACTAGATGAGAGAGCGGTGCCCGCCGAGTGCGGGCACCGCGTCAGAGCGTTACTTGTGGGGCTGCTTCGGCTTCCACATGGCGAGGGTCGCGCCGGTCGGATCCGTGAACACGCTCATCCAGCCGAACTCGCCGACCTCGGTCACGTCCACGAGGATCATCGCGCCGAGCTCTTTGGCCTTCTTCATCGAGGCGTGGATGTCGTCGACGCCGACGTACGACAGCCAGTGCGATGGCGCCCCCGGAACCGGGTTGCGCATCATGCCGCCGCCGGTTCCGCCGCCCACGTCGATCATCGTGTAGGTCCCGCCGGGCATCGGCACGTCCTGCAGCTTCCAGCCGAAGAGGCTCGTGTAAAACTTACGCGCGCTCGCCGGGTCGTTCGTCTGCAGCTCCACGTGCACGAATGGATTGGCCATCATCCCCTCCTGCCGCCGAGCGTACGCGCCGTGTCGAGGCCCGTCCACCTCGAGCCCGGCTACATCGTCCAGTCCTGGTACCACGTCGAGTCAGCGCCGACGCCCTCGCGCGCGACCTTCACGTCGATCACGTACGGCTTGTTCTCTCGCGTCGTGCGGTCGACGCCGCGCCGCAGCGCCGGCTCGAGCTCCTTCAAGGTCTTGACGGTCTCGCCGTCGACGCCCTGGGAGCGCGCGAGCCCCGCGTAGTCCGTCGCCGGCGCGTCGAGGTAGAGCCCGGGATACTTGCCGGTGTGCACCATCTTGCTGTCGGGCACCTCGCGCGCCCAGTTGGTGCGGACGACCTGATAGGTCTCGTTGTTCGAGATCACGGTGAGGATCGCGGTGTTGTAGCGCGCCATCGTCCAGAAGCCCGCCGCGCTATAGGTCAGGGCGCCGTCGCCCAGGTGGAGGACGACGGGCCGCTCGCGGCCCACCGCGATCTTGGCGCCGATGGCGGCGCCCACGCCGAATCCGAGCGAGCCGCCGCCGCTGCGCGTCCACCCCATCGCGTCGTGGCCGAACGGCAGGAGCGTCGTGCGGGCGGTCGAGCTCTCCTGCACCATCACGGTGTTCTTCGGCAGGAGCTGGGCCAGGTGGGTCTCGAGCATGCTCGGATGCACGAGCGCTTCGTGCTCGTGCTCGCGCGCCAGATCCTCCTCGCGTGAGATCAGGAGCTTCGCGTACGCGCGCACCTTCTCGCGCTGGCGCGCGAAGCCGGCCGCCTTGTCGCCGTGGAGCCGTGTCAGCGCGGCGGTGATGCTGCGCAAGGTCTCCGGCAGCTCGCACTGCGCGGCGATGTCGAGCGGGTGGTGGCGGCCCATCAGCAGCGGGTTGGGGCCGATCTGGATCACGAACGGCTCGGCGACGCCGCCGTGCACGCCCTGCACGCCGGCCATGAAGATCAGGTCCGGCTTGAGGCCGGTGACCTTCTCGAAATCCTTCGAGACCGGATACATGCCGCAGTAGAGCGGGTGGCGGGTGGGGAAGTTCGGGAAGATCTGCCGCGTGGCGAACGCCGGCGCCTCGAGCGCTTCGGCCAGCCGCACCGCCTCGACCCCGGCGCGCTCGCGCCAGACGTCGTCGCCGAACATCAGCACCGGGCATTTCGCCTCGCCGAGCCGGCGCGCGATTTCCTCGACCGTCTTGGCGCGCGCCGCCCCCGGCCGCTCGATCCGATACGCGGCGCCCTCGCCGATCTGCGCTTCCAGCCCGTCGCGCAGCAAGAGCTCGGCGCTGATCGAGAGGTAGACGGGTCCGGTCGGCGGCGTCGTCGCTTCGCGCAGCGCGCGCGTCGTCGCGACGGGAATCGCCGCGGGGTTGGCCGCCACCTGGTAGGCCGCGCGCGCGTCCTTGGTGATGGCACGCATCGACTCGGCCTGGGTCAGGCCGGGGAACGGCGCCAGGCCGCGGAAGTCCTGAATCTCCGACGCCCAGTCGCCCGCGATCACTAGCAGGGAGGAGCCCGCGATCTGGGCGTTGAAGAGCTGTCCGGCCAGCTGCCACGAGCCGCCCATGACGTGGGCAATGATGACGCCCACCTTGCCGCTCATGCGGTGATAGCCGTCGGCCATGGCCGCCACGAGCCCCTCGTGCTTGCCGACGATCAGCTTCTGGTCCTGGTCCTCGGACAGCGCGGCGAAGATCCCGGTCTCGGCAGAGCCGGGATTCGAGAAGAGAAAGTCCACCCCCGCGTCCTTCAGGGTCTGGATGAGCAGCATGCCGCCGGTGCCGGTGATGGTCTTGCGCATGATGGTCCTCTCTTAACCCGTCGGCAGATGCGCCCGCGTCGCCTCGAGCGCTTCGCGCGCGACCTCGTCGGCGGGCCGGGCCCAGGCCGCGGGGTTCGGCGCCTCGTAGCTCATGAATCCGCGATAGCCCTTGCGATTGAGCAACGCGAAGATCTCCTTGAACGGCACGCTGCCCCGTCCCGGCGGCAGCCGGTCGAGCGCCTTGCCCGGCTCGAGCCCGGTGCGCGGCACGTCGCTGTACTGGACGTACGCGATCTCGCCGAGCGCGACGTCGTCGATCGCCTTGAGGCTGGCCCCGCTCCGCTGCAAGTGGTAGGTGTCGAGCAGGAGCCCGCAGCTCGGGTGCGCAGCCTTGGCGACGACACCGCGCATGACGTCGAGGTTGTTGAGCTGTTCGGCCTGCGAGTTGAACTCGACGGCCAGCCTCACGCGATGCGAGGCGGCGACGGCGGCGGCCTCGCGCATGCTCGCGGCGGCCCGCGCGAGATCGCCGCGCCCGCGATCCGACGCGCTCATCACCGTCTGGCAGCCGAGGCCGACCGCCCACCGGCAGGATTCGTCGAACGCCTTCATCAGCTTCTCGCGCTCGGCGCCGTCGGCGAACATCCAGCCGAGCTCCACGCCGACGCACGCCACGGAGAGCCCGCTGGCCTTGACGAGCGCCAGCACGTCCGCCGCGGCCTGTCCCTTCTCGGCCGCGCGCGCGAAATCGATCCGGCGCAGCTCCACGCCGTCCCAACCGGCCCCTTTCGTGGCGCGCAGCACATCCGGGAGCGGCGTCGTATCGAGTGTCCAGGTGTGTAGAGCAAGCATGGCGGTCACTGTTTGGTCGCCGGCGCCGGCGGGTTGGCCTTGGCGTATTCGACGGCCTGCTTCAGCTCGGCTTCGGCCTGCTTGACGAGGTCGAGCGCCTTGGCGCGGTGCCCGCCGAAGTGGTGCTCGGCGCGTGTCAGATGCTTTTCGGCGTCTTCGAGCGACTTCGCGGCAGCGTGAATGAGATGTAGTCCGGCGCGTGTCGCCGGCGGCTTCTTCTCCTGGGTGAACGCCAGGGTTCCGAATCCGAGGACGAACCCGATCGCCAGCACGCTGGCGACGATCGCGCTCCGCTTCAGCATTCGCTCCTCCGCTTACACCGCCGCTGTGATGCCGCCATCGAAGTTGATGGCCGTGCCCGTGATATAGGCCGCGCGCTCGGAGGCGAGGAAGGCGACGAGATCGGCGAACTCGTGGGCTTCGCCGAATCGCCCGAGCGGCAGCTTGCGCTTCTCCGCGATCTCCCGGTAGTGCGCGTCGAGGTCGCCCTTGGCGCGCCGCTCGTGCTGGGCGCTCTTGACCAGTCCCAGACAGATCGTGTTGACGAGAATCCGGTCCGGCGCGTACTCGTGGGCCAACGACTTGGTGAGGTTGATGCCCGCCGCGCGCGACATGCTGGTCGGCAGCGAGCGCGCCGCCGGGGCCTTGCCGCCGACGGTCGTCACGTTGATGATGCGTCCGCCGCCGCGGCGCTTCATGTGCGGGATGACGAGGCGGCAGAACCGGATCGCGCCCATCACCTTCGAATCGAAGTCGTACATCCACGCGGCGTCGTCCACCTGCTCGAAGCCGGCGGCGGACGACGTGCCGGCGTTGTTGACGAGAATGTCGACGCCGCCGAACTGCGCCACGGTCGCCGCGACGAATGCCTCGACCTCCGCGTTGTTCGTGACATCGGCGGCCATCGCCAGAATGTCGCCACCCACCTTCTTCTGGATCTCGTCGACCGCGCGCTCGAGCACGTCCTTGCGCCGCGCGCACACGGCGACCTTCGCGCCGCTCCTGGCGAACCGCTCCACGCACGCGCGGCCGAGCCCCTCGCTGCCGCCCGTGACGATTGCGACCTTTCCGGCCAGACCAAGCTCCAGGACGTCCATGATCGCCCCCCGAACCGAGATTGCCCGAACATATCACCCCGAGCGCGCTTGGTATAGCCCGCCCCAAGCCCAATAGGGACTCACGCGCTCACATTGGAGTGGAGCGGCCAGCCGACGCCCGGCGCAAACCTCAGGAAGGACCGATGCGCCCGACTATGGGCAGCTTCAACGCGGGGGGCTTGAGCTCCACGCCGAAGTTGAGCGTGAGCACGTTGACCTCGATGCCTTCTGCCCAGCCGACCGCGACCCCCGTGAGCCCGAAGAAGGAGAGCTGCACGCCCGTCCCGCTCGGCGTCGTGTCGGCGACGGAGCCCGGCAGGAAGTCCTTGCCGATCGCGGTGGGCGGGAGCTTCAGACGCAGCTCCGGCACGCTCCGGCCGACCCAGGCCGTGAACGTGTTGCTGTTGGGCCCGGGCCAGGTGCGATAGGTCGCCTGGTACGGATACGAGGCTACCGCGGCCGCGACCCGCTCGATCAGGGGATCGGCGGCTTCGCCGCGGAGGTCGACGAGCCGCTCGGGGCGGTCGCCGAACCAGTAGTTGTCGGCGCCGCTGCGGTTGACGCGCACGGCCGGCGCGCCGCGGTCGACGCCCCAGCCGATCACCTCGTAGCGCGTGTAGGACTCGGCGTCGCGCGGCTTCACCGCGATCCACGTGTGCACCGCGAAGAAGCCGCGCCAGCCGACGGTACGGGCCGCGTAGATCTGGATCACCGCCTCGCGCGTCGTCGCCGGATCGGGCGCCTGACCCGACGGGCCGCGCTCGAGCTCCCAGAAGTTCGACCGCGCGCGCTCCAGCAGGCTGCAGCCGGCCAACGCGGCCAGCAGCGCGAGGGACACGATCAGCCTCACCGACGGAGCGCCCGCACGGTGTCCCGCGCGATCTCGATCTCCTCGTCGGTCGGAATCACGAACGCCTCCAGCCGCGCCCCCGAGGCGCTGATGCGTCGCTCGCCGCCCGCCGCGTCGGCATTGGCTCGCGGGTCGAGGATCAGGCCGAAGCACTCGAGCCCCTGGCAGATCCTCGCGCGCGCCTCGGCCGAGCGCTCGCCGATGGCTCCGGTGAACACGACCGCCTGGGCGCCGCCGAGCGCCGCCAGGTACGCGCCGATGTACTTGCGGATGCGATAGCAGAACACCTCGATCGCGATCGCCGCGCCGGCGTCGTCGCTCTCGTGCGCCAGCAGGTCGCGCAGGTCGTTGCTCCGCGCCGAGAGCCCGAGGAGCCCCGACCGCCCGGTGAGCCAGCGCTCCACCTCGGCGACGGGCGCCGACTCGGCCCGCGACAGGTGCCCGACGATGCTCGGGTCGATGTCGCCGGATCTGGTGCCCATCACCAGCCCCTCGAGCGGCGTGAGCCCCATCGACGTGTCGATCGAGCGGCCGTTCTCGATCGCCGCGGCCGAGCAGCCGCTGCCAAGATGCAAGGCGACGATCGTCGCGCGCGACGTGGGCCGGCCCGTGAAGGCGCAGTAGCGCTCGAGCACCGCGCGGTAGGAGATGCCGTGAAACCCGTAGCGACGGATGGCGTGGCGGTCGGCCAGCTCCCGCGGGAGGGCGTATCGCCACGCGCGCTCCGGCAGCGAGGCGTGAAAGGCGGTGTCGAAGACCGCGACCATCGGCGGATCGCCGCCGAACGCCGCGCGACACGCGCGAATCCCCGCGAGGCTCGGACCGTTGTGCAGGGGCGCCAGGGCCTCGAGCTCGTGAATCGCCGCGATGACTGTGTCGTCGAGGAGCGTCGGCGTCCGGAACCGCGGGCCGCCGTGCACCACGCGATGCCCCACCGCCTGCACGGACAGACGCGTCGCGCTCATCCATTCCGCGATCCGCCGCACCCCTTCGGCCTGATCGGGCACCACCCCCGTCGTGTCCAGTGGCACGCCGCGGACGGTCTCGAAGTGCAGCTGCGCTCGGCCCGTGCCGAGTCGCTCGATACCGCCGCCCGCGAGCCGACTCATGCCGTCCCCGTGCTCGCCGCTCGCCGGCGCGGCGAACAGCCCGAACTTGATCGACGAGCTGCCGCAGTTGACCGCCAGGACGTTCATGGCGGCGTCAGCCCTCGCTCCACACCCAGTCGCGCACCTCGGGCATGTCCTCGAGATGATCGCGGCTGTACCGAAGATGGCGCTCCAGGGCCGCATGGCACTCGTCGATCAAGGCCTGCCTTCGCGGCAGCGCGCCGCCGCCGCGCCGCAGCCCCTCGATGCAGAGGTGGTAGCGGCTCATGCCGTTGCGGACCACCATGTCGAACGGCGTCGTCGTGGTGCCTTCCTCGTTGAACCCGCGCACGTGGAAGCGCTCCGCGTGCGGCCGGCCGTGGATGATCTGGTGAATCGCCCGCTGATAGCCGTGGAAGGCGAACACGACGTGCGCGTCGCGGGTGAAGGTGTCGTCGAAGGACGCCGCGTCCATTCCGTGCGGGTGCACGTCGGACGGGAACAGGGTCATGAGGTCCACGACGTTGACCACGCGCACTTTCAGCTCGGGCGCGCGCTGCCGGAGCCACCACGCCGCGGCCACGACTTCGAGGGTCGGAATGTCCCCGGCCGCCGCTAGCACGACGTCGGGCTCCGTGCCCTGGTCGTTGCTCGCCCAGCGCCAGATGGACGCGCCACGCGCGCAGTGCTCGATCGCCGCGTCGATCGCGAGCCACTGGAGCTGAGGCTGCTTGTCGATCACGATGAGGTTCACGTAGTTCCGGCTGCGGAAGCAGTGATCGGCCGTCGCGAGCAGGCAGTTGGCGTCGGGCGGCAAGTAGATGCGGGACACCGTGCCCTTCTTCGAGAGCATCACGTCGATCAACCCGGGCCCCTGGTGGCTGAAGCCGTTGTGGTCGTTGCGCCAGCACGTCGAGGTGAGCAGCACATTGAGCGACGGAATGGGCTTGCGCCAGGACAGTCGCACGCTCTCCTCGAGCCACTTGGCATGCTGGACGGCCATGGATGCCGACACCATGGCGAAGGCCTCGTACGTTGCGAAGAGCCCGTACCGTCCGGTGAGGTTGTAGCCTTCGAGCCAGCCTTGACACAGGTGCTCGCTGAGGACCTCCATCACGCGGCCGTCCCGGGCGACGTGATCGTCGTTCGGCAACACGGTCTCGACGAGGCAGCGCTTTTCCGTCTCGAAGACATCGCCGAGGCGATTCGAGTTCGTCTCGTCCGGACAGAACAGCCTGAAGTTGGCCTGCCGCCGGTTGCGGGTGAAGACGTCGCGCATGAGCTTGCCGAGCTGGCGGGTCGATTCGGCGCGCTCCGTCGCCGGGCGACTCACGCGGATCGCGTAGTCGCGGAACGGCGGGAGATCCAGCGGCGGCACCGCCCGGCCGCCGTTGGCATGCGGGTTCGCCCCCATCCGTCGCGCGCCGGTCGGCGCGAGCGCCGCGACGTCCGACACCAACCGGCCCGCGCCATCGAACAGCTCCTCGGGCCGATAGCTCCGCATCCACTGCTCGAGCAGGCGCAGGTGGTCGGCGTTCGTTCGCACCTCGCTCAGCGGCACCTGATGCGCGCGGAACGTGCCCTCGATCGGGACGCCGTCCACGACCTTGGGACCGGTCCATCCCTTCGGCGTCCGGAGCACGATGGCGGGCCAGCGAGGACGGCCGGCCACGCCGTGGTCGCGCGCCTCGCGCTGGATCGCGCGGATCCGCGTGTAGCACGTCTCTAGCGCCTCGGCGAGCAGCGCGTGCACGGTCCGCGGCTCGCTTCCCTCGACGAACAGCACGTCGTAGCCCTGACCGCCGAGGAGGCTCTCGATCTCGGTGTCGGTCGAGCGCCCGAGCACAGTGGGGCCGGCGATCTTGTAGCCGTTGAGATGCAGGATCGGCAGCACCGCGCCGTCCCGCGCCGGGTTGAGAAAGCTGATCCCCTTCCAGCTTCCGGCCAGGGGCCCGGTCTCCGCCTCGCCGTCCCCGACGACCGCGACGACGATGAGTTCGGAATTGTCGAACGCGGCGCCGAACGCATGCACGAGCACGTAGCCGAGCTCGCCGCCCTCGTGGATCGACCCGGGCGTGGTCACGCTCACGTGGCTCGGAATGCCGCCAGGTGTCGAGAACTGCCGGAAGAGCTTGCGGATGCCGGCGAGATCCCGCGAGACGTCCGGATAGATCTCGGAGTACGTGCCCTCGAGGTACACCTGGGCCACGATCGCGGGTCCGCCGTGGCCGGGGCCGGACAGATAGATGAGCTCGGCGTCGTGACGCGTGATGAGGCGATTGAGGTGGACGTAGATGAGGTTCTGGCCGGGCGACGTTCCCCAGTGCCCGAGGAGTCGGGGCTTGACGTGCTCGACCTTGAGCGGCTCGCGCAGGAGCGGATTGTCGAGCAGGTAGATCTGTCCGATCGTCAGGTAGTTCGCGGCGCGCCAGTAGGCATCCACCAGGTCCAGCTCGCGAGACGACAGCACGTTGGTCATGGTGGGATCCTCCTTCCCTCCACGATACGCGCCGCTCAAAATCTCAGCCTCCCAGCTCTTTTCTGACGATCGCCGCGCCTTCGACGAGCGCGGCGAGCTTGTGCTTCACCACCCAGCGCGGCGTCTCCCAGAATCCGCAATCCGGATTGAGCCAGAGCTTCTCGGGCGCGACGTATTTCAAAATGGCGCGGATGCGCTCGGCCACGTCGGCCGCCGACTCCGCCTTGAACGCCTTGACGTCGATCACGCCGGCGCCGAGCTCCTTGTCGGTCGGGAACTCCTTCCAGTAGCGGAGATCCTCCATGCCGCGGTTGGCGAACTCGAGGACGATCTGGGAGGCGCGCAGATCGCGCAGGGTCGGATAGAGGTTCCTGAAGTCGCGCACGGCCGAGAACGGCCGGCCGTAGAGGTTCCCGAAGCAGACGTGCACTGCGATCTTCGCCTCGATCCCCTCGACCACGCGATTCACGCCCTCGTCGAAGCGCGGCGGCGCGCCGGAGTACATGCCGCTGTGCGGCTCGTCGATCTGGATGAAGTCGGCGCCCGCCTCGACGAGCGCGCGGCACTCGGCGCTCACGATGCCGACTAGATCCGCGAGCAAGGTGTCCTTGTCGCGATAGCCGCCGCCGAGCTTGAACGGCACGAGCAAGGTGTACGGTCCGGGCACGGTCGCCTTGATGCGCTTCCCCGTCAGCGAGCGCGCGAGCTTGAACTCCTCCACGATGCCGAGTCCTTCCGGCGCACTGATCGGCTCGAAGACCTCGAACGGGGTGTTGGTATCCCAGAGCGGCTGGCCGAGCCGCCGAGCGGCCGGCAAGGTGCGGATGCCGGCGAAGCGATCGTAGAAGCCGATGATGAACCTGACGCGCATCATCTCGCCCGTGCTCACCACGTCGACGCCCGCGCGCTCCTGGTCGAGCAGCGCCACCTGGGTCGCGTCTTCCATCAGCTCGCGCACGTCGATCGATCCCAGGCGCCCGGCCTCCATCGCCTCGCGCGCGAGCCACACCCAGCCGGGTAGCCCGTGACTTCCCACGACCGACGTCGGCAGCAGCATCATCCCGCTCCTTTCTCTCGGCTCGCGGCGCGGCCCAGATACGCCTCGATCACGCGCGGATCGTGGAGCACCGCGCCCGGCGGCCCGGCGGCGATTCGCTGGCCGAAGTCCAGCACGGTCACCGTATCGGCCAGATCGCCGACCAGCTCCATGTCGTGCTCGACCCAGAGCATCGTCATGCCGAGCTCGTGCTTGATCCTCAGGAGGAACCGGGCGAGGTTCTCCTTCTCTTCGCGGTTCATTCCCGTCGACGGCTCGTCGAGCAGCAAGAGCTTGGGCTCCAGCGCGAGCGCCCGGCCGATCGCGACGATCTTCTGCACGCCGAACGGCAGGCTCGCGACCAGCTCCTTGCGGCAGCGCTCGAGCTCGAGGAACTCCACGATCTCCTCGACGCGGCGGCGGTGGGCCGTCTCCTCGCGGCGCGAGCGTCCCCAGAAGAGAGCGCCGGCGAGCACCCCCGCCCGCATGTGCCGGTGCCGGCCGAGCAGGATGTTGTCGAGCACCGTCATCCCGCGGAAGAGCTCGACGAACTGGAATGTGCGCGCGATGCCGTGCGCGGCGATGCGATGGGGCGGCAGGCCCTGGATCGCGGCGTCGCCGAACACGATGCGCCCGGACGTCGGCGCGTAGAATCCCCCCACGCAGTTGAGGAGGCACGTCTTGCCGGCGCCGTTCGGCCCGACGAGCGCCGCGAGCCCGCCGGCGTCGACCGACATGCTGACGCCGCTCAGCGCGCGCAGCCCGTCGAAGTCGAGGGTGACGTCCTCGACCCTCAGAACCACCGGCGGCGCCTCTGATACTGCTTCACCTCGGTGTAGCTACGGCGCCCGGCGCGACGGCCCATGCCGAGGTAGAACTCGCGGACGTCCTCGTGGGCAAGCAGGCGCTCGACCGTGCCGTCGTAGACGATGCGGCCGTGCTCCATGACGTAGCCGTAGCTCGCGACGGCCAGCGCGGCGCCCGCGTTCTGCTCGACGAGCAGCACGGCCAGCCCGAGCTCGTCGCGCAGGCGCGCGACCAGGGCCATGAGGCTCTCGATGACGCGCGGTGCCAGCCCGAGCGACAGCTCGTCGACCAGCAGTACGCGCGGCCGACAGAGCAGCGCCGTCGCGAGCGCCAGCATCTGGCGCTCGCCCCCCGAGAGATAGCCGGCCAGCTGTCGGCGGCGTCCGGCCAGCGCGGGGAAGTAGTGGAACACCTGCTCGAGCGTCACCGGCGGCCGCGGCGCGTCGTGATCGACGCGCGCGCCCGGTACGAGGGCGCGCAGGTTTTCTTGAACGGTCAGGGTCTCGAAGACCTTGTCGCGCTCCGGGACCAGCACGAGGCCCCGGCGCGCCAGCTCGTGCGGCGGCCTGCCGGTGACGGTCGCGCCCTGGAACAGGACGCGGCCTCCCACGATCTGCGCGTCGTCGGCGCCGAGAAAGCCCGAGATCGCCCGGAGCGTGGTCGTCTTGCCGGCGCCGTTGGTGCCGAGCAGCGCGACGATCGCGCCGGGCGGCACGCGCAGCGAGACGCCCTGGATCGCGGTCGCGACGTGATGGTAGACGACCTCGAGGTTCTCGAGCTCGAGGTCGGGGATCACGACGCGGGGCGGAGCGGCCGGTAGCGCAGCGGCCAGAGGACGACCCAGTTACGGGCGCGGCGCCAGATCCCGACGAGCCCCTGCGGCTCGAAGACCAGGAAGGCCGCCATCAGCAGACCGAACGCCCCGAACTTCAGCGGGAACAGGTAGTACTCGGCGCCGCCGGGCACGCGCAGCGCCGCGACCCCCGCGTCGATCCCGTACGGAAGCAGGGTCACGAACGCGGCCCCGAGCACGGCGCCCAGCGCCGACCCGAGGCCGCCGATGATGACCATCGCGATGTACTCGATCGCGAGAAAAAAGCCGAACGCCTCGACAGACACGAACGCGCGCTGGTACGCGAAGAGCGCGCCGGCCACGGACGTCAGGGCACTCGACCACACGAACGCCAGCACCTTGTAGCGCGCCACGTCGATCCCGACGGACTCGGCGGCGATCTCCCGATCGCGGATCGCCATCCACGCCCGCCCGGCGCGCGAGCGCTGGAGATTCACCGAGAGGACCAGGACCAGCCCGCCGATTGCGGTGAGCGCGTAGTACCAGGCGATCGTGCCCTTGAGCACCCAGGCGCCGAATCGCGGCGGCGGAATCGACACGCCCGTGTTGGCGCCCCAGTGGCTCTGGAACTCGCCGCACGCGTAGAGCACGACGTGGTGCAGCGCCAGCGTGCCGAGCGCCAGGTAAAGGCCTTTGAGCCTGAGCGCCGGGATGCCGACGATCACACCGAGCCCCGCGCCCACCAGCGCTGCGGCGGGCAAGGCCAGGAGCGGCGATGGCAGGCGGTGCTCGACCAGCACCGCGGTCGTGAACGCGCCGGCGGCGATGAAGCCGGCGTGGCCGAGCGAGACCTGGCCGGCGAGCCCGGTAAGCAGATTGAGGGCGAGCGCGCCGACGGCGGCCAGCGCGGTCTGAGCGACGAGATCGAGCATGAACGGCGACGCGAATCGCGGCAGCACGATCAGGGCGAAGACCAGCAGGCCGAGCGCCGCGCGTCGCAGTCGCGTGTCGATCAGCGCTAGATCGCCCGCGTACGTGGTCTTGAAGTAGCCGCCGCCAAACGCCATCTACACGCGCTCCAGCTCTTCCCTCGTACCGAAGAGCCCCCACGGGCGCACGAGCAGCATCGCGAGCAGACACAGGAACGGCGAGACGTCGGCGAGCAGCGGATCGCCGTAGCGGACGGACAGCACCTCGACTGCGGCCACGATGAGCGCGCCCGGGATGACGCCGCCCAGGCTGTCGAGCCCGCCGACCAGCGCCACCGCGAAGGCCTTGAGGCCGAGCACGCCGAGCGAGGGATCGAGCCGCACGTTGTTCGCGTAGAGAATGCCCGCGAGCGCGCCCGCGAAGCCGGCCAGCGCCCACGAGAGCGCGAACAGCAGCTGGAAGTTGATCCCGCGCTGAGCGGCGAGCAGCGGTTTCTCGCCGGCCGCGCGCATCTGGATGCCGAGCGGCGAGAGCCGGAGGAAGGCGAAGAGCCCGACAAAGAGCGTGGCCGCCACGGCCACGGTCAGCAGATCGAACGTCGAGACGACGGCGCCGCCCGGCAGCCGGCGCGGCGGGTTCGCGAGCCCCAGCAACGGCAGCGGGTGGCGGATGCGGTCGGTGTAGACGAGCACGATCGCCGCGCGCAGGAGAATGCCGAGCGTGATCGTGACGAGCACCGCCGCGATGGCAGCGCTCATACCGATCCGGTACTGGGCCAGGGCCGGCGTGACGGTCGCCGTCACGCCGAGGAGCGCTGCGAGCAGCATGAGAGCAGGCCTTG
>Ga0209470_1001752_pt1 | contig 15761 bp, 5 predicted proteins | sample GraSoiAngelo_125_FD_185882 | JGI IMG/M metagenome (GOLD analysis project Ga0209470, IMG submission 185882) | Grasslands soil microbial communities from the Angelo Coastal Reserve, California, USA - 14_0927_05_40cm (SPAdes) (version 2) | ecosystem: Environmental > Terrestrial > Soil > Grasslands ... | reverse complement strand
GTGACCGTGCACGTGCCGGTGCCGGAGCAGCCGCCGGCGCTCCAGCCGGTGAACGTCGAGCCGGCGGCAGGCGTGGCAGTCAACGTGACGACAGTGCCGTTCGCGTACGCGGCGATGCACGTCGAGCCGCACGAGATGCCAGCGGGGTTACTGGTGACCGTCCCGATCCCAGAGCCCGTGTTGTTCACCGTGAGCGTGGAGGCCTGGACGGCGAAGGCGGCGGCGACCGTAGTATTCGCGCCGAGCGTCACCGTGCACGTGCCGGTGCCGGAGCAGCCGCCGCCACTCCAGCCGGAGAAGAGGGAACCAGCGGCGGGTGTAGCGGTGAGCGTGACGGCGGTGCCGCTGGCGAACGAAGCGGAGCAGGTCGCGCCGCAGGCGATGCCGGCGGGCGCACTCGTGACTGTGCCGCTGCCCGCTCCGCTGGGGCTCACCGTCAGCGTGAAGGATTGCGGCACGAATGTGGCGGCGACCGTGGTGGAAGCAGCGAGCGTCACGGTGCACGTGCCGGTGCCGGAGCAGCCACCGCCGCTCCAGGCGGTGAAGGTGGACCCGGCGGCTGGCGTGGCGGTGAGCGTGACCATCGTGCCGTTCGTGAACGACGCCGAGCACGTCGCCCCGCAGGAGATGCCGGCAGGGTTGCTCGTCACCGTCCCGCTGCCCGTGCCCGCCTTGGAGGCCGTTAACGTGGACGTCGTGGACACGCCGGTGCCGGTCACGAGGCGAGATACCGTGTCGCCGTCGGAGGTGAAGCTGAGGTTCGTGCTCGCCACCCCGCTGGCGGTTGGCGTGAACCTGACCGTCACGGTTGCGGTCGCGCCGTTGCCGACGAGCGTGAAGGGGCTGCCGGAGACGATGCTGAAGGGCGCCGGCACCGAGGCCGTGCCGGTGACCGTGCCGGTGCGCGTGTTCTGAAGAGTGAAGTTCTGGGTCACGGAGCTGCCGACGTTGACGCTACCGAAATTCACGGTGCCGGTCGGGGTGACGGCGATCTCGACCTGGGCGACGCCGCTGGCCGGTGCCGAGCAGGCGCTCTCGTTGCCGCCCATGTCCACCGCGGTGATCGAGACGTTGTAGGTTGAGCCTGTCGTCAAGCCGGTGAGCCGGAAGTTGACCGTCTGATTCGGCGGGGGAGTCGTGGTCGAGGAGCCGACGGAGAAGAACGTCGGGCCCGGACACGGCGTGGCCGAGGTCGAGTAGTAGACGCGATAGGACGCGAGATCGGTCAGGGCGCTCCCATCGGTGTTCGTCGTGGGAGCCCTCCACGAAGTATCCAGGACCCCGGCCACGGTCGGAAGCGCCGCGAACAGACTTATCAGTAGCGCGAGTGAGAAACTCAGTCGCCACCGCATCATCGCAGTGTTCTAAGTGCACGGCGAGTGCCACAGCAGCTAAGTTGTTGGAACCGTGAGCACTCGAGCGCGATCAACATCAAAAGCGGATTGGATCAGTGTCACGTGATCATCACTTGCGCCAACAATGCGAGCTAATGTGGCAACTCAATTTTGAGATTCGTAGCGGCGCGCGATGATCGGCGAGTTTTCTTGTTACTGAGAACGATCGGTGTGTACGATGTGATTCGAATAGGGCGACCACGCACCGATTTCTTGCGGGCGAGTCGTCGGTGGTTCAAGCGCGGGGCGCTGGATCACGCTCCGGAGCCAAAGACGCGTCGTTTGGCAAACCGCGACTGTCGAGAAGGGTCGCCGAGCGTTACGGTAGGGTGCTGACGAAGTTTCGCAGCTCCTGGACGTGCGCGGCCTTCGAGATGGTGCCGACCCCGAGCGTCGTGTTGTCTGTGTAGGTCGGGAGCGGTCTCCCGAGCCTCGTATAGACCGCGTTCAGGGCGGTCCGCAGCTCGGTGATGTGCACCGCCCTGATCCTCATCGAGCCGACCGTGAGCGTCGGGTCTGTCCAGGTCGACGCCGCGAGCCCGTTACGTGTGCGGGCGGTGTTGATGGCCGTTCGCAGCTCGGTGATGTGCACCGCCTTCTCGACGGTGGTCGCGGCGACGAGCGGGTTGTCCGTGAAGCTGCCGCCGCTGACCGCGGTGAAGGTGGCCGTGACAGACGTCGCCGCGTTCACCGTCACGACGCAGTTCCCGGTGCCGGAGCAGCCGCTGCCGCTCCAGCCGGCGAACGTCGAGCCGGCCGCCGGCGCGGCGCTGAGGGTGACCACGGTACCGGTCGTGAAGGAGGTCGAGCAGGTCGCGCCGCACGAGATACCGGCGGGCGAGCTAGTCACAGTGCCGCCGCCGGTGCCCGCCTTGGTCACGGTGAGGGCAAAGGACGACTGCATGAAGGTGGCTGTCACGGTAGTAGCCGTGTTCAGCGTCACCGTGCACGTGCCGGTGCCGATGCAGCCGCCGCCGCCGCTCCAGCCGGTGAAGGTGGACCCGGCGGCGGGTGCAGCGGTGAGCGTGACCATCGTGCCGTTCGCGAACGACGCGGAGCACGTCGCCCCGCAGGAGATGGCCGCGGGATTGCTCGTCACCGTCCCGCTGCCAGCGCCCGCCTTCGAGACTGTCAACGTGGACGTTGTGGACACGCCGGTGCCGGTCACGAGCCGAGACACCGTGTCGCCGTCGGCGGTGATGCTGAGGTTCGTGCTCGCCACCCCGTTGGAGGTTGGCGTGAACCTGACCGTCACGGTCGCGGTTGCGCCGCTGCCGGCGAGGGTGAAGGGGCTGCCGGAGACGATACTGAAGGGCGCCGGCACCGAGGCGGCGCCGCTGATCGTTCCGGGGCGCGTGTTCTGAACAGTGAAGTCCTGGGTCACGGAGCTGCCGACGTTGACGCTACCGAAATTCACGGTGCCGGTCGGGGTGACGGCGATCTCGACCTGGGCGACGCCGCTGGCGGGCACCGAGCACGCGCTCTCGGCGCCGCCCATGTCCACCGCGGTGACCGCGACGCTATAGGTCGAACCCGTCGTCAGGCCGGTAAGCCGTACACTCACGATCTGGTTCGGCGGCGGGGTCGTGGTCGAGGAGGCGATCTGCGCAAAGGTCGAGCCCGGACAGGGCGTCCCCGAGGTCGAGTAGTAGACGCGATAGGCCACGAGATCGGTCAGGGCGGTTCCATCGGTGTTGGTCGTGGGAGCCATCCACGAAGCGTCGAGCACGCCGGCGGTTGCCGGATTCGTTGCAGCGAGGACTGCAACGACGGCGAGGCCGAAACCCAGGAGCCACCGCCGGTCGAACATGAGCGTGATCTCCCTTGAGGAAGACCACCGTGTCCCGGAGGGTGATCATCACCCCTCCTTCGGTAGCCCGGCTGTCAGGCGCCTCGCCTGACCCGTGGCTTTGCGTCCCCGTCTCGCGACGGGTTTGCCATTGTCGAGAAGGGGGTCTTCCCGAGTCTGAGACTTTTTGCACAGGAGGTGCCAAGCACTGGACCAATTCGAGCCAGTTCGGCGGAAATGCGTGTAAAATTGGGGCGAGTTAGGGGGATCTACGGATGCTAACGTACGGGATTCGCCGGACGAGAAGTGTCACTGATGCGTCGTCCTCGACAATACGCCCATCGATTCTGACATCTCAAATTTGAGAATCGTATTTCTTTCCATACTTTGTGCCGTTGGCCAGTTTTCTCGCATTCGCGACGAGCGCCCTCACTCGAGCGAGCGCACCGTGGATCGTAAGCTTGTGATGTGCGCCGCCTGGACCGCCGTCTCGCCGGGCACCAGGAGTGGAATCGGGCAGGGGGCAAGCGTCTGAAGCGCCTGACAGAGCTCGGCGACGTCCACGGCTTTGATCACGCTAGCAGCCGGCGTGAGCGCGTTCGTCCAGGCGAAGAGTGAAAGACGCTCGGACGCCAGCACTGTGTTGATCGCAGCGCGCAGATCGAGCACGTGGGCGGCCTTGATCACCGTGACTCCCGGCGTCAGCGTCGGATCGGTGAACGCCTGGGAGAAGACTGCGGTCACGCCACGGCTCCCGGTCATCGTCACGGTGCAGGTTGCAGTCGCGCCGGCGCAGTCACCCCGCCACTCCTTGAAGGTTGAAGCGGCTCCAGCCGGCGCCGACAAGGTCACCATCGCCCCGGAGGCGAAGCTCGTCGAACAGGTCGACGCGATCGAACAGCTGATCCCCGCCGGAGTGCTCGTGACGGTCCCGCCCCCGGAGCCGCGGACCGTCACCGTGAGGGTGGCGAGGCTCGGCGTGGCCGCCGTCGCCTCGTTGGAATAGTCCGAACAGCCCCCCGTGTTGCACGCCCGGACCCGATAGACGTAGGTGGTGTTGGGAGTCAGGCCGGTGTTTGGGTAGCCGGTCGTGTTCGCCCCGACGCCGGCAATCTGGGCGAACGTTCCCCCTGGCCCGATTTTCCGTTCGATACGGAACTCGGTCTCGTTGTTGCTGTTGTCCTGCCAGACGAGATTGATCTGCGAGAGCGAAGCCACGGCCGCCGTCAGGTTGGAAGGGGCGATGGCGCTGACCGAAATACCGGTCCCGGTGACTGCCGTGGTTGTTCCGCCGGCTCCGCTGAAGGTCACGTTGCCGAGGAACGTTCCGGTTGAGGCCGGCCCGAACCGTACGGTCACCCGCTGGCTCTGGCCCATGGAAAGAGAGTAGGAGCCTCCCGAAAAAATCGAAAACGGGGCACTCGTGGTCGCGGTTCCGTTGACGACGTCGCCACCAACGTTCTGCACTATGAAGGTTCGGTCCTCCGAGCCTGCGATCGGAACACTGCCGAAGTCCCGAGAGCCCGGGGTGACGCTGATGGCCGGCGGGGGTGCGGCTTTCCAGAGGAGCGCGAAGTTATCGCTGAGACTCGGGGAGTTGAAGCTGTACTCGGTGCCGACGTTCCCGCTCGCCTGAACACCGACGGTGGCGGCGCTGCCTCGATCGGCCGCGCATTTGCCGCCGAAGGTGGCATCGGCATAGTTGAACAGGATGTCGCTGCTCCCCTCGAAAAACACGACCTGGAACCTCACCGTGGCCGCGCTATCGGCGGTGCAACTGAACTCCTGGAGGTTCCTCCACTCGACGACCAGCTCACGGCTGGGTGCGGCTCCCGTCACGTCCCAAAAGACATTCTGGCTCGTCCCGACCAGAGGGAACAGGTCGCCCCACCACGGAGCCACCAGGGTGAGGGCCTGAGAGCTCGGGATGGGCGCATTGGTAAACGCGGTGAACGGGAAGGTGAAGTTCACGTTCCCGTTGCTGCTGACAAAGAGGGTCGTGAAGCTCGCACCGCCGAAGAGGATCGGAAACGGCGAGCTGATCGTCGCGGAGGAATCATCGCTCAAGTTGAGATTCGCGCCGGCGATCGTTCTGTAGTTGAAGGCCGTCGGCGCTGAGGTGTAATTCGATGGGACCTGCACCGTCACCACGTCGCCGCCCGGAAAGATCAGGGCGTAGGTTCCTCCGGCTACGGGCGTCCATTGGCCCGAATAGATGCCATCCCCTGCCTCCTGGTCGGATCCGAGGCCGTCGTCGGAGAGGGTCACGATTTGTCCCCCCGGATTGACCGTGACAGAGACGTTTCCGTTCGGGTTCGCACAATTGATGTGCAGGGCCGCGAGATCGATGGGCGTCCCGGCGGCGCCGCTGACGACGTCGGTGACGGGGACGAGGCGAGAGAGCACGGTGGAGTTGGAACAGCCGAGGGCGCCGCGGGCGTTGAGTCGCTTCTGGGTAATGGTAGTGGTCATCGAGGGGATGGTCTCGCCGCCGGCCAAGAGCAGGTTCCTGATGGCTTTCCAATCACGTCCGGGATCTTGGGCCTTGAGCAGCGCCGCCACCCCGGTGACGTGGGGCGTCGCCATCGAGGTGCCGCTGAATATCGAATACGTGTTCCCGCGTGTCGTACTGAGAATCTGATCGCCGGGAGCCCCCAGATGGACGGTCCGCCTGCCGTAGTTCGAGAACCACGCCTGTGCGTCGGTCCGCGTGGTGGCGGCCACCGCGATCACGTTGGGGAGGTAGTAGCTCGCGGGATAAAACGGCGTGAAGTCATTGTCGAGCGAGGAATTCCCTGCCGCGGCGATGAAGAGGATTCCTCGCTGTCGGTGAGCGTCGATGGCGTCGAACATGGCCTGGGAAAACTCTCCGCCGCCCCAGCTGTTGTTGGTCGCAACGATGTTGCCCCCCCGATCCTTCATGAGCTTCACGTATTCCAGGCAATCGATCGCGTCGCTTGTCCAGCCGAAACCACCGGCATCCAGAAATTTGCACGCCATGAGGCGGACCGTCCAGTTGACGCCCACGACGCCGACGCCGTTGTTGCCGCCCGCCCCGATCGTGCCGGCCACGTGGGTGCCGTGGTTGTGGTCGTCGATGGGGTTGGAATCCTTGTTGACGGTGTCGATGCCGAAGCAATCGTCGATCTTGCCGTTGCGGTCGTCGTCGATGCCGTTGCTGTTGCAATCCGGCGTGTTGCGGAACATGTTCGCGGACAGGTCCTGGTGGTTGTAGTCGATGCCCGTGTCGATGACGGCCACGACGACGGCGCTGCTCCCGGTCGTGATGTCCCAGGCTTCGACGGCGTCGATGTCCGCATCGACGACCCCGCCGCTTTGGCCTATGTTGTTCAATCCCCACAGGGTGCCGAACATTGGATCGTTGGGAACCGTCTGCGTGTGGACGATCCAGTCCGGCTCCGCATAAAGGACATCGGGGTGCTTTCGGTAGCGTGCGAGGGCTTCCTTGACATGCATCCCGGCCGGGATTCGCACGGCTTGGAGGCCTTTGACCATCGAGAAGTGCTTGTGCACGTGCCCGCCCACCAGTGCGTGCGCGAGCGCCTGGTCCTGGAGCTGGGCCGAGTCCTTGAACCTCACCAGGATGGTGTCCGGGGCATGGCGAGGCGGCGTCTGGGCAATGGCGCCGGACTCGGGGAAGAGAAATGAAAGGAGAAACAGAGCGCGGCTCAGCAGAATCAGCGCTTTCCAGGGGCCTCGATCCAGGAGCATCCCGCTCTTCCTCAATGGGACCAGATGTGCCGAAAGGTTGCGGGACGATACGCTGCGATACGCCAGGTGTCAATAGTAGGTGCTCAGGCGGCTTGACAGGCGTCGCTCCTGCGGCGATAGTCGGCGCTCGAGTAGAGTGAAGACGCGGCCATGATGAGTGTCGGTCGAAACGTCATCGCCCTGTCGCTGGTCGCCACGCTGTGGCCGGACTTCGCCGCTGCGCAGAAGGCCGGCGTCGTCACGGCCCTCGAAGGCAACGTCACGGCCACCCGCGCGGCGGTCCCGCAACCCGTCGTGCTGAAGTTCAAGGACGACGTCTTCGTCAACGACCGCGTCGTCACCGGCGACCGCTCCCTGGCCCGCCTCCTCCTCGGCGGTAAGGCCGTCGTCACCGTCCGCGAGCGCTCGGCCCTCACGATCACCGAGGTCCCGGGACGCTCCACCATAGACCTCAAATCGGGAACGATCGCCGCCGCCGTCGCCCAGGACAAGATGCGCCCGGGCGAGCAGATCGAGGTGCGCACCCCGAACGGCGTCGCCTCCGTGCGCGGCACCGCCTTCATCGTCGAGATCGTCAACGCCTCCATGAGCGACGGCAACGCGCAAGGGGGCACCGCGGTCAACCATTACGTCCTCACCGGTGAGATCGTCCTGACTGTCGGCGCCCGGGTCCTCACTGTCCCCGCCAACAACTTCGCGAGCGTGACGGGGGGGGTCGTGAGCTCCGGCATCATGAACGCGCTAATGCGGGCCAGAGCCGGCGCCGGCTTCGCGCCGCGCCGGATGCCGATGGTCAGTGGAGCCAAAGACGACGCGAAGCAAGCCGTGATGAAGTCGACGGTGGCGGCATTGACCGCCGGCACGCTGCCCATCGTCGAGCCGCCGCCACCCGTGCCGCCGACGATTCAGCCGCCGCAGGTGCAACAGGCGCTGTTGCCCGGCGGCGGTCAGGACTCCTTCGTGCCCACCCCGGCGCCTCGACAGATCTCCCCGGGACCCACCCCACAGCCTCCGCTACCACCGCCCGCGCCCCCACCGCCTCCGCGACCAGATAAGCCCGATCGTCGCCCGCCGGACGATAGAGACCGTCACTGCCGGTGACGAATCGAGCAAATCAGCGGTTCGAATAGAGCCAGCGCGAGCCGTAGAGCCCGAGCGCGTGCACCCGTGCGGCCGGGAGCGCCGCCACCACGCTCTGGCCTCGCGCCCGACTCACGACGAGAAACACGCGGCGCGGCCCCGCCCAGAGTCGAATCAGATCACCCGTATCGATGAAGATCCCCCGCGCCTCGGGGAGCGTTGCCCCGAACGAGAAATTGTTGAGGGCGCCGTTCACGAGGAGAGCGCGCCGCCCCGTGTAGAAGGGGAGCGCGGGACTGTCCTCGATCGTCCCCTCGACCACGAGCACGTCGGCCGGGACGGCATTGGTATTGATCGCCTGCGCGATCTCCTTCACCGAGTGATAGGGCTCGACCACGTCGAGGAGCCTGAAGATCAGCACCGTGATGACAGCGGCCAGGCCGACGAGCGATGCGAACGCGCTCCGGCGCCAGCCGCGCGCCCAGCAGAGCATCGCCAGCACCCAGCCCAACAGCAGGACCAGCCCGAGAGCCTGGAGAAGGACGCTGAAGGGACGAGGCGAGGGGAACGGAAACGCGGCTCCCTGGTCGTGAAGGATGCGGTAATAGGCGTTCAACTGAGCCATGCCATACAGCGTCTGGTTGGGAGTCAGCGTTGCCCCTGCCCACAGCGCCCAGACGCCGACGGCGACACAGCCGAAGAGCCCGGTCGCGAGCCAGCGGCCGACCTCGCGCCCGCTCGCCCACGCGGCGCCGACCAGTACCGCCAGCGCCGGGAACGCGGGCAGCGCGTAGTACTCGTGCTTGAAGCGTGACAGCACGAAGAGCCCGACCACGGCGACCAGCCAGACCACGATGAGCGGACGCCAACGCGCGTGCGGTGAGGCGTCGGGCTCGGCGCGGGCCAGGGTGAAGACGCTCCAGGGGAAAGCCCAGATGAAGCTGGCCACGACGAACGCCAAGGAGGAGCTCGAGACGTCGTCCTCCACGTATCCGCGAGCATCGAAGAATCGAAGAAGCTGGTTGTCGACGGTGTAGAACCAGAAAAGTGTCGGCGAGCGCCACGCCACCAGCGCATGCCACGGCACCACGATTGCCGCGAACACCAATGCGCCCCGGGCCAGATTGAGCTCGCGCCATGAGAGCCGGCGACCCACGATCATGCCGATCCCCACGATCAGCAGCGGGAACACGACGCCGATGAACCCCTTGGTGAGCACGCCGAGCGCGGCGCCGAGATAGAAAAGCAGGAACCGCGCCCGCCCCCGGTCGGCTCGCTCGGCGTCGCGCAGGAAGCCGTACATCGCGAGCGTGAGGCAGAACACGAAGAGCTGATCCGTCGACGCCTTGCGGACGTAGAGCGCGTTGCCGACGACCGTGGCCACGGCGATGCCCGCGAACAGGCCGGCGCGCGCGCCGTAGAGGCGCCGTCCGATCCGCCAGGTGAGGACGACCGTGCCCAGCGACGCCAAGGCCGACGGCAGGCGCGTCGCCCACTCGGACGGGCCGATGACCCGGAAGGCCAGCGCCGTCAGCCAGAAGTAGAGGGGCGGCTTCTCGAGGTACGGCACGCCGTTCAGGTGTGGAATCGTCCAGTCTCCGTCACTCAGCATCTCGTGCGGGATCGAGGCGTAGAGCCCCTCGTCCGGGTCGAGGAAGGGCATGCCGAGCTTCGGGAGGAAGAAGAGGAGGCTCAGCGCGAGCAGGATAACGAGCTGCTGCAGACGGTCAGAACTTTTTTTCGATGACGAACCCATACGTCTTGGTTTTCAGATCGGCGAACGGAAAGAAGTCGAGATAGGGGTGCCGCTCGGAATTGCGAACGCTCAGAAAATGTCCGACCGCCCAGCCGAGCGCGGCCCCGGCGACAACGTCGGAGGCCCAGTGCTTGTCCTGGATGATCCGCGCGGCGCCGACCAGACCCGCGAGGCCGTAGGCAACGATGCCCGGGCCAAGTCCGAAGCGGTCGTGGATCACCGCGGCGACGGCGAACGTCTGCGACGCGTGGCTCGAGGGGAACGAATCATTGTGGCCCCAGTTCGTGAACCATTGGCCCGGGTCGTTCGACTGATCGGGGCGCGCTCGCGCCGTTCCGTACGCGATGGCCTCGGTGAAACCGAGCGTCAAGAGCTGCGCTTCCGTCGCCACCAGCGCCGCGTCGAGGAGCTTCGACTGGCCGGTCGCCTGCCTGATGCCCTCGCCGATGGCGACGACCCCGACGTTCAGGCCAAGGAGGACGGCCGGGTCGCCGAGGTAGGCGATGGCGTCGGCGGCATCGTGTGTCCCGTTGTTGCGATGCGACGCCGCGTCGTGGATGGATCGGTCCGCGAGCGCGATCCCCGCGATTCCCGCGCCGATCCCCAGGACCACGAGCGCGCTCTCGGGCGAGAGCCGGAGCGGCGAGCTGAGCAGATAGAGCGTGTCGTCGCCGAGCGTCCGCAGGGCCCTCTCCCAGACCGGCGGAAATTGTTCCCACTCGTCGTATTTGTTCGGCGCCTCCGCAGGTGGGCTCGCCTCCTGGGCGGTGGCGATGGTCGGGCCGGCCAGAGCGACGACGATCAAAGTGACTGCGAGCAGCCTCACGGCCCGACACACTACCATCTTTGGGCGAGGCGACGACCGCTCCCAGGAAACGCTGGGCACGTAATAGGCACGAAATATCTGGAGATCTCTCCCCTCGGATTGGGGGCCAGAGCCTGTGGATAACTGGGGATATGTGAGCCCCGGACTATGAAGCGCCGTTCTCTTTCCTATGCAACAAACTTCCCCTCTCTCCACGGAGGAGTTCTCACCGGGTCGTCGAAAAGATTGACGTTTGTCACCGCCGGCATTTATTGGCACTGAATCTGCATTTGTAGGGCGCCTGCACGAATGATTGGTGTGCCTTTGTAGTGACCGAGAACTGCGGCCATTCTCCGCGAGTGTCGGAGTCGGCCGTCGACTTCGATTGTCACCAGAATTCATAGGGCGACATTTTCGCCGGCAAGGAGAGGGTCCGGTCACGCCCGTGTCTCGTCGTGCGTCACCCAATGCATTCCGCATCCAATACACTCACCGGGCCCTCTCGTTAGGTTCGCCACCAGTTTCGACCGAGGAAAAGCCGAGGCCGCGCTTACGCGGGCTGCTTCTGTGTCTTGGTCTGGCACTGATCGGAGTCCTCCAGACGGCAGCCCCCGGCAGAGCGGGCGTCCTCGATGTGTCGTGGATTGAGCCTACGACCAATACGGATGGAAGCCCCCTGACGGACCTGGGCCACTATCTCGTCTTCTACGGACCTTCGGACGAACCCTGCGCCGGACTCTCGTATGTCACGGTTGCCGCCTCGACACCGAGCCCTCATCCCGGTCAATCGGCAACCGTCAGGCTCACGGGATTGCTCTCAGGCTCCCTCTACTACGTTGCCGTCGTGGCAGTGGACCGGAACAGTAATGAGAGCGCCTGTTCGACACCAGCGAGTGCGGTCGCCCAACCCTTATTCACTGTGAGCCCCACCGGCTCTGGCCACTTCGGGACGGTGGCTGTCGGCAGTTTCGCGGATCTGACCTTTACCGTGCAGAACAATCGGGCAGGAACGATCTCCGGCACGGTTTCGACCTCACTCCCCTTCAGCATCGTATCGGGCAGCCCGTTCACCCTCGTGGGGGCAGGGGCGACGCAAGTCGTGACGGTACGCTTCACTCCAACCACCTCAGCCACAGCCGCGGCGAATGTCATCTTCACTGCACAAGGCGAGACCATTTCGCGAATCGTGACCGGCGAGACGGATATGGCTGTGTTGACGAGTCCCACCCCGGGCTCGACGCTACCGGGCTCGACGGCGACCTTCAGCTGGAGCGATGCGATCGGAGCGACCGAATACCGGCTGTCGATCGGCACGACGGGCGTTGGTAGCGGTGATCTCTATGACCAGTCGCAGGGAACGAACACCTCGGTGACGGTCAGCGGGCTGCCCCTGGACGGGCGCACGCTGTATGCGCGGCTCTCGTCGCTGGTCGGTGGGCAGTGGGTGTTCAGCGACTACGTCTACACCGCGGCCAGGCTGGCGGTGTTGACGAGCCCCCCTCCAGGCTCAACGCTCGCGGGCGCAACTGTGCCGTTCAGCTGGAGCGCGGGAAGCGGGACGATCGAATACTGGCTGTCCGTCGGGACTGAGGGCCGTGGGTGCTGCGACCTCTACAGCCAGTCGCAGGGGGCGAACACGGTGGCGACGGTGGGCGGACTGCCCACGGACGGGCGCACAGTGAACGTGCGGCTGTGGTCGCTGCTGGGTAACGGAAGCGGCTGGGCATCGAACGACTATTCCTACACGGCGGCGACGCAAACGCCGGCGGTATTGACGAATGCCCCGCAGTTCTCGACGTTACCCGGCACGAGCGTGACGTTCACCTGGAGCACTGGGCATGGCGCGACGCAGTACTCGCTGTCCGTGGGGACTACCGGCCCGGGAAGCTTCGATGTGTATAGCCAGCCCCCGGGAACGAATCTATCGGCGGTGGTGACCGGGCTGCCCGTCGACGGAAGGACAATTTATGTGCGGCTGTCGACAGAACTGGGCGGGGTGTGGCACCCGGTTGATTACGTGTTCATAGCGGCGACCCACAGCCAGCCGCCGGCGACCCCGACCCTCGTCCAGCACGTCCAGGGAGCGAAGACGCGCGCTGACGCCTCGGCAAGTAAGATCGACGTCAGCCTTCCGAATCCCGCCGGCGGGGGCAACGCCCTCATCGTGAGTGTCAAGGCGAATACGAGCTCGGCGCTCTCGGTCTCTGACGACAAGTCGAACACGTATCTCGCGGGGCCCTCGATCACGGATCCCGCGACGGGACAAACCGGGGCGTTGTTCTATGCGCTCAACGTCGCGGCGGGGACCGTCAAGATCACCGTCTCTTTCGGCGCGGGGGGCGGAACCTCGGCGACAGCGATTGTCTCCGAGTTCTTCAATGTTGCGACGGCGGCCGCCGCCGACGGAAGCTCCAGCGCTGTGTCCGCGACGCCAGTGAACGCCGGGAGCATCACCACCACCGCTGATCGTGATCTGATCTATTACGCGGCGTTCAGCTCGTCGGCCGCCGGAAGTCCCTCTCCGCTCAGCTTCACGGCGGGCCACGACTTCACGCTGCTCGCGACTGATGTACTCGACGGCTCGATGGCGCAATATCTGGTCCAGGGCGCGCACGGTGACGTCAATCCATCCATGACGGTGAGCGGGGCGACGACGGATACCTTTATCACGCTGGCCATCGCGCTCAAGTCGGGCGCGGCGGGGACGGCCCCCGGAACTGGTCTTCGCATCGTCCGCGTCCAGCACAATAACTTCGCCCTCGACAACGGCGGGACAAGTTACTCGCTCCAGTTCCCGTCCAGCGGCAATCTGATCGTTGCCGCGTGGGTCGGCTTCCGTACCGACACCGAGACCAACGTCGATATTCTGCAGATGGCCGACGGGCGCGGCACCAGCTATACATCAGTCGGACCCGCGGTGGGGAATCAATCCTCGGGCAGCGCGCAGATCTTCTACGCCGCGAACGCGCCGCCGGGCCCGAACTTGATAACGCTCATCCTCTCGACCCCGCAACGAGGGTCACACCTGCTCCTCTACGATGTGGCTGGAGCCGATGCGTCTCCGTTCGATGTGGCGGCGTCGGCCACCGGCAATCAGACGTCGGCGGGTGACGTGACGACGGTCACGATCACTCCAACCCACTCGAATGGTCTGGTCATCGGCTTGACAGACCTCAACTCCCACGCGATCAGCGGCGTCGTGGGTTCGTCCTTCTTGTTTGACTCCGTGACGTATCCGGAGGAGGACGGGAGTGGACGCCCCGACGACGGCGCAGGGCACGCCCACGTATACAACTCGGATACATCACCACTCACATTCATCTGGACTGCAGGACCTGGCTCAGGAGAGGCAGGTCGGTGGGCAGCGTATGCAGCTGCGTTCAAGGCGGCGTTGCCGGCAGCATTGACGAGCCCTGTGCCCGGATCGACGCTCGCGGGGAGAACAGCGACGTTCAGCTGGACCCCAGGAACGAACGCGACGCTGTACTGGCTGACGATCGGGACGACGGGGGCGGATAGCGATGACCTGTATGGAGAGCCGCAAGGGACGGACCTTTCGGCGACGGTGAGCGGCCTGCCGGTCAACCGGAGCACACTGTACGTCCGGCTGTGGTCACTCCAGGCAGGATCGTGGCAGTTCAACGACTACACGTATACGGCGGCGAGCCCGGTTGCCGCCGTAATGACGAGCCCGGCGCCGGGCTCTATCTTGCCGGGTACGGCCGCGACCTTTGTCTGGACGGCGGGCCTCGGCGCGACGCCGTACCTGCTGACGGTCGGGTCGACGGGAGCAGGGAGCACCAACCTGTACGTCCTGTACGCCGACTCAACTTCGGCGACCGTGAGTGGGTTACCGACCGATGGGAGCACAGTGTACGTGCGGCTGTGGTCGCTCTTGGGGGGAACCTCGTGGCAGTTCAACGACTACACCTACACGGCCGCGACGATTCCGACCTACACGCTGACGGTGAGTGCCAATGGCGCAGGCAGCGGCATCGTCACCAGCGTGCCCGCCGGTATCTCCTGCGGTGCCACCTGCGCGGCCACCTTCACGAGCGGGACCGCGGTCACGCTCACCGCGGTGCCCGCCGCCGGCTCCCTCTTCACTGGCTGGAGCGGCGGCGGCTGCTCCGGCACGGGCACGTGTACGGTCACGCTCGGCGCCGACACCACGGTCACCGCGACCTTCGTGCCGCTCTACACGTTGACGGTGACCCTCAGCGATGCGGGCAGCGGCACCGTCACCAGCGCGCCCGCCGGGATCGACTGCAGCGCGACGTGCTCCGCTTCGTTCGCCAGCGGCACTGTGGTCACCCTGACTGCCACGCCCGCCGCTGGCTTCACCTTCACGGGCTGGAGTGGCGGCGGTTGCTCGGGCACTGGCGCGTGTACGGTCACGCTTAGCGCCGCGACCACGGTCACGGCGACCTTCGTGCCGCTCTACACGTTGACGGTGAACGTCAGCGGGGCGGGCAGTGGCACTGTCACGAGCGTGCCGGCCGGGATCGCCTGCGGCACGACGTGCTCCGCTTCATTCGCCAGCGGCACCGCGGTCGTGCTGACTGCCACGCCCGCTGCTGGCTTCGCCTTCACGGGCTGGAGCGGCGGCGGTTGCTCCGGCACCAGCCCGTGCACGGTGACGCTCGGCGCCAACACCACGGTCACCGCGACGTTCGTGCCGCTCTACACGTTGACGGTGAACCTCACCCCCGCGAGCAGTGGCACCGTGACCAGCGTGCCGGCCGGAATTGCCTGCGGCGCGACATGCTCCGCTTTGTTTGCCAGCGGCACCGCGGTCGCGCTGACTGCTACGCCCGCTGCTGGCTTCACCTTCACGGGCTGGAGTGGCGGCGGTTGCTCCGGCACCGGCCCGTGCACGGTGACGCTCAGCGGCGCGACCACGGTCACCGCGACCTTCGTGCCGAACTACACCCTGACGGTGAATCTCAGCGGGGCGGGCAGCGGCACGGTGACCAGCGCGCCGGCCGGCATCACCTGCGGCCCAACGTGCGTCGCGTCGTTCCCGAGCGGCACCGCGGTCACGCTCACGGCGCTGCCCGCGGCCGGCTCCCTCTTCATGGGCTGGAGCGGTGGCGGTTGCTCCGGCAGTGGCACGTGCACCGTGGTGCTCAACGGCGCTACCACGGTCACCGCCACCTTCGCGCTTCAGACTTTCACGCTGACGGTGAGCGTCGCGGGCAGCGG
>Ga0209470_1001745_pt1 | contig 15843 bp, 10 predicted proteins | sample GraSoiAngelo_125_FD_185882 | JGI IMG/M metagenome (GOLD analysis project Ga0209470, IMG submission 185882) | Grasslands soil microbial communities from the Angelo Coastal Reserve, California, USA - 14_0927_05_40cm (SPAdes) (version 2) | ecosystem: Environmental > Terrestrial > Soil > Grasslands ... | reverse complement strand
CGCGAACGAATCCCCGCCTACGTGGCCGCGTTTCATCATCACATGGAAGAAGTTTACAGCGCAGCCGACTTTACCGTCGCACGCGCGGGCGCCGCCAGCCTGGCCGAGATCGCTGCTTTCGAACTGCCCAGCCTTCTCATTCCGTTTCCCTACGCCGCTGACGATCACCAGACTCGCAATGCCGAAATTTTCGCGCGCGCAGGGGCGGCGTTTGTCCTGAAAGAATCGGAACTAACTCCCGAATTACTTACTCAGAAAATCAGAGACATGATCGATCGCCCCGAGCAACTTCGCCGGATGTCGGAGAGATGTTCGCATCTCGCGCCGCGAGACGCTGCTAATCGCGTGGCCGTAACGATGGAAAAATATACCCAGTCATGACGAAGGATATCGATCTTGCAAAATTTCTGACGCAGGAGCGCCACGACATTCATCTCGTCGGCGTGGCCGGAAGCGGCATGAGCGGAATTGCCGGGCTTCTTCTTCAGCTCGGCCATCAAGTCAGTGGCTCGGACAAATCGGATTCATTGGAGACCGATCGGCTGCAAAGGCTCGGTTTGAAATTTTATCAACAACATCGCGCCGCGGATGCTCGGGACGCCGAGCTTGTCGTTTATTCGTCGGCGATCAAAAAGGATAATCCGATTCTGAAGAGCGCGCAGGAAAACGGAAAGAGAACTGTCCGCCGCGCCGAAGCGCTCGCTGCAATCATGGCGGCTAAGCGCGGGATTCTCGTCGTTGGAATGCACGGCAAAACCACGACGTCCGCGATGAGTGCGCATGTGTTGCGGGAGGGTGGATTGCACCCGTCGCATTATGTCGGCGGCGAAATCCCGATTCTCGGGACGAACGCACACTGGGACGGCCGCGGGGAATTTTTCGTGGCCGAAGGCGATGAGAGCGACGGCACAATCGCCTTGTTCCATCCTGAGCACGCCCTAGTACTTAATATAGAGGAAGAGCACCTCGACTTTTACGCCGATCTGACTGCAATCGAGAAAGTATTCCGCCAATTGCTCGCTCAAACAACCGGCAAAGTCTTTTATTGTGCCGATGAGCCCAACGCAACTCGCATATGTCGATCTTCCGATCGCGTTATTTGCTATGGTTTATCGGACGAAGCCGATTACCGCGCCACCGATATAGAGCTGCGCGACTTTAGCTCGGCGTTTAGCGTTTACCGCGGCAAAGAAAAACTCGGCGAAGCTGTTCTCAATGTTCCCGGCGAACACAACGTTAGGAACGCGCTTGGCGTCATCGCGCTAGCGACCGAGCTCGGTGTTGTTTTTGAAAAAATCGCCAAGTCGCTCACAAAATTTCAACACGCCCGGCGACGGTTCGAAATTAAGTACGACAGCCCGCGCTTTTTATTGGTCGACGACTACGGGCACCACCCGACCGAAATCAAAGCTACACTCAAGACCGCAAGATCGGTCGGCCGCAAGCGCGTGCTGACAATGTTTCAACCGCACCGCTACTCGCGCACCAAAGCGCTGCGGAAGGAATTTGGACGCGCGTTCGACCAAGCAGATCGCGTCGTCATCACTGATGTTTACGGATCAAATGAATCGCCCATGCCAGGCGTCACTGGCCAACTGGTCGTCGACGAAATCGCTGCACACGGACATTGCGGCGTGAGTTATCAGCCGCGATTGGAGTGGGTGCATCGCGACGTTGGCAACCTGCTTGAATCGGGCGATCTCGTCCTCAGCCTGGGCGCCGGCAATATTCACGAGCAATTGTCGATCCTGGCAGCCGATCTCGTCATTGCCGAGAAATTGAAAGAGATCGTCGGCGAAGGCGGCGACGTCCGTCTTTACGAACCTCTTTCAAAACACACCACGTTGCGCGTTGGCGGCCCGGCGCAATTTTGGGTAGAACCGCGCAACGAAACGGCGCTGAGCGAATTGATCCGGTTTTGCCGGCGCGACAATCTTCCACTCTTTGTGATTGGCCGCGGTTCGAACTTGCTCGTGCGCGACGGCGGAATTCGCGGCGTAGTCGTTCATCCTTCCGGCGGCGACTTCGATAAGATCGACATCCACGGAAACGAAATCACCGCCGGCGTTGGCGCGAAGCTAAAAGAGATTGCCTACGCCGCGAGGGCGGCAGATCTGGGCGGATTGGAATGGATGGAAGGAATACCCGGCGCGGTCGGCGGCGCGCTACGGATGAACGCGGGCGCGATGGGCGCGCAAACATTCGAAAAGGTCGTGCGCGTTCGTTACCTCGATGGGGAAGGAAACGCACACGATAAAAATCGAGACGAGCTGGAAGTGCATTACCGGCATTTTCCTTTGCTCGAACAAAACTTCGCCGTCTCCGCCACATTCCGCGGATCGCCGGCACCGCGCGAACAAATTGAATCACGTCTGCGTGAATCCCAGGAAAAACGCCGCACCACACAGCCGATCGCGAAGAGTGCCGGCTGCATTTTCAAAAACCCGGAGAAATGTCCGGCCGGAAAACTGGTGGACGAGCTCGGTTTAAAAAATTCGTCCGTCGGAAAAGCGCGCGTCTCGGAAGTGCACGGTAATTTCATCGTGAACGATGGTGGCGCGACCGCGACCGAGATGCTCGAGCTGATCGACCGAATCAAGCAAGCGGCGAAAACCAAGCGCGGAATCGAATTGGAAACCGAAGTGCAAATCGTGGGAGAACCCGCCTAATGAGTCCGAACCGGACGGGCATTATGAAAGACTTACCAAAAAAAATCGCCGTGTTGATGGGAGGGCCGGGATCGGAACGCGACGTATCTTTGGCGACGGGCCGCGGCGTTTCGAAAGCGTTGCGCTCATTGGACGTCGAGGTCGTTGATGTCGATGTTCGCGACGAAAACTTCCGGCTCCCGAAAGATGTCGGTCTTGCCTTCATTACGATTCACGGAACGTTCGGCGAGGATGGGCAGTTGCAGAAAATTCTCGACGACCGCGGCATTCCCTACACCGGCGACGGCGTCGAAGAAAGCCGGATCGCGTTCGATAAAATTTTAACGAAAGAAAAGTTTCGCGAGCGCAACGTCGTCACGCCGGAATGGGAAGTTGTCGATGCTGGTCGGCGCCCAAAAATTCCGGTGCCTCTGGTGGTGAAACCGGCGCGGCAAGGTTCCACCGTGGGCGTCGTGATCGTGAAGAACGAAAGCGAAGTCGATTCGGCGATGAAGGAGGCTGCGAAGTACGATCGCAAATTGTTAGTGGAAAAATTTGTATCTGGCCGCGAATTGACGATAGGTATCCTCGGTGATCAAGCCCTGCCGATTCTTGAGATAATTCCGAAGGGCGGTTTTTACGACTTCAACAACAAGTACCCGTTCCTGAATCCGCAGGCTGGCGGCGCCGCCGAGCATGTTTGTCCGGCGAAGATCGATCCCGATAAAGCGAAAAAGATTCAGGAGCTGGCGCTGCAGGCATTTCGCGCCCTCGGCCTGGTCGTTTACGGACGCGTTGATGTGCTTTTGACCGATGCCGGCGAGCCATTCGTGCTCGAAGTGAACACGATCCCGGGAATGACCGAAGCGAGTCTGCTTCCGGAAGGGGCGGCCGCGGCCGGCATCAACTATGTCGATCTTTGCCTGCGCATCATTGAGCTTTCGCGCGCGAGAAGGGAGCGCGCTCGACGATGAGGCGACAGAAACGTCCCCGCGCGCGCAATCAGCGTCTCTCCAGCTTCCGGCAACGGCGGCAGCAACATTTACTCGACGTCAAAGTGCGATCGCGCAAGGCGGTCCAGCACCGCAACCGCCGGCTGCTCGTCGTGTTCTCGAAGATCGCGCTGGTGATTCTGTTGGCCGGGGGAATTTATGTCGGCGCCCGGGTCGCGGCCAAGCGATTCTTCATCGACAACCCGGACTACAAGCTCAGCAACATCGAAGTGCAGACTGATGGAACTTTGCAGCGCGACCAGATCTTGAACGTCGCTGATCTGCGCGAAGGGGAAAATATTTTTCGGGTAAACCTGGCGCGCGTCCACGAGCGATTGCAGGAGCTGCCGCAGGTCGATGGAGTCGAAGTTGTCCGCAAACTTCCAGCCGAAATCGACATCCGAATTGTCGAACGCAAACCGATTGGCTGGATTACAAGTGAAAAACAGATTGCCGATCCTTTTGCATCGGACGCCGCGTTTCTAGTGGACGCGCGCGGCGTTTTGATGAAAGAAAAGAAGTTGTTACCGGAATACTTGGGACTGCCGCTGATTTTGGGTTGCGTGAGCGAATCGCTCGAGGCCGGAAAAATCGTCGAATCGCCTGAAGCGCGAGCGGCGCTCGAGTTGCTGCGGCTGAGCACGCGCAGCTTTATGCAAACGCGGTTTCAGATTCGCGAGATCGATGTTTCGAAAGGTTACTGCCTGGTGGTGACCGACAAAAATCACAGCCGCGTGACGTTCGGCTTCGATAACCTCGATACGCAACTGCAGCGCTTGGAGCAATTCTTGATCTATTCCGACGACGCCCATCGCGAGCTGGCGACCGTGAATCTGCTCGTGCAACGAAATATTCCAGTCACATTCGGTAAGTCGCCCGCGGAAGTAATTAACGAGACGATCAACCCGGAGGAAGCACCGCGCATCATGAAGGCGATTCCGGTGCAGACATCACCGAAGCCGTCGGCCACAACTGCGAAATCGCGCCCCGCTCTGTCGCCAACCGCGACTCCGGCCGCAAAGCGTGTACTTCCGCGGCAACCTTTCAAGAAAAAATAAATAAGATGGCGAATAGTGATCTGATCGTTGGTTTGGAAATTGGGACGTCGAAGATTTGCGTCGTAGTCGGCGAAACGCGTCCGGACGGGACGTTAAGAATTCTGGGCGTCGGCCAGGCGCCATCGCGCGGTGTGCGCAAGGGCGAGATTGTTGATTTTGAAACGGCGATGAAATGCGTCCACGAAGCAGTGGTCGATGCCGAACAAAAAAGCGACGTGATGATTCGAAGCGTTTATGTCGCGGTCGCGGGCGGCCACATCCAAAGTTTCAACAACCGCGGATGCGTGCTCTTGCCCGAAGAGCGCGACGAGATCGACGATCAGGATGTCGAAGATGTAAAGATCAACGCGCGGGAAGTGAGCATTCCAGCACAAAACGCGTTTCTTCACTCGATCATTCAGCACTATCAAGTCGACGGCCAAGACGGCGTCCTCAATCCGGTCGGCATGCTGGGGGGGAAACTGGAAGCAGATTTTCATATCATTCACGGCGTTCGGACGCGCATTCAAAATACGATTCGCTGCGTCAAAGAATTGCCACTTGAAGTCGAGGACGTGGTTTTCAGCGCGCTCGCTTCCGCCCAAGTGGTGCTCACCCAGCACCAAAAAAATCTCGGCGCACTCGTAGTCGACATCGGGGGCGGCACCACCGATTACATTCTTTATGTCGACGGCGCAGTAAAACAAAGCGGCGCCATCGCGATCGGCGGCGATCACATCACCAATGATATTTCCATGGGGCTGCGGATTCCGATGGCCCGCGCTGAAAAATTAAAAACCGAAGAAGGCAGCTGCGTTCTCGGCAACTGTCTGCCCGGCGAGACGATTTTGTTGAAGGACGATTCCGGATTTGCCGGCAAAGAAATCGAGCGCGAGACACTCAACACCATCATTCATCTGCGATTGCGCGAAACTTTTGAGTTGCTCAAGCGCACGGTCGAAGAGGAGCCGTTCATCAATTATGTCGGCGCCGGGATTTTCATTACCGGCGGCTGCAGTCTGGTGAACGGGATCGACCATCTCGCCGGCGAAATTTTTGAAATGCCGGCGCACGTCACGCACGCGCAAACGCTCTCCGGTCTGACTTCGGCGGTCGAGAACCCGCAGTTTTCAACCGCAATCGGTTTGCTCAAATACGCCCAGGCCGTTCAAGTCGATCGGCCGCGGCGCGGCATCACTCGAATTTTCGGAAGGTTTTTTAGCGGAATGCGATGACAACAGAAAGCTCACATGATTCAGCTCAGTAAAAATTACAGTCTGCCGGAACGGCAAGAGGAACCAATTCCCATCAAAGTTGTCGGAGTCGGCAGCGCGGGATCGAACGCGCTCGATCGCGTACTGCTCGATGGCATGGACAAGGCCGATCTCATCGCGATCAACACCGATGTCCAATCGCTGGCGAGCTCGGTCGCGGCGCGCAAAGTCCAGCTCGGTCGTTCAAGCACGCACGGGCTCGGCACTGGAGGCGATCCCGAGCTCGGTTATCAAGCTGCGATCGAATCGGCGGATGAGATTCGTCAAGCAATCGCCGGCGCGCGAATGATTTTTATTTGCGCGGGACTCGGTGGCGGCACCGGATCGGGCGCAGCGCCCATCGTCGCGCAACTCGCGCGCGAAGCCGGCTCGCTCGTGATCGCGTTTGCGACGCTCCCCTTCTCCTTCGAAGGGAAACGTCGCGCGGCCCAGGCCCAAGATGCATTATCGCGACTAAATGAAATTGCGAACGCGGTGATTTGTTTCGAGAACGACCGAATGGGCGATATGGTCGCGCCCAAAGCCGGCATTCATCAGGCTTTCGGCATCGCGGACATGACGATCAGCCAGAGCGTGCGCTCGATCGTCAATTTAATTCAGCGACCGGGCCTTATTCGAATCGGTTTTGACGATTTGTTTGCCGCGTTACGCAGTCAAAACGGCCGCTGCCTGTTCGGTTTTGGTGAATCCGACACCGATAATCGCGCGCACGATGCGCTGACCCAGGCGTTGAAAAATCCGCTGATGGACAAAGGCCGCATGTTATCGGAAGCGGCGCACGTTCTGGTTCAGGTTGCGGGCGGTCCAGGCATGACTTTATCCGAAGTCGAAATTCTGATGCGCGAGCTCGGCCGACACGTGCGCGATCATACTCAAATTGTTTTTGGGACCGCAGTTGATGGGAAAATGGGAAATCGGCTCAGCGTCACGATCATCAGCTCGCTCGCTTCGGAGGATTCGATCGCCACCCAAGACACGTCACCGCCGCCGGAACCGTTTCTCGCGCCGCCGCCGGCGATCTTGGAACAAGTTGAAGAGCAGCCGCCAGCGCCTCCGAAGATCGACATCGTCCCCGAGATTGAAAGCGCAGCTTTGCCGGAGCCTGCTCCGGACGATTTGATTGCGGTCGAACCACCGGTCGCCGCTGAAGCGCCGCCGCCGCCCGTGCCGGCCCCATCGATCAAAAAGCCCGCGCCGCGCTTGATTCCGCCGAAGAAAAAACCGGTCATGGAAAAAGAGGCGAAGCCACCGAAAGAAAAAATCGTCCAGGTGAAGCAGGAGGTTTTGCAGTTCGAACCGGTCACGCGCGGACGTTTCGAAAAAAGCGAGCCGACCATCGTCGAAGGTCAGGACCTCGACATCCCGACGTTCCTCCGCAAGAACATCCGGGTGAAGTAACACAGCGGATACCTGCCCGCGAATCACACGAATAGACGCGAAACAGAGGAGCGCTGACCTTTACAATTTTATTCGCGTTAGTTCGCGTAATTCGCCGGCAAACTCTACTTTTTCATTAAGTCGAGCACGGCGCTGGTCATACCGATGATGCCGACGCGAATGGTCGGTTCCGGCACGGGCGCGAACTTGCTCGAATGCAAACTCGGCAATTCTTTTCCTTCCCTTTTGAACTGCGCAATTTTTTCTGGATCGACGGCGCCGATGTGAAAGTCGACCGCTGGAATCGAGTGGTCGGGCAAACTGTATTCGGCAAAATCTTCGCCGCCCATGGTTGGATCGACAATTTCGACGTTGTCGGCGCCGAGCACATTTTTCCAAACGCCCACGAGTCGCTTGGTCAAATCCGGATTGTTATAGGTCGCGGGCGTGAATTGATCTTTCAAAACGTTAACAATTGGCGCCCGGTCAGCCGGAACTCCGCCGGCGCTTGCGATTCCTTTTGCAATCTGATCGATCGCCTTAAGCACTCGATCGCGCACTTCCGATTTATAAGTTCGCACGGTTAGCTGCATCTTCACTTCATCGGGGATGATGTTGTGTTTGGTGCCGCCATGAATTGAGCCAACTGTGATCACGATTGGATCGAGCGGATTGTTTTCACGACTCGCGATCGTTTGCCAGGCGTTGATCATTTCCGCGGCCAGGACAATCGGATCCTTGGTTTTGTGCGGATAGGCGCCGTGGCCGCCAACACCGCGAACTGTCACGTCCACCGAATCGACGTTCGCGTAAGTGTATCCGGGCGTGACTCCAATGTGGCCGGTTTGCAGATCGGCTTTGTCATGAAAGCCAAGAGCGAAGTCGGGTTTGCCGAATCGATTATAAAGACCGGCCTTGAGCAACGCGCGCGCTCCGCCGACCGTTTCTTCCGCCGGTTGCCCGATGAACACGATCGTTCCCGACCATCGGTCCTTCAATCGCTGCAATGCCCGCGCCGTCCCGATGAAGGCCGACATGTGCGCATCGTGGCCGCACGCGTGCATCACATGAACTTCTCTACCGCCGTCAGCTTTGGCCGTGACTTTGCTTGCGTAAGGCAGTCCGGTGTCTTCTTCGACCGGCAACGCGTCCATGTCGGTGCGGACCAGCACGATTGGCCCGGTGCCGTTCTTCATAATGCCGATGACGCCATAGCATTTCAGATTCGGGTTATCGTATTTGCCAAAGTTTTCCGTCACTTCGCAGCCGGTCGCACGCAGCTCCTTCGCCACCAGCGCCGACGTCTTTTCTTCACGGGTGGAAAGCTCGGGATGACTGTGGATATCTTTATAAATCGCCAGCAACGACGGCAGCTCGCTAACCGCGGTTTTTTCGACGGTCATCTCCTGCGCCAACGCGAAATTCGAAGTCAGGATCGACCCGCCTACCCCGAAGGCTACGGCGCGGCAGGCCAAGGACAAGGTCGACAAAGCAAAAATCTTCATACCGGCGAACCTAAGTTGTCATTCCGAGTGAAGTCGAGGAATCTCTTATTGTGGAATTCGAGAAGAACACCATGCTTTTCGGCGCGGACCCGACGCCGCGGATCGTTGCGATTGAGCTGGGCGAAACCGGCACGGTGAAAGTGCACCGGCGCGAGAAGGATGGCTCGACCACGACCGACGTGGAACCGTTTCAGCCCTTCGTTTGGGCGGACGCCGACGTTGTCGATCTTGGAATCGAAGCAGAAAAGCTCAAGGGCGATCTGAAATTCGGTTGGCTGATCACAGTCGACAGCTGGAAAGAACTGATCTCGGTGCGAAACGGTTTGAAAAACGCCGGGCGCGATTTCTTTGCCCTCACCGACCCGGTCCAACATTACCTGACCGCTACCGGCCGAACGCTCTTCAAAGATTTGCCGTTCGAAGAGCTGAAAAGAATGCAGCTGGAGGTGCTCTCGTTTTCAGAAGGCGATGCAGATCACATCATGAGCATCGCGCTCTCCGATAACACGGGCTGGGAAGAGCTGATTATTGTCGATCCAAAAAAGACGGAGGAATCGGAAAGAAGCGCCATCAAGCGCCTGACGAATCTGATCAAGGCACGCGACCCGGATGTGATCGAGGGACATAACTTGTTCCGGTCCGATCTGCCTTATCTTGTTGCCCGAGCGAAGAAATTAAAAACCAAGCTGGACTGGGGCCGCAGCGGCGGTTTTTTGCGCTCGCGTCCGTCGCGACTTCAAATCGCGGAGAAGACGATCGACTATCCGAAGTTCACGATCGACGGACGCCACTTCGTGGACACTTTTTTGCTGGCGCAATTTTACGACGTCGGGATGCGATCGCTCGCTGGTTTCGAGCGTACCGACGTCGCACGACACTTTGGATTTTGTGATGAAGAAATCTCCGCGCTGGCCGGAAAGGAATTGGAGCGCGCTTACGTTAGCGGCGGAGAGAAATTTCGTCGTCGCGCGCTGTGCGGCGTGCGCGAGACTCGCGCGGTCTCGGAATTACTTAGCCCGAGTTACTTCATCCAGGCGCAGATTTTTCCCTACAACTACCAGGACGTGATCGTGCGCGGCAACGCAACCCGGATCAACGGTTTGTTCCTGCGCGAATATTTTCGCCAGAAACACGGCATCCCCGAACTGCCGATGCCGCAAACTTTCGAAGGCGGCTACACTGACATTTTCTTCACCGGCGTTGCCCGCAACGTCTGGCATTGCGACGTCGCGTCCCTTTATCCGTCGATCATGCTCCAGTTCGATTGCTTTCCTGGGAGCGATCGGCTGCAAATCTTCAGACATTTATTGACCGATCTGCGCACGTTTCGGCTGGAGGCAAAGGCGAATATGCGCGCCGAAAAGAATCCGGCGCGACAGCATCATCTTCAAGCGCTGCAAAACACGTTCAAGATTCTGATCAACAGCTTCTACGGCTATCTCGGGTTCGCCCAGGGACATTTCGCCGATTTCGACGCAGCCGCGCGCGTCACCCAAATCGGACGCGACCTCTTGAAGAAGATGATCGAGTGGCTGAACGCGCACGGCGCGAAAGTGATCGAGGTCGACACCGACGGGATTTATTTCGTGCCGCCGGACAAGATCGACATCGATCAATTGCAGAAAGGTCTTGCCAAAGAATTGCCGCCGGGAATCGAAGTCGAATTCGACGAGCAGTTCGACGCCATGTTCAGCTACAAGGCGAAGAATTACGCGCTACTGACGAAAGACGGAGAGGTGATTATCAAAGGCGGCGCATTGAAATCGCGCGGCCTCGAAAAATTCCAGCGCGTGTTCCTGGAAGAGATGATCAAGCTCATCATGGAGGGTAGGGCTGACGCGATTGTCGATCTTCGAAACCAGTTCGAGAAAAAAATCCGGAACCGTGAATGGAACATCGACATGTTGATGAAGACCGACACGCTCCAGGATTCGCTGGACAAATATCGGGCGAAAATTGCCGGATCCGCGCGCAATCGGGCCGCAGCTTACGAGCTTGCCCTGGCCAGCGGCCGCGCCTACAAGCCAGGCGACCAAGTCAGCTATTATATTAAGAGTACCCCCAAAAAAGCGCCGGCCTACGAAGCCGCCAGGCTCGCCAGCGAGTTCGATCCGCAAAATCGCGATGAGAGCGTTGATTACTACGTCGCCAAGCTGGACGAACTGGTAAAAAAGTTCGGTGGACTGACGGCAGCAGCTTCACCTCCAAGGCAAGAAAGTCTCGCGCTTTAAAAAATATGAGAACAAAACTCCTTCTCTCGTTAACAGCGATCGCGTTGGCAACTTACAAGTGCGGCGCAGCGGAAAATGATCATGCCGAGATCAAAACGGAGATCACGAAACGCCATGATGAGGCGGTGAAGCGATTGCAGGATTGGATCGGCCAAGTGTCGATCGCGGCGGAGAACCGCGGATATCCCGAAGGCGCGGATTACATGGCCAAGCTCGCGCGCGACGCGGGATTTCAACAGGCGACAGTGATCAACACCGATGGAAAGCCAGGCGTGTTTGCGACGCTCGATGCCGGTGCCGCGAAAACGGTCGGCCTTTATTTCATGTACGACGTGAAACAGTTCGATCCGGCGGAGTGGACGTCGCCGCCGACCGAGGCGCGCTTGGTAGACAAGCCGCCGCTCGGAAAAGCGATTATCGGCCGGGGCGCAGTGAATCAAAAGGGACCGGAAGCCGCGTTTCTCGCTGCGCTGCATGCGATCCGTGGCGCGAACAAGAAAATGCCGGTCAATCTGGTGATGGTGGCGGAGGGCGAAGAAGAAATCGGTTCGCCCCATATCAAACAACTCGCGCACCGCCCCGAGGTGCGTGAAGGCTTATCAAAATGCGTCGGCGTGTTTATGCCGTCGGCGACACAGGATTTGGACGGGATCGTTACGGTGAACCTTGGATCCAAAGGCGTGATCGAGCTCGAACTAGTCTCAAGCGGGGAAAAATGGGGCCGCGGCCCGGCCAAGGATATTCATTCTTCCCTCAAAGCGATGATCGACAGCCCGGCGTGGCATTTGATTCATGCGCTCGACACGCTCGTCTCGCCTGACGGCAACGAAATCAAGATCGACAATTATCCAAAGCCGCGACCGCTCAGCGCAGAAGAGAAAGCGATGATCGCGAAAGTGTCGCAAGTGCGAAGTGAAGCGCAGGCGAAGAAGCAATACAGTGTGCAACATTTCATCAATGATTTGCCGTGGCAGCAGGCGAACGAGCGGCTTGAATCGCAGCCAACGGTAAACATCGAAGGTCTGGTCGGCGGCTATACCGGACCCGGCGGCAAAACAATTCTGCCGCATCGCGCGGTCGCGAAGATCGACATGCGCCTTGTGCCAGACATGAAAGCGGCCGACGCGCTGGCAGCGTTGAAAGCACATCTGGCGAAACGCGGCTTCGGCGACATCGAAGTGAACATGACCGGCGGTTACGATCCAACCAGCACGTCGAAAGATTCGGCGCTGATCAAGGCGCAAGTCGCGACTTACAAAGGTTTCGGCATCGATGCGCTATTGTGGCCGCGCAACGCCGGCTCCTATCCGGGTTATGCGTTTACGGGTGAACCGTTGAAACTCGCGGCCGGACATTTCGGTCTCGGTCACGGCAGCGGCGCGCATGCGCCGGACGAATATTACGTGATCGAATCGGCGAACCCGAAGATCCAAAGCTTCGACGGCGCGGTCGTATCGTTCGTCGAATATCTTTACGAACTGGCGAAGTAAATTCTAAGCCGCCCGCGCGATCTCACCTTGCGCTTGCTGCTGAGCATCTGCCATTACCCGCTGTTTGCGCGCAAGCCAAATGCTGAGAGCACACCAACCGGCCGAAACCGGAACTGCAATCCAGCTGATGGCATTGAGACTCAGCCCAAACGCGTGGAGCCGGTCGTAGGACCATGCGCCGAGCTGATCGCCGACGCGATAGCCGAGTGTGTCGGTGACGCTTTTCACCTTGTATTTATCCTCGCGTTTCAAAACGGTGAAAAGAATTTCCCGCGACGGGCGCATCAATGCGTAAGCGGCGGTTCGACGCGTGACTTGGAAAAACGCCAGCATTGCCAGACTTGGGGCGATCGCCATTGCACCGAAACCGAGCATGCTCAAAAATGGCAGGCCTGTAAGCGTGAACGCAACACCGAACCATTTCAGAAGTCGGCCGGTCAGAAAAACCTGGATAAAGAGAGTGATCGTGTTCACCCAGATTTCGAGACTCGAAAAGAACACTGTCCGATCTGCGCTCGTCTTGAGGGCTGCACCAGCGAGAGTGGTCTGCTGAAAATACGCCCACGTTGATGTGGACGTATACAGCATAATGGCGGCGGCCAGCCCGAACATATAAGGCGAGCGCACGATGTGCGTAATGCCAGACCATGCCGTCCCGCCGATGGGCTCTTCCCGTGCGGGCGCGGTTTTGTTTACTTGTGTGAAGTTGTTCGGAAAAAATCGAACTATAAAGCAGACAATCGCAAACAGCGTTGCCGAAATCGCGACGAGGTTGGCCGGCCCCATGCCACGAATCAGATTTTTCGTGATATAAGCGCCGACGATCGCTCCAAGCGTTCCGCCGACCGCAATGAAAGCGTACAAACGCTTGCCCTGTTCTACGGTGAAAAGGTCAGTCATGAACGCCCAAAAAATTGCGGTGTTGAACAAATTGAAAACGCTGACCCAGACGTAAAACGCGCGCCCAGTCCACACCTGCTGAGCAGGTGAACCCGTTCGCATCAACCCGAAGAAGAGCAACAAAACTAAAATGAAAAATGCGTAGGCGAACGGAATGAATTTTCGACGCTCCATCCGTGCGACAATCGCAGCGAAGATCGCGTTGGCGATCAACATGACAACCAACGTCGCCGTGAACATCCAAGGCAGCGTTTCGAGTCGATTGCTGGCCGCGATGGCATCGCGGATTGGTTTCACGATGTAGTAGGCGGCGAGGATAATGAAATGAAACGCAAAGCCGAGCCAGAGCGCGCGGATTTCGTTCGGCTTGACGTCAACGATTTTGGAAAACAGCGATTTCACGCGATCGAACGCTCGTTACATCAGCATGCCACTACGCTTTCTGTTTTTTCCAAGTGGCCAGCACTTCTGCCTCGCGCTCGGGCGTCAGACCGGCACGCAACTTCGATTGTCGATCTTGCGGAAGTGATTTAAACCAGGCCAGCGTATCGCGCGCAGTTTCAGCGAGTGGACGAAACGTCAAACCTTTACTCAGTGCGCGGCTGATGTTCGTTCGGGCGAGGCCGCTTTCTTTTCCTGTCCAGACCGGCATGTCGGACCATGGCTCCACTTTTTGTCGAGTAAGAAATTCTTCGTTCGCCCAAGTGAACTTCGCGTTCGATTTCTCCGCCTGTTTGATTCCGTCAAGCATCCCGCCAATACCAAGCGGTTTCGCTGGACCGGTCGCGTTATAAATTCCGGTCTCGCGATTCTCCGCCATCCGAATCGTCCACTCGGCCAGATCGCGCGCGTCGATGAACTGGACCGGATCGTTCAGATTTCCCGGCGCGAGCACTTCGCCGCCGCGATCAAACCGCACCGGCCAGTAAGTGAACCGGTCAGTTTCGTCGTGCGGGCCCACGATCAGTCCAGGACGAATGATCAACGCTTTTCCGGGAAACCATTTTTCGGCTTCTTTTTCCGAGAGCGCCTTGAGCGGGCCGTAAGTTTTGAAGCCGCCTGCTTTCATCGCCTCGAGCGTCTCCTTGTACGGATCCGGCCCTTCGTATTTCGCGACCGGCGCCGATTCATCAACACCTTGTTTCACTTCGCCATAAACCGAGATCGTGGAGATGAAGACGTAACGCTCAACATTGTCCTTCAAAATCTGCGCGGCATCACGCACCCACGCCGGCAACGTCGTCGGATTATCTATCACGACGTCCCATCGTCGATTCTTCAATGCATCGAGCTGACCGTTGCGATCACCGATCAGTTGCTCGACCCCCTCCGGTAATTCATTCTTGTGTGTCTTGCCGCGGTTAAACGTCGTAATCTTATGTCCCCGGCTAAGCGCATATTGAACCTGATATGGCCCGATAAAACCGGTGCCGCCAAGAATCAGGATGCGTAAAGGATTCACAGCTTTTTCCGCGAACAAAGATATCGATCTTGCACTCAGAGCCAAAGTGCTGGCGGCGGAGAGTTTGATGAAATGGCGGCGGCTGGTTCTTTTCACCGTTGGCGATTACCAACGCAGGTTTATCGTTTCAAGCAAGATGAACCGAATGACACGACGCAAGGCCAGTAAATTAATCGGCGCGAGTAGCGGCGCCTTGCTTTTGCCGATGGGTGTATCGCACTTATTCAGTGCAACCGAATCATTATCGATGCTGACGCGGACCATTCCATCTTCGGGCGAGAAGCTCACTGTCATCGGACTTGGAACCTGGAACGTCTTCGATGTGGATCTGAATCCGGACAACGAAAAGCAGCTCGGCGATGTGCTTTCGCTCTTCGTGAAACTGAGCGGCAGCGTGATCGACTCCTCGCCAATGTATGGCCGAGCCGAGGAGGTGGTCGGCACCCTCGCGAGCAAGCTCGGACTGCGCGACAAGCTTTTTCTCGCCACCAAAGTTTGGACGCGCGGCAAGGAGGCCGGAATTGAATCGATGGAGCGCTCGATGTCCCGGCTGCGAACCAAGCGCATCGACCTGATGCAGGTCCACAATCTGGTCGATGATTCCACCCAGCTGGCAACGATGCTCGACTGGAAGCAGCAGGGCCGGTTTCGTTACATTGGCGTCACCCATTACAACGCGAGCGCTTTTGACGAAGTGGAAAAAGTCCTGCGCAGCGAAAAGCTCGATTTTCTCCAGATCAATTATTCGATCATGGAACGCGAAGCGGAGAAGTGGATTCTCCCCCTCGCTCAGGATCGGGGCGTGGCCGTTATCATCAATCGACCCTTTGGCGGGGGCGATCTCTTTAGTCGAGTGCGGTCGAAGCCGTTGCCCGATTGGGCTGCTGAATTCAATTGTCGCTCCTGGGCGCAATTTTTTCTAAAGTG
>Ga0209470_1001741_pt1 | contig 15861 bp, 17 predicted proteins | sample GraSoiAngelo_125_FD_185882 | JGI IMG/M metagenome (GOLD analysis project Ga0209470, IMG submission 185882) | Grasslands soil microbial communities from the Angelo Coastal Reserve, California, USA - 14_0927_05_40cm (SPAdes) (version 2) | ecosystem: Environmental > Terrestrial > Soil > Grasslands ... | reverse complement strand
CGACGAGATCCTGAAGCTCCTCGGCATGCCGTTCCCGACGCAGATCAACTTCGGCGACAGCTTCTCGGGTTCGGTCACCGGCGTCGTCGACTACAACTTCGGTCTCTTCATGGTCGAGCTCACCGCGTCGCCGACGAAGGTGTCGGCTGGCCTTGCGCGCGAGGTCGCCGGCGATCCCGGACCGCAGGAGCTCGCAATCGCCACGTTCAACGTCGAGAACCTCGATCCCAACGACGGCACCTTTGCGAAAATGGCCGACCTCATCGTGAACAACCTGCGGTCACCGGACGTGATCAGCCTCGAAGAGATCCAGGACAACAACGGCGCGACGAATGACAGCACCGTCGACGCCACGACAACGCTCGCGCTCCTGCGCGACGCGGTGATCGCGGCGAGTGGCCCGACGTACAGCTGGCGGGAGATCGATCCGGTGGACGACCAGGACGGCGGAGAGCCCGGCGGCAACATCCGCCAGGTCTTCTTCTTCCGGACCGACCGCGGCCTCACCTTTGTCGATCGCCCCGGCGCGACGTCGACGACGCCGAACGCGGTGGTGAACGCGGGCGGGCCGCAGCTGCTCTACAGCCCCGGCCGCATCGATCCAACGAACAGCGCGTTCAACTCGAGCCGCAAGCCGCTCGCGGCGGAGTTCACGTACAACGGCCACCACTTCTTCGTCGTCGCGAACCACTTCAACTCGAAGGGTGGCGACGACCCGCTGTGGGGACGCCACCAGCCGCCGCTGCTCGCGAGCGAGCTGCAGCGGCAGCAGCAAGCGAACATCGTCAAGGCGTTCGTCCAGCAGATCCTCGGGTTCGACGCGAACGCCGAGGTCGTCGTCCTCGGCGACCTCAACGACTTCGAGTGGTCGAACCCGCTCATGGCGCTCAAGTCAGCACCCGGTCCGCTCAATGACCTCATCGAGACACTGCCCGCGAACGAGCGCTACACGTACGTCTTTGAGGGCAACTCGCAGACGCTCGATCACATCCTCGTCAGCGATCGTCTTCTCGCGCTCGGCGCGCGCACCGACGTCGTGCACGTGAACGCGGAGTTCTGGGACCAGGCCAGCGACCACGATCCGCAGGTCGCGATGCTTCCACTGCGCGACACCGTGCCGCCGACGTTCACCTCGGTGCCGGCCGCCCAGACGTACTTCACCGGACCGGCGGCGACGATATGCACGGTGCTCGTGACCGACGACATGCTCGGCGTCCCGACCGCGACGGACAACGCGAGCGGCGTGAGCATCACCCCTTCGGGCGTGCCGGCCGGCAATCTGTTCCCGTGCGGCGTGACGATCGTCAGCTACGTCGCGAGCGACGATGCGGGTAACACCGCGACCGCCACCCAGAGCATCACGGTCATCGACAACACGCCTCCGGTGATCTCCGCGCCGCCGAGCGTGGTGGTGCGAACGAGCGATCAGCTCGGGCAATGCACGGCGTCCGTCGCTACCAATGCGACCGCGACCGACAACTCGGGTTTCGTCACGATCAGCGTCACGCGCGCGCCAGCCGGGAACGTCTTCCCGCTCGGCACGACCACGGTGACCTACACGGCGACCGACGCCGCGGGGAACATCGCGACCGCGACACAGACCGTCACGCTCGTCGATGACACAAGGCCGACGATCACCGCGCCGGCGAACGTGATCCGCGCTGCGTCCGGCATCACCACGCTCGTCACCGACGCGGAGCTCGGCACCGCGACGGCCGCGGACAACTGCCCCGGTGTCACCATCGCGCGCAGCGGCGTGCCCGCCGGCAATCTGTTCCCGCACGGGACCACGACGATCACCTACACCGCGACCGACGCGAGTGGCAACACCGCGAGCGCGACGCAGACGGTGACCGTGAACGCGACGGCCACGAGCGTGTGCGTGTTCGTCCGCTCGTACATCGCGAACGCCGGCATCGCCAATTCGCTCTGCGTGAAGCTCGACGCCGCAGCGGCGGCGCGGGCTCGCGGCAGCGTCAACGCTCACGACAACGTCATCGACGCCTTCGCGAACGAGGTGGACGCGCAGCGACGGAACGGCACGCTCACCGGAGCGCAGGCCGATGCGCTCATCGCCCTCGCGAGGACGCTGTAGAGGAGAGCCGCATGAAGATCATGAAAGTGGACTCTGTCACCTTCCCGGTGAAGGACTACGCGAAGAGCGCGAAGTGGTACTCGGACACGCTTGGTCTTCCCGAGATCTGGCGGATGGAAGAGCAGAAGGCTGCCGGGCTCGGCGTGGGGGACAACTCCGCGACGATCAACCTGTTCCAGGAGTCCGGACCGGCGCAGCTCATCATGCAGGTCGAGCGCGTCGATGACGCGCGCAAGGAGCTCGAACGCAAGGGTGTGCGCTTTGACGCGCCGACGCGCGCGCTCGAAGGCATCGGGATGTTCGCGGAGTTCCGCGATCCGGACGGCAACCGCATCGCACTCCTCGACTACACGATCGAGCACGGAGAGTCATCCGGGTAACGCGTCCGCGCGTATCCCTTCGCGATGACGCGCCGCTGGACGATCCGCATCGCTGCATGCCTCGCGCTCTTCACGCTCACCGCGTGCGCGGAAGCGGCGCAGCCCGAGCGGACGCCGCGAGCGAACGAGGTGCAGGTCTTCGAACCTGCGGGTCAGCCAGATCGCTGGACGTACACGCCAAACACCCTGAGCGTCGCCGCCGGAACGACCGTGACGTTCGTGAACCATGGCAAGGAATTCCACACCGTCACCTCTGACGATCCCGGCCGCCTCTTCGACATCAGCCTCGACACGAACAAGACCGCGACCTTCACATTCGCGAAGGCCGGCACGTTCGCCTACCACTGCGGCGTGCATGCACAGATGACCGGCGTCATCCGCGTCTGCGACGGCGCCTGCGGCTAAGTCTTCAGATCAGGCGGCGGCGCCAGGAGGTAGCGGATCGAGAACCCGGCGATCGCGGCGCCGAGGAGCGGGCCGATCCAGTACACGTACCAGTTCTCGAAGAACCCCGCGGGCACCGCGGTCGCGAACCAGCGGGCGGGGTTCATCGCCGCGCCCGTGAGCGGTCCACCCACGAGGATGTCGGTCATCACGGTGAGTCCGATCCCGAAGCCCGCGATGGGCGGCGCGAGCGGTGAGACGCGGGTCCCGTATACGGCCCACACCAGGAACACCGTGAGGATCGCCTCGATCACGATTCCCGCGGCCGGCGTGACGTCGAACGCGAGCGCCGGCGTGCCGAGATGCGTCGAATCGATCGCGGTGATGGCGCGGTCGTAGAGCACGCGCAGCGCGAAGCCGGCCGCGAGACCGGCGATCAGCTGCGCGGCCCAGTACGTCGGCACACGCGCCCAGGGATGCCGGCCTGCGATCGCGAGCGCGAACGTGACCGCCGGATTGAAGTGCCCGCCCGAGAACGGGCCGAACGCCGACACCGCGATCGCGAGTGTGATGCCGTGCGCGAGCGCGATCGGCAGAAGGCCGCCGCCCGCGATCACGCTGTCGGTGAGGATCGTGCCGGCGCCGATGAAGAAGAACCAGAACGTGCCGCAGGCTTCCGCGGCGAGCGCGCGTGTGTGGGCATTCATGGGCGGCTATTCTCGCGCCGATGGCCGACTTCCGCCCGGTCGAGGCAACCAAGGCGCGCATCCTCTCGGTCCGACCTGCGCCCACCGGAACGCAGATCGAGCGCGCGAACGCGGAATGGATCGAGGTGATCGTGCAGCTCGATTCCGATCTCGCGAACTGGCGCCTGCAGCACCTTCGGGCGCTTTGGCGCGAGGAGCTCGCCAAGCCCGTCGAGTGGGAGTGGCTCTACACGTGGGGTTCGCCGTCGTTCGTCCGCGCGGGCGAGATCTATCGCGTCCACTCGGGTTCGCGTGTGCGCGCCGCGACGCATCCGCTGCCCGACGACCTCGCATCGGGCCGCAAGCACGTGTACGCCGCGGGGCCGATGGCGGCGGCGAAACTCATGTGGGTGCGCGGCGATTACGCGCGTCTCATCGACGCGTTCGGCACGGTGATCGACGAGATCGTCGTGTGGCCCGAGGAGGAGAAGCCGAAGCCGCAGGAAGCGCCGGCGCGCCGCTGAGTATCTCGGCGCGCGTCTCGTTCGTCACGCTCGCATGTCGCGATGTCGTGGCGATGAAGCGCTTCTATGACCAGTTCGGCTGGCCGCCGTCGCAGCACAACGACGATTCGTTCGCGGCCCCTCCCCGCCGTCGCCGGGTGCGTTCCGCGGCTTCGTCCTCGCGATCAACTGTCGTGACGTCGCGGAAGTTGATCGCATCTACGGCGAGCTCAACAAGATCGACGGTGTGAGCACCGTGCCTTCAATTCGGGAGGTGGACTGATCTTCCCCTAGGCGCGGTACTCCTTGGTCTGCAGCGCCATCTTGCGGATGTCCTTCTCGAGCACGGTCACGCCGATGCCCGGGCCGGTCGGCACCTTCATCGTTCCATCTTTCTCGACGGTGAACGGCTCGCCGATGATCTCCGTCTCGAAGTAGCGCGCCGACGCGCTGACATCGCCGGGCAGTCGGAAGTTCGGCAGCGATGCGAGGTGCACGTTCGCCGCGCGGCCGATGCCCATCTCGAGCATGCCGCCGCACCACACCGGGATCTGGTTCTGTTCGCACACGTCGTGGATCTTCTTCGACTCAGTGAGCCCGCCGACGCGCCCAGCCTTGATGTTGATCACCCGCGTCGCGCCGATCTCGATCGCCTTGCGCGTGTCCTCCGCTGAGTGGATCGATTCGTCGAGGCACACCGGCGTGCGGATCGCCTTCTGCAACGTCGCGTGATCGATGATGTCGTCCTCGGCGAGCGGCTGCTCGACGAGGAGGGGCGCGGTCGCGTCGATGCGCTTGAAGAGCGGGATCGCCTCGAGTGTGTACGCGGAGTTCGCGTCGAGCTGGAACGGCAGTTCGGGGAAGCGCTTGCGTATCGCCTCGGCGATCTGCAGATCCCAGCCCGGCTTGATCTTCACCTTCACCCGCTGGTAGCCGCCCTCGAGCTCCATCGCGATCTTGTCGAGGAGCGCATCAACGCTCGGCTGGATGCCGATCGCGACGCCGCAGAGGATGCGGTCGCGCGTGCCGCCGAGGAGCGCCGCGAGCGGCACGTTCGCGGTCTTCGCGAACACATCCCAGATCGCCATCTCGAGCGTCGCCTTCGCCATGCGGTGATCCTTGATCCAGCCGAGGACGCGCGACGTGTCATCGGGCCCGCTGAGGTCAGCCGCGAGGATCCGCGGGATCGCGATCGCGTCGAGCAGCCACCACACGGTCTCCGGTGTCTCGCCCGAGTACCACGGCGTCTCGGGCGCGACGCTCTCGCCCCAGCCGACGACGCCGCCGGACTCGACGCGCGCGATGACGCGCGTCTGGTGCGTCTCGCGTGAGCCGCTCGTCTCGTACGGCGACTTGAGCGGAAGCCGGATGAGGAACGTCTCGATCCGCTCGATCTTCATGCGTCGTCAGTATCGACGGGCATCTCGCGCCGCGGCTGCGGCACGAGCAGGTACGCACCGCGACCGTCCGCGGCACGAAGGAACTCGACAGCGGCGTATCCCTTCGCGAAAGCAGCCTCGAACGCCGCGCGGACGCGAAGACGCCACTCGAGCGCACGTCCTGTGTCGTGCGCCTTGAGCTGTTGGAACTGCGTTGGGATCGCGAGGAGCAAATGTGACTCGCCGGCGCGCCCAGCGTTCACCGCGCCGGGTCGATCGCCCTCCTCGACCTTGAGTAGGTATCGGATGCCCTCGGCCTCAGCTTGCTCGAGCGTCGGTGGGCGATCTTCGCCCTTGAGGCGCTTGTAGGTGCGGTCGTGTCCGATCGGCCACTCGACGTAGATGCGATCCGAGGGCAGGCCCGCGTTCAATTTGTCCGGCATCGCGCCGTAGAAGTCGCGGTGGTATTCGCGCGTGTACGCGCCGAGCTTCGCGAAGTTGAACGTCGCGTTGCGCGCCTCGAGCGGATCCATCGTCCAGCCGATGACCTCGATGCCCTGATCGAGGCAGTGATCGCGCTGCGCCTGCTTCAGCTCGACCGCGAGCGTCGATCCGCGATAGGGCTCACGCACCGCGAGCATGTGCGAGTGATGACGGAAGTGGTAGTCGTAGATGCCCACGAAGCCGAACACGAATCCGGCCGCGACCGCGTCGTCGTCGGCGTAGCCGAGCGCGACGAAGCCGCCGTTGTGCACCGCAGCGAGCATGAGCTGCGGTGGCACGATGACGTCACCGCTCCACACCTCTTCCTGTAGGGGCACTGTGGCCGCGCATGCAGCGATGTCCTTCGCCACGTCGATGCGGAAGGAGACCATGCTGTGGCGAAGTATCAGACGCCCGAGTACCATCGCGCCCGTGGCGGGGAATGCGGAGTTCCTCAAGAGGATCTCGTGGTTCGAAGATCTCGATGAGCGTTCGCTCGAGGCGATCGAGAGAGCCGCCGTCGAGCAGTCGTACAAACCGGGACAGGAGATCGTTCGTCAGGGGGACACCGGCGTCGGCGCGTTCATCATCCGCTCGGGCAAGGTCGACATCGTCCAGGACCGCGACGGCAAGCAGACGAAGCTCGCGACGCTCGGACCCGGTGAGGTCATCGGTGAGATGGCGCTCCTCGACGAGTTCCCGCGTTCCGCGACCGCGACGGCCGTGGAGCCGACGACCGTGCTCGGCATCCAGCGCTGGCACTTCCGCGGGATCCTGCAGAGCCATCCGCAGCTCGCGCTCGCACTGCTGCCGATCCTGTCGCGACGCATCCGGAACGCTGAAGGCCAGCTCCCGCAACACGCCGCGCGGCACTAACCAGCACCCGCTGCTACCTGTGTTGGTAAACGTCTAACTGCGCCGTGCTAGCGCTCCGACTCAATCCCAGCAGTCGAATACCGACCAGCAGATCTCGTTCCGCAACCGCTGGTCGTCGAGTACGAGCTCGCGAATCGCGTCCGGGAGCTGGTCGTGCTGCCACCGGCACTCGAGTCGCCCGGCGATCTCGCGCTTTCCTTCCGGGACAGCAGCACGTGCGGCCTTGATCGCATAGGCGGCCGCACCGAGCTCGTGCGCCGCGACGTGTGCGACGGCTGCGGCCTGGCCAGCAGCGTACGCGGCATATCGTGCCGCTCCACTCAGGTCTCTGGCCGCGGCGTTTGCGTGGCCGGCCGCGTTGCGAGCCTGGGTCATCGTGATCTCGCGGCGCACCCACGCGCGGACCTGCTCGATCGCCCGACGCGGTCGAAGGTCCTCAGGCTGAGCCGACTCGAAGTGGTCGAGGACGTGCTCCGCGCACGATGCCGCCCAGAGGGCGAGCAGTTGGTGATCCGCATCGCTAAGCGTCCCACCGCGGCGGATCGTCACGAAACGACGGTCGCGGTCCTTCGGGAGGATCACACCCAGCACTCCTTCCGCTCACATCAGCCCAACGTCCAGCAATGCCCGGCGCGACAACCGCTGAGAAGCGAGCTTCGGAAACCCTCGCATGCGGATTACCAAACACACAAGCAGCAGGCCTAACTAGCGCGCGGCGAGGCCGACCACCACCGAGTACGTCCCCGTGTCGCCGCGCGTGCTGCGCACGCGCACGAAGTACACGCCCGCGTCGCGCGCCGTCGTGAGGAGGCTCGCACCGGCGCCGCTGTCGATGTCTTCGCTGCCGACCTGCGTGACGCCAGTGGTCGCCGAACCGAGAAAGAGCGCGACCCCGCCGGCGTTCAGTGTCTTGCCCTTCAGTTCGACGAGGATCTGCGTGTTCGCGCTGACGCCGATGCGGAACCAGTCGACATCGCTTGCGGGGTCGATGGCGCCGCCGACGAGCTGACCCGCGGTGATCGGCGTCGCTGTCTGTGGCGTGTTGCCATGATCGTCGGCGAGCGCGGTCGACGGCGTGGGGGTCGCTGTCGGCGCGACGGTCGCGGTCGGCGCAGGCGGGACCGTTGCGAACGGCGACGCCGTGACGACGACGGGGACCGTGGCCGTCGGAGCGGTCGAGGGCGTGAGGCTCGGTGCGGCGCTCGCTGTCGGCGCGGCGCTCGCTGTCGGCGCGGGAGTCTGCGTCGCGGCCGGCTGCGTGCGCGCGGCCTGCGTCTCTCCCGCGCCGGTGATGCCGCCGATGCGCACGTTCTGGCGCGCGGCGTACAGGATCGTGAGCACGATGAGCAGCACGGGAAGGATGAGCATGCGGCGGCGTCGCCACCACGGTGGCGTCCTCATCAGCGGACGCGGCGCGATGACCGCGGTCGCCGCGCCGAACGCGCTCAGCGAAGCGACCGGCGGGATCGACGTCGGCGGCGTGCTCGGGGGACGCTCGATCGGTGTGACGAGCCCAGCGGGCGACAGGATCGGGGAGTCGTGCGTCGGCGGCATCGACACGACCGGCGGAGTGCTCGGCGGTTGCGACGGCCGTGTCGGTGCCGGTGACGCGACAACAGGCGACATCGCCGGCATCGCACCCATGCCTGCGAACGTCGAGCCGGCGAGGGCCTTCACGAAGTCGGCGCAATGCGGGAACCGCTCCTCGGGTCGCTTCGCGAGGACGCGCAGCAGCGCCGCCTCGACGCCGGGCGGCAATGTGACGCCGAGCGTGCTCGGGATCGGCACAGGCTTGTGCACGTGTGCCATGAGCGCGGAGAGCGGGTTGTCAGCGGGGAAGGGATGGCGGCCGACGAGCATCTGGTAGGCGATGATCCCGAGCGCGTATTGATCCGCTGCCGGACCCGCGGTCTCAGCGCCCGCCGCGCACTCCGGCGCGATGTACTCGGCGGTCCCCATGAGCGAGCCCGCCTGCGTCATCCCCGAACCCGGGCCGACGATCTTCGCGAGGCCGAAGTCGGTGAGCACCGGCGTGCCATCGTGTGACAGCAGCACGTTCTGCGGTTTGATGTCGCGGTGCACGACGCCACGCGCGTGCGCGTAGTCAAGTGCCGCGGCGATCGGCGCGAGCAGCTGCATCGTGTAGGCGAGCGGCAACGGTGCACCGAGCTGATCCGCGAGCGTGCCGCCGTCGATGAACTCGCTGACGAGGAACGCGACGTCGCCGTCGTGCGCGAAGTCGAACGCGGTGACGATGTTCGGATGGCGCAGCTTGCCGATCGCCTTCGCCTCCTGCGCGAAGCGTTCGGCGAACGACGCGTCACCCGCGGTCTGCGGCGGGAGCACCTTGATCGCGACGTAGCGCTGCAGCGTCGGCTGGTACGCCTTGTAGACAGAACCCATCCCGCCCGCGCCGATCTTTTCGACGAGCTCGTAGTTGCCGAGCTTGCTCCCCGGCTGCAGCGTCGCGGTCACGACAGTTTCTCGACCTTGAACGCCTCGACCGGCGTCTTGCGGCCTTTGAGGTCGAGCGCGCCGAGCGGCGTCGTGCGCACGCCCTTGCCCGCCGCGGCGATCACGGCCTTCGAGCAGATGACCTCACCGGGCTTCGCCTGCGCCTGCAGACGCGCGGCGACGTTCACGGTGTCGCCGATGGCGGTGAAGTTCTGGTATTGATCGCTGCCGAGGTTCCCGACCATCGCCTCGCCGGTGTGGACGCCGACGCCGTAGCCGAGGTCCGCGCCGACATCGCGCGCCGCATCGCGCATCGCGAGCGCACCTTCAAGGGCCAGCCGTGCGTGATCGGCCTGCTCCGCCGGCGCGTTCCAGAGCGCGAGGATCGCGTCGCCCGCGAAACGATCGATCGTGCCGCCGTGCTCGCGGATCGCCTTCGCGGCGGCGCCGTGATAGCGGACGAGCAAGGTCGCGACGCGGTCCGGCGGCATGTCCTCGGCGATCGTCGTGTAGCCGCGGACGTCGGCGTGTAACACGCTCACCGTCTGCGTCCGGCCGCCGACATCGACGAACGACGGTCGGGCATTGACGAGGTCGGCGACGCTATCACCCAGGTATCGACGGAGCGCCCCGCGCAGGCGCTCTTCGCGCTGCGCGAGCTCCTCGAGCTTCGGAGACGACGTGTCCTCGTCTGCTACGAACACGATGCCATTAACGGCGCCGCGCTCGTCCCGCAACGGACCGGCCGTCGCCCGCAGCCGTGCCCGTCGGCCACCGGGGAGCGTCGCCTCGATGGTGCGCACGTCGGCCTTCGTTCCTTTCAACACGAGCGAAAAGACCCGCGAGGCGAGGGAGTCCCCGAAGACCTCGGTGTAGACCTTGCCGACGGCGTTGGCCTCGGTCGTCGAGAGGAGCCGCTCGGCGTTGCCGTTGAGCGACTGGATGCGTCCCTCGTTGTCCATGAGGACGACGGACGAGGGATTGAATTGAAGCAGCGCGAGGCTCATGCCTTCGATGCGGCGATTCTAGGAAGCCCTCGGTCCCCTGGGCAGGGGAATCGGTAGGCTTCGGCCGTGCCCGCGCTCGTCGAATGCGTGCCGAACATCAGCGAAGGCCGTCGCGCGGAGGTGATCTCGCAGGTCGCGGCGGCGATCGCGGCGGTCCCGGGCGTGCGCCTGCTCGATCAAACGAGCGATGCCGACCATCACCGCTCCGTCTTTACATTCGCCGGCGATCCGGAGGCGGTCGTCTCGGCCGCGCACGCGCTCGTCGACGTTTCGTTGCGCGAGATCGACATGCGTGCGCACAAGGGTGAGCACCCGCGACTTGGTGCGGTCGATGTCGTGCCGTTCGTCCCGATCAGTGGGATCTCGATGGAGGAGTGCGTCGCGCTCGCGCACCGCTTCGGACGCGAGGTCGCGCAGCGTCATGGCGTGCCGGTGTACTTCTACGCGAACGCGGCCCTGCGACCTGAGCGCATGAAGCTTGGCGACATCCGCAATAAGGTGCAGTACGAGGGCCTTGCTGAAGCGCTCGCGACGACGCACGTTCCCGACGCTGGGCCCGCGCGCTTCAATGAACGGGCCGGCGCGATCGTTGTCGGTGCGCGGCCCTTCCTCATCGCCTTCAACATCGAGCTCGACACGACCGACCTGGCACTCGCGAAGCGCATCGCGAAGGAGATCCGCGAGTCATCCGGTGGGCTGCCCGCGATCCAAGCCCTGGGATTCGCGCTGAAGGGTCCGCCGCGCGTGCAGGTGTCGATGAACGTGCTCGATTACAACAAGACCTCACTCGCGACGGTGTGGCGCGAGGTCGAGACGCGTGCAGCTGCCGCGGGCGTGAGGGTGCTGCGGGGTGAGCTCATCGGCCTCATCCCGCTCGGTGCGGCGCTGCAGGTGACGGCTTCGGCGCTGAAGCTCGACGGCTTTGACCGGGCCCGCGTCATCGAAGCGCGTTTCCTCGAGTAAGTGCGCGACGCAGCGATGAGCGAGGCCGACCTCATCATCCGGCGCGCACGACTGCTCACGCTCGCGCCGCTCAAAGATGAACGCCCGCGCGCCGGCGTCGCGGCGGGGGACGTCGGCGCGGTCGACGACGGCTGGGTCGCGTCGCGCGACGGGGTCGTGGTCGCGACGGGACACGGCGCGACGTGGGAACGGCTCGACCGTGTGCCGTCCGCGACGATCGTCGATGCCGGGGGCGCCGTCGCGATGCCCGGCTTCGTCGATCCGCATACGCATCTCTGCTACGCGGGCCAGCGCTGGGACGAGTTCGTCACGCGGAAGAGCGGCGCGGACTACCTCGCGGTGCTCGAACGCGGCGGCGGGATCCACGCGACGGTGCGCGCGACGCGCGAGGCAAGCGACGACGCGCTCGCGGACCTCGTGGCTCGTCGCCTTGCGACGGCCGCTTCGCTCGGCACGACGACGATCGAGGTGAAAAGCGGCTACGGCCTCGAGCCCGCGGAGGAGCTGAGGCAGCTGCGGGTCATCGCGCGCGCGGCCAAGACCTGCGCGATCGATGTCTCCCCCACGTACCTCGCGCTGCACGCTCTCCCTCGCGAGCACGCCGACGATCGCAAGGCGTTCATCGCCGAAGCCGCGGCGACGGTCGCGCTGGTCGCGAGCGAGGGTCTCGCCGAGGCGGTCGACGCGTTCGTCGAGCAGGGCGTGTTCGACACGAAGGAGGTGCGTCCGCTGGCGAAGGCGGCTCACGACGCGGGGCTCGCGGTGACGGTGCACGCGGATCAGCTGAACGACGTTGGTGCGACGGAATTCGCCGCGCGGCAGAAAGCGCGATCGGCGGATCACGTCGCGAACGCGTCGGCGGACGGGCTGCGGGCACTCGCTCGGGCCGGCATCCCCGCCGTCCTCCTTCCCGGCAGCGCGTTCTTCGTCGGCTACACGCCGCCCGACGCTCGGCGCTTCCTCGCCGCGGACGTGCCGCTCGCGATCGCGACCGACCACAACCCCGGCACCTCGCCGCTCGTCGGCATGCCCACGGCGATCGCGCTCGCCGTGACGCTCTGCGGCATGACGCCCCATCAGGCCATCGTGGCCGCGACGATCAACGGCGCCCACGCGCTCGGCCGCGGAGAGCGCACTGGTGCGCTCGTCCGAGGGCGCCGTGCTGACCTCATCCTGTTGCGCACTGACGACGAGCGCGAGCTGGCCTACGGCCTTGGCGCGCCGCTCGTCACCGCGGTCTTCTCCGCAGGGACGCCGATCGCGCGGGCATGACGCGTGGTCATGCAGGCCCCCGGCAGTCCGGCGTGCAATATGCCGCGGGGGGGAAGACGTGGGCGGTCACGAACTTGGCGTCCTTATCGAGTACGTCTGCGACGGACACGTGTCGCGTGATCCGATCGGACCATTCATCACCAGACACGAGCGCGCCTGGGCGTACTGTGCCGGTCACGGTAGCGGCGATCACCGCTGGCGTCACGTCAGTGCGATCCCGCGCGAGCTGCTCGACGTCGCCGGCGCGAAGGTCGAGCTCATCTGCGGACGACGCGATCACCTCGATCACGGACGTGATGTCCCAGACGGGAACGGACACGTCTCCGTCTCGGGCGCGAAGTGGGCGTACTGCTCCGCCGCGCTCAACGACACGCACGACTGGCGTTCCGTTGCGCCGCTCGAGTTCAGCGGCATCCGGCACGATGGACTCGACGGGCTGATCTGATGCCCCGCGAGCTACGAGAGCGGCGTGTCGACCACCAGCAGCTCCGACATCTCTGACGAGCTGAGGTCCAGCCGACCCGCGCCGGTGATGTAAGCGGCGTCCCCGGTCGTCATCGCTGTCCCGTTCGCGTCGAGCGCGCCGCTGATGAGATAGAGGTATCCGCCGCGCCGCTCGGTGAACTCGTGCGCGACGTTCTTTCCCGTGGAGAGGCGCGAGACGAACATCGACACGTCCTGCGCGACGGTGACGCCCTCGCCGTTCGCGTTCTCGGGCTTGAGGAAACGCAGCAGCCGGTCCGTGCGGTCCGCCGGTGTGAACTGCTTCTGCACCACGTCGGGCTGCAGGCCGCGCTGCGACGGCAGGATCCAGATCTGGATGAACTGCATCTCCTCGCTCTTCGAATGGTTGCGCTCCGAATGCTGCGCGCCCGACCCGAGACGCATGCGCTGCACGCCGCCCGGCTCGAGGACGCCGTCGTTGCCGAGCGAGTCCGCGTGCTCGAAGTGTCCTGCGACGACGTACGTGATCCCCTCGATGTCGCGATGCGGATGCATCGGCCAGACCGCGCCGGCCACGAGCGTGTCGTGATTGAACACGCGCATGTAGCCGATGCCCATGTGTCTGGGGTCGCTGTACTCGTCGAACGAGAAGTGCCAACGCGCACGGAACCAGCCCCCGTCGATCTTGTAAATGGAGCGATCTGGACGGAGTTGCAGTGACGCGAGCGGCACCGTGACTACAGTACGCGGCTGATGATCGCGGACATGGTGGCATGGATGGCGCCGCTGATGCGTTGGCTTCGCAGGCTAAGACGACGGCCGTCGCAGGGTTGGCGCGCTTACGGACACGCGCGGGCTCGTCTTGTCACCGCGGGACGCGGGGAGCCCATGCCCCCGCCGCCGCCGGCGCCGCGAGAGCTCATCGAGGTGCTCGGGATCGGAAAGACGGAGGTCGTGAACGGCAAGGCGCTCACGCTGCTCTCGCTGGAACGTTACCGCGAAGGCGACCTCGTCACCTTCCGGCTCGTTCGCAAGCGGGGACGTTTCGAGCCTGACTTCCCATCGCCGGAGATGTTCCTCGCCGTCGGGCCTGCAGCAGCGACGTCGACGCCGCGTCTGTCCGGAATGAATGGCGGCGGCGGAGGAGGGATGGAAGAGATCACGTTCCGCTACTCGTTCAGCTTCAGCCCCGGGATGCCCGACGACGCGACGGACTGGGTCATCGAGGTAACGAAGATCGAATGGGTGCGGCCGCGCCACGGCCGACACAGACGCATCTGGTCGATCGATCACGGCCCCTGGCGCTTCATCATCAGGCCTTAGGATTTCGCGCAGGCGTGCACTACCTGACGGAGGCGCGACCGTGAGCCAGCGGGTGGCCATCTACCCGGGCTCGTTCGACCCGCCCACGAACGGCCACCTCGACATCGTCGAGCGCTCGGCGCGCCTCTTCGACCGCGTCGTCATCGGCGTGGGCCGCAACCTCGCGAAGAAGACGGTCTTCGACGCGGATCAGCGCGTGGAGCTCATGCGCGAGGCGTGCAAGAAGTGGCCGAACGTCGAGATTCGCTCTTTCGATGGCCTGCAGGTCGATTTCGCGAAGGAGTGCGGCGCGCGCTTCATCATCCGCGGCATCCGCGCGCTCTCGGACTTCGAGTTCGAGTTCGAGATGGGCAACATGAATCGCCGCCTCGCGCCCGACATCGAGATGGTCTACCTCATGACCGCGCCGGAGTACCTCTTCCTCTCGGCGTCGCGCGTGAAGGAGCTCGTCGCGTTCAGCGCTCCCATCGATTCGCTCGTCCCGCCGAACGTCGCGAAGGCGCTGAAATCGCACAAGGGCAAGGGCGGCTTCCGTACCGGCGCGACGGAGTCGAACGACTAAGGCAATGACCACGATCCTCGCGGCAGACGTCGGCAACACAAATGTGGTCCTCGGCGTCTACGAGAACGCGAAGCTGCTTCGCACCTGGCGCCTCGCGACGGTGCACGACCGCACCGAGGATGAGCTCGCGGTCTCGATCGACGGACTCCTCGCTCAGCACGACCTCGCGCTCTCCGATCTCGACGCCCTCGTCGTCGGCAGCGTCGTACCGTCGCTCACGCAGTCTTTCACGCGCCTCGCTGAGCGATACCTCGAGCGGCCCGCTTTCATCGTCGGGCCGGGGATCAAGACCGGCGTGCGACTGCGCGTCGACAACCCGTCCGAGGTCGGCGCGGATCGCATCGCGAACACCCTCGCCGCGCATCGCCGCTACGGTGGGCCGGCGATCGTCGTCGACTTCGGCACGACGACGAACTTCGATGTCGTCTCAGAGGACGGCGACTTCCTCGGCGGATCGTTCGCGCCGGGCCTCGAGATCTCCGCGGAGTCGCTCTTCGGTCGCGCGTCGCGGCTCTTCCGCGTCGCGCTCGTGCCTCCCGCGACGGCGATCGGCAAGAACACGGCGGACTGCCTGCGGTCGGGCATCGTTTTCGGTTACGTCGGCCTCGTCGAAGGTCTCCTCGCGCGCATCCGCGCCGAGCTTCCCGGCACGCCGCACGTGATCGCGACCGGAGGTCTCGCGCCGACGATCGCCCCTCTCGCGAAGGGTATCGAGACGGTGGACGAGGATCTGACGCTCGAGGGGCTGCGCCTCCTGTATGAGATGAACGCCTGAAGTGAACGTCAGCGACGCGCTGCGCGGCCGCTTCATCGTCCTCGGCGTCACGGGCTCGATCGCCGCGTACAAGTCGATCGAGCTCGCGCGGCGACTCACGCAGGCCGGAGCGACGGTGCAGGTCGTCATGAGCCGTTCGGCGACGGAGTTCGTGCGGCCGATCACCTTCCAGGCGCTCACGTACCGTCCCGTCGAGGTCGAGATGTTCCAGATCCAGGACGAGCGTGCCGCAGGTCACGTGGCGATGGGGCGTGAAGCCAATGTCATCGTCGTCG
>Ga0209470_1001740_pt1 | contig 15862 bp, 11 predicted proteins | sample GraSoiAngelo_125_FD_185882 | JGI IMG/M metagenome (GOLD analysis project Ga0209470, IMG submission 185882) | Grasslands soil microbial communities from the Angelo Coastal Reserve, California, USA - 14_0927_05_40cm (SPAdes) (version 2) | ecosystem: Environmental > Terrestrial > Soil > Grasslands ... | reverse complement strand
GGTCGAGGTCGCGATCGTGCGGCCCGGACCGATCGTGGGCGGCGCGGTGAACCCGTACGTGCGGCGCCGTGAAGATCATCGCCGCGCCCGGGCCGCGGGCCGCCCCTACGAGCCGCCACTCGAGCATCCGCTGCTCAAAGAGGCGCTCGCCGAGACGCTGGGCGTGATCCTCTATCAGGACCAGGTCCTGCAGGTGTGCCAGGCACTCGCGGGATTCACCGCCGGCCAAGCGGAGGCGCTGCGGCGGGCCATGAGCCGGCGGCGCAGCCGCGAGCTGATGGCGGGGTTCTGGGAGGAGTTCAGGGACGGCGCGGCGGCGCGCGGTGTCCCCGAGCAGACCGCCCAGCGCGTGTTCACGCAGGTGATCGCGTTCTCCGAGTTCGGTTTTCCCAAGTCGCACGCCGCCGCGTTCGGCCTGCTCGCCTTTCAGTCGGCGTGGCTCAGGCACTATCACCCCGCTGAGTATTATTGCGCCCTCTTCAACAACCAGCCGATGGGGTTCTACTCGCTCGACGTCCTGGGACGCGACGCCGAGCGGAACGGCGTCGAAATCCGCCTCCCCGACGTGAACGCGAGCGACGTGTGGTGCACGATTGAAATGGGAGCGGGGAGCGGGGAGCAGGGAGCGGTTCATTCCGATGCAGTGCGAGTGGGGCTCGGGTTCGTGCGCGACTGGAGCGAAGAGACGGCGACCGGCGTGGTGGCTGAACGGGAGCGTGCCGGTCAGTTCCGCAGTATCGGCGACTTCGTGCGGCGCGCCCCGCCCAAGCTCAAGCGCACCGCGATCGAGCATCTCGTGTGGGTGGGGGGATGCGACGGCTTCGGGCTCACCCGGCGTGAGCTCCTATGGCAGGTAGGGCTGTGGCTTCCTCCGGAGGCGGAGCACGGCGTGGACGAGCGCGGCCGGCGGCAGCTCGAGTTGGCGCTCAATCACCCCCACGAGGGACTACGATTCGGCGGCCTCGATGCGGCCGAGCGGCTGCTCGCCGAGTATGACGTTCTGGGGTTCGCGGCGAGCGGCCATCCGCTCTCGCTGCTGCGCGGGGCGCTGCCACCGGGTGTCGTGCAGAGCGACGTGCTTCCCCGGCTCGAGCACGGAGCCTGGGTCGAGGTCGCCGGGCTGGTTGTCGCGCGCCAGCGGCCCGAGACGGCGAAGGGATTCATCTTCGTGCTGCTCGAGGATGAAGCGGGAATGGTGAACGTGATTGTGCGGCCCGACGTGTACGAGCGGTATCGGACGGCGGTTCGCGGCGAGCCGTTGCTGTGGGTGCGCGGCAAGCTCGCCAAGGACGACGGGACGGTGAACGTGCTGGCGGAAGAGGCGCAGGGTCTCAAAGTCGGAACGCGGAACGCGGAACGCGGAACGAACAGCGAGTCGGACAGTTCCGCGTTCCCACTTCCGCATTCCGCGTTCGCCTTTCTCAAGTCCATGCGCCGCGTCGCCCCGGAGTCGAAGGATTGGGGGTGAGCGTCTCAGCCCGGGGACAACAACGTCACCCGCATCCTGAGTCCCGCCGAGCCGTCCAGTTTCTGCTCGACCGCTTCGCCGCGACGACGTTCGCACGCCGAACCGCCAGGCGGCCGCTCATCTGCCCAAAACCACCGCCAGCACACATGTCCCGGCGGCGCGCCCGCCGGCTTCGCCTCCAGCTCGAACATCAGGTCCTGTCCCCGCGCCCCGCCCTTCATCGCGATCCTCACGGGAACCCTTGTGAGCACGTCGTCCTCGAATGCCCTGTCCCCAACTTCGACGCGCACCCGCGCTCGATGGGATCGCGCCACGGCATCGATCCCATATGAGATCGGCGCGGCGCCCTGTCGCGGCGGCCAGTTGATCGAGCGCGCGGGCTGCGTATCCGACGACGTCAATTCGAACGCAATGCCCCGCTCACCTCGCTGCGGCACGCCAAAGGGGTAGAACCACACGGGCGCCCGGCGAGTCGTCGTAGCGCGAAGCCTATAGGTGCGGCGCTCGAGCTGGTCCTGGCCCGCGAAGTTGCGGGCGAACAGCAGCGCAGAATCTCGGGAGAGCACCCGAATCGCGGTAATGTCGCCCACGAGGAGTGTACTGTCGTTGACTTGATGTACCACAAAATCCCCGTCGAGGCGGACGTCAGGACCGAACAGTGCTGACACCGAACCCAGCGCGATGAACATGTGGAAGTCTTCGTTGCCGCGGGCAATCCCGGACAAAGTGCCGGGACTCGAGCGCGAGCTGTCCGGAAGGAACTGCCAGACCCGGAACTCGTACAGGGAGTCCTTCCCCTGGGCACGTGCCGAGGCTCCCGCAAGCGGCACGAGACCGATCAGCAGTGGGAGCAACTGCGACGCGCGCATACGCCCTCCTAACTCCGGGGACCGGCGATGAGCACCGGCGGCCGGATCGTCATGTCTCCGGCCTTCACGATCGACCCACGCTCATCCTTCGGGCTTTCGCCCGCTTGCCGCCCGCTGGCAAAGCCGGCTGCGTACGCGGCGCCCAGGCCGGCGATCACTGCGGCGACCTTCCAGACCTCGCGGTACCAGGGGCGCGCTTCCGACGGCGTGACCGACAGCACCTTCCGAAGGACCGCCTCGGTCTGCTCCGGCGTGGGCCGAGGGAATGCGTCTTTCAAATTCATCCGTCGCCTCCGTATCTCTCGTTCCAGATTTCACGCAGGTGGTCGCGCGCGCGGAACAGGTCTTGCTTCACCGAGTCCACGCTCCGACCCACCACCTCGGCGATCTGGGCATATGACAGTTCACTGAACTCGCGGAGCAGCAGTACTTCGCGATCGCGGGGCGACAGTTCCTGCACGACGGCACGCACTCGCTCGATCTCGTCCTCGGTGAACGCGGGCGGATCGGATGCATTCCGGTCGGATCGCTCCCGGTGATTCCGTCGGCCCTCGGTTTTGAGCCAATCGAGCGCGACGTTCCGCGCGACCTTGAAGAGCCAGTAGTCCGCCCCAGGCCGCGCCTGCGGACCTCGGGTCCAGAGTCGGGCAAAGGCCTCCTGCGCCATGTCCTCCCCGGCGGCTCGATCACCCGTCAGGCCATGCAGGAACTGTACGAGCTCCGGATAGCGTTCCCGGAAGCACTGCTCGAAGGCGCGGGAATCCCAGACCATGGCTCAGATTGAAAACGACGTGGACCGGGGAAAGTTATGCCTTGCGGCTCAGGCTAAGTTTCGTGAGGAGTCAGAAAGGGGATATGCAGGTGCCGCAGCGCGAAGTCGCGACCCTCGCCGGCGGGTGCTTCTGGTGCCTCGAAGCCGCCTTCCAGGACCTGAAGGGAGTCGACAAAGTTCAGTCGGGGTACGCGGGCGGACACGTCGCGAACCCGTCGTACGAAGACGTGTGCACGGGCACCACTGGCCACGCTGAAGTCGTCCAGATCACCTTCGATCCCACGGTCGTGTCGTTCAACGACTTGCTCCACGTCTTCTTCACGATCCACGACCCGACCACGCTCAACCGTCAGGGCGGGGACGTCGGGACGCAGTACCGGTCGGCGGTCTTCTATCACACGCCGGAGCAGAAGGCCGTGACGGAGCAGGTGATCAAGGAGCTCGCGGCCGAGCACGTGTGGGACGACCCGATCGTGACCGAGGTGAAGCCGCTCGAGGCCTTCTATCCGGCCGAGGAGTACCACCGCGACTATTATCGCCGTAACCCGAACCAGGGCTACTGCAGCGCCGTGATCGCCCCCAAAGTGGCCAAGGTGCGGAAGCTCTACTTCGACAAGCTGAAGCAACCGGTCGGCTGATGCACGTGATGCGTTGGTCGTTACTCGCGGTACTGCTTGCGGCGCCGGCCCTCGGCACGGCGCAGGCGCCGCCCGCCGGCTCGAGTGAGCCGTTCGTGGTGGAGTACTACTACAAGACCCGCTGGGGCTTCGCCGACGAGTTCATCCGGCTCTTTAAGAAGAACCACTTCCCGGTGTTGAAGCGAGAGATCGAGCTGGGGCACATCCAGCGAGTCACCGCGGAGGCGCCCCGGTTCCACGGGACCGAGGAAGGCCGCTGGGATTATCGCGTCACGATCGTGTGGAAGAACGCCGCGGCGCCGCACGAGCCGTTCCCCGAGGCGGAACTGAAACGTCTGTTCCCCGACCAGGACACGTTTCGGCGCGAGGAGCAGCGGCGCTTCGAGATCCTCGCGGCGCATTGGGACCTGCCCGTGGTCGGCGTGGATCTGACACGGCCGTAGCGCCGTGGCTTGACGCTCGCAGCGCACCGCAGCACGATTGGGCGGCATGCCGCGGCCGTTCGTCGTCGTGCTCGTCGCCGTCATACTCGCACCGCCCGGTGCGCTGCTGGGCCAGTCGCGTGTCTCCCAACTGGTCGATTCTGCCCGCGTACAGCTCGCGGCCAACCATCTCGACTCTGCCGAGGCCCTGCTGCGGGCTGCTCTCGATACCACGGCTCCCGCTGCGCCCGCCGACCGCAACAACGCACTCGTGTGGGACGCGATCGTCCAATTCCTCCGCGGCCACGAGGACCTCGCCCGCGCCGCGTTCCGGCAGGCGCTGGCTCTTGACCCAAGCCTAGAGGTCAACGGGCTGGACCACCTCTCCCCCGAGTTGGCACAGCAGTTCCAACAAGAGAAGCAAGCGGTCGGGCGGAGGCATGGCTTCTACGTTTCAAAGGACGTCGACGAGTCGCCACGACGTCTCTCGGGCCCCCCGGTGGACTACCCGCGCAGCCTGCTACGGCGGCATGTCCAGGGCTTTGTGCAGATCGCGGCGATCATCGATACGACCGGGCATGCGGAGCCGGCGTCCCTGGAAGTCCTGTCGACGCCCGATTCCGGCCTGGTCGAACCCGTAAAACAAATGATGCTGGCGTCTCAGTTCTCTCCCGGCCGTCTCAAACGCGCGGCGGTGCGCGTGATGGTCCAGATGGCAGTGGACGTGCGGCCGCCCCGGCTCAGCGCAACGGAGCTCATCTCGAGCGCCCGCCGCCAACTCGCCGTGAATCGCCCTGACAGCGCGCTCGCGGAGCTCGCGCTCGCCCTCGATACGGCGCTCACGCGTCCAACCGAGGGAGAACGGGTATACGCGCTGCTGGTGCGAGGTGTCGCCGCCTCGCGCACGGGGCGGGACAGCGCCGGGCGCGCCGATCTGGCAGCGGGCCTCGCGCTGTACCAAACCCTCACCACGCGCGGCGTGGACCTCGCTCCGTTCTTGCGCCGCTTCGCAGACTCGCTCCGGCTCGGCCAGCATGGGGCCAAGCCGCCCGGCGCCGCCATGTCTGCGCCGATCGCGGTCGGGGCCGTGGACGAGCAGCCGGTGCTCGTCTCCCACCCGCCAATCCGCTATCCGCCGGAGATGCAGTCGCTCCGGGTGGACGGCACCGTCCTCGTCGAAGCGGCGCTCGATGTGACGGGACACGTCGAGCCCGGGTCGGCGAAGATCGTGCAGAGTCCTAACCATGCATTCGACGAGGAGGCGCTGCGCGTGGTGCGTGGGTCGGCCTATCGCCCGGCGCGCAGTAAGGGTCGAGCGGTGCGGGCGGTGATCCAGCAGCCGATCAGCTTCGTCAACTACTAGTCGGGCGTGGCCGCGGGTCTGGGACGAGTCCTACCGAGATAGGTCCGGACGAGCGGAGCTACCCGCCCCCGCACCAGCGCGGACTTGAGCCGCTCGCGTTCGTCCGGTGTGACCTCAGCGAGGTATCGCTCCCCGCTGCCAGCTCCCTCTTTGAGCGCGACGGGTATTCCGTCTCGATAGAGGATCCGGTTCGTCGCGACTCCGGCGACCACGTCTCCCGGCGTCACGATCCCCACCAGGTTGAGCGGGTCGGCGCCGCTCACAGCCACCAGCTCGCCGCGCGGCTCCTCGCGCCGCACGCTGCGGAGCAACCCCACCGCTTCCGCCAGCGCGTACTGCTCTCCCGAGAAGCCGCCTACAAAGCGCCCGCCGCGAATCTCCCCTCGCGCCTCGAGCCGGCGGTACACCCGCAGGATGTCGCGCCACGGCGTGAGCAGCGTCTCGCGCGTCACCAGCCGACGGAACACCACGCCGTAGCGGCGCAACAGCTGCCATGCCACCGCTTCCGCCACGGCCTCTTCCGGCAGCGGCGCCGCGGCCCGCACGCGGGACCAACGCCCCGCCGTCTCCACCCCGAACGGGGCGATACGCCCGCGCCGCCGGAACCCGCCAACGGGGCGGCGCCGATCGGACGGCACGAGCAGCGCCCGCAGTCCAGCAAAGCTGTCCGAGCTCACGAGCCCCCACGCGACCAGCTCACCCAGTCCCTTCTCCGCTTCGGTGCGTAACAGTCCCGTCGCGTTCACGAGGTCGCCGAAGAACGATGCGCCCCGCTGGTCGAGCGCCTCGAGCACGGCGCGGGCCGAATGCGAGAGCGGGAGACTCGCCGGATCGGGCTGCACCGTCAGCGATCGCCAAACCGCTCCCCGCTCCCTGCGAAACAGCGCAATCGGCGTCGTGCGGATCGGCCCCGACTTATGCCCGTTCGACGACGCCGCCGGCGACAGGCGACCCCAGGCGACCTCCCCCGAGAGACACAGGCCGTCGAGCCACAACGGGTCGTATTCGCCGAGCCGGGCCGGAAGCACGTCGGCTTCCCACGCACCCGCGGGCACTTCGTATCCGTCGAGCAGCTCGAGCACCGCGCCGAGCCCTTCCGGTCCCTCGGCCCGGGCGTCCGGTGCGACGCGCTGCCACCGCAACAGGAACCGCATGAAGTCCGCCGCCGTGACCGGCTCGATCTCCTGGCGCAGCCGGTCGAGTGTGTAGCGATGGATGCGGGCGAGCAGGCGCCGCTCGCACCACTCCAGGGCCGCGACGCCGGGCGTGAACCGGCCGCGCAGCACAAAGCCTTCGTGCTCGAGCGCGCCGAGCGCGAAGTCCACATCCCCGACCGCCACCCCCAGCGAGCGGGCGACGTCGGCGGCGGTCGTGGGACCGACCGCCTCGAGCCGGCCGCGCACCAGCTCGCGCACCGCTTCCTCGCGCGTCCATCCCTTGGCGCGGTCGCGCGCCGGCACGCTCAGCGCGGGCTCGCATCGAACACCCGGGAACACCGCCTCCAGCATCGGCAGTCGCTCGGCCGCCACCCAGAGTCGAGGCTCACGCAGCAGGGTCGTCGCGCGTCCCGCCCGCGCCAGCTCATCGAACCATCCTTGCCATTCCGCATTCCGCGTTCCGCATTCCGCACTCGCCAGGGCGCCGGTGACGAGTAACGCGTCGTGAAGCTCGTCGGCGGAACTGATGTCGGGCCAGGCCTCTTCGCGCACTCGATCGATCGCCGCCTGATCGAGCTTCCCGAGCTCCTCCGCAGTCTTGACGTCGAGCCCGCGCCGGGTGATCACCGCCTGAGTGCGGCGCTCTTCCAGCGGCGCGTCGTCGAGGAAGGCGTACGGCTTGGCGTTGATCACCTCGTGCGCGAGCGGGGACGGCTCCGTCGTGTCGCGCGCCACGAGCGTGAACTGCCCCGCCGCCATTCCTTCGAGCACGCCTTTCAGGCCCGGGAAGTCCATCGCCTCGAGCAGACAGTCCGCGATGGTCTGCTGCACCAGCGGGTGATCGGGAATCTCGCGGTCCCCCACGAGGTTTTCGGGGCACGCGAGCTGGTCGGGGAACACGGCGGCGACCAAGTCCTCCGCATCCATGCGCTGGAGCGGCGTGGGAACCTTCTTCCCGCCGCGCGCGCGCAGCACGGCCAGCGCCCGGGTCGCGTTCCAGCGCCAGCGCGAGCCGAACATCGGCGCGTCGAGCATCGCCTGCACCAACAGATGCTCCGCGGTCTCGGGCTTCAGATACTGGAACACGTCCTCGAGGGGGAAGCTGTGCTGGGGTCCGAGCGACAGGACGATCGCGTCCTCGGTGGCGGCGGCCTGGAGCTCGAAGTTGAAGCTGCGGCAGAACCGCTTGCGGAGGGCGAGTCCCCACGCGCGGTTCACGCGACTCCCGAACGGCGCGTGCAGCACGAGCTGCATCCCGCCCGCCTCGTCGAAGAAGCGCTCCAGCACGAGGGTCTCCTGCGTCGGGATGACTCCCAGGATCTTCTTCGAGGCGGCGAGATACTCGATCATCTGACGGGCGGCGGGCTCGGGGACGCCCGGGATCTCGCCCGCAAGCCAGGTGGTCGCCTCGCCCAGATCCCCCAGTCGGCCGTCGACGTCCCGGCGCAGCCGGGACACTTCCTGTGACAGCTCCGGCGTGCGACCCGGCGCCTCGCCCAGCCAGAAGGGGATCGATGGAGGCTGGCCTTGGGCGTCGACGACGCGCACCTGGCCCGACTCGATCTTCTGGATCAGATACGACCGGTTGCCCAGCTGGAAGATGTCGCCCGGCATGCTCTCGATGGCGAAATCTTCGTTGAGCGTTCCGACAAAGGTCTCGGTCGGCTCGAGGATCACGCGGTAGTCGCCGATGTCCGGTATGGCCCCGCCCGATGTGAGCGCGGCGAGCCGGGCGCCGCGCCGCGCGCGCAGCCGGCGATTCACGCCATCGTAATGGACGTACGCGCCACGCCGCCCTCGCCGCGTGGTGAATCCCTCGGCCAGCATCTGCACCACGGCGTCGAAATCCTTGCGCGACACGTCGCGGTACGGGTACGCCCCCCGCACCAGCTCAAACAGCGCATCCTCCTGCCACTCCTCACACGCCACCGCCGCCACGATCTGCTGCGCCAGGATGTCGAGGGGATGCGTCGGGATGATCAGCCGGTCGAGCGTGCGCTCCCGGGCGGCCCGCACCAGCGCCGCACACTCGATCAGCTCGTCGCGCGACAGCGGGAACAACCGGCCCTTGGGCACGGCGGCGAGGTGGTGTCCCGATCGACCCACGCGCTGCAGCAGCGTCGCGATCGACCGGGTCGAGCCGATCTGGCACACCAGGTCCACGGCGCCGATGTCGATGCCCAGCTCGAGGGACGCGGTCGCGACCAACGCCTTGAGCTTCCCTTCTTTGAGCCGGGTTTCGGCATCGAGGCGCTTTTCCTTGGACAGGCTGCCGTGATGCGACGTCACCTGGTCCGCGCCCAGTCGCTCGGACAGGTGTAACGTCAGCCGCTCCGCCAGCCGGCGCGTGTTCACGAACACCAGTGTGGTGCGATGCTCGAGGATCAGCTGCACCAGGCGCTCGTAAATCTCCTCCCACACCTCGGCGGCCATGACCGCCTCGAGCGGTGAGGAGGGAATTTCGATCGCCAGGTCGAGCCTGCGCGCGTGTCCCGAGTCGACAATGCAGGTGTCGGTTGTCGGATGCCGACTCCCGGAGAGGAAGGCGGCGATGTCCTCGATCGGTTTCTGCGTCGCCGAGAGTCCGATGCGCTGCAAACGCCGGCCGGTGAGGTGCTCCAGCCGCTCGAGCGACAGCGCCAGGTGGCTCCCCCGCTTGTCGCGCGCCACGGCGTGGATCTCGTCCACGATCACGGTCCGCACGCCGCGCAGCATCTCGCGGGCGCGCTCGGACGTGAGAATCAGATAGAGCGACTCCGGGGTGGTGACGAGGATGTGCGGGGGCCGCCGCACCATCTCCTGGCGCTCCGCGCCTGGCGTGTCGCCGGTGCGTACCAGCGTGCGGATCTCCACATCCGGCAGGCACAAGGCTTCGAGCGTGCGGCGAATCTCGGCGAGCGGCTCCGCCAGGTTCTTCTGCACGTCGTTGGAGAGCGCCTTGAGCGGCGAGACGTACACCACCTGCGTCCCGTCGGCGAGCGTCCCCCCCCCGTCCAATCCTTGACGCAACAACGAGTCGATGGCGGCGAGGAATGCCGCGAATGTCTTGCCAGAGCCCGTGGGGGCCGCGATCAGGGCATTGCGGCCTGCCTGGATGAGCGGCCACGCACGTTGCTGCGGCTCGGTGGGCTCGCGGAAGCGGGACTCGAACCAGCGCTCAATGGCGGGATGAAAACCGGACAACGACATGCTGAAATATGGCGAAGATTTACCGAAGGAGCGACACCCCCCGCGACGCGGCGATGCGTTCCACGGTCTCCCCGATCTTGTTGTTCGGCGTCGACGCGCCCGCCGTCACACCCACCGTGAGCGCCCCGCTCGGCAACCACCCGGTCACTACCTGCTCCTCTTTGGCCCCCACGGGACGGAAGCGGATCGCCCCGGTCTCCGGATCGATGCAGCTCGCGTCTTCTATGTGATAGGTCGGTGCCCGGTCATGACAGATGGCGGCGAGGTGGGTGGTGTTGCTCGAGTTGTATCCCCCGATCACGACCATCAGGTCGATCGGCTCGGCGATGAGCTTCAGCACCGCGTCCTGACGGTCCTGGGTGGCCGAGCAGATCGTGTCGAACGTGCGGAAGTGGTCGGGCAACGCGGCCTCACCGTACCGCTTCGCCATGCTCCGCCGGATCTCGGCCGCGATGGCGAGGGACTCCCCCGAGAGCATCGTAGTCTGATTCGCCACGCCGATGCGCAGCAAATCGCGATCGGGATCGAAGCCAGGCGACATCTTCCCCTCAAAGAGCAAGGCGAACTGCTCCCCGTTCCCCGCTCCCTCTATGTACGCACACACTTCACGCGCTTCCGCCATGTCGCGCACCACGAGGTACTTCCCGCTCGGGTACTTGGTGACCTGGCTCGAGGTGGCCTTCGTCTCCTCGTGGTAGTACTTGCCGTGGATCACCGCGGTGAACCCGTCCTTGGCATAGGAGTCCACGCGCTTCCACACGTTGAGCACCGATCCGCAGGTCGTGTCCACGAGCACGCATCCGACCGCGCGCAGCCGCTCGAAATCCTTCACGGTGACCCCGAAGGCCGGAAGAATGACGACGTCCGCCGGGGTGATCTCGTGGAAGTCGAACTCACCGTCATCCGGCCGCTGCAGGAACTCGACCCCCATGGCCTGCAGCTTCTTGTTGACGTGCGGGTTGTGGATGATTTCGCCGACCAGGAACACACGGCGCTCGGGAAACTTGGTGCGGGTTTCGTACGCGTACTCGACCGCGCGGTCCACTCCGTAGCAGAACCCGAACTCGCGGGCGAGCTTGAAGGTCAGGTCGCCGACCGCGAGGACGTAGCCGTGGGCGCGGATGCGGTCCACCACCTGGCTGTGATAGTCGGCCGCGAGGGCCCCCTCGATGTCGCCCTTGAGGCCGAAGCCGCGTCGGAAGTAGGTCTGTTCCACGACGTCAATCTAACCGTGCACCGCGCCCATCGCGCACGGCATCCATGACACGCTGCACCGCCAGGCCGTCGTAGAACGTAGCGGGCTCTCCCGCGGCGGGCCGGCCCTCGAGCACGGCGACCATATCCCGCATCAGCCGCACGAACGAGCGGGCCCACATGTTGTTGGGGGCGGTCTGCTCCCACAGGTCATCCGGCACGCTGGCATCCTCGAGCGGCCCGCCGGGGCGACCGATCTCGAGCGACGTCTCGCCCGTCAACACGAGCGTGCCGTCGCGTCCGGTGATCTGGGCGAAATGTCCGGGCCCGTGCGACGCCACGGTCGTCAGCGTGATGGTGGCAACCGCGCCGCTCGCGAGCCGCATCACGAAGCTCGCGTATTCGTCCGCGGTCACGGGGCGCCGCACGCGCTGCTCGTCGTAGCGCTCGGGAACGAACGTGGCCGCCCGGCCGCCGACCTCGACGACTTCACTCCCGGTCCAGAAGCGGCACAGGTCGATGAGATGTGACCCGACCGCGCCCAGGATGCCGCCGCCTCTCGCGGCATCGTACCACCAGCTCCAGGGAGCGTCGAACGCCTGCGGCCGCCCGTCGCCGCGCACGTACGGTCTGAGCACGAGCTCGAGGTGGAGGACCGGTCCGATGGCGCCGACCTGGATCAGCTGCCGCACCTTGCGCCGATTGGGTTCGTAGCGCAGCTCGTGGTCGATACGGGCCAGCCCACGGCTCCGCTCCGCGACCTCGAGCATCTCCTCCGCCTCCCGGACCGTGAGCGCCATCGGCTTCTCGCACAACACGTGCTTCCCCGCCTCCAGCGCCGCGATCGCGTGACGGGCGTGGGCGTCGGGTGTCGAGGACACGATGACGAGGTCGACCTCGGGAGCGCGGGCGAGCGTCTCACCGCTCCCGAATGCGTTGGGAATGCCGAACTCTGCCGCGACGGCGCGGGCGCGCTCCATGCTGCCGCTCGCGATCGCGGTCACCGCTACCCCCGGCACGAGGCGCAGCGCCGGGACCTGCACCCGACGCGCGAACCCCGTGCCGATCAGCCCGACCCGCAGCGTCACAATGTCGTCCGGCAAGGGACGGTGTCCGTTTCGAGCGGCACCGCGTGGAACGACGCCTCGACCGCCACGCGCCCCGCGGCCGCGGTCTCGAGTCCGGTGCCACGCGCGACAACCGTGAGAACAGGGCCGGTCGCCCGCACCTCGACGACGCCGCTGTCGAGCGCGAAGCCCCGGGCCACGTCCTTCATCATGTACCGCACGGCGACCGTCGCGCCGCGCGGCGATACCGTATCACCCCGCTGCAGCAGCGGCCACGGGCCGGCCGCCGGCGGTCCGCCGCCGCTTCCGCGCAGCCACAGGATGACCCCGTTCCCGTCAGCAGACCCTTGCAGCAGCAGTCCTTCCTTCCCCGGACCGCCGCCGCAGCGCCGCGCGCGCGCCGGAGCTTCGAATCGGACGGTGTCTTGGCGCGGGAAGGCAACGAGGGCGTGTACGCGACCCCCCTGCTCGGACGCGCTGCCGCAGGCCGCGCCCGGCACCGCAAGCGTGAGGGCGAAGAATCGAGGCAGTCTCAGAGGGAGGCTCGCGCGCCCGGCGGGGTCGTGATACCGAGGATCGCGCGCGCAGCAGCGGTCGTCAGCGTGTGCGGAGCGAGGGCCTCGACCAGCCCCGGAGGCAGAGGCTGCGGCTTCAGGCCATTACGGTCCACACAGACCAGAACCATCCAACCCGCGGCCCCGAGCCGCGGCGGGTCGTCGCGTAGCACGTCGAAGTTGAGGGTCATTGACTTGGTGCCGACCCGGCCGACGTACGTCGCCACGCGCAGCCGGTCGTCCAGCCGCGCGGGGAGGTAGAACTCGCTATGAACGGCCTTGCGCGGCAGAAAGATGTCGTAGCGGTCGAACACGCGGGCGTAGGCGAGGCCGCAGGCACGGAACAGCTCCGTCTCGGCGATCTCGAAGAACCGGACGTAGGACCCGTAGAAAATAATGCCGGCGAAGTCCACGTCGGACCACCGGACATACTCTTCGATGATGTACGGCTTGGCGGGCATCGCTTCCCGAACGGTGAAGCCCGAGCGGGAAGCTAGGGGGCGTGGTATCCCCACGCCAGGATGACGGAGCGGCGCTAGGCGCGCGTCGCGGCCCCGGAGCCCCCGTTCCCGTTGGGCCGGAGCCCATAGGCTCGCAACCGGCGCCATAACGTGGTTCGGCTGATGCCGAGCCGGCGCGCGGTCTCGGCCAGCTTCCCATGCGTCACCTCGAGCGTGTCGAGGATGGCTTGCCGCTCGCGCTCGGCCAGCGTCGGGCTGTCTCCGCTGGCGCCGGGCAGAAACACCACTTCACCGAGTTCGAGCGAGCCCTGCTTCAGCGTGCGCGTCCGGCCGCCGAAGGCCATGAGCCGCTCGCGCAGATTATCGCCCCGATGGGGCGCGCCGTCGCCGAGCGCGTCGAGGGTACGCCGCGCCCGCTGGTTCGCGTACAGGATCCGGCCATAGGGGTCGAAGACGACCACGCCCTCGCTGAATGTTTCCATCACGGCCTGCCCGAGTGGGGCGAAGCCCAGCGGGGCCGGGAGACTGGGGGTCTTTTCTCTCGCAGGCATACGTCCTTGCATAGCCGAGGTTGCGCGTCAGGGTTCCAGACAGCACCACATAAGCAAGACCCGCGGAGCGTGCGGAGGTCACAACCCGCGGACGCGGCTTCTAGCGACGCCGACCGCCCCGACCACCCCTCCCGCGGCCGCCTCGGCCGCTCCGTGCGAGGCGCTGCCGTTCTCCCCGGGACAGGCCACTCAACTGGCGGCGCAGGTCCTCCAACGAATCGGACCGCACCGCCTCGCGCTTGCCCCGGAGCACTGTGAAGCGGACCGGTCGGTCGAGCGGGGGCAGATCGCGCGGTTGCAGCCGTCGTGCCTGGCCTTCCTTGAGACGCAACCGTACCACGCCGATCCCCTGCTCCACCTCGTAATCCACGGGCACGCGGTCCCCGTAGAGGTGGACGGATGCCGGGAGCGCATCCAGGGCACGGCGCTCGGCTTCCGGCACCATCTGATCTACGTCGAGCTCCAGCCGTGCGTTGATGAACGCGTCCCACGAGCCGACCCGCGCGAGCTGCGCCGCGAGCTGGGCGGTCACGTGTTCCGTGGCCGCCTGCGTCAGCCGCCCGCCCGAGCGTCGCCAATAGGATCCGAGCCGCTCGAGCGCGCGCCGGACCCGTGCCTGATCGGGGTGCGGCGTGTGGCCGGCGAGCAGGGCCTCCACCAGCGCCGCCCGCGCGGCGTCGACGAGCTCCGGGGGGAACGGGCTCGGGAGGGGCTCGACGTCGCGCTCGAGCAGGAACCCGAAATAGCCGACCGTCCGGACCCGGATCAGGCCCTCGTACCGACGTTGTCGCTCGAACACGACGGTGGGTGCGCCGCGCCGCGCGTAGCGGCGGATGGCACGCTCGGGCAACTGCGTTCCCTCGATGCTGGCGCGCGGCACGCCGAACCGGTCCGCGAAGTAGCGCAGCGTGCCGGCGACGGCGCCCCAGCTCGAGCACACCGACCCGCGGCTCACGCGGGCCTCGCGACCGTCTGCCGTTTCCTCGTCGATGACCAGATCGAACGGCTGGATCTTGGCCACAAGGTCCGCGAACGCGGCCAGGGTCTTCTCGCCTGCGTGGGGCAGCCGCTCGGGCAGGGGAAGCTCGAGCTGCCGGTACACCGAGGCCAGCCCAAGCGCTACATCCTCGATTGCCTTCACGAGCACGCCGCGGCCTTCGGCCCAGCGATCGACGCTCTCACGGAACAGGTGGCGCGGCAGACCGTACACCTCGCCCAGGTAGCCGTGTTTGTTGACCGCCTCGGCGTAGACGTTGTACGCCGTGAGGTGGTCGCTTCCGGACACGATCAAGCCTCGCAGGTCCCGCTCCTCGCGCGTCATGCGGTGCAACGACTCGACACTCGCCGCGACGGCCACCATCGGAACGAGGTCGGGATCGGCGTGATAGAGCAACTCGCCCCAGGGTCGCTCGACCGGCATCGCCTCAACCTCGCGGCCGTAGCGGGTCAGTCGCCCGCCCTCGATCAAGCCGCGCTCGGTGAGCAGCTCGACGGCGTCGCGGTACGCTTTGCGGTCGAGCGGCACGGGCAGGTCGAGCTCCCGCGCGTCCACACCGAGCGCCGCGCAGGTAATCGCCACCCGCTCCGCGTCTCCGGCGAGCTGGAACTCCGGCGGCGTCGGCCGCAGCTCGTCGAACACGAGCTCCCGGTCGCTCAGGATGTAGACCTCGCCCCCTTCCACGCGTCCGTGTACGCGTCCCGCCATCTGGAGGATCTCATTCGCGCCGAGGTAGAGCCGCGTCAGCACGTTGCGACCCCGCTCCACGACGTTGGCGTAGCGTGCGTCGTAGATCACCACGGTGTCGAGGCCACGGATGTTGAGCGCCGACTGGCCTGCCGCGGTCATTGCCAGCAGAAACGGCCGGCGCACCTGGCCGTCGAGGAAGGGTCGGATGACCCGGATCGGCTCCCCCCCGTGATAGAAGGCGGTCGGCAGGCCCTGCCAGCGGTCGCCGAGCTCCTTCGCGATCTGCTCGACCTCGGCCCGAGTGGGCACGAACACCGCGACGCCACGCCGCTCCCGCAGGACGTCCTTCATGAAGCGATCGTTCAGGAACTCGAGCGGCTGCTGGGGCAGGACGCGCACATCGGCCGCCCGCGCGGGATCGAACGCCCGGGTCTCGAGGACCTCAACCGATCCCAGGTAGCGGGCGTAGA
>Ga0209470_1001738_pt1 | contig 15869 bp, 10 predicted proteins | sample GraSoiAngelo_125_FD_185882 | JGI IMG/M metagenome (GOLD analysis project Ga0209470, IMG submission 185882) | Grasslands soil microbial communities from the Angelo Coastal Reserve, California, USA - 14_0927_05_40cm (SPAdes) (version 2) | ecosystem: Environmental > Terrestrial > Soil > Grasslands ... | reverse complement strand
GTGGCGGAAATCCAAAATGCGGACGGGCAGGCGGGCGATTCCGAAACGCAGCTTACCGTGCAAGATCTGCTCCAGGAACGGGAGATTACTTACAGGAACCTGCTGGCGGCCTACCTGAAATTACAGGAAGTGAACCGGCAGAAAACCGTGTTTCTGGCTTCCGCCGCGCACGAATTGAAGACGCCGCTGGCGGTGATCAAGGGTTATTACGACTTGTTGCTCGCGGGTTCGCTCGGGCGGCTGACGGACAAGCAGCGAGACATCCTGGAGGAATCCAAAGAGAGTTGCGAACGATTGGTGCGCCTGGTCTCCATGTTCCTGAACTATTCGGCACTGGAGAGCGGCAAGCTTGTCTTGCAACTGCGCGAGAACGATTTGCGCGATTGCCTGGATGAGCTTTCCAAGAGGTGGTTTGAGGCCTTTCAGCGCAAAGGAGTGCGCCTCGAAGCGAAGATTGACCCTTCCATACCGACATTCCGTTTCGACTATCAAAAAGTTCAGCAGGTTGCCGCGAATTTGCTCGACAATTCCTTGAAGCACAGTCCGAGCGGCGGCACAGTGGTGCTGCGGGCGGCGCCCCATTTCTGGGAGCGCCGCGTCGCCACCATGGCGCCTTTGCAAGAGCGCCGGAGGTTTCGCCTGCCACGCCCGAACAGCGTAGAAGTCAGCGTGAAAGACTCCGGCACGGGCATTTCTGCCGAACATCATCAGGAAATCTTTGAGGATTTCGTGCGAGTAGACAGGAATACTTCGGGGATGGGACTAGGGCTGGCAATTGCCAAGCGACTCATCCAGGCGCACCGCGGCAAGATCTGGGTGGAGAGCGACCCGAATGGGGGAAGCCGATTCACGTTCTTATTGCCGATGGATCAAGGCTAACGTCGAGAAAATCTCGCAGAAAAGAGAAGAAGCGATGGGTGAGAAAGAAAAAGTTCTGGTGGTGGATGACGAGCCGAGCATTCGCAAGTACCTGCAGACCCTTTTGGAAGTAGACGGGTTCGAAGTCGAGACCGTCAGTTCCGGCAAGGAAGCCTTGAACAAAGTGACCAAAGGCGAGCGACCAGACTTCATCATTCTGGATGTGCTGATGCCGGAGATGAACGGGATTGACACGCTAAGAGAGCTGATGGAGATCGACCGCACTCTGAATGTGATCATGCTGTCTTGTTCGAACGAAGTGGGGACGGTGGTAGAGGCCATTCGCATCGGCGCGCACGACTACCTTACCAAGCCATTTGAAAAAACCGAGCTGGATGCGGCGATGCTCAAGTCGCGCCAGAAGAAACAGTTGGCAACCGAGAATCAGGCGCTCCGGGATTACTGCGTCCAAGTGACGGAGGATTTGAGCTTTTTGGCGGCGAGCCCGCAGATGGTGCGAATCCGGCAGCAGATCCTGCAAATCGCTCCGGTGGACGTGCCGGTTTTTATTTGTGGCGAAAGCGGCGTGGGAAAAGAAGTTGTCGCGCGGATGATTCACTTGCGTTCGAAGCGGCGCAACCAGGCGTTTGTGAAAGTGAACTGCGCGGCGCTGCCGGGAGAGCTGCTGGAATCGGAACTGTTCGGATTTGAGCAAGGCGCCTTTACTGGTGCCGTGAGGAGCAAGCCCGGTAAGTTCGAAATGGCCAACAAAGGCACGATTTTCCTGGACGAAATCGCGGAGATGACCACGCACCTGCAGGCCAAACTGCTCCACGTTTTACAAGATCACCAGTATTCGCGGCTGGGTGGGCGGCATGTGGTGGAGACCGACGTGCGCGTGCTGGCAGCCACGAACGTGGACGTACATGAAGCGATGAAATCGGGACGCTTTCGCGAGGATTTGTATTACCGGCTGAATGTATTGTCCATCAACGTGCCCCCGCTTCGGGAACGCACGACGGAAATTCCGCTGTTGTTTCAACATTTCCTCCAGAAGTACAGCGAAAAATACGGGAAGCCCGGGCAGCCGCCATCCAAGCATTTGCTGGATGCGGCCGTGAACTATCCCTGGCCTGGAAATTTGCGCGAGCTGGAGAACTTCGTAAAGCGTTATGTGATTCTCGAAGATGACGAGGGCAGCCTGCGCGAATTGGTGGAAATGTCCTCCACCCGGCAGCGCACTTCGCCGCGCGAAGAACCGCCGCCACCAAAAGACCAAGGGCTCAAAGCCCTTGTGCGCGGCTTGAAGGATGAAGCGGAGATGGAAGCGATCGCCGACGCGCTGGAAAAGACCCGCTGGTGCCGGAAAGACGCCGCGAAGATGCTGGGAATCAGCTACAAGGCGTTGCTTTACAAGATGAGGCAGTTCAATCTGGATACTCCGCGAACGCGGAAATCCGCGACGGCGCCAGGGGCTGAAGAGAATTCGGCAGTGGGAACAAGAAACGGCTGACCGTCCTCGGTAGCGATGCGCGGGCCAGGCAAAAACAAGAAAACGATATACTCGGGTCCTTGAGTTACCTTGGCTTGCGCAAGAAACCTGAATCAGCCCTCGGGGGAGCGAGAACTTAATTCAAAGAAGGGAACGCGGCCGCGAGAAACGGCCCGCGGAGTGTAGCGGAAAAATGGGGGGCGCCAACGAGCGTCGAACGACTCGGCGCTATGATCTATCGTTGCCGGTCCTTGTTCGTATTCCTACGGAGAAGGAATCGGATTCCAAGAAGGGCAATACCCGCGACATCTCGACGCGCGGACTGTATTTTGTAATGGATCAAGATCCGCAAGCTGGCTCCCAACTCGATCTGGTGCTGACATTGCCAACGGCAATAACCAACGGCAAAGAGGTTCTGGTGCACGCATTCGGAAGAGTCCTCCGTGTCGAGCCGCGTATCGAAGACGGCAATGCGCGAATGGGTGTTGCCGCGGTCATTAATACGATATCGTGCGTGCGGAGGCGGCACGAGCCTAGCTAGTGCCGATTCTTTGGCCCCGAAGAGTTTCCGCAAACCAGTCCCCGAACCAGTCCTTCCCGCCTCAAGAACAGGCTGATTGGGAGCCCACTTTGATTTGCAACCCACCTTGCTTCTAGGTCGAAATAGGCCTAGTATCCGGCTAAATTACCTGCGGAGGTGTCCAATGAGGGTTGGCGATTTGATCGAGTCCCGCAAGGAAGTCTATACCGTCTCGGAAGAGTCCAGCGTTCACCAGGTGGCCCAGTATCTGCGAGCCAAAGAAGTACGCACGGTTGGCGTGCTGGGGGCGGACGGCAGGCTCACCGGTGTCATTTCGCAGAGCGACATTTCCGACAAAGTGGCTGCCGAAAACAAGTGTCCGGCATGGATGAAAGCCTCGGATATCATGACCCGTGAACTGGTTACCGTCACGGCGGAAAGGACGCTTGATGAGTGCCTGCTGCTTATGGAGCAAAACGGGATCTTCCATCTGATCGTGCTGAACGAGGTGGGGGAGTTCCGGGGGATGCTCTCGGTCAAAGATATTTTGCGTGTGGTAGCCTCGGATGAAAAGGCCAGAGCTGACCTATTCGAGGCTTTTATCTTTCCCCCGCGGTAAAGCATCCGGGCGGGTTGTCGGACAAGAGCCGGGACCGCTCGAATCCCATGGAGTGGCTGACGTGCGCCGCACGGCATCTGTTTATCCGGTAACGACGTTTCAACTGCGGGCGCGCCGTAACATCCTGAGCCTCGCACCGGTAGATGCGAACCAATAAAGCCGCCACCGCCCGTTAGCAGGATATTCGCGGACGAGTCCGTCACGCTTTACCCCGCCTCAAAAGACCGAGTCCACGACTGTTAGCGCCAGTGAAAAACGGCGCCATTCTCGCCGGTTTTGGCCGGGGCCAGTGATCCAGAGCCCCGCTGGTAAGGACGCGGTAAGAATTCTAAATTAGTTTCTAAATCTTGCACGCCGCCGCGCTTCGATTTAAATTCGTCGGCAGGAGTTTAACTAATTTCCGTTCTTGGCTTTCGATGTTCAACTCCAGCGCCAAACTCGCTCGTTTGCTCTCGCGGACAGAATACCGAACCTGTGTCGTGTTCCTCATGCAAGATCACTCTACCCACCGGGTCTACCGCCTATACGACTTCAACAAATCCCAACAGATCACGCCAGGCCAATACTACTGCGTGTCGGGAAAGGTCAACAGTGCGGACAAACTGTACCTGGTCATCGAGTCGGTCAAGATGGACACAAAACACTGCCGGTGTTCCACAACTCCTGCTCCTGCTGGCGGCGCGGGAGGATGGCTCATGAAGTAAAGATCGACGTTGCACGGGAAAAACTAGAAATCAAGCCTGCTTGTTCTTGCGCAACAACAGGCAGCCCATGGGTGTGTTCCAAACTCGCCGCCGGGCCAAGTGGCTCAACCCAAACCGGCGAAAGTGGATCCCTTTTAAACCGGCGCTAACACACGACAAAAAAAGCCGAGATGGCGGTGCTAACTAATGATAATCGTGAAAAGCCCGTTTTCGAGGCCCATTTTGCAGGCCCGGGAGTTGCTGAAGCAGGGAATGAACTACCGTGCTTCGGTCGTCAGAAGGGAAAAATGTTTTCGTACCGCAGAGAAATTCCTTGCTATTTCTGGTCCGGAAGAAATCGCGTCCCTTTGCCTTGCGGTACTATAACTTTCTTGTTCTGCCTTCATCTAAGTGATTATAAACAGAACGGTTAGCCGGTTTGCGCGGTCAAGTGTGATCTTGGCGCCACACCCCTTTAATGGCCGCTAGTGTGCTTTCCATCCTGCTAGACCATGTAGGCTGACATGTCTGTCGAAAAGAGAAGACCGACCGCGGGCCAACAAGCGGCCATCCTGCCGCCGGAAGAGGTATTGTTTGGCCGGTCCGAAGCCATGAAACAGGTGCGGAGGCGCGCGGCGAAAATCGCCGGAACGGGCATTCCGGTGCTCCTGTACGGGCCGAAGGGAAGTGGCAAAGAGGTTCTCGCGAGATGGCTTCATAGTCATTCCGCAGTATCGAATGGCCAGTTCGTTAAGGTGAATTGTGCGGCGATTCCAGGGACCCTGCTGGAGAGCGAACTTTTCGGCTTCGAAAAAGGTGCGTTTACCGGGGCGCACGCGACAAAGCCGGGAAGGGTGGAACTCGCAGACCATGGCACGTTGTTTCTTGACGGCGTCGCAGACCTCGATTTACCTTCCCAGAGCAAACTTCTGCAGTTTCTTCAGGATGGCCGCTTTTCACGAATCGGTGATGAATCGGAGAGGTCAGTCGATGCACGGCTGATTTGCGCCACGGACAAAGACCTTGGCGAGGAGATTGCCCAAGGCAGGTTCCGCCTGGACCTGTACTACCGAATTAATGTTGTAGGCCTGAAGTTGCCGCCATTGCGGGAACGCCGCGAAGACATTCCGCTGATGGCCGAGCATTTTCTTGCGCGTTGCCAGGAACAATTCAGCGTGCGACCTGAGCCGCTCAGCAGGGAGGCGCTGCACTACCTGCAGTACACAGAGTGGCCAGGAAACATCCGAGAGCTTTCGAACGCCATCGCGCGGTACGTCGTTATCGGACCGGAGGCTTTGATGAGAGAGGACTTGGAACGGTCCGCTCATTCATGGCCCGGGCCAGACAAGAATGAAATCGTTCCTCTGAAGAGCTTATGCCGAGAAGCCATCCGGGCGGGTGAAAAAAACATTATCCTCGCGGCGCTGCGCGCCAATCGCTGGAATCGCAGGAAAGCGGCTCAGGAGCTGAAAATCAGCTACAGGCTGCTCATTTACAAGATTCGTGATGCTGGTTTGATTCCCCAAAAGAAGGGCCGCACAGCCTCAAGATCAAAAAGCGAGATCGGGCCAGCGCCTTCGTCCAAGAACTGGAAAGACTAATTCCCGGGCGTTTGTCGGGCGCTGAGCAACCAACCGAAGATTGTCCGGTAAACACGCAATCCACGCTCGCCTGCTCCAACGAGAGACATCATCCCCACACCCCGAACGATGGCGCAGACACGACTACTTTCTTTCGCGCGCCGGCTGACTGTGCTGGCTAATGCGGAAGCGTGAGAGGACCTCGCCAAGATTTTGAATGAACGCTTCGGAATTGTAGAGCTCGGCGCTGGTGCGCAGACCCTCGGGCGTAGCAGTAGGTTCGACCACATCCAACCGAAATTCCCGTGCGACGTCCTCGACGATCTTCGGCTGAATGGGCCGCTGCTGTTCAACGTATGCGTTGATTAACGCATGCTCACACAGCAGGTTCACTACACGAGGAACCCCCAGTGAATACAGGTGTATGGCGTCCCTGGCGGCCGGACTGAAAATAGGCGGCCCGTTCGCCGCTGCTCCTGCGATTTTCAACCTTTCGAGGACGTAGGAGTGCGTCTCTTCCTTCGTTAGAGGGCCGGTCTTGCAGCGAATCATGATGCGTTGTCGCAGCTGTCTTAGCTGAGGCAAATTTAGCTTCTCTTCAAACTCGGGCTGGCCAGAAAGTACAATTTGCAACAATTTCTCCGTATACGTCTCCAAGTTCGTGAGCATCCGAATCTCTTCAAGCACCGCAAACGTCAGGTTTTGCGCCTCGTCGATGATCAATACGCAGGTTTCACCTGCCCGGAATCGCTCCACGAGCCATTGATTTAGCTTAATTAGTTGCTGGCTCTTGGAACTGGATTCGCAGCGAATTCCGAATTCTGCCAGTACAAAGTCGAAGAACTGGCTCGAATTCATCCGGGAGTTGAACAAAAACGCTGTCTTCGCGGCGTTCTGGTGCAGCCAGTCGAGAAGTCGGTTGACGAGCGTTGTCTTGCCTGTTCCCACCTCGCCCGCAAGGGTGACAATACCTTTTCGGGTCTGAATGCCGTACATCAGACTAGACAAGGTTTCCTCAATCTGTTTCGTAAGAAACAGATACCGGGGATCCGGATTCACATTGAACGGGTTTGCTTTTAGTTCAAAAAATCTCTTGTACATGGTCTCTCATATATTTCGCCATGCGGAATTCCATCCATGCTGTCAAGCTCTGGTCACGTGTGCTGCGACCGTGATTGATCCCCGTCGACTCCACTTCGTAAGCCAGCTGCGCCGATGATTCCACCGCACTCAGGTCGCCGCTGAAACAACTGGTCGTGTTCCATTGGCGTGGTGCTTCTCCGTGCTGCTCCTTTCCACCCCCTGCTTCCCCTCCAAGCCTGCTTGCTTGATCTTGTAGAGGAGCGATTTGTAGCTGATCTGTAGCTCTCGGGCCGCTCGCTTCCTGTTCCAATGCGTCCGTTCGAGCGCCTCCGCTATCAAGTCACGCTCCGCCTGGCGCGACGCCGTTCGAGCTGCTACTTTCAAAGGGACGCCCCGCGGCTCCTGGTCGAGGGTGGGCAACCGCAGCTCGTCCATTGCCCTTCGGGAATCACCGAGCAATACAATCCTTCTCGAAAAGTTCTCCAATTCCCGGACGTTCCCCGGCCACTCATGGGCTCCCAGGAATTCTCTTTCCTCGTCGCTCAAAGGCGGAGCCTGCCGTCCTAACTCCTCAGCATGTTTCGCCAGAAAATGCTCCATGAAGGGGAAGATGTCCTCCTTCCTGTTTCTCAGCGGCGGGAGGCGGAGGCAAACTCCATTGATTCGAAAATACAATTCCGTCCTAAACCTCCCCAATGCGACTTCTTTCTCCAAGCTGCGCAACGTCGACGAGATGATGCGAAAGGGGCTGGGAGTCGGCTGGTCCGTCTCTCCCTCCGGGAAGAGTTCAAGTAGTGACTTTTGACCTTCGAGATCCAATTCATCGATTCCGTCTAGAAAAACAGTTCCTCGACCGTCCGGGGAACTTCCCTCCGACACCCTCAAGCTCGATTTCAAGACGCCGAGCACTTCCGTGTGTGCGGCCGCTCTGCAGTTGACTTTCTTTAGCGGTGCAGCTCTTTGTCCGGAGAGTAGGTGAATCACACGCCCGTAAACATTCTTCCCGGTTCCGCTCTCCCCCGTCAGCAGCACGGGTATGTTCGTACCGGCGATTTCCCCCACGATCGCATTCAACTTCTTGATCGCGGGCGAGTGGCCGGGAACAAAACCAGTGTTCCGGGGCAGAGGCCAGAGGCGTGTCGGCAACGGGGTCATAATCCTCGACCGGAGGCAAGCAAATCTGCTTCCAGGTCGATCACCGTTTGAGCGCCGACTCGTATCGGCTAAGGTGTTTGATTTCAGCGAGCTACAATAAACAGACCGCTGATCCCTCTCGCCGGTACTGTGCTTGTGTCGCAATTTATGCCCAAAAGTTCCAGAACTTTTCGCTCATTCTTCCTGCCCGGAAACTCCGAGGACACGCAGAACGAGCTTGCCGGTCGAAGCGGCGAGGAACGCCGGGAGTTCTAAGGTTCAGAAAACACGCACCTTGATACCCGTTCTGCGAGACGTTGGGACGATCAAAGAAGCCTGGTTTGCAGGCGTAGGACCCCGCGTGAGGCTTGGTTGGGCACACGGATGAAGAACGCCAGGCACGCATTCGAGGCCGCGGAAGCGGTTGCCAAATTGGCGATGAGCCGGGTTCTTGAACAGCTGACCCCATTTTTGGGATATTTTGGATAAGAAACTTCCCTTTCTGGAGGTAAAGCCTGGCGGCAGCGATCTCTTGGTTCTTGCTCCCAGAAGACTGGGTAGTTGTAAGTTATTCATCATAGAATGATATCTACAGTCTTTGCGAGGGCTCCAACCGAGAGTCCGTGGCAACTGGCGTGCAGCTCGGTCACGGAATAGAAAGGGACATGAATGGTTCGCGATCGCGAATTCACGGTCGCCGATGTCAGGAGAGTTCTGCGCAAGCATTGGTGGATCATTCCTGTTTGCGGGGTGGGCTGTGCGGCACTCAGCGCATCGGTCGCAAGGCAACTTCCTAAGAAATACACATCCCAGGCCGTTGTGCTCGTGGGCAAACCCACGGTCGATACGGAATACGTGAAGCCCGTCGTCGACGAGGGTTTGAACCAACGCCTCGCCTCGATGAAGGAGCAGGTTCTAAGCCGGACCCGCCTCGAGCCGCTCATTGAAAAACTTGACCTCTACCACGCGGATCGCGGCAAGCTCCAGATGGAGGACTTGATTGAACGCCTGCGGGCGGCCATCGAGATTTCTTCCCTTGAACCGATGCCCGGGACGCAAGATCGGAGTATCCCGGGGTTTTCAGTGCAGGTGACCTTCGACAATCCGCGAAGCGCTCAGGGGATTTGCACTGAAGTAGCGTCGATCTTCAGAGAGCAAAATGCACGAGCTCTGGAGCAAACGGCGGTGCGCACGGCATCGATCATTGGTCAGCAGCTGGCGGAAGCGAAGGCGAAGCTTGATGAACAAGATGCCAAGCTGGCCCAATTTAAGCGTCAATACATCGGATCCCTGCCGCAAGAAGGGCAAAGTAACCCCAGTTTATCGTCGACTCTGAACTCGCGGTTGAAGGCAAATACGCAAGCCTTAAGCCTAGCACAGCAGGATAAGGCCTTCGATGAATCTCACTTGAGCGAGGCGACGGCCAATTCCAAGGTATCCCGATCGAAGGCGAATCCTCAAACTCTTGTGGAGCAACTGCGGGCCGAACAGGACCAATTGACGGTGCTCGAGTCGCGATATACGGCCGAGCACCCTGATGTGATCAAAGCCAACAATCGCATCATGGAGCTCAAGAAGAGGATGGCAGAAACGTCAAATTCCGATAAGACTCCAGCGCCATCACAAACGGCATCGCAGGCGCCTCAGATTCAGCAACTGCGCTCGAAGCTGCGCCAGGATGAAGTTAGGATTGCGGATCTTACCAGGCAGCAGACGAAAATCCAAGACCAGATGCGACTTTTGGAAGGGCGCGAGCAAGCCAGCGCGATGGTGGAGCAACAACGAAAAGAGCTGACGCGGAATTACCAGAGCGCACTGGACGCTTACAACGATCTCCTGAAGAAAAAACAAGATTCTGCAATGGCAATAGACCCGGCTCATCAACAGGAAGGCGAGCAATTTCGCGTACTGGATCCGCCGAGCCTTCCGACGAAGCCGTCATTCCCCAAGATGCTGTATTTTGCAGGTGGCGGACTAGGAGGAGGGGTGCTGTTGGGTTTGGCCGTCCTATACTTGCTCATGGCAATGGACAACACCCTGCACACGGAGAAGGAGGTTGAGATGTATCTAAAGCTTCCTGTCCTTGGCAGTTTGCCCGTTATGGAATTTTTTGCTGGACGGACCGGAGATGCGAGGCCGCTGAAGCGATCTCTGCTTGGGAAAGACTGAGTCGAGATAAGAAGCAGGCGAGGACAGAATGAGTCGCATTCATGAGGCGTTGAAGAGGGCCGCCGAAGAGAGAGCCGCGCAGCTTGCAGCCGGAAGCGAAGCCAGCTCGGCCGATGTCCGCAGCGAACTTGAACTGCTCAGGCGGGGTCCCGAATGCACAGGGCCTGCAGTCTCCGCCCGGGGTACGACGAGCGGGAATGAGAATACCCTTCTTTGTTTTGAAGAATTAGGAAAGCGATGTGTAAAACTGGAGTGGCAGATCGACCCACACAATAGCGTGTTTGTAAACGCAAGGCCAGGGCAAGAAGGATCGGAACGGTTTCGTACTCTGCGCTCGCGCCTGGACAAAATTGCATCAACCCGCAAGCTAAAAAGGGTTCTTCTAACGAGCGCTGTGGCTGGAGAAGGAAAGACGTTTGTGGCGTTCAATCTTGCGCAATCGATTGCACAGCAACCGGACCTTCGCGTCTTGCTCGTTGACGCAGATTTGAGGTCGCCTCGATTACACCATTTGTTTGGAGCGCCGATCTGTCCAGGACTCTCGGACTACCTGCGAGGGGATGTAGATGAGTACGCGATAGTCCAAAAAGGGATGAACGAAAGCCTTTTCTTGATTCCCGGCGGGAGCCTGGTGTCCAGCCCAAGCGAGGTATTGCGCACCGAAAGGATGAAGCAGTTGCTCAATCGGGTTACGCCGCTGTTCGACTGGATCATACTTGATTCTCCGCCTAGTCTACGCGCAGATGATGCGGGGATTCTTGCCGATCTGGCGGATGGAGTCTTGTTGGTGATCCAAGCGGGTTCAACCGCCGCCCAAATTGCGGAGAGAACCGCCGCAGAATTCCAGGGAAAGAATTTGCTTGGAGTTGTGCTCAATCAGGTTGAAAAAAGAGACTGCTGGAATGATTACTATGGCGGTCGAATTGTGCAACTCGAGACCACGGACCGTGCACTGCCCGCCGGTGAACGGCTATCGTAACGCTCTGGTACAAAACGAACTCTGCCAGCTGATCGTAATAGAGCCATACAGGAAGCTTGGCGTGCTCATCGCCACGGAATTCACGTCGAAATCGCCGTCCCTGCATCCAGGATATTCCCTTACTCGACGCACGGTTTGATCCGTGGATCTCTGCTGTCCTCGTGGATAGCCCTTTAAGTAAAATGCAGAACGCATCGTCGACCGGCGTCCGAGTTGCCCGATGTGCAGTGGCTTGTACGGACGCGGTGCACGATTGTGGAGGGTGCATGAAACAGGCGAATGACTTCATGCCTCGCGTGACTGAGTTGATCGAGGCATCGATCACCACAAAACAGGAACTGTTCCGCAGCAGAGAAACCCTCTCGACGATAGCAAAAGTGTCCGAACTGCTCGTCAGCGCGTTACGGCAAGGGGACAAGGTTTTGCTGTTTGGCAACGGGGGTAGCGCTGCCGACGCGCAGCATATAGCCGCCGAGCTTGTGGGGCGCTTTGCGTTCGATCGGCCAGCCTTGCCGGCTTTGGCCTTGTCGGTGAACAGTTCCTGTGTCACTGCCATTGGGAATGACCGGGGATTTGACCAAGTCTTCGCGCGGCAGCTGGAAGCTTTGGCTCGCCCAGGGGACGTCGCAGTGGGCATTTCGACCAGCGGCAATTCAGCGAACGTAGTGCATGCAATGTCGCAGGCAAGGGAAATGGGATTGCAGACCGTGGCGTTGACCGGGCGCACTGGCGGGCGCCTCAAGAACAGGGTTGATCATTGCATCTGTGTCCCCTCAAACGAGACGCCGCGGATTCAGGAATGCCATATCTTGATTGGACACATCCTATCGGAAATTGTAGAAAGAGAATTGTTCAATCAGCAAGGCCGCATTTCTCGGCCGCGACGCAGTCATCGATCGAAATCCTGGTAACGGTCAGTATCTAAGTCGTTGGGAGGAGACTAAGGTTTCCTGAAGAGCCCCTTTTGCTAGCGCGAATCGGCAGGTCGGGAACAGCTGGGTTTCTGCTGGCTGCCCGGTCTTGATCCGGAGGCCTGAGCGACTGCAAAACCTCATGGCAGCCAGCTGCCACGCCTACACAAATTGCGCCCTGAGGAGGACGGCTCGGCTGGAGCTAAACAACACGATCGGTAGAGCGCCATTCCGATACGGGTTAGGGCTCACCTGTTCGGGCATCTCGAGGGACCGGCGTACCTTTTTCGAGCGGCCAAGCGGTCGCGCAATCGAGGCCTCTCTCGGGAAATGGGCGAGAGCCAAAAAATGGGGGATGGTAACGGAATAACCGGTCCTGCGTCGAGGGATTTACCTTAGCTGTCTTGCCCGGCGTCTCCGACCGAAAAGTAGGTGCAATCGGGATGATGGAAAACCAGCGCGCTAACGCTGGCTTCCGGATCCATCATGAATCCTTCGGTGAGCTGCACGCCGATTTCTTCGGGCTTCAGCAGTTTCCAGATGCCGGCCTGATCTTCCAAGTTGGGGCAGGCCGGATAACCAAAACTGTAGCGCTTGCCGCGATAGCGGGAGGTGAAGCGCTGCGCCATGGTCATCCCCGGCGGATCGCGGAAACCCCAGTCTTCACGGATGCGGCGGTGCACCCACTCGGCGCAGCCTTCCGCAGTTTCGATGGCAAGAGCCTGCAAGCCGTGGCTCAAGAAATAATAGCCTTCGTTTTTTGCTTTTTCGGAGCGCTGGCGGACGCCCTCGCCGGCCGTCACGACGAAAAGCGCGAGATGGTCACGCTTTCCGTTTTGGGCAGGCAGGAGGTAATCGCTCAGGCAGAGGAAATCGCCCTGGCGCTGCCGGGCAAAGCGGAACGTGTGCAAGGGCTCTTTCGCGCCTGGCGCAAACAGAAGCAGCGACTCGCCTTCCGGCTCCGCTTCGAAGAATTGCCACACGGCGCGGATTTTCATGAGCGAAGCGGCTTCTTGCTTCACTTCCTCCACGCTTTCGAATAGCTCGATGGCTTTCGGATCGCGCTCCGCCAGATGCTTCTCGAAGTCGCCGCGGAAACCCAGGTGGCGCCCGTAAAGCATGTAGGGATTGATGTAGCCCCAAATCTCGCGCAGGTCGGGCACGAGGCGGACCTTGCGGTCGAGATAGGACACCGGCGGAATCGGCAGATCAACGCGGATGCGTGGCGAGCGCGCCACTTTTGGAAGGGGCGTGACGCCGACGGTGGTGGACACCTTGAAACCATTTCCGGACGCCGTGTGTTCCCGCAACACGGTTTCGCGGGTGGCCGGGTCCATCAACTGATTCATCAAACGCAAGCCGGTCATCGCATCTTTGGCGTAGCAAACCGCTTTGCCGTAGCTCGGAGCAATTTTGGTCTCGGTGAATTTTGCGGACAGCGCCGCCCCGCCGACGAGCAGCGGAATCCCGATTCCCGCATCTTTTAAATCGCTGGCGGTCGTCACCATTTGCTGCGCGCTTTTCACGAGCAGCCCGGACAGGCCGATGGCATCAGGGCGGTGTTCCTGATAGGCTTTGATCAATTCTTCCGGCGGCACCTTGATGCCGAGATTCACCACCTCGTATCCGTTGTTTTTGAAAATAATCTCAACGAGATTCTTGCCGATATCGTGCACGTCGCCCTTGACCGTGGCAAGAACCACCTTGCCGCGCTTGGCGGAATCCGCTTTTTCCATGAACTGTTCGAGATAACTCACCGCCGCTTTCATGGATTCCGCCGATTGCAGTACTTCAGCGACGATTAATTCGTTGGCGTTGAAAAGGCGTCCCACTTCCGCCATGCCGGCCATCAGCGGCCCGTTGATGATGTCCAGCGGCGCGGCTCCCTCGGCGCGTTTGTGTTCGAGGTCGGCGATCAGGCCGTCGCGCGTGCCTTCGATGATGTAATTCGCCAGACGGTCGTCGAGCGGCAAATCGGCGCCGCGAGCCTTTTCTTTTTTCTTGGCTGCGCGGAAGTGTTCGGTAATCGCTGCAATCCAGAATTGATTGACGGCAGCGCGCTGTTCTTTGCTTTGCTGACGCCAGTCCGCAGGAGCGTCGAGCAGAAGGCGGGCATTGGGACGGTCTGCGGGCAGGCTCTTGGGCGGATGCGAGAACAGCAGGTTTTCCGCCAGTTCGCGCTCGTGAGCGGGGATGGAGGCAAAGCGCTCGATCTTCTCGGTGTTGACGATCGCCAGATCCAGACCGGCTTTCGTCGAGTAGTAGAGGAAGACCGAGTTCACGACTTCGCGCGCGCCGGGCGGCAGACCGAACGAAACATTTGAGATGCCGAGAATAGTGCGCACGTCCGGGATCGCCTGCTTGATCAGGCGAATGCCTTCCATCGTTTCAACCGCGCCGCCGATGTAGTTTTCGTCGCCGGTGGCGCAGGGAAACACTAGGGCGTCGAAGATGATGTCCTCTGGCGCAAAACCGTATTTTTCCGTAAGCAGCTTGTACGAGCGTTCGGCGATGGCCAGCTTGCGCTCGCGCGTGAACGCCTGCGCTTGAACGGGGTCTTCATCGATGCACCCGACGACCACCGCGGCGCCGTATTCATGCGCAATCGGCACGGTACGCTGGAATTTTTCCTCGCCGTCTTCGAGGTTGATGGAGTTGATGATGGACTTGCCCTGGCAATAGGTGAGGGCCAGCTCGATGCCCGCCGGGTCGGTGGTATCAATCATGATCGGCGGCTTTACTTTGCGAATCAGTTTTTCGTAGAAGAAAGGGATGTCTCGCTTCTCGTCCCGCTCCGTGCTTTGCAGACACACGTCCAGGACCTGCGCGCCGCCGCGCACCTGCCGCCGGGCAATTTCGCTGGCCTCCTCCCATTTCTCGTCGGCCACGAGGTTCTTGAACAGGCGCGAGCCAATGACGTTGGTTCGCTCTCCCACCAGCAGCGGCCGCGTACTTTCTTCAGCTTCGATGGCCTCGATGCCAGTGTAGATGGCGCGATGGCTCTCGGCGGGCCGCTCGCGCGGCTTTTTGCCCTGGGCCATTTGTGCAATCGCGCGAATATGCTGCTCGGTCGTGCCGCAGCAGCCGCCGACCAGGTTCAGCCATCCGTTGTGTATGAACCTTTCGAGCTGGGTTGCTAGCGATGTTGGCGTTTCGTAGTATTTTCCGTCCTCGGGATTGGGCAGTCCCGCGTTCGGGTAGCAAGAAATGAACTCGCTCGTAAGCTGGCTCAGTGTTCGGATATGGTCGGTCATGAACTCCGGCCCCGTTGCGCAGTTCATTCCGAAAGCCAAGGGCTTTGCATATTTGAGCGACGCCCACATCGCATCGATGGTTTGGCCGGCGAGCATCGAACCGTTTTGTTCGATGGTGACGGAGATGATGAAAGGAATTTCCGCCGCGAGTTCCCGGGAAAGCTTGCGGATCGAAAGCAGTGCCGCCTTGATGTTTCGCGTGTCCTGACAGGTTTCCACGATCAATAAGTCCGCGCCGCCATCAATCAGGGGCTTCGCCAGGTCGTAATAGTCCTGCCGCAAGTGATCGAAGGTGATTCCGCCCGTTACCGTAATGGCCTTGCGGGTCGGCCCCATCGAGCCGGCCACGAATCTTGGTTTGCTAGGCGTGGAGAATTCGTCCGCTGCTTGCCGCGCCAGGTGGGCAGCCTTTGACATCAATTCGTACGACTGATCCGCGACCCCGTAGTCAATGAGGTCGCTTTTGGTTCCATTAAAGGAATTGGTTTCAATGATATCTGCGCCCGCCTGGAGGTATTTCCGGTGAATGTCCAGAACCACGTCGGGGCGCGTGCGAACGAGGTTCTCGTTACATCCTTCGAGTTCGG
>Ga0209470_1001728_pt1 | contig 15905 bp, 13 predicted proteins | sample GraSoiAngelo_125_FD_185882 | JGI IMG/M metagenome (GOLD analysis project Ga0209470, IMG submission 185882) | Grasslands soil microbial communities from the Angelo Coastal Reserve, California, USA - 14_0927_05_40cm (SPAdes) (version 2) | ecosystem: Environmental > Terrestrial > Soil > Grasslands ... | reverse complement strand
AAACGGATCCGGCCTTCAGTGGTTTCTGCTTCGAAATCTGGTGCTGTGTCTCCGATTTTCATTGGTAATTCCTCATCTTCTGTTTGTGTTGAGCGAATTCATTCCAGATCACGAAGCGAAAGTCAACCCGGTTGCGAGATTAACTCGCAAAACTTGTTCAGATCAATGTTGCCACCCGAAACGATGGCGACAATCGGGCCTCTGCCGGCTCCTCGATTTAGCGCAGCAGCGAGCGGCAGCGCGCCGGCGCCCTCCGAGATGATGCGCGTTTTTTCTGCCATGAGCCGCATGGCTTTTTTCGTTTCCGCGAGGGTGACAACGAAACAACCGTCGACTACTGGTTTCATCCGTTCCCACATCCGGGGAAACATGCTTTGGCCGCCAGCGCCGTCCACGAATGAAGCTTTCCAGTTTGTGAACGCTTGCGGCGAACCTTTCTCGAACGAAAGCGCGGCGGGCGCGGCTGTCTCCGGTTCAACTCCGAAGATTTTTACCTGCGGTTTCAGCGCCTTGATTGCGCTGCCCACGCCCGTGATCAGTCCGCCGCCGCCGATGCTGGCAATCACAGCGGCAGTGTCAGGCGCGTCTTCGAGAATTTCCAACCCCATTGTGCCATGACCGGCGATGAAATCGTCATCATCGAAAGGGTGAATGAATGTTCCGTCCGCTCCTGGAAACGATCTTTCATCTAGCGCTTTCCAGGCGATCTCGTACGGCACTGGAATAAGTTTTGCGCCGAGCGCTTTCATCCGCTCCAGCTTTGATTGCGGCGCCGTTTCGACAACTACAACTGTGCACGGCACAGCTGCAGCCCTTGCAGCATAGGCAACCCCCTGACCGGCATTTCCCGCGCTAATCGTCCAAACTCCGCGCTCTCGCTCCCCCTCAGAGAGCAGAGCGACGGCATTGGCGGCGCCACGCAACTTGTATGCGTTGATCGGCTGAAGATTCTCCAGCTTGAGTCGAATGTCGGGATATTCGGGTCCTAGTTGGAAACGAATCAGTGGCGTGCGAACAATGGTGTTTGCGATTCGCCTACGCGCAGCGCGTATTTCAGCCAGTTCAATCGATCTGACAGGTTCGAGTGTCGTGGACATTTCGTCTTTGTCTTAACGCGTGAATCTATTCCCGCCAGCTCTATTTCCCAGTGATGAAAATTGAACGCTGCAGCATCAACCCGGTCTGAGCATTCACCATGATTAAAATTACTACTACCACTTTAGTTGCAGTTGCGATGCTGATGGCGTCGAGCGCATTTGGGGGAGACAAGGCATGTTGCGCGAATGGCGCATCGAATGCGAGCTCGGCCCGCGTTAACTTCGCCACGCTGAATCTCACGGCTGATCAGAAGGCTAAGATCGAAACGTGGCAGTCCGAATGCATGAAGGCAGGTTGCACAAAGGAAAGCAGACAAACATTCTTAAGTCGTGCAAAAGGCATTCTTTCCGCGGAGCAGTTCGGTCAGTTAAAAGCGCAATGTAAGAAAACAGCGAACGCGAAGAAAAGCGAAGCCTGATTTGGATCTGACAACTCTGAAAAGAAATCGCGCCGTGGAAGAATCCCGGCGCGATTTTTATGTCCTGTTCCTGTTCGTGACCGCGGCAGGCTAGAACGTTTTGTCGGAATCAAGCAGGATCGTAACAGGCCCTTCATTGACCAACTCCACGGACATCATCGCCTGGAAGACTCCTGTTGCGACGGTAACACCCAAGCCATGTAGCGCTTCGCTAAACTCTTCATAGAGTTTCTTCGCCTCTTCCGATGGCGCTGCGGCAATAAAGCTCGGCCTACGTTGACCGCGCGCGTCTCCGTAAAGCGTAAACTGAGAGACGACCAGAGCGCTGCCTTTTACATCCAATAGCGACCGATTCATTTTTCCCTGATCGTCCGCAAAGATCCTCAGGTTTGCGATCTTCTCACCCATGCCGAGCGCGACAGAGGACGTATCACTGCGACCGACGCCAAGCAGCACCACCAGACCTCGCCCAATTTCTCCCGCGACATCGCCCTGCACGATTACACGCGCGCGGCTCACACGCTGGATAACAGCTCGCATTATCGCTACAGAATTTTCTCCAGAAGATCAGCAAGACGCCAGCCAGCTTTGTGCAGCTCGTGACGCACGATCTTGGTTGCCCATTCGCGATAAAACGAGTGATCCGTGACTGATTTCTCGATTGCCTCACCTGCCGCAACGATACGGTCGCTGTCCAGTAACGGCTTCACATTCCGAAATTCTAAACGCGCATGCGCCTCGCGTGCTATCGGCAAGATTTCGTCGGCCCACATTTCAGCATAATTATCGATGGCGACGTTTGACGGCATTCGCCAATTTTTCGGTTCGTGGGTCGCCATTTCGTGGACAACCTCTCTTTTTAGTGGTTCGATCTGTCCCTGCAACTCGCTCTTCGGCAGCCTGCCGATCACCTGAGGGAACAGCGCGTTCACTGCGTCGTAGTCCCAAAAACCGTGGAATTTTTTCTTGTGAATACCGCGACGACGCGGCGGCTCGTCATTTAGTTCCAAAGTGAATGTATTTCCACCTTCGTCTCCGAGGGCTGATCTATTTTTCTCCGGATCGGTGACCTGCCCCTGCTCATCGAAATATTCCGCGCCTACGTGCAGTGGCTGGTGGATGTCGGCGAGCAAATGAGCCAATAGAAGAAGCGCCACTGCTTTGGTGATCTTGCGCTCGTTTTGTTCGGGCACTCGCCCCTGAAGAACGTGGACGGAGTAAGGGATCATATGGACAATGTCCCATTTGCTGCGACCGGCCGCCCCTTCGTGGTAAGCTTGTGGCGGCACTACCGGGACGTCAGTGTAATGAAACCAATGATGCGAAGGCGCGGCCGAATTCATCTCGTGCGTCGGCTGATTCGCGCGCCAGAAATCACGCAGTTGCCTGTCAATTTTCCAATGTGCCGAGAAATGGAACGACTTCGGATCGTCCACTCCCTTTTTGTCCCAGCCTTTGATCTCGTCCACAATTACCGCAGCTTTTTCCAGCGTTAGTCCGTCGAGCAACGCGCGAATTTTCGCAGCCGTAGGTGTATTGGCCAGGCGTTCATCTGCGATCGCGCCGACGATCTCATGACCCAGTGGACCGTAAGCAAGAGTCGAAGCCCGGAGCGCGAGGACAGCAAACGCAATTAACACTCCTCGACGCCTAAAATTCATTGATGGGGCAGGCCGATTAGAACCTCAGCGACGTATCCAGCAGATGGTATTGCCAGGCGAACAACCCAAACGCGCTTCCGCCGATCGCTAGGAGAATGGCATGAACGCGAAACCAGAGCCCGTGCCCCGGAAGCCTGACAAAGCGAGCAGCGGCTACGATCAAAACAACGACGCCTACCATCAAAAGCCACCCGAAGAAATGGAATGCCTGTAACCACGGATTGATGGCGTCGCCGAGGATCACGATGTGTTTCAACCCCTGGCTAAAGGCAATCACGGGCGTCAGAATAAAGATCAATTCGCCAAGGCAAATGATTCGCGAAAGAAAATATAGAACACGATCTCTTTTCGCGCTGAACAATGGGCGTTCATACTTCCTACGGATCAAAACTGCGACGGGCCAGAGTACAACGGTCAAAAGCGCGAGCACCAAACTTCCACCAATCACCAAACCGACAAAGATCTTACTCGCGTACCACGGAACGCGCTGGCCCTCGTAAATCGCAGGGAAGGGGAGCATTTCGCGCACAGTGCCGGACGCGTCGCGACGAAACGCGATTCTTTCCAATCCGTCGACCTCGCTATAAACGAGCGGCGCTATCTCTTTCCATTTTTTTAATTCGCCACGCTGATTCTTGTCTCCTTCGACAGTAAGAACGCCGTCCTTATCGCTGCTAACGCGAACCTGACCCAGCAATGCCAGAATTTTTAGTAATGTTGTTTCTCCACGACGCGTCCCGTCATAAACACCGCTCACGGCGTGTCCATCCGATTTCGCGGTGTTTGGATCGACTTCCACCTTCGGTTCGCCTGGAATCGGGAAATAGCGATTCACAAAAGTGCGCCAGACTTCGCCCCGGCCGCCGTCAACATTCTTACCGAGGCTGTTGTAGGAAACAAAATAACCAACGTGCGCATCGGGTACGAGGACCATGTCGCTGTGGAAATAAACTGTGTCGCCGCCGTGAGCGATAACGCGCACCGGGTTCATGCAATATTCCATGAAAGTGAGGCCCAAGCCGCTGATCATCGGATGGAGTTCAAACTGGCGCGTTTCCATTTGCCGCACGGTTTCAGGTTTCAAAATAGCGACTCCATCGACGCTGCCATCCTGAAGAAAGGCGAGCATGAAACGTGTCATATCCGCGGCGGTAGTTGAGAGTGAGCCGGCGGGCGCGGCTTGGACGAATTCGAAATCGCGCGGCTTCTTCGCGGCGTTGAGATAACCTTTTGACATTTGGGCCGCGAGCTCCGGTGGCAACGGTTGGTCGAAGGTCGAGTTGGTCATCCTTAGCGGCTTTAAAATGTGATTGTCGATATACCGTTCGAATTTTTCACCGCTCACACGCTCAACGATGTATCCAGCCAGCGTGAATCCATAATTGGAATAGGAAGGGACTTTGCCCGGAGGAAAAATACGGGCTGGCATTTGGTTCACGAGGTAGGCACGCAGCAGTTTCAGGTCACTCTCGTGGGCCACGAACAAATTCTTCAATGTGTCCTCGAATCCGGCCGTGTGGGTGAGCAATTGCCGCAGCGTGACAGGCTCCGGATATGTTTTCGGAATTGCAAAATCGAGGTAACCGCTAACGTCGCGGTCGAGATCGAGTTTGCCTTGTTCGACCAACTGCATCACGGCTGTGGCAGTGAACAATTTCGAGATCGAGCCCGGCCGAAACAAAGTCTGATCGGGGAGCACCGGCTGCTTCGCTTCGAAATCAGCGTAGCCGTAACCCTTTTGAAATAACACCTGCCCGTCCTTCACGACTGAGACGACAGCGCCGGCAATGTTTCGGTTTCGCAATTGCGACGGAATCAGCGCATCGAGAAAAGTGTCGAAATCGGCTTTCGTCAATTCAGGCCCCGGACTTGTCTCGGGCGCGACTGCAGGAACTTGCGCTGGCGGCGGTGAAGGCCCCAATATTAGCGGCGATGGTGCTGGTCCCTGAGCCTGTACCACACTTATCAGCGTCCAGCCCAGCATTGCAGCCAAATGGCAGCCAAGAATGGCTCTTTGCATTGAAAGCCAGTGTGCCAGTTGTGCTGCGCCTGACAAGATCGTGATTTACACGTCCCTCTTCCCCATAAGGCGTGATTGAATTATTTCGATCCGCTTTTGCAATTTTTCGAAGTGCGATCCGGTCCAATAAATCTGGCCGCAGCCTGTGCAACGCCGGAATTGCTCGTAATAGATCTTGGTAAGCGGCTCAAGCTTCTCAATCACCTCGGTCTTGGCAACCTCTCGCAGTCTCTCATTGCAGCGAAGGCATCGCGTAAACGGAGCAATCGATTCAAAAAGTTCAAAGCGGCGGATCACTTCAATTGTTTGCTCATCGGCATTTTGGGAACGCGGATAATATCCGTGCCGGACAATCGCATGCATGAGCAGGCGCCGGTCACGCGTCAAAAGCGCCCGGTTTTCGCGCTCCATGACGTTTAGCAACTGGTGGTCATCAGCCTGTCGGTCGTAGGCAACATCAAACCCGAGCAGGCGAAGGTTGCGTGTGAGCTTACCCAGGTGGCCATCTGCGATAAATCTAAGATCACCACTGTATTGCAATCGTTTTTTCTTTATTTGCGGTGGACCCGCTCCGACGGGAAAAACCTCAATTTCCACATCGCCCGCGACCGTATAAGCGAAATCGATCGGCTGTCGATTCAGCAGAATCAAATCGACTTCTGGATGCGGCACGCCGCAGGATTCGATCACATCTTTTACGGATGTCTTTTCCGTTAGAGTCCGCTCAATAACTCCGCGGCCTACTCTGGAGCCGAGGAAAAAATTAAGGTCAGCGTGAAAGTTAAGCCGGACTGTGAACGGCTTCACGTTACTTCACGATTCGCGCATTGGCGTAAGCATACTCAAAGGTGGTTGCACGCGGTCGACCTTGTAATTTGCCGGGACCAAGAGGTTCATCTTCGCCGAAGTAGCAGTCAATTTGCCACCGGCGTAGGCCGCCACCGGTATCCATGATCCTCCAGCGATTGCTGCGAAACACCTTTTGGACTTCGGGAGAGAATGTCTCGACGATGGCTCCGTGACGTAGGCTTCCCTGGCTTGACTTTATGGCAGCGGAATAACGCGCCACCAGAACCCCGCCACCGCCTGTGGGGTGAGAAGCGAACGCATACGAACCACCGCCGCTATAGCTAATGTAGTGCTTTCCGTTCACCGGCGTACTGATTTGGCCGAAGCCCTCCTTTTTTACGGAACGAAGAAAATCACGCGGATACATTCGTCCATGTAACCCGGGCTTTGTGGTCGGCGTTGCATCAAAGCCACGCTCGAAAGTGAAACCGGATTCTTTTGGTGTGTAATAGAGTGTGCATACCACGAAGTATTCGCCGTTATGTCCTTGTGGACGCCGGGCTAATTTTTCGTTCTCGTAGGCAAGCCGCTGCACTACCTCAGGCCATGGAATGTCTGCGCGAAGCTGCGAACAGCTCGCTGTTAAGATAGCGAAGCTCGCGATCAGTCGCCGAAAACCGGTTCGACTGGTCCGCCGATTAGAATTTCGATGGGGAGTCGTTTCCATTCGTATTCATAAGGAGGTTGTTTCCATTGAAATTGCTCCGGGTAAGTCTTGCGGATGTGCCTGATAATTTCCACTCCGCTGAGAAAAGGCCGGAATTCATTCCGATCAAGCACGTGAATCTGCGCGCCGCCGCAAAGCTGGTCCGCGAATTTCTGAAACGTCGGTTGAAAATAATTTTCACGAAAGAAAACGCCTGGCAGCTTTAACGCATTCAATTCGCCGCAAAGCTTCTCCGCATCAATGAACGGCGCGCCAAAGATTTCGAACGGCCGCGTCGTGCCGCGTCCCTCAGAAATATTTGTCCCTTCAAGCAGACACATGCCTGGATAAACCGTGGCCGTGTCGAGTGTCGGCATGTTCGGTGATGGCATGACCCATGGCAGACCTGTCTGATCTAGCCACATTTCGCGGTTCCAATTCTTCATCGGCAAAACCGATAACCCACATTTTGGAAACGCTTCGTCTCGAAATTGCTGCGCCAGCTCGCCGATAGTGCGCCCGTGCCGAACAGGAATGGGATGCATCCCGACAAACGATTTGTAATCGGCATTTAGCACAGGCCCTTCTGTCATCACGCCGTTGATCGGGTTCGGTCGATCGAGCACAACGACTGCGACGCCGCGTTGTTCACAAGCGCGCATGCAAAGGTACATGGTCCAGACGAAAGTGTAGTAGCGTGCACCGACGTCTTGGAGATCAATAAGCAAAACGTCGATATCCTTCAGCATCTCCGGACTCAGCTCGCGATGTTCACCGTACAGACTGTGAACAGGAATACGGAGACGCGGATGCTCGTAGCTTTTCCACTCCACCATGTTGTCCTGCGTTTGGCCGAGGAATCCGTGTTGTGGACCAAAAAAGGCAGCGAGACGAAAGACATCATTGTTGTGTCTCTCCAGAATTCGCGACGTGTGTTCAAGTGCTGATGAAACCGATGCCGGATGAAGCAATGCGCCGACGCTCGCGCCGCGAAGTTTCTCCGGCCAAAGTTCGTCCAGATGATCGAGTGGAAGTTCGACACGCACTTGGCTCTTTTACTACAACAAAGAAAAACTCGCGATCTAGTTGTAGCGGCGGCTGTGTCAGCCGCTGTGTCGTCCAGGCGTTTGACACAAACGCCTCTACACATGCTTCGATCGGCGCATACCGAAAACAATCAAAATGGCAACCGCTGTTATCGCTGCGCAGATCTTCGCGAACAGCTCGCCATGTCGTGTGTAAAATGTTAAATCGTGTTCGGTTGGAACGTTGATCTCGTCAGTCAGCACGCCTTCAGTGAATGTGCTGCCTGTGTCATCCAGTAACACTTGAGTGACACGGCCGAATTGGTTTACGAAACAGGTGACTCCGGTGTTGGCGGCCCGAACCATCGGGCGACGTGTTTCTACGCACCGAAAAATTGCGTTCGCCAAATGTTGGTGTGATCCGGCGGAATGCAAAAACCAGCCGTCATTCGTTATGTCTACGAGCAAATTCGCGCCCAGGCTTGTTTCCGAGGGGAGCACGAATTTTCTCACAAGTTCGCCTATGGTATCTTCAAAACAGATTAACGGCGCCACCTGGACGTCGCTGTTCGTCAGACTGAACACTGTAAATTCGTTTCCAGCTTTAAAATCACCAGGTACCTGATCGCCTACAATTCGTGCGAGCAGCGGCACCGAATGCCGACCGGGGACATATTCGCCGAACGGCACCAGGTGAACTTTCCGATAGACCTGCACTCTTTCGCCGCCGTCGGAAATGAGCAGCGCGGCATTGTAAACATCGTGGTTTTGTTCGTCGATCGTTCCTAGGAGAAGGTCGGTCTCCGCCGACGCGGCGAGGTCCATCACAAATTTGTTGCTTTCCTGCTCTGCAAGGACCGGTCCTGGCATCGAACTTTCTGGCCAGATCAATAAGTCAGGCGGAGGATTTGAACGCAGCGCAATTTCGCTCAGGCGCCGAAATTGATCGAAAATCTTTGTCGTAAACTGCGGGTCGAACTTTTGATGTTGAGGGACATTCGATTGCACAGCAGCAACGCGAAGGGGTTTTGTGGGCGGCGAGATCTGACCTGCACGAAGCCCAAAGGTCAGAACTCCCACAATGGCCGCCATCGTGAGCGTCAGGTCAAAATGTGGTCGCGTCCTATGCGTGCTCGCCTCAAGAATCAAGCGGCGCACAGTTGTAACTAAGATCACGTTGGCAAACGCAACCATAAACGATAAGCCAGCAACACCAGTGGCCTCTGCGATTTGAATCAGTGGCCAGTTGCCATGTAGCGCCACCCCCAGGCCATTCCAGCCCCAGCCCGAGAAAACCCAACCGCGCAACCATTCCTGCGTCGCCCATGCCGCAGCGAGAAGAAACGCAAGCACCAAGTTGTTTGCCGATTTTGTCCATGGCGATCGCGGCGGAGCTGCTGCACTGCGAGCCTGGGCCAGCATCTGATCCCATTTTGTCGCGCTCGATTCCTTCTTTTTTTCTCTCGGCCGGAGCAATCCGCAAAAGCACGCCCACAATGCGACATAAATCGCCATATAGAATTGGAGAACAAACCAGCCGAGGACCGTGACAGTTGTGAGCCACGAGAGAGCGGTCCAGAAAAATGCTAGTCCCGCGACGTACCCCAGCCCAAGATTCCGAAGCCAGCGATGTCGCGATTCCTCTCCGGAAAACCAAATGGCGGCGATTAGCGGCATAAGCGCGATCCAGCAGAGCCACGTGAGATTAAACGGCGCAAAACAGCCGGTGTAGAGAAGCCCACTACAAATCGCCGCCAACCATGGCCACACGCGCATCACTTTTGATGACCAGCTTACCGGCATCATTTATTCAGCCGTGACTCAGCATCTTTTTGCAACCAGTCCCACAGACGATCGAGTTTTTCGCTGACTTGCGCTTTGATTCGACTGAGGTGAGCAAAATCAAATTTGCCATTCTCCGGCCGGCGCTGCGCGAAGAGGTAGTACTTGATCTTCGGCTCTGTTCCCGACGGGCGTATCGCGATGCGCGTTCCATCTTCCAAAGCAAATATCGACATCTTCTCTTTGGGAATCAGATCGCCTTCGACGTCTTCGATCATGTTCGTTTCGAAATTCTTGATTTCGACCACTCTCGATCCGAGCACCTGGGAAAATGGCTTGGTGCTGTACGAGTCAGCCAGGCGCGCAATTTTTTTTGCGCCTTCTGCTCCTTCGAAAACGAGCGAGCCGTTTTTCTCCGCAAAATACCCGAACGTGGCGAAGATTTCGTCGAGTAATTGATCGACTGTTTGCCTGAGCGCCTTTGCGTAGGCGGCTACTTCGCAAAACATGATTACTGCGCCATTGCCGTCCTTGTCGCGAACAAAATCGGCGCCACTGTAGCCATAACTCTCTTCACCGCCGAAAACATAAAACGAAGAGTGTGCGAGACGAAGCCGCCGCGTTTCTTGTTCGGTGAGATCGACATAATTCTGTCGTAGCTGCTCCGGGATTGCCCGCTCGTACTTCCCGAGCTTTGCGCCGATGTACTTAAAACCGGTCAACGTTTCAACACAACGCAAACCATAATGCTCGGCGATCGCCTTTTGTAGATCAGTCGTGACAAAAGTCTTAATAATCACAGCGCGAGGTGCGTTTTGCTCATTGAGCACACCTTTGTCGAACAGTGTCTTGATGCGATACCAGGCAAGGAGCGAACCCGTCTGATTTCCCGTCAGCAACATCATTTTTCCATCCTTCCTACGAACTGCGGCTCCCATTCGATCGCAGTCCGGATCAGTCGCGACTACCAGATCGGCGTCTTCCTTTTGAGCAAGATCAACTGCCATGGTTAATGCCTCTGAATTTTCCGGGTTTGGCGATTTTACGGTGGGGAATCGACCGTCGAAGCGATCCTGCTCCGGCACTACTCGAAAATTGAACCCCAGCCGCGTCAGCATCGGTTTGATGATTACACTGCCCGTCCCGTGCAGTGGCGTGTAAACGATCCGGAGCGATTTCGCTTCGCGAATCATTTGCGGATCGAGAATCAATGTTTCGAGCCGCTGCATGTAAACTTGATCGATGTCCTTCCCGATCATCGTCACTTTTCCCTGTCGATCTTTTGGAAGCGGTGTGAACGATTCGGTCATGATGGCATTCACTTTGGCAATCATCCCGCTGGCGTGAGGCTCGATCACTTGCGCTCCGTCGCTGAAGTAAACTTTGTAGCCATTATCGTACGGTGGATTGTGGCTCGCCGTAATCACGATGCCGGCGTTTGCTTTGAGATAACGGACAGCAAACGAAAGCTCTGGCACGGAGCGCGGCCCGTCGAACATGCACGCGTCGCAACCGTTTTCAGCTGCGACTTTCGCCGCAACTTCGGCGAACTCTTTCGAGAAAAAACGCGGATCATGCGCAATCACGATCTTAGGCTTCGCCGAAATTTTCTGCCGTTCGTTCCAATCGTGCAGGTAAGCGACAAGTCCTCGTGTTGCGCGGTTGACGTTAAAAAAATTCATCGCGTTCGTGCCGACGCATGGGAATTGAGGTCGCTCGTCCTCGCGCGCGGCTCCGCACTCCGCAGTCGTAACGATTTTCCCAATCGTGCGCCCACGCAGACCGCCCGTCCCAAACGCGAGCGTTTGGTAGAAACGATCGTTTAGCTCCGACCATTCACAGCCGTCGACTAACTGATGAACGGAATTGAAATAGAGGTCCGTCGGTGCGGCGGTCAGAAGGCTCCGAATGTTTTTTACCGTCGATTGCATCAATTGCCCGTCAGCAACAGCGCGCTCGATTCTCGAGTTCAGCTCTTCAACGTTACCTGACATCGCTGCCAACTGTTCCGTCATGGACTTGCTTTGCAAGCGCTGTATAAAGGGCCCGCGCAATCAGACTTGCGCCGCCTGTTTGAGCTCAGTTATGAAACTGTAAGGAGTTTAACTATGAGGCGCTGTATTCCGTATCTCGCCATCAGTATGGCCTTGCTGTCGTTTGCGTCGGGCAATCTGCAACCCCGCCAGACTCAGAAAACAGCAAGAGCGAACAAGAGGTCAGGCAGGAATATCGTGCAGCGCTGCTGCAGCGCGACGTTCCAACGCTCGAAAAAATCTGGGCTGATGATTACATTTTTGTAAACGCCTCAGGAGAAGTGCTTACCAAGGCACAGCGGCTCGCGAATGCTAAATCCGGCGCAACCACGCTGGATTCAATTAATGAAGAGGAAAATATTACCGTCCGCGTTTATCAAAACAGCGCGGTGGCCACGAGTCGCGTGACAATCAAAGGGCAGTACGGTGGCCAGCTGACCAGCGGCCAATACCGAAGTACCCATGTTTGGGTAAAAGGTCCGGCAGGATGGCAGCTAGTCTCCAATCAGTTGACGGCCTTGCCGCGGAAATAGCTTTTTCGATACACGAGCATTGCCGCAACGAATTGTCTTGTTGTAGTGGCGGCTGTCTCAGCTGCAGATTGTCCATCGGTGTTAGAGTGCGAAGTCGGGCTTGACGCTGCGACTGCAGCTCTTACGAGCTACTTAGCCAGCCTTAGATATTCACCGGTTGCTTTGGACGTTGCGCGCGCTCTTTTCAAGTCGCGCGCATCAACGTAGATTGCTCTAGGTGACGAGCGCTTCGTCAAGGCGTGCAGAGTGAACTCGAAGAACTTCTTCGCAGAGCTGAAACGGCGCAATGTTTACAAGGTCGCAATCGCCTACGCCGTCATCGCGTGGCTACTTATTCAAGCTGGATCTATCCTGTTCCCGACCTTTGAAGCCCCAGGTTGGGTGATGAAGGTGTTCGTGACGGTCGTAGCCGCCGGATTCGTCATCGCGCTCATCGTCGCGTGGGCTTTCGAGATGACACCACAGGGAATGAAGCGCACCGAGGACCTCGCGCCGGACGAATTCATTCCGCAATGGAGCAAGCGCAAATTCCTTGCGCTGATCGTGACTCTCGCAGTGGTTGCTGCGGGATTGCTTGCTTTTCAAGTATGGCGCACTCAGAGGGCGTCACCAGCCGCAATCGCTCCTGAGAAATCGATCGCCGTATTGCCTTTCGAAAATCGGAGCGAAGACAAGGCGAACGCTTATTTTGCCGACGGCGTTCAGGACGAGATTCTGACGCGCCTGTCAAAGATCGCCGATTTGAAAGTGGCCTCGCGTACTTCGACACAGCATTACAAAAGCATGCCGGAAAACCTGGCTGAGATTGCAAAGCAGCTTGGAGTTGCTCACATCCTGGAAGGCAGCGTCCAAAAGAGTGGCGATGCGGTGCGGGTGAACGTCCAGCTGATCAAAGCAGCTAATGATTCCCAGGTTTGGGCCGAAACGTTCGATCGCAAACTGACCGACATTTTTTCGGTGGAAAGCGACGTGGCCAAAGCGATCGCGGACCAGTTGCGAGCGCATATCACCAGACGGGAGGAGCAAGTCATCGCCGCTAAACCGACCAAGAACATTGAGGCTTATGATGCCTACTTGCGTGGCCGTTATTTTTGGAACAAGCGCACGTCGGACGGAATCAAACACGCGATCGAGCACTTCCAGCAGAGCATCGAGCGCGATCCTAATTTTGCTCTTGGCTACGTCGGCTTGGCGGATTCCTACACTGGACTGACGTTTTACAATTTTGCCGCCCCACACGAAGCAATGCCAAAGGCAAAAGAATCAGCAATAAAGGCGCTGGCACTGGATAACACACTCGCCGAAGCGCACGCGACACTCGGGCATATTCTGATCAATTACGATTGGAACTGGTCTGCGGCGGAGAAAGAGTTCAAGCGCAGCATAGAACTCAACCCAGATTATGCGACGGCCCATCAGTGGTATGCGATTCATTATCTAACGGCTATAGGTCGGTTGGAAGAAGCTGTTCAGGAAATGAAAAGAGCGCTGGAACTCGAGCCGGCGTCGCTCGTAATGAACACGTTTATGGGAGCGACCCTCTACTACGCGGGTCGGTACGATGAAGCCATAGATCAATGCCGCAGGACCATAGAGATGGATCCGAACTTCACCGTCGCGCACTGGCACCTTGGTCTGGCTTATGAGCAAAACCAGCTTCTTGATGCAGCCACCGAAGAGTTCAAAAAGGCGATCTCTCTATCAGGAGGCAGTCCGCTAATGAAAGCTGCGCTTGGTCGCGCATATGCGAAGTCGCAGAAGAAGCATGAAGCGAATGACATGCTCAATGAGTTGAATGAGCTTTCGAAGCAACAGTACGTATCGGCCTACGAAGTAGCGACGATCTACGTCGCGCTTGGTAACAACGAACAGGCATTTCAATTGCTGGAACAAGCATACGGGGAGCACTCGTTCCATCTGGTTTATCTGAACGTTTCGCCACAGTTCAAACCCGTCAGGTCGGATCGGAGATTTCAAGATCTGGTGCAACGCATTGGCCTTTCCCGGTAACTCCGCAGAACGCTCGCCTCCTTCTGGCGGACACGCTGCGGAATGATCCTCGCTTCCAAAAATTCACATTCCGAGCACCGAAAGATCTTCGTTAATTCTTCATGTCGGAATTGTTTCCAGATTCCTTGCGTTCCCGATTATTTTTTGCCGATCGATAAACGAGCATTGCTGCGGCGATATCTTCCACCGCCATTCCGAGCGATTTGAAGATCGTCGTTTCATTTGTGCGCGGCGGAACCTTGCCGGCGAGAGCTTCGCCAAGCTCGGCATGAATGTTCGCGCCGGAAAGCATCACATCGCCGGACTCTTTCGTCGCGCCTTCGCGTGAATCGACGAAAACGACGTTGCTCATTGCTTCGTCATCTAGTTCACGCCAGTCGGGGCGACACGCGCCAACGGCATTGACGTGGCAGCCGGGCTTTAGCCACAATCCCTTTAGCACAGGTGTTTTCGAGTTTGTCGCAGTGACAATCACATCTGCACCGCTGATTGCTTGCTCAACAGACGTTGCTGTCGCGCCAATTTCCTTCGCGAATCGCTCCGCATGTTCCTTCGTCGGACTCCAAACACGAATCTCTTCAAAGTTTCGAACCAGTCGCAGAGCTTCCACGTGACTATGCGCCTGCACACCGCTGCCGAGGATCGCGAGAATTGTCGCATCTCTTGGCGCGAGAAGTTTCGTGGCGGCAGCGGAAACCGCAGCCGTTCTCATTTCGGTGATTAAGCGCCCGTCCATAATTGCGAGCGGCCCGCCGGTCTCCGGATCGCAAAGAAAGATCGTCGCCATATGTGTTGGGATTCCGCGCCCTGCATTCGACGGGTAGAACGTCACGGCCTTCAATCCGAGTCCGTCCGGAGTAAGCGCCGGCATTAGACCCAGAAAACCGCCGGGCGGATCGACGTTGATTACCGAGCGAACGGGCTGCGTTACTTTCCCGGAGGAGAAATCGATCAACGCTTTCTCCATCGCGGGAATCAGGTCTGCCATCCGTAAATGCTGCCGGACCTGATCTTCGTTCAGAAAAAGCGGCTGATCAGTTTTCATTTGAAATTCGCAGTTTGAGGTTTCGTCGCGAGTGCGCAGAGAACATTTGTTTCAATGGCTGAAATCTTTTCATCGCGAATAAAATCCAGGTTAGCTTCTTTGACCTTTTGTCGCTCCGCCAGGTTCAGCTGTTCGATTGTTCCGCGGTAGCCGGAGCCTAAAACAATTGTCCACCAATCCTCAGCCGATTTAATGGGGTGGAGGCGATTTTCAGCGATGATTTTTGGGGATGCAACGCCAGCTTCGTCGAGAATCTTTCTCAGGCTTGCTTGATTGTCGATTCGATCCCATGGATTGAAGCCTTTGTACCGATCAGGCCGTACAACCTTGATTGAGCACCAGAATGCGTCATTCGCCGGCTCGAACAGATTGCGTCCCCACGTGGTCACAGCCAGTTTGCCGCCTGGTCGGATGTAACTCCAGAGTTCGCTCACAGCCATTGCCATATCAGGCACAAAGAAAATTCCGAACACGCATACGACGGCATCAAAACTTGCGACTGGAAACGTCATCGAGAGCATATCGCCGACTTCGAATTCGATGTTGCCAAGACGCCGTTGAATTGCTTTCGTCCGCGCCGACTCCAAAAGCGCCTTGGCGAGATCAACTCCTATTACTGCTCCCGTCTGCCCACTGCCTCTGCGGCTGGAAGCGCGGACGCTCCGGCCCCACAACAAACATCGAGCACTCGCGAACCAATCCGAAGTGAAGCCAGTTCGATCGTCTGACGTCCGAAATAGTCCCAGAAGCTGAGTGGCGATGCATCGTAGTAATCTGCCGCCGCG